>JYMV01025910.1_pt1 | contig 44719 bp, 34 predicted proteins | sample 338911 | NCBI WGS metagenome assembly JYMV01 (sample SAMN03354496, study PRJNA234377) | hydrothermal vent metagenome | biome: Deep sea; feature: Hydrothermal plumes at the Eastern Lau Spreading Center, Western Pacific Ocean; material: Seawater | place: Tonga | collected 2009 | depth 2000 m m | reverse complement strand
AGATTTCCCTTTTTATCTATGTCCAGCTCGCCGCCTTCCGGCTGATCTCTAACCGCCGCTTCTATGCACGCCATGTACCGATACTTTTTCATCAACCGCTGGTGCTCCGATCCATATGAATTGAACAACATCCCAATCGCAATGGGAGGCGCATATACATTCTCCAGCTTAAAGCCGGCTTGTCTCATCTTTGGATCTCCCGACGCAACCGTTTGAAATGCCCCTTTATGAGAATCTACCGGCTCATCGAAAATGCCGAATGACATGTATTGAGGGTGCTGACAGAACCCCTTTCCCAATGACGGCAAAGATTTTTTTAGCCCTGAGTTCAATAAGATCTTTGTCGTTCCAAAAGACCCTCCCGCCAGAATCATCCTCCTTGCCGAAAGTTCTTTCTGCTGTCCTTCATGCTCGCCTAATAATACCACGTGATCATCGTGATGAACTACTGAATCGACCTCAAACTCAGAAAGGACTTTCAGTCCCAACTTTTCCGCCACCTGAATGCCAATTACCAGAGTAGACTGCTTGGAATCTCTCTGACACCCACCCAGGCAGCCAATACAGTCATTGCCTTCCTCAATCTTGCAATCTTTCTGGCCTCTGCGCAAGAATTTCCATTTATAATCGAGCTTATCACATCCTCCAGTAAACAGCTCCGCATTTCGGTTGAAGTCTTTCCTTTCAAAAGTATGGAGCTCCATGATGTCCTCCACCTTCTCATAATGCGGGTTGAGCGTGTCCAGTGTGAGCCAGTCTATGCCCGATCTCTCCCTCCAATCCTCAAGGGCGAGATCATCGAAGCGATTCATCAGGCACTGGTTGACACTCGTGGTGCCGCCAATACATTTCGCCCTGAGGTAAGCTGACTTGGCCTTATCATCGAACTCCAAGCCACCGCCCCAAAATAATTGAGAAGAATACGCGGCTTCCGTTCGTGGAAAGGTGTCCTTCCTGAAGAACTTTCCCGCTTCGACAAGGGTTACATCCGCTCCCCCTTCCTGCAGGCTCCTCGCCAATATGCCGCCTGAGCTGCCTGATCCGACTATTATAAAATCCTGCACTGCTAAATCGTTTTGCTAAATACTTCTGTCTCTGGAACGTTGGCCCATAAACGGGCATCAAGCGCCATGCATATATTGCGGATAAATGGCTTTCCAATGTCGGGAACCATCAATCCATCTTCTTTGACAACAACCAACCCATCCAATTCCAGCTCCTTCAATCTAAAAACCCCGTCCTGTATCACTGATTCTCTATCCGATACGGAATCCCAGGTAGTTTCATTGTGACACATAATATTAGTGATGTGTTTTCGAACAATCAAATCGTCATCAGATAATATATGGCCCCTAAAGATCGGAAAATTACCTTGTTCCACTTTTTCCATATAACCTTCAACGGTCTTCACATTTTGCCCAAATGCATACAAGGTGTCCCCAATAGATGAAACTCCCAAACCAATCATCAACTGCGTGTGATTTGCGGTATAACCCATAAAGTTCCTATGCAGTTTCTTAGCTTTAGAGGCGGTATATAGCGTGTCATCCTCCAGGGCAAAGTGGTCCATGCCGATCTCGTGATATCCAGCTTCCTCAAGCTTATCCCTTCCCAGCTCATACAATTCCCGCTTTTCATCATCGGCCGGAAGATCATCTTCTGAAAACTTCCGCTGCCCTGCCCCGTGCCATGGGACGTGGGCGTAGCTGTAATAGGCAATTCGGTCTGGCCGCAATCTCATTACTTTTTCAAAGGTATCCTCAATACTCGTTTTTGTTTGCAAGGGCAGGCCATACACCAAATCGAAGTTGAGTGAGTCATATCCGATTTTCCTGGCTGCTACAGTGACTGCCTCCACCATTTCATATGGCTGAATTCGGTTGATCACATCCTGCACAACCGGATCAAAATCCTGAACACCCACACTCACCCTATTAAATCCTATCTTGAATAACGTCTGCAGATGGTCCTCTGTGGTGTTTTTTGGATGCCCCTCAAAACTGAACTCGGCCCCTTCACATTTCTCGCTTATTGACAGGATGCCATTGATAAGTTTATCCAAATTCTGCGGACTAAAAAATGTTGGCGTGCCACCTCCCAGATGTATTTCTTTGATTCTCGGAACAGAAGGAAAAATGTCAACGTACATTTTCCACTCGTCAAGTACCGCGTTGATATACGGTTCCTCCACCGCATGATTTACGGTTATGCGTTTGTTACATGCACAAAACGTACAAAGGCTTTCACAGTAGGGGAGATGTATGTACAGGCTAATGCCATCCCTGTGATTGGTTTCCGAGAATGAGCGCTTCACGGACTCTAACCAGTCCTCAAGCTCAAGTTCTGGGTGCTCCCAATATGGTACCGTGGGGTAGCTGGTATACCTGGGGCCGGGGACATTGTACTTTTTTATTAGATTCTTCTGCATCACGTGATTGGGGGTGCAAAGATACGCCTTTAACCTCAATTTTAACCAGATGCAAGGGCAAGATCTACAATTGCCTTATGCTTAAGCACGGTGAGCTTTCTGCCATTCAAGGCGATGATCTTTTCCTTTCTAAATTTGGACAGCAGACGTATGGTGGTTTCGTTTGCCGCCCCAATTATGTTGGCCATCTCCTCTCTTGTGAGCTCAATTGCCACCGTTTTACCATCCTTTTCAAAACCATACACCTCAATCAACCGAAGAATGATAATTGCCAATCTCTGCCCTACTGAGCTAATCGACAGCTGGGTGATCTTGTCTTCAGCAATCTTCAGATTATTCGACAGATTGCTGAGTACAAATGATTTGAGCTCCACGTCCTTTTTGAATTTGGCGAGGAATTCTTGTTTTGAAACAAAACAAAGAACAGAATTTTCAATCGCTGTCGCTGAGGAAGTAAAATACTCATTCCGAATGAGCGCCCGTGTACCTAAAAGCTGCCCCTCCCGGGCAAACCGGAGGATCTGCTCCCTTTCATGGCTTCCCCTTTTATGGACTTTTATCTTTCCCCTTTTAAGGCAAAACACCCCTGATGGCTTCGACCCCTCCGTAAAAATGGACTCCCCTTTCTTATAAACCATCTTTCGCCGTTCTTTCACTAAAGATTCGTGCTCGCTCTCACCTTCGGCCTCTATGTCAAACGAAGGGTCAACGGAACAACCTTCACAAAACGGATTACAGAATTTAGACTTCATGTTGCTCGTGGACAGATCAAATTTTGGGATAATATCGACCTATTTAAGAAATAGCGCAAATTATCTGTAAAATTGTACCACATTACTTCATTCATGTTGCAAGACACGTTCGGACGTACGCACGATTACCTTCGCATTTCTTTTACAGACAAATGCAATTTAAAGTGTTTTTACTGTAAACCTGATGGCAATACACCAATCGATCATGCACTCTGCACTTCTACAGCCAGTGAAAAACTCTCTTCCGCAGAGCTTCTTTCTATCGCTTCAGATTTCGTTTACAAGATGGGAATTAAAAAGATTCGGATCACGGGCGGTGAGCCATTGATTAGAAAAGACGCATACTACCTGATTAAAAAGCTGGGAGAGTTCCCCGTTTCTCTTGCAATCACAACCAATGGCGTATTCCTCGACCGTTTTCTCCCCCTGTTCAAGGAAATAGGTTTAATGTCTGTCAATATCAGCCTGGACAGCCTAATTCCCTCCCGGTTCAACGAGATCACAAAGACCACCACTTTTGAAAAAGTATATTCCAATATTGAGCTGGCCATTGAGCAGGGTTTTCATGTAAAGATCAATGCGGTGGCCATGAAGAACATCAATGAAGACGAAATTAACGACTTCGTTGAATGGACCAGGGACCTGCCGATCCATGTTCGATTTATCGAGTTTATGCCATTTGCCGGAAACAAGTGGGAATATGAAAAGGTGGTTTCATATAAACAGATATTGGACAAGATCGAATCAGTCTACCCGATAGAAAAGCTAAATGATGAGCCCAATAGCACGACCAAGAGCTATAGGGTAAAATCCTTCCTTGGAACATTTGCAGTAATCAGCTCGATCACAGCACCTTTCTGCGAAACCTGTAACAGGATTAGATTAACGACGGACGGAAAAATCAAGAATTGCCTCTTTTCTAATGAGGAAGTTGATCTAAAATCAGCGCTGCGAAAAGGTGAAGATATTGTTCCAATAGTACAAAGGGCCATAATGGCAAAACACGCGGAACGCGGTGGGAAAGCAGCATTTAAGACCAGGGGTGTTGAAAGTAAGTATGAAGAAGGAAGGGCTATGATATCCATTGGAGGGTGAGGATTAGCACCTTCGCTGCGTCATTTGGCCTTCGGCCGTAATTTGGTGCTACGCACCGTAATTCAGTGGTAATTGAATTGTAAAACAACAGAACATCGTGAGCGCAGCGAACAGAACAACGTGAGCGCAGCGAACATAATATGGCGAACTACGGATTCATAATAGACAACAGAAAGTGCATCGGATGTCATGCCTGCACAGTTGCCTGCAAGAGCGAGCATGATGTTCCAATTGGAGTCAACAGAACCTGGGTCAAGTACATTGAACACGGAGAGTTTCCAGATAGCAATCGGTTTTTTTCTGTTATGCGTTGCAATCATTGCGACGATGCACCCTGTACCACTATTTGTCCGGTAACGGCACTCTACAGGCGGGATGACGGCATTATCGATTTCGACAACGATCGATGCATTGGTTGCAAAGCCTGTACCCAGGCCTGCCCATACGATGCCTTATATATTGACCCGAACACCAAGACAGCCGCAAAATGCAATTACTGCACCCACAGAGTTGACAAGGGCATTGAGCCTGCTTGTGTGGTTGTGTGCCCAGTACATGCGATCATTTCAGGAGATATGGACAATCCGGACAGTGAGATCAGTCAGCTGCTCACGGAAAACACATTTGAGGTTCGCAAGCCTGAGAAAGGCACGAAACCCAAGGTGTTCTACATCAACGCTCAGCCTGAATCACTGACACCAACTGCTTCTGCAAAGGAGGCCTCATACCTCTGGGGTTCACAAGAAGAAGGTGTTGGCCACAATGCGAATAAAGGAACTGAAGGGCTTGGGGAGTTTAAAAGCCCGGGTACTACCACCCAAGCTGCCAGCGTAACTGGGTTCGGCGATTTCAAAGAGGGCACAAGAACAAGTTATGACGCACCTGAAAAAGGTATTCTATGGGGCTGGGAAGTACCCGCCTACCTAATGACCAAAGGCATTGCCGCCGGTACCTATCTCGTGCATCTCATACTGTGGTCATTGGGATACCGTGAACCGACATTATTGGTTGCGGTGAGCTTGATATGCATGTTCTTTCTGCTGGTAACAGGTGTGCTTCTCATCTTGGACATGGACCGGCCAGATCGATTCTTAAACGTGCTATTCAGGCCTCAATGGAAATCCTGGCTCGTTAAGGGGGCTTATACCATCATGGGATATGGAGCCCTGCTGGGAGTAAATCTTCTTATTGCCTTTTCGGAGTCTGGCAACCTCATATGGGCCATCATGTTGCTTACGGGTGCTTTCGCTCTGTTGACCGGAATTTATACAGCCTTTCTCTTTGCTCAGGCACGCGGACGCGATTATTGGCAAAGCCCACTTTTGCCGTACCACATGTTGAGCCACATCGTAATGCTTGGCGCGTCAACCCTCATCATATTAGGCACTGTCAATCATTTGTTTCTCGATGGCTTCTTCAGTGTCCTGAACTTGGCAGGCCAGGATAGATTGCTGTATCTGGTTTTATTGATTCCAACGGCGATTATTCTTCTGTTACAAGTTTCAGAACCTATCATGAAGCATGGCTCCCGAGATGCTCAGCTGGCAGCGCTCATGATGTTCAAGGGAAGATACAGATTGCACTACTGGCTGGGATCTGTAATGATCGGTTGCATAATCCCACTAGGGCTATTGATGGCTGCCGAAGGAATTGCGCTTGTTCCATTACCTTTTTTAATCATTACCGGTGTCTGGATCTCCAACCATTTGATTGTCAAAGTACCTCAACTTATTCCACTGAGCTAATGGGCAAGAAGCGGACATTCATAGAAAAAACGGCAGAGTCTCTTGGGCTCATAAAGAAGTTAGATCACTTCAAAGGCGTGGATCTTTCTGAAGCCGCTGAGGCTATTACCCCGATGACGGAGCCCCACGACCTGTCCTTTTATCCACCACCGGACAAATGGGATGATTGGATGGAATATGATGCCAAAGCCTGGCCGAAGAAAAAGGAAAAGCACTATTCTATTATTCCAACGACCTGTTTCAATTGTGAAGCTGCCTGCGGACTTCTTGCTTATGTAGATAAGGAAAATGGAAGGATTAAAAAGTTTGAGGGCAACCCCTACCACCCTGCCAGCAGAGGAAGAAACTGTGCCAAGGGACCTGCCACGATCAACCAGATAAATGATACCGATCGGATCCTTTACCCTATGAAGCGAGCTGGTAAGCGAGGAGAAGGTAAATGGGAAAGGGTGAGTTGGGACGAGGCCCTGGATGATATCGCTGCTCGAAATGTTGGCAGGCCGGGGCACGAGGGTTATATGGACAGAGTACTCAATGCCTGGGGTGTAGATGGCCATAACAGCCATACCAATATATGTTCAGCCGGAGCTCGATTTGGATATACGCTGTGGCAGGGTTATGATAGGCCCTCACCTGATCACGCAAACGCAAAATTTATCCTGCTGCTCAGTGCTCATCTGGAGACAGGCCATTATTTCAATCCGCATGCGCAGCGGATAATAGAAGGTATGATGAAAGGAGCGAAACTCTGTGTTATCGATCCAAGATTATCCAATACTGCGAGCATGGCCAATTACTGGTTAGCCACCTATCCGGGAACCGAAGCGGCTCTCTTTCTTGCGATGGCTAAAGTGATTCTGGATGAAAATCTACACAATGCAGAATGGATGGAAACCTGGGTGAACTGGGAAGAGTACCTGATCCATAAAACTGGTGAGAAAGCCGGGCATAAATTTGGAGATTTTATAGAATCTCTAAAAACAGAGTACGCTGAATACACCCCTGAATATGCTGCCGATGAATGCGGCATTGATGCAGCTATGATACCTGAAATTGCCCGAGAAATCGGGAAAGCAGGGACCATGTTCGCTTGCCACAATTGGAGATCCGCTTCCGCAGGCAACCTTGGTGGATGGCAAGCTACCAGGGCATTGCATTTCTTAAGTGTTCTTGTTGGCGCTATTGGCGGCGAAGGAGGAACCATGCCTAGCGCATGGAACAAGTTCAAACCCACGATGTTTGACAACCCACCAGCGCATAAATTCTGGAACGAACTGCAATTCCCTGATGAGTATCCATTGGCACATTACGAAATGGGGTTCCTGCTGCCACACATGATCAAAGAGGGCCGGGGCAAGCTGGATGTATATTTCTCAAGGGTATTTAACCCCGTATGGACCTTCCCCGATGGATTTACCTGGATGGAGATGTTCACAGATGAAGAAAAGATGGGAATGCATATTGCGCTCACCCCTACCTGGTCAGAGACTTCCTATTTAGCCGATTATGTGCTCCCTATGGGCCATGCTGCAGAGCGTCATGATTTAAACAGTTATGAAACTCATTCCGGTAAGTGGATCGCATTCCGGCAGCCCGTTTTACGTGAGTATCTGCGCAAGACCGGCAAAGAAGTAAAGCATACCTATGAGGCAAATCCAGGCGAGGTTTGGGAGGAAGATGAATTCTGGATTGAGCTGTCTTGGCGCATAGATCCGGATGGAGAGCTGGGGATTCGAAAACACTTTGAGTCGCCGAACAATCCTGGGGATATGGTAACGATCGATGAATACTACGGCCATATATTCGAGAATGTACCTGGACTTCCTGAAAAAGCGAAGTCGGAGGGTCTCACCCCTCTCGATTACATGAAGAAATATGGAGCCTATGAAATTGATGAGCATGTGTATGACCGACATATGACCGTTAAGGATTCCGGGAAAGTTACCGTAGATGGAAAGCCGCGAGAAAGCTTTAATACTCCATCTGGAAAACAGGAGTTTTTCTCCCAAACAATGGTAGACTGGAAGTGGCCAGAACATGCCATTCCAGGATATATTAAGTCACATGTTTATTGGAAAGACATGGACCGGGAAAAGGGCGAATATCCTTTAATTCCCACTTTCAGATTACCCAATCTTATTCATACGCGTTCCAGTAATTCGAAGTGGCTAATGGAAATTGCCAACCGCAACCCCATCTGGATCCACACCTCAGAAGCAGAACACCTGGGAATTGTAAATGATGATTTGGTGAGGATCAATACCGAGATTGGATACTTCGTGGATAAGGTATGGGTCACTGAGTCCATAAGACCTGGCGTTATCGCTTGTTCTCATCACATCGGAAGATGGAGACAGGATCACGATCCATTAGCCAACAGGTGGGCCATGAATACCGTGGATATTAAAAAATCGGAGGGCGGCAAGTACATGATGCGGACTAAGAAACAAATTGAAAGATATAAGAGTCGCGATCCAGATTCCCAACATATATTCTGGAAAGATGGCGGAGTACATCAAAACATCACATTTGCGCCCCAGCCTGATCCAATTAGTGGAATGCACTGCTGGCACCAAAAGGTAAAAGTTGAAAAAGCCAGGAAGGAAGATAGTTATGGTGACGTTTATGTAGACACCACCTTGTCATTTGAAGTTTATAAGAAATGGCTGGCGATGACACGCCCGGCACCGGGGCCAGATAATTTGAGAAGGCCCTTGTGGTTCAATCGCCCGCTGAAGCCGCAGGAGGAGTTGTTCTACAAGTCTTAAAGCGATAGCAGCTCATTGATCAGAATGGTCGCTCCTACCACGTACAGGAAGTATCCAAAATAATTTCTCAGCTTGTACCCCGAAACCTTATCGGAAAAATACGTCCCGATTGCTATGCCTACCAGGGAAAATCCAGTGAATTTGAAGATCAACTCATAATCGATATCGGCATTTATTGAGATCTCGCCAAGGAATCCTATTCCCTTACACAAAATAACAAGAGCCGGAATGATCATGAACCCTCCACCTGTACCAACCAACCCTGTTAAGACTCCGATGATCAAACCTTCAATCAAGATCATTCTAGTGTAGTAAAACGTGTTCAGGTTTAGCTCCGGCTCCGCATCATATTTTCTCTTGACCATTACCATCGAGGTAGCCGAAACAAAGAGCAATGCGCCCATAAGCAGCATTAAGAAAACATCCTTGCTTAGTAGTGACTCTCCATATGTGAACAACTCTTCAGGGATAGCTGGCAACATATACCTGCGCGTGAGATAAACAGCCGCCACCGACGGTATTCCGAAGATGATAGCAATGCGATAGTTAACCATCTTGCGGCGGATATAGGATAGCGTAGAGATGATTGAGGTAATTCCGACTATGAGCAGCGCATAGCCGGTTGCTATAACCGGGGAGATGTGGAACAAATACACCAGTACAGGAACGGTGAGTATTGACCCCCCTGCACCGACAAGTACCACCAAGACTCCCACCAAAATAGCACCCGCATATCCTATAATCTCGTACATAGGGCAGAATAATGATTAATGGAATCAGGGAAATACACTCTTGCAGAGCTGAGGGTTTTCTATTCCTCTACGTGCCAGGTATTACCACTGGCAAGTAATTCATCCATGGTGTTTATCGTAGCTGCTTTTTTCGCCTCCTCACCTTGCTCAGCTATCTCATCATTATACGTTGACGTTGCTACCGCTCGTATTATGCCCATTGCCGTCGGGAATTCCGGGCCTTTCATTTTTATGAGCATCAAGTGCATCGTATTGCTCTCTTCATGTGCATCATGGACCAGGATATCGTCTTCTGAAACTCCCTTCTCTCCAATAATAGCAACTTTCAACTCCAGTCCCTTGAGGATAATTCCCTTGTTCTTTTCCTTGCCAAAAATCATGGGCTCACCGTGTACCAGGTGTAACTGTGTTTCATCTGCATTGGCCTTATCAGTGATATCAAAGTGAATCTTATCATTGTAGATGAGACAGTTTTGTAAAATTTCGATGAGTGAGGTGCCCTTGTGCTTAGCCGATTCTGCCACAATCTGAGTCATCAACTTGGGATTTGTATCCAGTGTACGTGCATAAAACGTCCCTTGCGCTCCCAGCGCAAGCTCACCTAAAGAAAAGGGCCTTTCCAGGGAACCCATTGGTGTAGAACCAGATTTTGTTCCTTTGCGAGAAGTTGGCGAATACTGACCTTTCGTAAGGCCATAAATCTCATTGTTGAACACCATGATGTTGATGTCAATATTTCTTCGAATGGCGTGAATGAAATGGTTTCCACCAATCGCCAACGTGTCACCATCACCTTGTACTTCCCAGACACAAAGATCTGGATTGGAGAGCTTTATCCCTGTAGCAAAAGCAGGCCCTCGGCCGTGAATTGTATGAAACCGCACATCCAATACCAGAGACAAACACAATATCTTCCCTGGCATACCCCAATTCCGGCATGGCCTTCTGAACAGCTGAGAGAATCGCATAATCCCCACACCCCGGACACCATCTTACCAGCTGATCGCTGGCAAAGTCTTTCTTTGTTAAAGGACCATCCCCGTCTTTTGGTTCTACTAAGTGGTCTGCCATATTAATTTAATTATTAAAGTCCAGCGAGACTGCAAGGTCAATTCTCTTTTCATTTTCATCTTGCTTCTCCTTTTGAAATATTATTCTCACTGTGTTGATTAAATGAATGGTATGGGTTCTCAGGTGCTCTCTATAGTCTTTGTCCTTTCTGATCTTATTGACAAAATCTGAGAGGTACACCAATCCCAAAAGCAACGTCAAAAATGCCACGATCGCAAGCGAAAAAAGGACATCCTCTTTACCGGTAGCGCCGCCTCCGGCAAATGCGCTAAAGCTGGTCAATACAACTAATATAGCAGACAACAACTTCATTAACAGTACTTTGAGACTTCTTCCTTTATCTCCGCTACCGTCAGTGGCATCCCCTGAACCTTATTGTATTTTTCATACTTAAATTCAGGATACACACCCCTCAGGTAATTGGCAAACTGCCCATCATTCAACTCGAATACTACGATCTTCTTGAAGTTAGATAATATTTCCGCTGTGTTTTTGGGAAGCGGGTTGAGATAATTAAAATGAGCCATGCTGACACTCTTACCTTCATCCTGCAAATCCTTGCAGACAGTAAACAAGGATCCGCGAGTACTTCCCCAACCGACTAGCAAGACTTCACCTTTGTCTTCTCCCACTACTTCCTGCTCAGGAATATAGTTTGCCACCCGCGCGACCTTTTCAGCTCGCACCTTCACCATTATCTCATGGTTTTCCGGATCATAGGAGATCTTGCCTGTGAGCTCTTCCTTCTCAATGCCGCCAATCCTGTGCTCGTAGCCTTTGGTACCTGGAACGACCCAGGCCCTGTTCATTTTCTCATCATCCCTTGCATAGGGTAAAAAGTCCTCCCCCTTCGATTTGGTTCCAGGCGCTTTGATCTCTGGCAGATCCGCCATCTTTGGATACTTCCATGGCTCAGAGCCATTTCCCAAATATCCATCAGACAACAATATCACCGGCGTCATGTGCTCAACTGCTAAGCGAGCCGCTTCAAACGCATAATTAAAACAATTCGAGGGCGTACTTGCTGCCAACACAATGCAAGGGCTATCACTATTTCGACCATAAAGTGCCTGCATCAAATCAGCTTGTTCCGTTTTAGTTGGCATTCCAGTAGAAGGGCCCGCACGTTGCACATCAATGATCACCACCGGCAATTCTGTCATTACTGCGAGTCCTATTGCCTCCCCCTTCAATGCTATACCGGGCCCTGACGACGCAGTTACGCCCAGATTTCCGGCATACGCTGCTCCAATCGTAGCACACACAGCTGCAATTTCATCTTCAGCCTGCATGGTTATTACCCCCATTTGCTTGAACTTCGAAAGTTCATGCAATATATCGGAAGCAGGCGTTATTGGGTAAGACCCATAAAACAAGTCTCTGCCCAACTTTTGAGATGCTGCCAGAAACCCCCAGGCTGTCGCCTGATTTCCAGATATATGGCGATAATTTCCGCTTTCAATTACAGCTGGTGGAATTGTGTATGTTGAGGGTAATGCCTCTACGGTTTCCGCGTAAAAGAAACCGGCGTGAAGCGCTTTTATATTCGCCTCAACAATTGCAGGCTTATTCTTGAACTTTTTCTCAAGAAACTTAACCGTTTGATTCACGTCTCTGTCAAACAACCAGTACATCATTCCGAGGGCGAACATATTTCTGCACCTCAAAGTGCTCTTCATGTCGAGATCCATCCCCTCCACTGCAGTTTTTACCAAGGTAGAGATTGGAGACTGTACCAGGTTGTACTCTTGAAGAGAATCATTTTCCAATGGATTTTCTTCGTATCCTGCCTTTTCAATATCCTTTTTAGTAAAACTATCCGTGTCCACCACCAGGGTACCTCCTTTTTTAACCCATTTCAGATTGGATTTAAGTGCTGCAGGATTCATGGCGACGAATACGTCGGATTCATCACCTGGTGTGTGGATATGTACCTTTCCAATTTGCACCTGGAACCCCGAAACCCCCTCTACTGTCCCTACTGGGGCCCGTATTTCTGCCGGAAAATCCGGGAAAGTCGCGAGATCATTCCCCGATAGGGCCGAAGTAAACGTAAACTGAGAGCCCGTAAGCTGCATGCCATCACCGGAGTCACCGGCAAAACGGATGACGACTTTGTCTAGTACCTCTTTGGTTTTTTCTACTTTGGCCATGCCCTTAATTATCTTCTATAAGTACAACCTACAAATTTAGCAAATAAAAAGCGTATGTAAGATAGGATTTCGCTTTTTGGCCGGTAGCTTCGACCAAAGCGTTTTATTGCTTTTTCCTCTTAGGCAGATAAAGATCAGTGATTGTCCCTTCAAATGCTTCCGACGAGAGCATAGTTGTCTCAGAAAGCGTAGGGTGTGCGTGAATAGTAAGAGCGATATCTTCAGCATCACAACCCATTTCAATCGCCAAAGCCATTTCCCCGATCAATTCTCCCGCATTAACGCCTACAATGGCAGCGCCAATAAGTTTGTTATCAGCATTATCAAAAAGCAACTTTGTCATCCCTTCGGTCCTTGCCATACCTAGCGCCCTTCCACTTGCGGCCCATGGGAACGCTCCCCGACCGTAATCAAGTCCCTTTTCTTTTGCCTCCACCTCTGTAACCCCAACCCATGCTACCTCTGGATCGGTGTAGGAAACAGATGGAATGCACTTTGCGTCAAAATAATGTCGCTTACCAGATATAACTTCCGCTGCTAACCGCCCTTCAGGCATTGCTTTATGCGCTAACATGGGTTGTCCAACAATATCTCCGATGGCGTAGATGTTCTCCACATTGGTTTTTTGCTGATTATCAACGGCGATATACCCCTTTTCATCCACCTCCACTCCCGCTTTGCCGGCATCTAGCAAATTGCCGTTTGGTATTCTTCCAACCGCAACTAGTATCCTGTCATACAACTCTGGCTCAGCAGGTGCATTTTCTCCTTCGAATGTGACCAATAGGCCTTCTTTTTTCGCTTCTACCCCGATTACCCTGGTGCTGAGCATAATGTTGTTGTAGCGCGACTCTATATGCTTGTGAAGTACTTTGACTATATCCTTATCAACACCTGGAATCAGCTGCTCCATGAATTCCACTACATCAATGCTCGCGCCCAAACTGTGGTATACTGTCGCCATCTCCAGGCCGATGATGCCTCCCCCTAACACAAGCATCTTACAATTGACGTCTTCCAAAAGCAGCGCATCAGTAGAATCCATCACCCTAGGGTCATCTGGAATGAATGGTAGTTTAGCGGGCCTTGAGCCGGCAGCGATAATAGCCTGCTCAAATGTTATGGTAATATCCCCGTTAGTGGACTTAACCGAAAGTTCATTCCTGGAAACAAATTTTCCTTCACCTTGTACCACCTCAACGTTTCTTCTCTTTGCCAATGCTGTCAGCCCACCTGTTAGTTTGTCTACAATACCCTGCTTCCACGCAAGAATTTTCTGAACCTCGATCTTGGGATCTCCAAACGTGACACCGCATTCAGACATGTCCTTTGCATCTTCAATCACTTTTGCCGTATGCAGCAATGCTTTAGAAGGAATACATCCTACATTGAGGCAAACCCCTCCGAGTGACTCATAACGCTCTACAAGAATAACCTGCTTTCCAAGGTCCGCTGCACGAAATGCGGCAGAATATCCTCCCGGTCCTGCACCCAGAACAACGACTTCCGTATTTTTCGCTTCCCTGGCCATATTACTTCGTCAAACCCTTTACATCCCCCAACCTTGCAGAGAGATCAACAATAAATCTTGCCGCTGCTGCACCATCAATTACGCGATGATCATATGATAGTGATAACGGTAACATCAGCCTTGGAACGAGTTTGTCTCCCTCGTAAACCGGTGTTGCCTTTGATCGTGAAACACCGAGAATCCCGACATCAGGAGCATTCACAATAGGCGTAAACGCAGTGCCCCCAATTCCTCCCAAGCTGGATATTGTGAAGCAGCTGCCCGCCATATCTGCTGGTGTTAACTTATTGTCCCGCGCCTTTTCACTGATCTCTCCCAGCTCTTTAGCGAGTTCGTAAATGTCCTTCTTGTCAACATCCTTAACAACAGGTACAACCAATCCATTTGGCGTATCAACCGCAATTCCCAGATGGAAATATTTTTTATAAACGAGGTTGTCCCCTGTAGCATCCAGGGACGCATTGAACTTCGGCACCTCTTTTAGAGCACCTACGACGGCTTTCATAATGAAGACCAGCGGTGTCAATTTATAACCCCTATCAGCCGCTTTCTTTTTGTTTTTCTGCCTGAAAGCTTCCATATCGGTAATGTCCGCATCATTAAATTGGGTAACATGTGGAATGGTAACCCAGCTCCTGTGCACATTGACCGCCGTAGCCTTATTGATCTTGGTAAGCGGTACCGTTTCCACTTTGCCGAACTTGGCGAAATCCACCTTGCGAGCCGGCCCGACTTGCAACCCATCTCCTTCACCTGTAAGCCGCTTCTTGACATAAGCAAAAACATCTTGCTTAATGATCCGGCTCTTGGGTCCGGTGCCTCCTATATTTCTCAGGTCCACCCCGAGATCATGAGCCAAACGCCTTACGCCCGGACTTGCATACACATCGCCCGAAGGCGCAGCCTCTTCAACTTTGAAATCTGGTGATTTACTAGTTCTCGCAGCAGTGCTTTGCTGCCCGGACTCTTCTTTTTTAGGTTTCTCATCTTCCGTTGAATCTCCGGATGACGTATCCTTTTTAGCCGCTTTTGCGTCGCCTTCAACTTCGAGGGTTAAGATTACAGATCCTTCCGCAACCAAATCCCCAATCTTAACTTTGATCTCTTTAACTACCCCTCCCATCGTTGTGGGCACTTCCATGGTCGCCTTGTCACCTTCCAGGGTAATGATAGGATCTTCTTCCTGTACTTTGTCGCCGGGCTTTACGAGGATTTCGATGACTTCAACATCATCTGCACCGCCTATATCAGGAACTAGTATGTCTTCTATTCGCGCCACATTTAAGATATTGCTGGATTGGACTTACTTGAATCTACACCCAAATTTTTCATCGCTACTGCTAATTTGTCTTGTGGGTAATCACCACTATCCGCCAAAGCTCTTAGGGCTGTGTAAGCAACCATCTTTGCATCGACCTCAAAATGATGGCGCAACGCTTTGCGCGTGTCACTCTTTCCAAAGCCATCAGTACCCAATACGTAATACGGTGCAGGAACATACGCCCTGATCTGATCCGCAACCAATCTAACGTAATCGGTCGACGCGATCACAGGGCCTTTCACATTCCCCAGACAGGTTTCTACATAATTTCTTTTCGCTTTCCCCTCAGGGTTTAGGGCATTTGAGCGAGCTATATCGCTACAATCCCTGCTGAGTTCTGTAAAACTCGTTACGCTCCACACATCAGATGTTATACCGAAGTCTTTCTCCAAGATCTCGCCTGCCCTTTCCACTTCACGCAAAATGGTTCCTGAGCCCATTAACTGCACATGTGCCTTGTTTTCCTTTTTGGATTTTCTGAGCTGGTACATGCCCTTTATAATTCCCTCCTCTGCACCCTTAGGCATGGCCGGCTGGATATAGTTCTCATTCATTACCGTGATGTAGTAGTACACATCTTCCTGATTCTCGTACATCCTCACCATTCCGTACTGTATGATCACCGCCAACTCATAGGCGTATGCGGGATCGTAGCTTAGGCAATTTGGAATCACGCTCGAAAACAAATGGCTCTGACCATCATCGTGCTGGAGTCCCTCTCCTGCAAGGGTGGTTCTTCCGGCTGTAGCTCCCATCAAAAATCCCCTGACACGCAAATCACCGGCCGCCCATGCCAGATCTCCAACTCTTTGGAAACCGAACATTGAATAGTAAATGAAAAATGGCATCATCGATACTCCGCTATTGGAATATGAGCTTCCAGCCGCCATCCAGGTGGCAAATCCACCGGCCTCTGAGATCCCCTCTTCGATCAGCTGACCCTTTTTGTCTTCCTTATAATACATCAACTGCTCCCTGTCATTGGGCTCATATAGTTGCCCAACAGGCGAATAAATGCCAATCTGCCGGAACAAACCCTCCATCCCGAAGGTCCGGCCTTCATCAGGAATGATCGGTACAATCCGTTCCTTGATGTTCTTATCCTTTAGCAGGATACCCAAAACACGTACAAATGCCATGGTCGTTGAAATTTCCCTATCCCCAAAACCATCAAGCACCACTTGAAAATCTTCCAGCTTGGGAACCGTGAGCTTGTCGCCCTTAACACGCCTGGATGGCAAATAACCACCTAGCTCCTTGCGTTGCCTGTGCAGGTATTTTATTTCAGGACTAGAATCAGCCGGCTTGTAAAATGGCACATCGGCTATCTGGTCTTCGGGAATGTCTATTTGGAACCATCTGCAGAATTGCTTGAGCTGATCGGTATTCATTTTCTTCTGCTGGTGCGTGATGTTCTGTGCCTCACCTGCCGATCCCATACCAAATCCTTTAATTGTCTTCGCCAGGATTACAGTTGGCCCGCCTTGGTGGTTGGTAGCCGCATGATAGGCCGCATAAACCTTGGATGCGTCGTGCCCGCCCCGATTCAGCTTCCAGATCTCATCGTCAGACATGTCCTTCACCAATTCCAATAATTCGGGGTACTTGCCAAAGAAATCCTCTCGGACATGTGCGCCATCCCTTGATTTATAGCGCTGGTAATCACCATCCACGCACTCCTGCATTCGCTTTAACAGCAAGCCTGTTTTGTCTCTTGCAAGAAGGTCGTCCCACCTTCTTCCCCATATCACCTTGATCACGTTCCATCCGGCTCCTCCGAAGATTGATGCAAGCTCTTGTATTATCTTCCCGTTCCCTCGCACAGGGCCATCAAGCCGTTGCAAATTACAATTGATAACGAATATCAGATTATCAAGCTTTTCCCGGACCGCGATGCTAATCGCTCCAAGAGACTCCGGTTCATCCATCTCACCGTCACCCACAAAAGCCCATACTTTTCTGCCCTTGCCCTCCTTCAATCCCCTATTTTCGAGGTATTTGAGAAAGCGTGCCTGATATATCGCCTGTAGCGGGCCCAATCCCATGGACACCGTTGGGAACTGCCAGAAGTCTTTCATTAACCAGGGGTGGGGATATGACGAGATACCTTTCCCCTCCACCTCTTGCCTAAAATTAATCAGCTGATCTTCGGATATTCTTCCCTCCAGAAACGCCCTCGCATAGATTCCGGGTGACGAATGGCCCTGGATATAAACCAAGTCCCCTGGATGGTCCTTTGAGGGGGCGTGGAAAAAGTGATTGAATCCAACCTCATACAAATCTGACGCTGAGGAGTATGTTGCTATATGTCCTCCAAGCTCAGGAGCGATCTTTCCGGCCCTCAACACGATGGCAACAGCGTTCCACCGGACAATGGACCTAAGTTTTTTTGCGATGCCTTTATCATCTGGAATCGGCTCTTCGTCCTCTGGCGCAATGGTATTGGCATATGCTGCCGTCATGCCCGTTGGTGCATTGCTTCCGGCTTGCTGAGCAAACTTGTTGAGTTCTGTCAACAAATACTCCGCACGGTCTTTCCCCTCATGCTTTACAACCGAAGCCAGGGCATCCAACCACTCCTGCGTTTCTACCGGGTCAATATCTGCAATTTCTTCACTCATCTATCAGAGAGGCAAATATAGTAGAGATTTAGACAAATTCTATTGACCAAAATCAATTGGAGCCAACCGGTCAAGTATTAGTCGAAAATTATCGCTATTATTAATGGAATCCACTTATTGCCTTTGCAGCGATGAAGCTCATGCCCGTCAGATGGAACTTTATCAAATCGCCAAAGGCCCGCAAGCCTTATGCGAAGTTGAAACGCATTTACCAATTGGAACTCCGCAATGTACAGGGAGCCAAACTAAGCCAATCAGAAAAAGAGGCACGGGCGACTGCGAGGCGGAATACGTTGCGAGAAACGAAAAAGCGTTTACGGGCCGAAATCATTGAACGTATTGGAATCACCATTGCAATGATAATTTGCGCAATAGTTCTCGTGTATTTTGTAATGCTCAAATAATATCACACTGCAGAACGCCAAGGCACTCCCAGGTTCGTCGCACAAATAGTGTTCCTGATGTACTTGCCCTGTTAAAACGGGTTTGATTATTTACTTTATCTTCGATCTATACTAGTACAATCAAGGCAAAACACATTCTCAAATTATTCTATGGGCAATTATCCCCGGCTGTTTGACATTGTTCACCAGAAAGCCAAAGAGGCTCCGAGTAAAATTGCGTATGCGGATAAGCATAGACTCGATGCAGGCGCTTCCTGGCGGGAACACAACTATTCGGATACCGTTCAGAAGATAAATTCTGTCAGCCTTGGTTTGCTAAATAAAGGTATTGAAAAGGATGATAAAATAGCCCTCATCTCAAACAACAGGTCTGAATGGAATTTTGCCGACTTTGGCATACAGCAAATTGGTGCGGTTGTAGTCCCAATATATCCTACCCTGTCCACTTCCGAATTCAAATTTATTTTCGGTGACGCAGAGATCAAGCTCTGTTTTGTTGAGAACGCTGAACTTTATGGGAAGGTGGCGCCGCTAATTGATCAGTTCCCATCCCTAATGGCAATTTTTACCTTCGATGAGGTTGATGAAGCCCCTAATTGGAACGAGATTTTGAAGACACCGAGTGATGAGGAAGAGAAACGTCTTGCTCAAATAAGGGGTGAGATAGATACCGAGGATCTTGCGACGATCATCTATACTTCCGGAACCACCGGCACCCCCAAAGGGGTCATGCTGTCACACCGAAATATAAGCAGCAATATTGAAGCAATCTCTCAGATACTGCCTATCATTGCAGGAAGCAAGGCATTGAGCTTCCTTCCCCTGTGTCACATATTTGAACGCACCATTTCCTATACCTATTTGGCCAATAATGTCTCTATATACTATGCCAAGAACCTGGAGACTATTGGTGACAATTTAAGAGAGCTTGGGCCTGAATACTTCAGTACCGTGCCTCGTCTTTTGGAAAAGATCTATGAGAAAATTCTGGAGAAGGGAAGGAGTCTCACCGGAATAAAAAGGGCGCTGTTCTACTGGTCCCTGGACCTTGGAAGACGTTTTGAGCTGAATAAAAACCAGGGGCCGATCTACAATTTGCAATTGGCGTTGGCCAGAAAGCTAATCTTCTCAAAATGGCATGAAGCTTTAGGCGGTAACGTAGTGGGAATAATAACAGGGGCCGCTGCATTGCAGCCTAAGCTGGCGAAGATTTTCGGGGCTGCTGGCGTTCCAATTGTCGAGGGATATGGTTTAACAGAAACTTCGCCAGTGCTCACTTCCAACAGATTGGAAATTGTTAAAAGAAGAATCGGGACTGTTGGCCCTCCATTGCCGGGGGTGAAGATTAAAATTGCGGAAGACGGAGAGATTCTTGCCAAGGGGCCGAATATTATGATGGGCTATTATAAGCGACAGGACCTGACAGACGAGGTGATCGACAAAGACGGTTGGTTTCACACTGGAGATATTGGTGAATTCGTGGAGGGGGAATTTTTGAAAATTACGGATCGCAAGAAAGAGCTCTTCAAGACTTCAGGGGGGAAATATGTAGCCCCGCAACAAGTGGAGAACAAGTACAAGGAATCACCCTTCATAGAGCAGGTTCTGGTGATTGGTAACAACAGAAAGTTTGTCAGCGCCCTAATTGTACCTTCTGTCTTATACCTCGAGGAGTATTGTAATCACAAATCCTGGGTGTTCGACAATTTGGAAGAGATGGTCAGGGATGATCGCGTGAAGGAGAAGATCAATAGAGAGATTGAGGCCATCAACCCAGAGATCAACCATGTTGAACAGATTAAAAAGTTTACCCTATTGGCAAGGGAATGGACAGCAGGAGAAGGCGAGCTCACGCCAACCACGAAGCTGAAGCGGAGGGTGATTGAAGAGAAGTTTGCAGGGGAGATTGAGGGGATGTATGCGGTTTAGGGCTTAAGGAGCTAAAAACCTCACTGCTCCAGGAATCACCTGTACCTCCATAGGTGCATATCCAACAAATTCCCCGTCCATATCTATCGGGCATTCTCCCTCAATAGGAGTGATCTTACAGCCTCCGATGGTGTGGTAGGAGGCTTCAGGATGCTCTAACTTCAGGCCCTTTTTTAATTTGCCAAGGTTCCTTATATAATCCCATAAGCTGACATCCCCAATCAAGACCAATCCCAATTTGCCATCATCGGTATTGGCATGAGGCGCTATGCAGAGGCCAGTCCCAAAGAACTTACCCTTTGCCATGATCAAGCTTAGAATGCTTCCCTCCCAATTCATTTCTGCTGATTCCAATCTCACTTTAATATGCTTGTATGTCAAAAACGTTTGAATAATCGCCTTCTGGTAAGTAAGATATCCATTGATAAATGTGCCACTGAGGTCTATGTCCTGTACAATGTACCCGCCCAGTCCCACATCCGTAATATTGATAAAATACCGTTTCAACTCTTCCCCGTCCAAGCCTACACATGTCACCAGTCCCACATCAACTGCCTTTGTCTTTTCACCTTTAATCAATGCAAATAGCTCCTGCAATTCTCCACTTGTACCCAGGCTTTTGACATAATCATTTCCTTTCCCTGATGAAAAGATACCCAACGCTACTTTGCATCTAAGCTCTTCCGGTGCTTTCATGTAACCATTCACTACTTCGTTGACCATTCCATCACCACCAACTGCAATTATATAGTGAGTTCCATTTATTATTGCCTGCTCAGCCAAATCAACAGCATCCAGGCTTGATCTGGTTAGAATTGCAGAAATTTGTATTCCATCACCGGCAACCTCCAATATTTGCTCCTGGGCCTGCAGGCTATTGCTCAATCGTCCGTTAATGATGAATATAACGCTTATCATAAGTGGCGCTTACCTATGCTATTGCAATCAAATATAAGGTTTCTGCAAAGCCAAAATCTCAATCAGGTGAATTGTCACTGCTATCTGGAAACATTTTGCTCGTTTTCCCCGTATATTGTTATAGACACATTTTAAAAACCTATAACGATGAGCGGAGGCGGAACAATATTACACATGATCCAAACTTTGAAGGCCAATAAACGGCGCAAGAGAAAGATATTCGGCTCCTACAAAGCTTACGAAAACTCAAAAGATCAGGACCGCACCCAGCGTAGAATTTACAAATATGCTGAGATCTCAGAAAAACACCTTCGTCTAATACGAAAACGGCTTAATATAGAGCATACGCTCTTGATGGGAAAAAAAGTGGCTGTACTTACTGCTTGCGCCATCTTAGGAGGATTCGGTCTTTTGATCATACTTTACTAAAGTAGTTCGACTTTTTCTTTCCAAACATTCATAGTTTTGCCCGCAAGCATTTAATCCGAGCGTGGACGTTACCTTAATATCACAGCCTGACATTGAAATATTCGGAATTCGAATATTGGAACCGGTTACCTCCATAACCGATATATTGGTCGCGGCAACGTGCATCTATGCCTACTGGCGCCTGCGAAAATCAAATGTAACAGGGAAAACTGCTCTGTTTATGGGGTGGTATTTCCTGACCATGGGATTTGCCACCTTTTTCGGGGGCATGATTGGACATGCATTTCTGTATGCCGTTAATGAACATTGGAAATTGCTCGGTTGGTTTGTTTCCATGATCTCTATTGCCCTCATAGAGCGTGCAGCGATTCAGCACGCCACCAGATTGGTCAATCCCACATTGGGTAAAACATTCTTGATTCTCAATGTTGTGGAGCTGCTCACTTTCATGTTTATTACGGCGATAACCTTGCACTTTCGTTTTGTTCAAATTCACGTAGTTTATGGGCTGTTGGTAGTGGTATTCTCCTTTCAGCTTTTCGTATATTTAAAAACCAAAGACATAGGCAGCAAGATTTTTCTTCAGGCAATAGCTGTGATGTTTGTTGCGGGCTTTATCTTCAATAAACCCGTTGTTCTCCACCAATGGTTTAACCACCGTGATTTTGCCCATATCCTTATGGCGGTTGGCACCATAATTTTTTTGAAGGGTACGCTTAGGCTTGGAGAACTGCCCTCCAAAGAGTAATGCGGTTCGCAGCTTAACTACAAAGTTCACCAAGGGCGTGCATAGGGCACGAAAGATGTTATTTCAGAGTATTTTATGGCAGCTTCTTTCGCGTTCATTGCACACTTGACGTAACGGCTTTCCAAAAAAAAACCCGAGAATCAAACTGACCCCCGGGCTTTCTCACGATTGTTTAATTAATCTCTTAGCCGCACTTTGAGTGGCCGCATGCCTTACAGTGCAAACATCCCTCTTCGTAGATCAACCCTTCAGGGTCCTTACACTCCGGACATTCCCTATGCACCGCAACAGTACCATCTGGAATAAACTTGCGAAGTGCTCTTTCAACTCCATTCTTCCAGGTATTGATAGAATCATCATCAAGGTGCAGGTTAGATACGAGGTTCACCACAAATGGCAGCGGCATCCCATGTCTCAAAACTCCTGAAATGAGCTTGGCATAATTCCAATATGTCTTGTCAAAGAATCTTGATAAACCCTCTATCGTAGTCTTATAACCCTGTTTATCCTCAAAGCTAAAGTCATAACGCTTGGCTCCATCTTCACTTTTGTTCTTTAGAATCAAACCACGAGTAATTGACTTTGGAATCAAGAATGTGTCATCCTCTTCTTTACCCGTAAAAATTTCATAAGGACGGCCATCCAATAGCCCAATGAAAGCGATCCACCTTTCGTGGTTGTTTTGAAACCTGAGGATTTCTGTTTCAAGACTCTTTGGGCGCTTTGGCGCTTGCGTCTCTTTGAAATCGCCTTCCTTGTCTCCAGAGCTATCATCATTAGCAAGAAGCACCCCAGAGCGCGAGCCATCTCTATAAACCGTGATTCCCTTACAACCACTTTTCCAAGCCGTTTTGTAAATCTCAGCGACCAAATCTTCTGTAGCGTCACTTGGAATATTAACTGTAACACTAATGGAGTGATCAACCCATTTCTGAATCTTTCCCTGCATCTTTACCTTCTGTACCCAATCGATATCGTTTGATGTTGACAGGTGATATGGTGATGATGCAATTATTTTGTTCAAATCATCATCTGGCATGCCTTTTACGTCATCCACATTGTGCCCATTGACCTCCAACCACGTGATAAACTTGTGGTGGAACACGTTATACTCTTCCCATGAATCCCCTACCTCATCAATAAAAGCCACGTTGACGTCTTTGTCGTTAGGATTGACTTTTCTTCTTCTTTTATAAGCAACAAGGAAAATGGGCTCAATACCCGAAGTTGTTTGCGCCATCAAGCTAGTAGTTCCCGTCGGGGCGATTGTTAGAAGCGCAATATTTCTCCTTCCGTGTTTGATCATTTCGGCGTATAGTTTTGGGTCGGACTTTTTGATGCGTCCCACAAAAGGGTTGTTCTCTTCCTTCTTAGCATCATATACGGGGAATGCCCCTCTATCTTTGGCCAACCTGACCGAGCCTCGGTAGCATTCTACTGCCAGTGCCTCATGCACCTTAGTTGAAAACTCAATACCCTTGTCGGAACCATACTGAAGGCCAAGCGCGGCCAGCATGTCGCCTTCTGCAGTAATGCCAATTCCCGTTCGGCGTCCCTGAATACACTTCTCTCTAATATTGGACCACAGCTCCTTTTCTGTTTTCTTGATCTCAACACATTCTGGATCAGATATAATCTTATCCAAAATGGTGTCAATCTTCTCCAATTCCAAATCGATGATATCATCCATAATACGCTGTGCGTAACCCACATGCTTGCTAAATAACTCACTATCGAAATAAGCATTGTCAGTAAATGGATTCTCTACATAAGAATATAGGTTAATTGCCAACAGCCTGCAGCTGTCATAAGGACATAGCGGAATTTCACCACATGGGTTGGTGGATACCGTTTTGAATCCTATATCTGCATAGCAATCCGCAACTGATTCATTAATGATGGTGTCCCAGAAAAGAACACCTGGCTCTGCCGATTTCCAGGCATTGTGAACGATCTTGTTCCACAGGGTAGTAGTGTCAATTTCCTGCACAAAAGACGGACTATCAGAATCAACCGGGAAGCGTTGCAGGTATTTCTTCTCCTTGATAACAGAATTCATAAAGTCGTCATCAATTCTTACAGAGACATTAGCACCCGTAACTTTGCCCTGCTCCATTTTAGCATCAATAAAATTCTCAGCGTCAGGGTGTCGGGAAGATATACTCAACATCAATGCGCCACGCCTCCCATCCTGTGCAACTTCCCGCGTTGAATTGGAGTATCGCTCCATGAAGGGTACAATACCAGTAGATGACAATGCTGAATTTTGCACGGCAGATCCTCCAGGACGAATATGTGACAAATCATGGCCTACCCCGCCTCTGCGCTTCATTAGCTGCACCTGTTCCTCATCTATCTTCATAATTCCTCCGTAGGAGTCAGCACCTTCATCTTTGCCAATCACAAAGCAATTGGACAATGAAGATATTTGAAAGTCATTGCCAATTCCAGACATTGGACCGCCCTGTGGAATGATGTATTTGAAGTCTTTTAGCAGATTAAAAATCTCCTCTTCTGTTAATGGATTTGGATAGCGTTTATCGACCCTGGCAATTTCGGCAGCCAACCTGCGGTGCATGTCGTTGGGAGTTAGCTCGTAAACATTCCCATTTGAATCTTTTAAGGCGTACTTATTGATCCAGACATCCGCCGCTAACTCATCACCCTTGAAGTATTTCTTTGCTTCAACTCTTACGCTCTCTATTGGAAATGAAACAGGTCCGTCAGTGTTCTTTGTATGCGTATCCGCTGTAGTACTAGGTGTCGTTTTTTCTTTGTCTTTTTTGCTAAATGTTTGCTCTTGCTTGCCGGCCTCAATGTCTTCGGATTCGGCGGCTACTTTTATGATAACTTCGTTCTGCATACTGTAATTGGTGTGGATTTTAAAAAAAGGTGGCTTTTCTGCCCTACAAATTTAGGTATAGAAAACAGTACAAACCACACGAATCTTTCAACAATTTAGATGATTTTCTAACATGACAAATGAGAATTTATTTGTTTACGCCTATCTGGGGTGCATCACAAGAAAACCAGCCCTCTAAAAATCTATTTATCAACAATCCCAAATTTTCATCGTGGATTTTTTTGGCTCAGTTTTAGGAAAAAGATGGTTTTTCGACACGAAGTTTTTGCTTAGTCAGCAATAATCTCCACCCCTTCGTTATTTGATGTGCAGCTGCGCCTGAATACAAGTGATAGGCAAACAAATCCTTTTTGCAGTCACAAATTGAACAATTTGCATGCTCATTCAAGCCTGTATTTATAGGTGCTGCGGCTATTATTTTCTATATTTGCCCTGCTCAGAAAAAGGCAGATATGGACACGGCTAAAATATCGTTGGAAGAGAAGGCTGCAACCCGAAGCAAGTCTGCAAAACCGTTGTTGTATGTAGGAATGATGAGCATGGTTATGCTCTTCGCAGCATTTACTTCGGCCTTAGTTGTTCGCAGAGCTGAACCCAATTGGATTGTTTTTGATCTCCCTTTTGAGTTATACATCAGCTGTGGAATAATCGCGCTGAGTAGCCTTTCCCTAATATATGCTTCGCGCTCTGCTAAGAGGGACAACTATCAAGGGGTTAAAACTGGTGTGGGGATCACCCTGCTTTTAGGGATTGCCTTTGTTGTTTCACAATTTTCGGCATATTCTGCACTTGTTGACGGTGGTATGTTCTTCGCTGGACCAACCAGTAACGCATCATGGGCATACCTCTATGTGTTGATAGGAGTTCATTTGGGACACTTGTTAGGCGGCATTGTGGTAATGATAGTAACATTGATTAATGCCCTGAGAGAACGGTACAATTCCAAGGAAAGCCTGGGTTTAGAATTGACGAGTATTTATTGGCATTTTTTGGATGTATTGTGGATATATCTATTTTTGTTTTTGTTGTTAATGATATAACTTATTAGAAGATGACTGGAGAAGCGAGCAAACAAATTTCAACTGCGGAATTATGGGGGGGGGGCAGGTCACCATTTAGCATTAGCTATGGCAAGATGTACATGTGGTTTTTCCTGATATCGGATGCCCTGACCTTCAGTGGACTACTGGTTTCTCTGGGTGTTATGCGCCACAAATACTCCGATGTATGGCCTGACAGCAGTCATGTTTTTCACGCATTTCCATTTACAGGGCCGGACACAAATTTACCTTTACTCTATGTTGCTTTAATGACCTTTATCCTCATAGTAAGTTCGGTAACAATGGTTCTGGCTGTTGAAGCCGGCCATCGTATGGATAAAAAAGGAGTTACAAAATGGTTGGCACTTACAATTGTTGGCGGCTTGTTTTTCCTCTTGTCTCAGGTTTGGGAATGGTCTCATTTTATACACGGAACGGAGCATGGAGTTTGGGAATGGATGGATGGAACAAGAGCTAATCTTGTAGACGGGGCTGGTAATTTGGTCGCTAAATGGGGCGATGGAATTACCTTAACCTTTCTTGATGGCAGAGAGTCTCTTACAGGTGCCGCCGCCGCCGCTATGCTGGAGTCAGCCACCCAGGTTTATGGAGCTAACCTTCATGTCAATGAATATGGGCATCAACTCTATGCGGACTTCTTTTTCTTTGTGACAGGGTTCCACGGCTTTCACGTATTTAGCGGTGTGGTGATCAATTTTATCATCTTGATAGGTGTTATGAAGGGCATTTATCATAAACGCGGACATTATGAGATGGTAGAGAAAACAGGCCTGTACTGGCACTTTGTGGATCTTGTATGGGTATTCGTGTTCACCATCTACTATCTACTATAAACATTAGCGCAAATCACAACAAATGGAGAGGGATGATATTATAGAATATTCGCTGGATGCACATCACAGTGAAGAAGAAGGAGTAAAAATCAGGAAGAAAATTTACTTCGTTACAATACTACTTACTGCTATTACGGCAGTAGAGGTTGGCTTAGGAGTGTGGTGGCACAGTCTAGGCCTGCCTCACACTATGGTACAGTATGCATTCATTATTATGACCTTAGTAAAAGCTGGGTATATAGTGGCAGTATTCATGCACCTGGGTGACGAACGCAGGCCATTCTTAATTACAGTGGTTGTGCCCTATGGCTTATTCATAGCCTACCTGGTTTTTATATGTTTGAACGAGGCCACCACGTGGATGGAATCAAGAATTCTGTACAACTGGTTGTTCTAGTACTACAAACATGAAAGTTAAGACACCTCTGGTAAAGACCATTATTCTTATTGCCCTTCTCTGTGGCCCAGCCTTAATCTATATTGGCATAACCCACGGGCGACACAATATTATGGTATTGCCTATTTTCGGCCCCAGGGAAACTGCAACAACTATGATAGATGGGAAAGAGAAGATCGATACGGTGTACCATACCGTTTCGCCGTTTTCCTATACCGCACATAATGGCAAAACGATTACTGAGCAAGATGTTGAGGATAAGATAGTGGTTGTTGAATACTTCTTTGCAAAGTGCGAAGGAATTTGTCCAAAGATGAGGACACAGCTAAGAAAAGTTTATGCGCAGACAGAGAGTATTGATGATGTCGTTATTCTGTCCCATACCGTGGACCCTGAAAATGACAATCTCGATGTTCTCAAACAATACGCGGCTGACGCAGGTGCCACTGACGACGGCAGATGGCTCTTTTTAACGGGAGACAAGTCAGAATTATATGACCATGCAAGGAAGGCATACTTTATTGGTGTACAGGAAGGCAATCAATCAGCGGGGGAAGAAGCGTTCCTGCACAGCGATCAGCTGGTCTTGATTGACAAAGAGCAGAGAATTAGGGGCTATTATACAGGCACAGACCCCGTGGAGATAAAGCGCCTCATTGATGAAATTAAGGTGCTAAAAGCCTCAGAGTATATACCAAGGATATCCGACCCATCATGATACAAGCATCTCAATTAAGATTCATTATTGCTGTACTAGCTGGATTGGCAATGCTCTTTTTTAGCCTGGATGCAGAGGCGCAGTGCGCTATGTGTAAGGCTTCTATAGAATCGAGTGTAAAAGAGGGAGAAGCGTCAGTGGGTGCTGGAATTAATAACGGAATACTTTACATAATGGGAATTCCTTACATGCTAATTGCAGTAGCAGGGTTCTTTATCTACAAGCACAATAAGAAGTTAATGCGGGTTGGCCAATAGGCTATTCCTTTTCTTTGGCCAGGCGAGTAGTGCGCTGATTGGAATATTCACTCAAGAAGGAAAAGACATTTAGTGCCCAGGCGATTTCCCACCATCCAACTCCCCATCTTTGAGCGGAGTAGTTTGGACGACAAAGTCTTCATCGTATCCAGGCTTAGAATAGTCATAAGCCCATCGATAAACTTCAGGACGTTCCCCAGGCCAATTGCCATGCATATGCGCTACCGGAGTGGTCCATTCCAGGGTGTTGGACTTCCACGGATTTTGAGGGGCCTTTTCACCTTTGAATATACTATAGAAGAAGTTAACCAGAAAGAAGATTTGAGAAAGCGTTCCTCCAATGGCAAAGAATGTTATCAATATGTTCAGATCAACAAAGTCATCAAACATTGGAAAGGCCGTGTTGGAATAATACCTTCTTGGTACACCAGCCAACCCTATAAAGTGCTGGGGGAAGAAGACGCCATATGCACAGATAAAGGTTGTCCAGAAATGCACATACCCCCACGTTTTGTTCATCATTCTTCCATACAATTTAGGGAACCAGTGATAAACACCTCCAAACATCGCCAATACCGCTGACAAGCCCATTACAATATGAAAGTGTGCCACGACAAAGTAAGTGTCGTGGATATTGATATCCAGTGCATTGTCTGCCAGGATAATACCAGTTAAACCTCCGGTAATAAATGTTGAAACCATCGCTATACAGAACAACATGGCCGGGGTCAATATCAAATTACCTTTCCAAAGCGTAAATAAGTAATTGAACACTTTCACTGCAGAAGGAATAGCGATCAATAACGTGGTAAATGTAAACACAGCTCCAACAAATGGATTCATGCCCGTGATGAACATATGGTGCCCCCAAACAATGAACGACAATCCCGCAATTGCGAGTAGAGAAATAACCATGGCCCTGTATCCAAAAATTGGCTTTCTGGAATTAACGGAGATAATCTCGGATGCCAGGCCAAGAGCAGGCAGGATAATGATATAAACCTCTGGATGGCCAAGGAACCAGAATAAGTGTTCATACAAAATCGGGCTACCCCCCGTAGCTGAGATAGCTTCACCCCCAATAAATATATCTGAAAGATAGAATGCGGTCCCAAATGTTCGGTCGAAAACCAATAAGAGCACAGCTGCAAATAGTACTGGGAATGATAATACACCTAAAACTGCCGTAAGGAACAACGCCCAAACCGTCAGCGGTAGCCTCATCATCGTCATCCCCTTTGTACGCAGGTTGATCACCGTTACAATATAATTGAGGCCGCCCAGCAGTGCACCTACAATGAAAAATGCCATAGCACCAAGCCAAAGATCCATGCCTAATCCTGAACCAGGAATAGCCTGGGGCAATGCACTCAGCGGTGGATATACAGTCCATCCCCCACTAGCTGGTCCAGACTCAACAAATAAAGAGCTGAGCAGTACAATTGTCGCTAAAAAGAAAAACCAGTACGACAACATATTCAGGAAGCCGGATGCCATATCACGGGCACCAACTTGCAGCGGAATTAGCAGGTTGGCAAAGGTGCCACTCAATCCGGCAGTCAGCAACCAGAAAACCATGATTGTCCCATGTATCGTTACGAGACCAAGATACATGTCAGGGCTTATTACTCCTCCGGGAGCCCATCTGTCTCCTAAAAAGAAATTCACAATAGCAAACCCTTCACCGGGCCATGCAAGCTGCATTCTGAACAATGCCGCCATCACTGTGCCTACCACAGCCATAGTTATTCCCGTGAGAAGGAACTGCTTTGAGATCATCTTGTGATCCTGGCTAAAGACGTATTTCGTTATAAACGTTTCTTTGTGATGTCCGTGATCGTCACTCATGCACTTGTTTTTAAACCCTTATTTACCCGCAGCCAATAATGCTCCATCTGGCAATGCCCTTTTATCACTCTCTAAGTCCGCAAATATTTCCTGCTCCGCTACCGTTTCTTGTTCTGCAATCCATGCATCATAATCTTCCTGGCTTTCAACAATAATTTTCATCTGCATATTGTAGTGCGCTACACCACAAATTTTGTTGCAGAGCAGTATAAAGTCAAATTCGGGATCGCCGGTGATCTCCCTCATCTCTTCTGTTGTTTTATTGGGTACAAAATTAAACCGGGTCGTCATACCAGGCACACAGTTCATCTGCGCCCTGAAGTGAGGCATATATGCAGAATGTATTACTTCTTGCGACCTGAAAGCAAAATCAACTGCCCTGTTTACAGGCAAATGAAACTCTCCTCTCACCAGTACATCATCCTGAACCTTGGAGTCATCCGCCTTAAGTCCCAACGCATTCATTCCCCCAATAAGGCGGTAATTGAAATCTCCTAATTGTCCATCTTCACCGGCATACCGGGCGGTCCAATCAAATTGACGAGCATATAACTCCATTTTAATAGCATTCTCAGCCGGTTCCGAGAAGATGCTGTTCCATGTTTTCAAACCCCAGACAATAACAAAGATCATTGCCACCGATGGAATGATCGTTAACACTATTTCTGCTCTGTGGTTGTCTGGATACCAAAGCGCCTTGCGGCCTTTTCTGAAATAATATTTGATCGGGAAATAGAACAACAGAGCTATCGTAATAACGAACACTATGTTGATCATCGCAAAATTGAAATCCAATAGCCTGTCTATTTCAATACCGTGTTCAGAAGCAGCGACGGGCAGGAAGAACGGCGCATAGTCGATATATAGCCAGACATATGCCCCAAAGAAACCTAAGCCATAGAGAATGTAAATAATTCCATTCCATCGCCCCTCATCTTCCGTTACCACTATATCTTTCGACCCTCCTCCTTTCAGCACATGCACAAGCTCGTACACCCTGGAGACTTGAACGACGACGCCAATAACCAAAATAATCGCAATGAAATACAGCAACTCTATCATTTGAGTAAAGATTTAATTACAAACACATTTTTCCCCTTTGAAGCGTTCCGTTCTGAGATTTAAGATGCAAAGTGCTCTTTTATAACAATGTTTTAAAGCACATTCTCCGAGCAGCCAAAATTAAAGATTATAGCATAGTCTGCAAACAAATTCGGGATAAAATATCTTCAAAATTTCAGATTGTATGCAACCCGTAACTTAGAGTTGAAAATGGCAAAAATAACGCTCGCAATATAGCGGAAAAGGAGAATACGACGAAATTGGGAAATGCTTGGACGAAGTGAGCCAATAAAGCTCGACTTGGATTAAAGTCTGCCCAGTACCAGCAAGATTTGAACAAAAGGCAGGTAAACGATAGAACCAAACATCAAGCGCTTAGCTGCTGCCACATCACAATCTGTATAGACCTTGTAAGCCAAATACAGAAATGCGAAGCTGCTGATCAATATAGCCAAACCTGATAGCATAGATATTACGCCAACAGCTATCGGGAATATCGAAAAGGGGATCAGCAACAATGCTGAAATGAACACTACAAAAGCAGATCGTTTATTTTTCAAGCCTTCCAGGGGAAGCAATTGAAAACCGGCTTTTTTATAGTCCTCATCCAAAAGCCATGCGATTGACCAAAAATGGGGGAATTGCCAGATGAATTGTATCATGAACAAGGCTACACAAGCCAGGTCAATATTCCCAGTGATGGCCACATAACCAATAACTGTAGGCATTGCACCTGGAAATGCCCCAGCCAAAACAGCAAAGGAAGTGACCCTCTTCATTGGCGTATACACAAATGCATAGGACAACAATGAAAATAATCCCAACAATGCCGTAATACTGTTCATAAAAATGGACAGTATGATCACACCAACAATACCCATAACTGCTGTGATAAAGGTGGCCTCCCAAACCTGCAATCTGCCAGTAGCTACAGGGCGATTGGCTGTTCGTGTCATTAACTTGTCAATATCTCGTTCCAATATTTGATTGATGCCATTCGCTGAACCAGTAATTAAAAACCCGCTAAGGAGCAACAATCCGAAATGCGTCCAAACAATCGGCTCCGTAATTCCAAATAGATATCCTGCACCTGATGAGAAAACAACGAGCAAGGTGAGTCGCAATTTGATCAATTCAATATAATCACGCAACCTGTAAGAAACAGAGACGCTTGGATTGGCGATATGTGTCTTGATAGTTGACATAACCTACATGGTTCTGAAGTACTCCAATATCTTCCTTGCTTCTTCTTCTGTTACACCCTGTTCTGTCATTGGCACATTGTTGTATTCTTTGAGCAAATGACGCGCTGTAGGATCTTTTTTAATCATTTCGCTTGGATTAATGATCATGTTCATTACCCATTCCGGTGTCCGGCGGTCCAGCACCCCCGCCTGAGGCGGGCCAATCATCTTGGTTTTGATGTTGTGACAAGCGGTACATTTTGCATCATAAAGCTTCTTGCCTTCATCGGCCATTGTTTGGTCCAGCTCACCAAGCTCCAGCGACTTGACCGGCCCAATGCCCAGGTTAGTCATCGGATCAACATCTGGAATCTCATCTTCCGCCTCCTGCTTGCCACCCCCACAATTGGCGAGGAAAAGACCCATACAACAAAGTGCAAGCAGCTGTTGGAATCTCTTAATAATCATGTTGGCTTTGTCTGAGATACGCAGGGTGCAAATATATACTTTTTATGAATTAGATGACTGCCTGGCTCTTCTGCGTGCATCCGCTATCATGGCCATTTCCCGACCCATTTGGCCCGAGATAGAGCTGTTCTCCTGCGCCCTCCTAATAAGATAAGGAATTACCTGCTTCACTTTGCCATAGGGCAAGTACTTGGTGACATTATACCCTTCGGAGGCCAGTGTATAAGAGATGTGATCACTCATACCATACAGTTGCGAAAAGTGGATGCGCTTATCGTCTTTAGCAATGCTCTTTTCGCGCATAATATTAGTCAAGTGCCTGGTGCTTGCCTCATTATGCGTTGCGTTGCATACTGCAAAGTGCTCAATGTTGGCAATGCAAGTATCCAAGGCTTTGTTGAACGCATCATCGGTATCACTTTTGATCTCATACACGATGTTTTGTTTCTTTGCTGATTCCCTTTCCCAATACGCGCCACGTACCAATTTCACCCCGACTTTGAAACCCTCCTCCCGTGATTTGACCACTAAATTATCGAGATAAGCAAGGCGATCCGTACGGTACATTTGAATGGTTGTGAACACCACTGCTATTTCCGAATTATACTTCTTCATCATGGCAACTGCAATCTCATCAATTGCATCCTGATCCTCACTTCCCTCTGCGTCAATGTAAATTTCAATCCCCATCAGAGCGCCGGCCTTGCAAATCTGATCGATTCGATCTATCCCAGAGATAAAACGGGCTTTCTCTCGCTCGCTTAACGCAATTCCCTTGGAGGTCTTTTCCAGCAGACTTTCACTGATCAGCCCCGTGGGTTTGATCGCCAAATTGTTGACCAACGCGTTTTCTTCGACATATTCAATTGCATCTAAAATTTCCTGTTTGGTGCTGTCAAAAAATGACTCGTTATCCGTGCTTTCTACTGAATAATCAAGCGTGGTTCCAATTCCAGATTCTCCCAACTTGTCAATGGCCACCTGGCTTTCTTTGAGTGTTTCGCCCCCACAAAAGTGTTTGAAGATATTGTGTTTAATGGCAAAACCGATTGGCAGATGCATTCTAAGTGCAAACAATGCCAGGACGGAAGAGAACGATACGATGAGCGGGTTGCTCAGCAGTTTGAGCACATAGTAGGCATTTTGGAGTTCCGCCTCTGGTTTTTGTGGATATACAAACTGAATACCCTCCTCTTTTGTGTCCTCATTGTGCGGTGACATAACCAATATCTATTGGGCTGAGTCTGGCTTCCCGCCCGACAGATGGTCAGCAGAACCTGAAGGCGGAATTTCTATAGCTTCATGCTCCACAGCAGCTGAGGATGACAACTCACCAGTCACACCAGTCACACTAGCGCTCATAAGTGTTTTAGCTGCTGGGATTAGCACAAGGCAGAACCCAACAAACATCACTAAGCCAGAATATGCAAACACAAGAATAAATGGACTGATGCTGGCTTGCACCTCGTGATAGGTTTGCTCCTCTTCAATAACTCCAAACCCCTTAACTATTCCTGCGGCAACCAGACAAACAAAGAATACAAAGAATGAAATGTTGGCAATCCAAAACCCCTTGGCCACAATACCATTATTTGGAACTTTTTTCCTGTCTCCTACAACAAAAAAGAGTGAAGCCAACAAAATCATGGTGTTAATTCCAATCGTGCTGCCCATCGCATGAGCTACCGTAACATGAGTTCCGTGAGTATAGAGCTGAATGGCTGGAACAGAGATCAATAAAGCCAACGCGAGATTGACAAAAATCCAGATATCAGCAGCCATCAAAAACCTAAATGGCATAATGTGAAACCGATTCGTGCCTGCGATGAAATTTGCCCTGAATTGCCAAATTAGCCTGGCAATGATCAATAACTCAGTCATGCTAATCAGGTAACCCATATGCCTGATCCATCCAGCTGACGGTAAGAGATAAAGATGATGCGCCCATCCAAATAACAAATTCAAGAACCCAAGAAAGAACAGTAGAAAAGCAATTTTGGAATGCCCCATTTTAGGCGCCGCTTCCTCTAAGTCAGGCATGCCCGAATCCTCTGAGACCTTCTCCATTAAGAAAATTGCCGTTCCATAAATCAACATGTTCCAGGTTCCAACGATTGCCCCATATGATTTCCACTGTACCGTCATGTCCCGGACAATGCTATCACCGAAATAAGGGATCATCCACAAGTAAGATTCCAGAAATGTAAATAGAAAGAACAAGATACCAGTCCCCCACATCCAAAAGTACACTGGCCAGGGAGTTTTAACGGCAAATATTGTTTTAATGTAGTTGTACCCAAACATTCCCCACGAAACCACAATCGGAATCGCCAGAATAGGTGGAAAGGCCCAGTATTCGCGCCCCCCAAATATTCCCATGGAATACAATGCAATGATAACAAACCCGGTTATCGTGAATATCCAAAGATGAAGTTTTGCCAGGAGCTGAGAATAAAGGGGAACCCCACATTTATTGGGGAGATAATAATAGATGCCACCAATCGCTCCCAGGTACAACCACGCAATGACCAGTGAAACGTGTAGAGGGCGGGTCTTTTGAAAGGAGAAATACTCATTCAATTCAGGATAAACATGTTGCAATGCGCCAAAACAGCCATAGAACATCCCTACGATCAAAGCACCAATGCCCACGATCAAAAAATTAATCCCCGTATCCTTATTCATCATCCTGATAATGCTTAATGTCGATTGTTCCAATTGAGTTGATCTCAAAATCTACAGGTGGAGATGTGCCCGACTTGTCGATGTACATTAGAAAGGCCAGCAGTTCTTTTATTTCCTGATCAGTAAGCCCAAGGTTTGGCATTCTGGGAATCGCACCGTAGCGCAACATAACTTCAGCATACTTTGGACCTCGCTCAGATGACATACAATTGGTCAAATCCGGACCCATGTACCCTCCCAATCCAAAAATCTGATGGCAGGAGGTGCAATTATAATCCTGGAAAAGTTGCTTGCCTGCCCTGACGTCTTCACTCATAAGGGAAAACCCACGATCTACATTTTCTGTGCTCATGTAAACACTAAGAGACATCGCCAGAAAGCCTATGCAGAGAACTGCATATAACCACTGCTTAGCTTGTAGGGTCATCACTCATTAAGAAAAAGTAGATTTGGAGGGTGTTTCCAAATCAAAATTGGTGGGCAAAATTAATGGTTTTATCCAAGCAAAAAAACTTTGAAACGCGCACATACGCGGTGTTGCATTTTCTTCCCATGCAGAATTAGTGGACAAGAATTTTGCGAGATAGGACAAATCTATCTGATGCCAGTCGAAGATAATACAGCCCTGCACCCACATCAACGAGGTCTATATTCCCGTAGTGCCAACCGGCAGCATATTGAAGTGCTTTCACCTGAAGTTGTTGGCCCTTGCTGTCATAGATGGTAACTGTAAGCTGTTCTGCCCACACTGAATTTACCCCCACGGTAAACTGGCCAGTGTTCGGGTTAGGGTATACAATAACCTCCATTTGAAAGTCATCTATACTACTTATAGCAGTGGCCACACTTACATTGAGAAAGACTGTGTCGCCAGTGCATCCCAGGATATCAGTTTCCACTACTGCCACCTGGCCCGTTCCAATCGAATCCCATTGCACGATGATGTTATTGCCCTGGCCGCCGCCGGTTTGTGTTCCGCCCACGACTGTCCAGCTGTAAACTGATCCGGTATTGGGTGCAACTGCATAAAATTCGTTTGAACCCTGACTAACGGCTACCAACCCCGTGATCGGGCTGGTTTGGGAGCCATTGGATTGCGTTCCCACAGTTAAGTTCTCAATGATGGAGCAGCCATTTGAATCGCTCAACACCAATAAATAACTTCCCGCCAATAAGTTTGAAACATCTTCAGTAGTGCTTCCATCAGACCAGTTGAATGAATAAGGCATTACTCCGCCTGTTGGAGACAGGTCGATAGACCCGTTGCTGTCACCTACGCAAACAACATCAGATATTGCTGAGGATGCAGCAAGGACTGGAGGTTCTGATATAGTTGCTGCATCGAATGCTACACATCCGTTGCTATCAGTGACCATAACTGTGTAGGTGCCAGCACAAAGGCCGGTGGCGGCAAGAATGGTGGTTGTGGCCGGGTCATCCCAGAGATAGGTGTACGGGGCAGTCCCTCCCGTAACTGTAGCTGTTACAGAACCATCACATATGCCATTGCAATTAATGTTGGTTGAGATGATTGAGACAGTGGGTGCCCCAGAATTACCCACGGTTGTACTTCCAGTAGCCGTACATCCGCTGGAATCTGTTACTGTTACATTATAAGTTCCAGCTGCTAATGCAGTAGCTGTATCTGTAGCTTGTGCTCCTGAGTCATCCCATAAGTAAGAGTAAGGTGCTGTACCATTGGTGACTGATACCGATGCTGCTCCGTTAGACACTCCACAATTAGCAGGCGCGGATGTGAATGATAGGGTCATGCCAGCAGGGTCCGTCAACGTGAATAAAGTTGAACTCACACATCCGTTACCATCTGTGATGGTCAGAGCGTAACTACCGGCACAGAGCCCAGCAACGGAGCTTCCGAGTGCTATTGTGTCACCCAGTGAATCTGTCCATGAGTAGATATAAGATGGAGTTCCACCTGAGGAGGTAGCGGTAGCAGCACCATCACAAGAACCTGCACAGCTTGGGTTGGTAACAGCAGCAGAAGCAGCAAGTATTATAGGTTCAGAGATAGTAACAGAGTCAATGGCAGCGCACCCATTGGAATCGATCACTATTACGAGATGCGTACCAACGCACAAGTTCCCGCAGGTGGCAAGTGCACACCCGGGGGGCGACCATACATAAGTATATGGCGGAGTTCCCCCACTGGCATTGAGCGTAGCCGAACCGTCACAAACACCAAAACACGAGGTGGCATTGGAACTCACGGATGTAGTTAACACCGTAGGTTCTAACACTACTGCGATAGCACTTGCAACACACCCGGCACTGTCAGTTACCGTGGCAACGTATGTGCCACCAGCTAATCCAAACGCGGTAGTATTCGTTTGTGCTCCAGGATCATCCCATGCATAAGTATAAGGTGGAGCTCCCCCAGATGCCAATACGGTGGCCGTTCCATTACTGTCCCCATTACATGTCACATTGGTTATAGAGGTAATGCTAACCGTAGCTGCTCCCGTGTTGTTTACACTCACAACACCAAAATTGGCGCACCCTGATGCGTCAGTTACTGTAACATTATACCCTCCAGCAGCTAATGCAGAAGCCGTGTCAGTAGTTTGAGCACTCGGATCATCCCATAAATATGTATAGGTTCCAGCACCACCTGCCGCACTTACCGAAGCTGATCCATTTGAAACTCCACAGGTAGCATCTACACCTCCCATTGTGAGAACAATAGCCGATGGCTCCGTGATTGTAACATTAGCTGTGTCCATACAGCCATTGGCATCAGTTATAATTACATTGTGTGGGATCATCCCATGAATACGCGTATGGTCCAACTCCACCAGCTCCGGAGGCAGTAGCATCTCCATCACAAAGGCCATTACAACTTGCATTATTGCTTCCAGAAATTGACACTACAAGAGCACCTGGTTCCGTAATTGCTGTAGCTACAGAATCAGAACACCCATTCGCATCGGTCACCACAAAATTGTATAGACCAGCACATAAGTTAGAAGCTGATAAATTGGTTTGTGCACTTGGATCATCCCATAAATATGTATATGGTAGCGATCCACCAGAGGCGGATCCTGTTGCATCCCCGTCACATGCGGAATTACAGGTAACATCATTTGAACTTGCAAGACCAGCCACTAAGGCTGCTGGCTCTGTTATAACTGAGACAGCATTATCCGTGCATCCCATGCTATCAATCACTAATAAAGTGTATGTTCCTGCGCATAGTCCAGTAGCTAAAAGTTTTGTTTGAGCAGATGGATCATCCCATAAGTAGGTGAATGGAAGGGTTCCGCCTGCCACAACTCCTGTTGCATCCCCGGTACATGCTCCGTTACAATCAACGTTAGTACTACTGGCAATCGATACAGACAATGCACTTGGTTCAGTAATTACTACGGTATCTGAAGTTGAACACGCATTGTTATCCGTTACTGTTACAGTATAAGTCCCTACGCTCAAGCTGGTGGCAGTTTGCGTCGTCTGGTTTCCAGGATCATTCCATGCGTAGCTATAGGGGGCAACTCCATTCGTTGCTGTTACAGTTACATCGCTTAGTGACAGGCTGCACAGCGCTGTTGTGCTCGTAGAGAGGTTAAGCGCTCCTGGCTGTGTAATGGTTACTTGTGCAGTGGTAGTGTCACCAAGCGCATCAATAATTGTTGCGGTATAGGTCCCGACGCAAAGTCCAACAGCAGTATCCGTAGTTTGAGCAGCAGGGTCATCCCAGAGATAACTAAGCGGAGTGACACCTCCTAAGACCATTGCACCGGCCTGTGCATCACAGGCTCCATTACAGGATGCATTTACTGACGATATGTTTACCGCAAAATCCTCGACCCGAAACATATCCAACCCAGCTTCCACCAGATGGCCTGAACCGGCGAAATCAGCTGTTTCAAGAGTTAGTTGCATAAGATTTGTGGCAGGGATATAGTCCGAAATCTTGTATGACCTGGAGACCCAAGACGAATTTCCTGAAGAAGATTCTGTTATTTCCTCAAGCACTACCGATACAGTCCCGTTTGATATAGTGACTGTCAGGGTATCATTGGGCGTACCACTTCCCCCATCGTTGAAAAACCAGCGATGGTATTTGACGTAAGGCTCACTATATGTCGTTATGTCAAAAAGGGGCGATTTGACAATCGCATTTCCATTGTCAACATCATCATTGCCCGCCGAACCCCCTCCATTTCCCGTGATATAAGCCTGGTCATAGCAGTCAAATGACACATCCTCTTCAGGATTTGCATCTCCAACTCCTGCGTAATTTGTCCCAACTGGCTCCCCTCGCTCCCAAGTTCCAGAAGAAGCATTGCCTGATACCCCCCAACCAAAGTCAAATGAAAAATCATCATATAGACCAGAATCAAGAGGGATAATTATTGGGCCAGTGTTTGAATCAATGAACAGGGTACCACAATTTGTTTTGTACAGCCATTTGCCACCAATTACATCAAAGGTGCCTTCAAAAAATGTCGATATGGAAAAGTTGCCTCCTCCATCAGAGGTCAGGGGATACTGGAAGTCATTGTTCGTAATAAGCACATCAGCATTGGCAATAGGATTACCTCCGTTGGCTTCAACGACCTGCCCGGTAACTACAAACGGTACAGGAGCAACCAGTTGGGCATCCAGAACAGTTAGCACCCCGTTGGACAAAACTGCACTCAAAGTGTCGGAGGTATATCCAGGTGCTGAAAACGCCACGCTATAAGTTCCGGCTGTGAGGATAGCCATTGCATATTCCCCTAATAAATCGCTCGTAGTTGTTTCAACTCCTGCCAGGATTTCAATCGTCGCGTTATTAATCGGGTTAGAGGTGTTGAAATCAGTTACCGTTCCCTCTAAGTAGCATCCTCTCGTATAATTTGGCCCCAGAATAAACAAACCGCTCTCTATGTCGGAGACAATGACATTCCCAGAAGGAAGCCATGGATATACACCCCATGCACCATTAAACCCATTTCCCGACCCAGTGGGATAGGTGTCATAATCTCCAGTCTGGATCATGTTGCCAGGCCTTGTCACATCATGGACGGTAACTCCATCTCTGTAATAGGACGTAATCACAAAATTGTTCATGAAAAATGTGTTGTGGGGAATCGTCCCTGAACCCGGATTGGATTGGATCCTGTCCAGCTCGGTGATGTTCGAAAGGTCGGACACATCATAGGAGGCTATATATGCTCCGCTCTTTTCGTCAGTAGTAAAGATGGTGTTGCCATCATCTGATATCCAACAGTTATGTGTGAAGTTGTTAGGGGTGTTTTGGGTGGCGAGCACAATAGGGACCGCCTTGTTTGAGACATCAACTGCTATAAAAAAACCATCATTTATTGCTCCCCCCCAAAGTGTATCTCCCCTGGCCATTGCATCATGGAGGTAATAGTTATCAAACACCCCCAGCTCCGTTGGATTCATCGGATCAGCAGTCAGGTCCAACATTATTGCGCCCCCGTTGCTGTAATTTGAACCAATAATATATGCGACGCCATTTTCATCAATAAATAAATCATGTGCCTTAGTGAACGGATACGAAGATCCCGAATAAGTCGCCACTGTTGGAAAAGTTGGATCGGGCAAATTGCTCAGATCAATAATCTTCAACCCACCTGAAGCCTCGTTGGTAACATAGGCGTGTTTATTCCACACTTTAATGTCGCGCCAAATTGTGTTTGGGCCTGATATAAAGTGCACTTCGGTTGGGGAGGAAGGAGTAGTCACGTCAACGACAGAAATGCCATTCTGTACACCCACTATTGCGTATTCATTCCCCAAAGAATCAACGTGCCCCCAGATATCACTTAAATCAGGTGTATAAGGATAATTGCCAAGGAAGGTCATGTTGAGCTGGGCCGAGGCACCGGACACAAGCATCAAAGCTAAACCAATTGTGAAGGTTAATTTTAGCATGGCTTACCTGATAGAAGGTTCTCGCTCAAATGACAAAAACCCTTGATAAAGGCATTACAAGGTAAGGAAAATTCAGTGGGTTGCCCAGTGCAATTACTTCAGCCGATTCGAAAGATCTGCATTGGCAAACTGAAGCAACTTTTTAGGTTCCATCAGCTGCAGGTTGTTGTGTTTATAACTGATGAATCCTAACGATTCAAAAAATGCAAGCAGTTTATACAAATTGGACAATGTTGTTCCAGAAATAGTTGCGAGCTCTTTGGGCCGTAGCAGATACTTTATTCTCTTGTCTTCATCAGTTCCGAAGAAATCCCCAATCCACAGTATCGATTCGGCCAATCGCTGTTTGGCCCTCTTTTGCGACAAAGATATAATGCGGCTCCTTGCCGAAATCAGGTCCTTGTTCATTAGCTCAATCACGCCATCATAACTTTGCTTATTGGTGAAGATGAGGCTTAGAAATGCTGAACCATTGAGCAAATAGGCCCTTACTTTATCATTTGCATATGCAGTATCCTGGTATTTCTCCTCGCTCAACAGGGCCTCCAAGCCTGAAAGGCTCCTCTTATTTACCAGCTTGATTACGATGCGCTGGCCGTCGGATAGTGAGCGAACTACTTTTAAACTACCTGATTCAATCAAAAAAACCCCCTGAGGTTTATCACCCTGCTTGTATAAAATCTCTCCTACTTCCAATTCAACCTGTTCAGAATCTCTGAAATGTTTGCCCAGATCACGAGCTGAACAGGAGTGGAAAACCACGAAATTGGTAATCACCTTCATCAGCGCTGGGGATGCTTTCTTGTCTACTGTAGCCTTGCTTAACATCACTTCAATATTGAATCCACAATAACATCAGAGGCACCTACCTGGTCCTTCACAAACTTCCTGCTGACCGCCGCTGCAATCTTCACCACAAAAGGATCTGAGAGAAATGACATGCGCTGGACGAAATCAAGCCCATCAATGATGGAGAAGCCGCCTCCCACCTCAATTAAGGCATCTGCCTCAGGAAATTTATCAAACTTAGGCCCGTATATCACCGGCATGCCAAAAGCAGCCGGTTCAAGGATGTTGTGCAACGCTCCCGTGAACCCCCCGCCCACATAAGCGATATGGCCATATTGATATAGGTTCGAAAGCATACCTATATTGTCAATTATTAAAACTCGTGCGCTTGAAACATCGCCATCAGCAATTTCCGAGTACTTGATATAAGGTACGTCCAGGCTCTTCTCAATATCTGTAATGTGCTTGTCATTCACCTCATGAGGAGCAAGAATAAACTTGAGCTTCTCTGCTGCTACATTGATATAGGGCAAAATAAATTGTTCGTCAATGGGCCAGATACTACCCCCGATGAATACCGTTTCATCTTTCACAAAGTCGGCAAGCCCATCAACCTCCACAACATCACGAACTGTTTCTGAGACGCGATCATATCTCGTATCCCCTCCGATAACGGTATTTGTTAATCCTATTGATTCCGCCAGCAATTTTGAGGTTTCGTCTTGTACAAAAACTTTATTCAAAGCTGCAATTGCCTTTCTGAAAACCCCGCCATACCATTTAAAAAAGACCTGGTCCTCTCTAAATCGTGCACTTATTAGAAAAGTTGGAATTTGCGCCTGTTTTAGTTGGTTTAAATAGTGTAGCCAGTACTCGTATTTGACGAATATGGCCATGCGGGGTTGTACAATCTCGAGAAACCTCCGCGCATTCGCCTTTGAATCTTGTGGCAGATAATAAACATAAGATGCATGTTCATAGTCCTTGCGGACCTCATACCCCGAAGGGGAAAAGAAAGTAATCAACACCTTTACCTCAGGATCACGTTGCTTAAGTCGTTCAATAATTGGCCGCCCCTGCTCAAATTCACCCAGAGAAGCGCAATGCATCCATATTAGGTTTTCTTCTCCCCCAACTTCACTTTCAATCCTCTGCAACAGATTTTTTCTCCCGGCGACCCATTTGGAAGCTTTCGAGTTGGCAACTGAGGCAATTAGAATCCCGAACTGGTAAAGGGAAATGAAAAGGTTGTAGAGAAACATCTGGTTAGTGGTAATAGAATTCATCCGATATCTTCTTGTAGAGTGGTAGCATCCATCCCACCTTAAAGCAGGACATCACATCCAACCTTTTTTCAGTATCTTCTGCCATTTCATCAAAGTTGTACCCTCGTCTATTCACAGTCCATCCCTCGATGAGCTCCATTCCAAAATAAAAATTAAGCATGCGATTATTGCTTAAGTGAAAATACCCAATAAACTGTGATGCAGCCAGGCCATATGTCAATCGATCATACCCTTGCTTATACTCTTCGGTAAGTTGCCTGGTTGAGCCTGTGATATGTATCTTATGCTGCAGCCAGCCAACACCAGCCATTAGTAGAATGCCACTATTTTCATTGGGGCCAATCAGCGTGTTCTTGCCCAACAAGTGAGGCATTACCTTACCCCCTTTAAGAAGAACAGAATGCCCCCTTTCAAACATGTCCACCTCCGCTGGAGCTCCTGATTCAGATATAATAAAACCCCCAGAGGTCTTCAGATTGTCCAATATTTCCTGCTGCTTGACGTTGTTTCCAAAAAGAAAATCATATTGAACTCCATAGAGCCAGTTTTTTCTCGTTTTGATCATAAAACTCCCACCCAAAGCACCATTCACTCCAAAGCGATCGACTAAGTCGCCACCAGGAAAACACACGCCACCTGCGGGATGGATGCTACCACTCTACAAGAAGATATCGGATGAATTCTATTACCACTAACCAG
>JYMV01008447.1_pt1 | contig 44770 bp, 37 predicted proteins | sample 338911 | NCBI WGS metagenome assembly JYMV01 (sample SAMN03354496, study PRJNA234377) | hydrothermal vent metagenome | biome: Deep sea; feature: Hydrothermal plumes at the Eastern Lau Spreading Center, Western Pacific Ocean; material: Seawater | place: Tonga | collected 2009 | depth 2000 m m | reverse complement strand
CCGTATGAATTATAGCAAAATTTACTTTATGATGTCAATTAACCATCTTCCAATTCTGAGGATATAAGATCCTGATATTTTTTTGTCAAATTGAAAACGATAACCGACCATATGCTAGCAAAAATCATGGCAATGATAGAGAAGGTTGTATTAGCTAAACCAAGAAGCACTATTAGAGAAGCACTTCCACTCTTTGCAGCCCGGTATCCAAAAGAATCGATAATTTGCTTAGCCCGATAACGAGCATCGAAGGGTAAAGGGATATAAAAGATTTCCTTGCCACCTCGAAAAATCGAATAGTCAAGGGCTTTGAAGAGAAGGAATGCTGTAGATGCACTCCATAGAGATGGTGTAATAGTGAGTATACCGCAAGTGATAAGATGTATAACCGGAATACTCAAATGCACAATTCGGATTGGTGCGAGTCTCAGCAACAACGGTGTAGCAATGAACTGCAAAACTGCCGCGACTATCCCGAGTGTTCCATAAAAGTTGCCCAAAAATGCTGTTCGTGCGTCTTTGAAAGGGTTGGCAACTTCGACCAATCCCTTGAATCTAAGATCTAGCACGGTAGAGACAATTTGTGTTGTCACAACCAGCAAAGCGACCAAAATCAAGTATCGGGATCGGAAAAAGATTCTTAGTCCAGTATGGCCAAATTTCCCCCCCTGCTCTACCTCCGAAGGTTTGGGCTCTCCTGTTAATGCATAGGCAACAGAAGAGCATATGGCGGCAGGCAACAAAGATCCAGCTGTAAAAAGTAACAGTGTCTCGGATCCTAACGGTGTTGCAACTTGTCCTACAAGAAAGCCCCCAGCAATTGATCCCAAAGAAGCCAAACCGCAAAAAGGACCGTTAACATAACGTGCTTGTTCGGAGCTGAGTACGCTATTGATAAGAGACCAGTATTGCTCAATAATTAGAACGATGTATGCTTCTCGAAAGACATAGATAACCGCTGTAGCAATTAGATAACCTCTCAAGATTAGACTGTAAGCTATTACAATCATGACCATCGAAAACACGGATGTAATTAGCAAAGCACGATTGGCACCAACCCGCGAAAGAAGGCGACCATAAATATAGATCAACAGATACACGCCGGGAAATACAGCTGCCATAACCCAAGGAAGATTATCAGCTCCATAAGCATCAATGAATAAAGAATCTGAAACCGCCCGAATAAACTCATAGCCGAACAGCAGGAAAAATGCCGCTAAGGCTATCGGAGATACGGAAAGAATCTTATGTTGTTGAAAAGGGACTTGGTTCATCTAATGACCACAACCGTACCGTTAATCACTTCATCATCACTTCTAATCTGATAGATATATAGACCACTTTCTACCAGTTGGTTGCTTCCATCTTTGCCATCCCAGATGTTAGAACCATTGCGAAGAGTTCGCATCTTTTGCCCCGTCAAGTTAAAAATATCGATAGTGAAACTTTGGTAGGTATCTTGTGTCTGGACGTGAAAAATGGTGGGATTATTTGCTGGGGCGAAAGGGTTCGGCGCCGCCCATCCAGCTGAGATCTTTCGATCCGATTCCGGTGCAGATCCAATCCAGAATTCACCAGTTTGGTTTACTCTGAAACTTACTTGATCCCCATAATCTGAGGTGCCGATAGCGTGACGCATAATATTATCATTATAAAAGACAATGTGTTTTTCACCATTGATTGGCTCAACAGGAAATTGCAGCGTAATCAGTTTGGAGAAGGTAAGTTTCTGAAACGGAATCTTATCTTTATTAAACGCAATTAATCGAAACCCATTGTGGTCTTTTAGCTTTTCGAGATTTAGGTAGAGATCTTCACGTATAGCATTAGGTGGAACGGTAACAATGGCGTCTTGTGCGACAATTCGGTCTTGATCAATCTTCAGATCAGATCGAATTAACGTCTCAATAATGACCTCTCTTCCACTAACTATTGATTCTCCAGTATTGCCTGCTCGGTCGATCCCACTAAAGCGAAATTTACCAATACCATCACCAGTTTCAATCGTAACAGGAAAACTGGCTGTCCATTGGTCACCATTCTTTGCTAGATCAAGGGGGATGAGTTGTTTGCCGGTTGGATCGAATAACAGTTTGGGCAACTCAACCAATCTCTCAGACGTCTCTAGGGTCACTTGAACCTTACCAGAATTTACCCGTGCATTATCTGCGGGATAAAATCGAATACGTTTTGGTTTCTGATCAACAATAACGGCCTTCTGGATCGAAATACGTGCTGTAGGTGACTGAGTATCAATCATGAAACGGTGATGAACAACCTTGCTGTGGTTACCAGCGTGATCGACACCCGTCAGATGAAAATATGTAATGCCGTCCGTTAGTGTTTTCGTTGTTTGTAGATTACCACCGTTCTGCATTAGAACTGTCGGGATAGTACCGGGCTGATCGTCCCATTCACCGTAGTATTCGCTGATGCCGGAAAAATCCGTATCCATCGACCATTTCACGATGGCTAGAGTATTAGACACCCAAATATCCTGTTTGGGGTGAGTAGGACTATTTAAGGTGAGTGAAGGTAATTCCGTGTCCACAAAGAGTTTGACAACGTTTGAGAAACCGACATTACCAGCAATGTCTCGAACACGAATCTGAAATTCGGAGCCATTTGATTGGTTAACTTCAGGAATTTCGTCTGTGTCATACCAATTTTTCAGATCTTCGTTTTGAAATGGCTGCCAGTCAAAATTACCGTATCGATAAGTGAAGACCTCATCATCGATGCCAGACATCTCCTCAGTTATTTGACCACGGAAGATTTTGACTGGTTGAGATGTCCAATTCCCACCAGTGGGCTGTACCACGGTGACAACAGGTGGAGTTGAGTCAATTCGTACTTCATAGTGTGAAGTATCTCCCCAAACACCAGTGTTACCTCGACATCGAACGTGAAAGAACCAAACACCATCTGCCAAATCGGCTTGATAAACAGCATCAAAACTGTCAATTTTCGTGTCCGGTGTGGTGTTTGGGCTTTGATCTACCATAAAACTATAACCAGAAATCCCGCTCAGATTGTGTCGGATATTCCACCGGATATCGACTGATGACGTCGCACGCCATTTCCGGTTGGGATGTGTGCCAGATACTAAGATTGGGCGTTTGGGTGCCGCTGCATCCATCTGGATTTTGAAATGTACTGGTTCACTTCGATTGCCAGCATTATCAACTATCATTAGATGAAAAAACCATACGCCACTCGACAAGTTGATAGTGGCTAGATTCTTATTAATGAGGTGATCATCGATTAATTTGTCTGGAGTAGTATTTGATAGATTATTCCATTCGCCATAGATCTGTGAGATGCCAGATAGATCGTCATTCAGTGTCCAACTAAATTGGGGTTTGGGGCTACCATACCACGCCTCACTGTCTGGATGTGTTGGACTCAAGACGATCGGTTTAATGATTTTGGTGTCAATACGAATGCGAAAGTGTGTTGTTACACCGGCAACACCAGTTTGACTAATTGCTTTGATGTGGAAATACCAGACACCATCGTCTAGTCTTCGTTGAATGCGTGCGGATTCAACCGATTCCGGCTTGTCATCCGGGATCGTATCAGAGGTATTATCTATTAAATAGCTGTATCGATGATTACCGCTCAGCGACTGAGACGGTTTCCAGCGTAGATCTGCTACTTTTGTATTAGACCAATCACTTGGGTTATGTGTTTCTGATTCGACAGTTAGCGCGCTGGGAATAGCACTATCAATTTTTACCTTGAAATGCGCAGTTTGGCTAGTGTTACTCGCATTGTCAACCATCCGAAAATGAAAAAAGTGAATCCCGTCAGCAAGATTAGACATATCACCAACAGGTTGCGTCGGTATGGTATCGGGCGACTCATCCCAGTTTCCAAGATACTTCGCAATACCAGATAGGTCTTCACCAACCTGCCATATTAATTGAGGAGACGCATTAGCATACCATTTTTCAGAATCAGTATGGGTGTTGGAAATGACCTGAGGTGTGGAAATTTGAGTGTCTATTTTGATGGAAATTGCAGATGGATCTCCAACATTCCCAGCGTGGTCGATTGGTCGAACTTCAAATTGCCAAGTTCCGTCATCAAGGTTTGACTGCATTAATTGCGTCCCTTGAACTTTTATGGTAGTTGAATTTTTATCTAGATATGTACGCCTGACGGAATAGCTGTTAATTTCCAGAGTGGTTTCATGTTTCCAAGCGAGGATGAATTCCTGCCCGTTTTGCCACTTTGTGATGTCTAATTTTTTCGTTGTATCAGGCGGATAATATACAGCCAAATTTCTGGTTGGACTGGGAGGTGCAGTATCTATCTGGAAGGGGCCAAGATGCAACGTCTCGGCTGACATGAGACCTACTTTGTCCATAGACCTAATATGAACATAGTGGTTTGTACCATCTGCTAATACCGGGCTGGTATAGGTTGTCAGCGTGTGTCGATACGACTTCTCGTTTGAAATGGAATCGGGTGATTGATCCCAGAGGATCAGGTAGGTGGAAATCCCACTTTGTTGATCCGACCCAGCGTTCCAAGATAACGAAATTCGGTTTTGGCTTGACCATCTTTTGAGTTTATGCGAGGTACTATACAGACCAGATGGTGGCTCAGGCGACCCAGTGTCAATCATGAAAGGACCAAAATGTGCTGTACCAAGACTCCAATTCCCAGCGGCATCTGTCGATCGAAGATGGACGTACCATCGTCCATCGGTCAACTGTGGCGTTACAAATCCGGTTACCGCACTACCAATGTCGATTACCTCAGGCGGAGTTGAAATAGGTTGCTGATCCCAGAGAATCGAGTATCCAAGCAGCCCGCTGGTTTCATCTTGACTGTCAATCCAACTGATAGTCACTCCACTCAAAGCAGTCCAAATACCGGTTTGATGACTGGAACTCTTTAAATTTGAGGGTGGGGTTGGTGGTGTAGCATCAATTAAGAAAGGACCGAGATGTGATGGCGTTTTCAAATTATTGTTTTTGTCAACCGCACTAAGATGAAAGTAATGGGAACTACCGTCCTCAAGTGGCACGCTTGCCAGTGACCGCTGGAATTCATCCAGCGTAATGGTATCCGATAAGAAGGTTTCGGCTGTCTGATCCCATGCATGTGAAAATCCCCTCAGCCCTTTCGTATCCGATGCAGGATGCCACTCCACCTCGATTGTGTTGTCATTCGACCACATACCGATTTGATGCGAACGGCTTTGAATTGAAAGCTGGCGTTGAACTTGGACAGATTTCCGGTCCATGAGCTGTTCATTGACATAAAGCAGGAAAATGTAGGTATCGTCGTCCAAAGACCAGTTTGGTTGCCATTTAGGGCCACCAAACTTACGAAGACTTCCTGGGCTCTGAATGCCCATGTTGAGTAAATCGATTCGAACCCCATCCGTATCATGAATCTCAATCTGAACTTCGCCGGATTGTGCAAGGTCGTACGGAACAATCTGGTCGTCTGGATTAAACGGTGTCGAGAGATCAAATGCGAATCCCGAACGAGCTGGAACATTGCCTGAACGAACCTCGGTAGATCTATTGTTCAAATCAGCAATTTCTAATTCAATTGCTTCAGCAACACGTCGGCCATGGAGCCAATCATCCACTTGTTCCCGATTCTCGAATGTTAACCCTGGCCACCAGAAAAACCATATTCCATCTGCGGGCTCAACTGTGCGGTTTCCCAGCAATTGCATGTCAGGTGTCAACGCTTCTCGAATCTGCTGACGTATCTCCCAATGCGTTGGCTGACGATATCCAATTGGATCATAGGCTTGTAAAACAAGGTGTATTTGCGGATACGGTAAATCATATAGATCCCGATCTGGCCATACAATACTTCGAAGCTGGTTCAGACACCAAGCCAAATCCCGATATTTTGGATTATAAACTGGCTGCTCGTAACGTGTCATCCAGATATAACTACTTGAGCTAATCATGACTACATCAGCTGGTCGGCAAAACCGCCTGAGTTTTGTGGAGGTATAATATGCGCCATCAAACGACACATCAACATAGCGGTCATGACGGGGATACCCACCAGATGATTCCGCTTGATTGATGACTTCAATCATGGTTTCGAACTTGTCTGGATCATAATTATGCTTTGATCCCATCGGCTCTTCGACCAGATACCAGCCACCAATCACACCGGCTTGTGGTCCGCTCTTCTCCCACTCACACAGATCCTGAATAAAACGTGTTAGCCAAGCATCACCTCTTCTACTATATTGGGGAAACAAATCTCCAACAATGGCTCGTAGGCGAACTTCCCCGTTGATGTTACCTTGCTGGTATACTTCTTGGAGAAAAACTTTCCACCACTCAGTTGCGGCATTCGGTTCGTAGGAGATGTCTTTTGGCCAATAGTGTTGAACCAGATTACATGCTTCGTAGGGGTAATGTCCCCCATGCCAGTCGGTTGGTACGCCCTGCCAAACTTCGCGCAGATCAGGTGTGGCCAAGCTCAAATTGTTAGCATCACTACTAGCATAAACATTAAACATACCAATTGGTATAGGCTGTTTTTTTATTTCTTGGGCGTTAAGATTTAATATTGCTATAAAGAGAGTGAATATTATAAGATAGAAGCGTTTTCGCACTAAATAAGTTCCACTTAATATTTTGTCGCCATTATATCACATCTCGGGAGACATTGGTGCCTCGATTTAATCTCGTTCAACTTCCCCAGTTTAAGCTAAATTAAATTTATGGTTGATGTTGAAAGGAAGCAGGATATGCGATCGGATTTGCCTCCTCTGCTGGAATTCCTTGATGGAACTTATGTCGAAACTGCGGGTGATTGGGAACGCCGAAGATCAGAGATTCGCCGTCTTATATGTCAATATTTCATTGGAAATTTCCCAGACGTTATACCGGCAATTATTGGCACGCGAACACTAGAGGAAATATCGAAAACGGATGGCTCAGTCCGGAGGCGAATTCAACTAGTTTTTAACACACCCAATCAGGTGTCCATGGACATGTGGGTATGGATACCATTTGGACATTCTCCCGCACCAATTTTGTTGATTCAACCTCGTGATTACCAGATACCATGGGCGGAAGCAGCACTATCACGAGGATACCTCGTCTGCTTATACCCCGGCGTTGACAGTCACCACCAAGAAGCCGATTATCCTCGGTACGAAAGTGTTTGGAACGATTTTCGTGCTGAGTATCCTGATGTGAACTGGACAGAGATTTCTACCAAAGCATGGCTGGCCAGTCGATCACTTGATTATCTGCTTGAACCGCAATATGGGTATAATGTTATGAGCGAGCAAATTGGGATTATTGGATTCTCGCGTTATGGAAAACAATCAATGGTTGCGGCAGCATTTGATGATCGAATTACAGCTGTTATCGCTCGTAGTCCCGGGTCACCCGCATCATGCCCTTATCGCTTTACTGCACGTGATACGTTTGCGGAAACGCCTGAGGATTTTCCCGGCGAATGGTTCCTACCAAGTTTAAGATCCTATACGGGACGCGAACACCAACTTCCAATTGATTCCCACGGATGGTACGCACTGATCGCACCTAGGTTATGCTTAATCCACACTGCCCACAACGATGGGTGTGAGCCCACCTTTGCCGTGGAAAAAGGGTATCTGGAAGGTAAAAAAGTGTATAGGTTTTTAGGTTATCCTCAGAACCTATATCTCAGTTATCGTTCTGGCGGACATACACCTATTACCGAAGAACATGTTGCAGAAAATATGGATTGGTTCGATTTGGTATTCGACCGGCTTGATTCAAAGCAACCCGCTTTTTGCGAAAAATTAATTCATGATTTTAATTGGCGTGAATGGAAATCCCAGCTAAGTGATCAAGATTTACAGGTTCCAAATGGTAATCCACTAGAACGAATCCTGTGGTCACTGGGGCAAAAACCAAAGGAAATTAGATCAAATAATATGGCATCATCATTTCTGAATCTAGCCGAATCTGAGCTGATGACGCATGATAGATGGCATGTCGAAAACACAACCCGTTTGCCAGTTCATTTTGGTTGTAACGTTCGAGGAAATCTGTATTATAATCCGAATTCTGAAGGTTCTGTCCCCGTTATCATCTGGCTTCATCCCTTTTCATACCATTCCGGTTATAACGAAGGGTATGGTGTTCAAGGAACAACCGTCTATTATCGCATTGCCCAACAAGGATGTGTTGTCCTTGCCTTTGATCAACTTGGTTTTGGTCTTCGTCTTCTTGAGGGGAGTGAGTTTTACAATGCATATCCGAAGTGGTCCAAACTCGGTCGGATGATTTGTGATGTCCAGTATGCAGTCGATTTCCTGATCGATGGTACGGGGTGTTCCAAGGGCAAAATGCCGAAAATTAATACCAACCATATTTATTTGCTTGGTTATTCTCTGGGTGGCATGGTTGGATTATACGCTGCTGCCTTAGATGATCGAATCAGCGGCGTAGCATCATTTTGCGGTTTCACACCGCTTCGTACGGATACTGACGTTAAGCCAACCGGTGGAATTCGCCGAATTTGGGAACACCACGCGTTACAACCTCTACTTGGCATCTTTCATGAAGATCAAGAAAAAATCCCATACGATTTTGGTGATATACTAAGTCTAATCTCACCACGACCGTGCCTGATCGCTTCACCCGAGCATGATCAGGAAGCTGATTTTGATGATATCATAAATTGCGTGGAATCAATCCGCCGAGAGTGGGTTGAATCACCTGAATTTCTCACACATTTAACACCCAATGACGTTAATCGTTTTCAAGCGGATCAACACGAGATGTTTCTCGACTGGATAAACAAAGTGGTCAAAAAAGTATAAAAAAGCATTTAAGGTTAAGTTTTTGTGTAAACATCATAGTTTATTATGTTCCTTGTCTTTAGATCCTAACTTATAAGGCTTCGGATAAAATTTACTTCAGTAGCCAGGAGAGAGGCTAGAAAATTGACTACAAAACAACTAGAAGTCGACGTTATTCCCCTAACGCAAAGCTTCATTTTCAAGACCCGTGTAGGCAAAGCTATTGTTAATCCTGTCAACCAGTACCTTGATGAGATGCTCGCAGATGAAAATGCGAAAAGTCATGCGCATAAGTTAGTTGGCCAAATTACCAGAGGCAAACAACTGGAAATATCTCTGAAAGAAGACAGAATTACACCTTTGATCAATATTATTCAAAGTCTGGGCCTCAACTACTACGATTACTTCTATAAAAGAACAGAGGATACTAGCCAACCCAAAAAGGTGGCCCATGTGTATACCATGTGGTCTGTACACAGCTATGCGGGTGATTACAATCCGCTTCATGACCATGGCGCTCAGACTCTACAAGGACTTTCCGGTAGTTTGTACACCAAAATCCCACCAGCTATTCAAGAGAGTTCCAATGATTTGGACTTAAGAAATGCATCTGGGAATCAAAACGGTTATTTGCAATTTGTATATGGTGACTCGCCAGTCATCGGTCCATCAATGTTCAAGATTCCGCAAAATATGGCGGTAAGACCTGTAGTTGGTGATTTGTATTTGTGGCCAAGTTGGTTGGAACATATGGTGTATCCGTTTGACGGAGAGGGAGAGCGACGGTCAATTGCATTTAACATAAGTTTCCATAAACCAGGAGAGGAAAAATCGATTCGGTCAAATGATTTCCTATTTGATCATTGAACCCAACCTAAAATTGTTTCTTAAAAACTAAAGGAGGGATTAATCGCTGGGAAAGGTATCTTTCGTCTTTGAAAGCGAGGATAGAATGGCTAAACACTCAAGCATGGCACGACCATTATGGTAAGGCGATTTCCAGTGTCCAGCCTTATCTCCTGCCGTTTCTCCTTGCCCGTTAACTTTGGAATACCAATCACCATTTTCCCAGTCTACTTGGTGATTATCGATCCAGTTTAGTGTCTGCAGAAAAACGGTCAGGTGTTTTTGTTGATTTGTTAACTGATACATGCGAAGGCTGGCAACAAGTCCTTCAGATTGTACCCACCAAACTTTATCCAGTTGATCGGCTGGCTCGTTAAAACTACCTGCATTGTAAAATCCTCCCTTCTCATGGTCAAACCCGTATTGTAATGTATAGTCATAATATAGTTTGATATAGATCTAAAAACAAATAGTGTGACAGGTTAATTGCATCGCAAGCTTTGATAAGCAGCCAGATGTTTTCAATATCATGTCCGTAAGAAATTCGGTCATACTCAGCACCCGTAATCGGTGTCCAGTCGGATTGGTACTTATCGGTGCAACCGCCAACCCTTTTTCTAAATGTTGTATTGCTTTGAATTAGGATCAATTCAATTAGCCTCTGTCGAGCAACAGGATTGGGATTTACTCTGTAATAGCTAGTAAATGATTCCATCAAGTGCAAATGGGCATTCATCAATTTCAGGTCACTGGTAACTCCCATGTATGTTTCCATTTGCTCTGGCGGTGATGTCTAGTTAGACAGAAAAAATTCATTAAACCCACCATGAAGAGAATCGTGGGCATGGAACTCAAGGAGTTGAAATAGTCGATCAGCAAGATGAACCGCATCAGGATCATTTGATGCCTGGATGTACTCAGCTAAGGCGTAAAGACCGAAACTCTGACCATAGAGATGTTTATGTGGCTTAGTTGTAGCCGATCCTTCTAAATCAACTTCCCAATAGAAACCGCCGAATTCGTTATCCCACATATGATCTTTCAGAAATTGGAACCCATGTTCAGCAAGAACCAAGTGTTCTTTGATACCATATGGACTGTTATAAAGTCGTGAAAAAAACCAAACCGTGCGTGCTTGGGTAACTAAAGCTTTGTTACTTGGTCCTTGATCATTTCCTTCTTGATCATGATTTAAATGATAACCATTATTGTCAACTATCTTTGAATTCCAGAAGGGAATAATGTTTTGCGGAAGAATTTTCTCCAGTCTTGTTTGAACTTCTGCTAATTCCAGAGACGTTATGTGGTTCTGCCAGGCAACCGTATTGCCAACGTCAGATAGCAGTGTCATTAGTCCACACAAAAAAGCAAAATTTCTCTTAATTATTATTACACTGTCCAGACTACTCCATTTTTAACATATCTCCCAAAATAGTTGCTTAACAGGCAAACTTAGATCTTTATCGAAATCAATATACCTCATTATGATCCGAAAGATCTAATAGGTCAAGTAATATGGATAGAAGCGGAGATCCATTAATTTAGCCTAAATAAAAATAGTGGTGTGAATCTGCCAAAATGCAACCCATATGATTCTATCAATTTTCTAATTGCTAGCCAAAAGAGTTATGGCTGTCTGGAAGCTGAAAAAGTACAATCTAACAATTCCTTTTCCATGATACCTGGAATTGCCTGCTGTACTGCCTAGAGCCTGAGCCAGAGAGATTGTGGCATGAGGCGCAACCCCATGTCGATCGACAGCAAGGGGGTTTGGTCCTAAACGACACGATGCTAAACAAACCTTATGCTAAAAATGGAATTAGTTAGCAGCCATTGGTCGGGTAAACATCAGCGTGTGGTTAAAGGCATTAACCTGATTACTATGTTATGGATAGAGAACGACGGTCATCTCCCTTGCTATGAGAGAACTATGACAAGTAGAATGACGAAAATGAGCGAAAACGCTCATTTTCGTTCTCTACGACAAAAGGCCAAAGAGCGTGGTTTTCAGCCTGCATGTGTTCTATTTGACAGTTGATATTCTAATTTAGACAACCTGAAAGCAATGGGCAACATCGGATGGATCTGGCTGACCAGGTTGAAAATGAATGGTTTAATCAAAGTATTTGAGACTGTTTCCAAAAACGGAGGCCTTGAATACTGGGTAACCAAATGACTTAGAAATGAGTCAAACCAGCCGACTCAAACTGAGTCGGTTATGTTGGAGCATAGAAGAATATCATCCAGGCCTCAAAAATTTGTTGGTGTTGAATGGGCACAAGTTGGTTCTAACAAGGCTCAACGGAATCATATTGGCTTGGCATATCTTGAGTGATCAGACATATAGCTGAGTGGTTTTGAGTGTTGTAGAACAATAAAGCCGGATTATATATAAATTAAAAGATACTCAATTATGGGATTGAAACCTAGCTCTACACCACCGTTTTGAATCCACTCTTAGACGGAGTGTGAATCCGACGCATTGCGTTGCACCATCCACACAGGCGAGGGTGTTAACGCAGTTGTGGTGGTTCGCTGTCCTATTTATCTGGAGCGAGAGGTGCAGCCTTTCTGCTGGTAGTTTTGATATGGGTTTTAACGAAAGGCTAAGGATGGTTTATGCAACGTGATTCACTCAGCCAAAGGATGACTTCTCTCAAAGAAGGACGCTTTCTAGAAATATAACTGTTGCCGAAGGAGTGATAGTTGATCAATGACGACTGAAGATAATCCACAATTATACCAACAGGCCAACCAGCAAATAAACGTATGCAATATTCTAGCAGTACGGGATGCAGCCGAGCAGCTACGGGATGCGGCTTCTGAACTAATGCCTTCACTGCTTAGAGACTGCAAACAAATTGATTGGATCTACAACCCACTTGAGTATGCATGGGCGCCTCACGCCGAATGGATCCGTCGATTCTCTGGCAATGGGGCAACAACACTGTTAGTCGGCATGAATCCCGGTCATGGTATGGGCAACACTGGCGTGCCATTTGGCTGTCCTGAACAAGTACGAGATTTGCTCAAAATCACAGGTTTGGAGGTTCAGCAGCCATCTCCAATACACCCCAAGAGACCGGTGTTGGGTCTGAAATGCCCCAGACCAGAAATCAGTGGCCGTCGAATTTGGTCTTTTTTGGCTCAGCGATATGGGTCGGCCGAGTCCATCAGCCAGAAGATATATGTTGTGAATCACTGCCCGCTTTGGATGTTCAACCAAGCAGGTAAGAACATTACGCCGGATAAGCTAACTGGCGCGGCAGTACAACGCCTGAAAGCAATCTGCAACGATCATTTGTTGGTGGTCGTTGATGCGATGAGCATCAACCGAGTTATTGGTGTAGGCCGCTACGCTCAGCGACAGGCGGTTGCTCTCTTTGAGAACCTGGAGGTAGCTTGGGTGCCGCACCCGAGCCCCGCGTCCCCGTTTGCCAATCGTAATGGTGGAATCGACTGGCGTCGGGCTTTTGCGATGGTACTAGAGCACTAAGAGTAACAGTATTTGCTATCTATTGAGATAATAATGAAGGAGAAAAGTTATCAGGGTTTTGGAAATTCCCCAAGTGTTGCGAAGGGCTTGTACATTCTCAACAGAAAATCGTTCGTTGACACAATCGGTAACTTTTATGGCCCATTGGAAGGCTTCTGGTACTTAATACTACCCTAACTGTCACGGCGGTACATACAAAGCGTCGGATAATTTTCAAGAGGAAAGGAACAGCTTCCAAAACGGCGTAACGTAGCACTCCCTTCCAGCAAGGAGCTAAGAACCCATATAGATCACTCACACTGGTTTGAATTAGATTTCAGGCAGGTTGGGTGATTTTATTTCAACCTACGTTAAAGGCTCAGGCTTACCTTCCTGCTCGTTTGAAATCACATATTGGGTAACCTGTCAACGAGGAGAGTCTGGCCGATTGGCAGTTCTTCCAGCAGTTTTTGCCTCAGTAAGTCAGTCACTTTCCATTAAGTTTCTACGCCGTCGGTTAAAACAACTTCTCTCTACCAGATGTGGGATATAGATGGGGGTCCTCCTTTGTTTACCAGACTGTGCCATGCCTTTCATTGTCAATGCTAAGCATCTCTTCAACCCAGCTAATAGTCCTTCACTATCGGCGAAACGCCTTTTGGGATTGGGGCGAGACCCAATCTGTGATAGTATCAGTCATTAATGATGACAAATGATATACAGAACAAATCTTCTAAATTCAAATAAGAAATTTGTTCTAGAGAAAAGTGTTAGTATCATGTATCATACCACTTGATAGGGATGCTTCCTTTGCTAATTGTGGTTGATTTAACAAATTTTAGCTTCTCCATTTCTATTACTCAAAACGATTTGTATAAGTCGTTATTTAGTACAAATAGCAATGGTGTGGTTGCGAATATGCCAAAATTCTGTCATAATAACTGTTTTTTAAAAGGAAAAAACAAATGATACCTAGTCAGGGGCAGGTTAACTTCTTCAACACTTTCGGTTACTTGCTGATTCGGCAGCTATTTTCACCGGACGAAACTGAGAAAATCATTGAAGGATTTGAATGGTCAATTCAAAACTGGTGTGGTGGTAGGGATCCTGATAGGGCAAGTCGCATTATGTTCCCAGGTCCAATTGAACATCATCCGGAAATGAGTGCTATTTTTGATCACCCTCTGATACTTGGCCTGATTGGGGGGGTTGGGTGAGGATTTTTATTACTGTGGTGGTGATGGGAACTATTATGTTGGAGATACTGGCTGGCATTCCGACGGATGGTGGGGACACCTTTTGGCAGCCAAAATTGCCTTTTATCTAGATCCACTGACTCGGGATACAGGCGCACTTCGCTGTATCCCCGGTACCCATCGACCAGATCATTTTGTTCGTAAGGAAAAAATAGACGTCAGTAATTCACTTGAGCTTTTCGGCATACCACCCGCGGAGTTTCCTGGTAACTTAGCCCTTGAAACTAATCCCGGCGATGTTGTGATCTTTAATCACAATTTGTACCACGCTTCATTCGGTGGTGGTGATCGCAGACGTATGTTTACCATGAACTGTACCATTAGTCCTTAAACGCCGGAAGAGCAGGAACAAGTCTGTCAATATATGCGTGTACATACGCTAGGCAGTAACAACTATGTAACGGGAGCAGGGATGTATTATCCACCAATGATAGATACAGCTGATGAGAGTCGAATGATTCACCTTCGCCGGCCGATAGAAATCCATGATCAGCTTTTCCCGCATCTGGCCAGAGATGTCGTTAGCCTAGAATCAGCACCAGATACATAAGCTTTCCATCGGCAGATTTGGTTCAGAAATTAGGGTGTTTCGTTCATCACTATAACGAACTTGAAATCGGAGGCACCGTTCGTTAGGCTCAGGTCTGTGACGACTGCCGAAGCGAATATGGGCTTTAACTCATATATATTTGCTAAAAGTTAAAACTACGCAAAGAATCTGTTTTATCAATGGTCTGGGCTTACCAGACGCCAAAAAAATGCGTTCATTGATAAAAATCTAGCCTCGGTCGTATTGATTAAATTAGTATTGACTATCAAATCTAATAATGCAGAGACCCAACATCCTTTGGTATTGTACCGATCAACAACGTTTTGATACTATCGCAGCACTCGGCAATTACCACATTCGAACCCCTCGCTTGGATGAATTTGCATCTACTGGTGTTTCCTTTACTCATGCCTATTGCCAGTCTCCAATATGTACACCTAGTCGTGCCAGCTTTTTGACGGGTATGTATCCATCAGCTTTAGCTGTAAATGGGAATGGCATTGAGCAGTTTCCATCACATTATGAAGATCGACTTATTCCGCATGTTTTATCGCAAGTTGGTTACGATTGTGGGTTGGTGGGAAAACTGCATTTGTCGAGTGCTGCACTAGGACAGGAAAAGCGGGTCGATGACGGATATAGGTATCTTCAATATAGCCACGACCACAAAGGTCCAAATGTATTTGGGCATGACTATGCTGAGTGGTTACGACAACAAGGTGTAAATCCAGGTAATCTGATGCAAACACCTGTCAAAGCCTCCAATTATCGTGATGGTGCGCATCGACAAAGTTTTGGAGGGTTGCGTGAACCGTCGGTCAATCAGGATAATATCCCATCTCATCTGCACCAAACCTACTGGTGCACCGAAAAAGCTATTGAGTTTATACAAAAGAACCGATCAACAGAGCAACCGTGGTTTTTGTCAGTAAATCCTTTTGATCCTCATCCGCCTTTTGATGCACCGTTGTCATATTATCAGCGATACGATCCGGTACAATTACCAGGTGCGAACTTTCGGTCAACCGATTTGCCACACCAGCAGAAGTTGGTGAAGGCAGGGATTGACTTTCAATCAGAGCCAAATTTACCAGAACAATGGCAAGACAAGAAAGTGCAAGCCGCTTACTATGCCATGATTGAGCAAATTGACACCGAATTTGGTCGATTAATCGATTTTCTGGATCAAACAGGACAACGACAAAACACCATTATCATTTTTATGTCTGATCACGGAGAGATGTTGGGGGATCACGGTTTAATGCTAAAGGGGTGTCGTTTTTACGAAGGGCTAGTGCGAGTACCGCTTATCATTTCATATCCAGTGAGGTTTCAACAGGATGTAATTATGTCTACTTTGGTAGAACTTGTTGATTTAGTGCCTACTCTTTATGATAGTCTTGGCTTTCCAATACCCTACTACGTACAAGGTCAATCTCTCCATAAGCTATTAACCGAAAAGACAACAGAACATAGAGATAGTGTACGTTGTGAATTTTATGGGGCTATTGATTACCCAGACCAAACTCTGGCAACCATGTATCGTAACCGACAGTGGAAGTTGGTCAACTACCATCACAAAGGGATTTACGAACTTTACAATCTAGATCAGGATCCGTGGGAGTACCAAGACCTCTCAACCGATCCAAGCTGGCAAGACCAAAAATGGGCGTTGATACAAAAAAGCTTTGATGCCACAGTATCAGCACTGCCTCCGATGACACCGAGAATTCAACCTTATTGACTTTGGTTAGATTATATTAGGAATTGGTTAAGAAATAACGTTCATTTTCGGGATATGATAGCTGTGGAGGCTATCTCCCGATGGGATGGGATGTGGCATTCTCTGTTAGCACAAGCTAGCGCTTCACCATCGAACATCCTGTCACTCCTGAGATAACCTTTCCACTTCGGATCTGACTTATACGGTGAGTCTCCACCTTTTGGGTGCCATCGCAGTATTCGGCACGGTGGTACATACGAAGTATTCCACAGGTTGTATTGCCGTCTGGGTCCTGATCATATGAATTGTGGAATCGTTGGAACAAATGAGCGTTACCTGCAGGAATTCTGCCATAGGAAGATTAGGAAGAGGTGAATTGTGGAGATAACTGTTGTTGAGAGTTTTCGCGTAGACGTTCCACTCTCTACGGAGGAGCATCAACAGAAACACTACAATTCTTCGGACATCACCAGAATCCATACTGATCAAGGGAAAGCTCGGAAAAGTGTGTTTGGTGGCCGACCAGAAGAAAGAGTCCTAATACGTGAATGTTGAACAAGTTGGTATCTAAAAAGTGTGGTGCACTTTAACGTAATCTTCTCTAAGGAGAGAACTATGAGACCGAACATCGATCAGCAAAGACAACAACTCATGCGGGACGGATACGTCATCCTGCGCGAAATGATTCGGCCCGACGAATTAGAAACGTTACGTGTAAGTGTTGACGCCATTGTAGAAAAAGCGAAAGTCTCTTCGGGAAGGGTGACCATGACTGACTGGGTCGACAAGCAGACTGGGAATGTGGTGGAATTCTGTTTCGATGACCGCATCTTCAACTTCAGCCGTCAACTGATGAATGCGCCTGACGCCGCACCGTTGGGAATGTGGGTGCTTTGCTCTTCGGGCACAGGCTGGCATCGAGACATACATCCAATCGACATGGCGCCACTTGACGGGTTACAAGAAGATATCGAGAGCAACGGGCCACCCTATGTGCAGTGGAATATAGCACTTTATGATGACAACTATCTGCATGTGATTCCCGAAAGTCACTTAAGGCGTAATAACAACGCTGAAAGAAAAGTCGAACGCCGCTTCGGGGTTGTCCCTCTACCGGGTGCTATCTCTGTGGACCTCAAGGCTGGCGACGGCGTGGTTTACATTAACGCAATCCTCCATAGTGCCACGCTGAACGGTGACAACAAGCGGAGAACATTCCACTTGGGATACCAAGCCTTCGGAGGTAGGGGATTTACTCACTTCTTTCTTCCCGCCACGATGGGGATTCATTTCGTGGAGCATCTTAAGTCGTGGGCGACCGAGAGATGCCATTATTTTGAGAAACTCCACACCAAACGACATAATGATGTTGCATTCATACTACGCGCAATCCTCGAAAAGGACAAACTTGCCTTTGAAAACGGACTGAATTGGATTCATCGCAGCGAACACGCACGGATGACAACCTTGGTTGTCCTGTCAAAGATTGCTTACTTGATTCGCAAATACAAAGATTCTGAAGCAGAGGATCATGCAAATGATCCATGTATCCAAAGTGTGGCAGATCGATTTACAGCCAGCGAATTAGAACAACTCTGGCGTCGATTTGTGGTGCTCGATAGCAAACTGCAATCAGATAATGAGCAGTACGAACCACTATTTCAGAGCGGTCCGATGAAGTACTTTTTTTACGAAATGCCAGTTGATTTCGGTGTCAAAAATTTCATCGCTAGTTGGGATGAGTAAGAGGCGAATGCATTTGCAGGATGAAGCTTAATCTTGCGGATAAAGAAGCCCAATGGCGTCGATCTGGTTCCAACCAGAATTAGCTTGAGGTTCTAGATGAATCTCCACCATATCAACTTTGTACGTCGTAGGTGGAAGTTGAATTCGAAAAACTCGTTTTTTCACAGAGGTGGTTTCGGGCCTTTCTGGTTGCCACAGCGAATGACGTCGACCCGTTTCATCAATGACTACAATCTGCACAATTGCGCCCGGGTTACACGTCTCATAAACCTTCAATCCCTCCATGCGGGTTGGAGACTCAAAACCAACCTGAATAAATTCAGTGTGGTTGTCATCGTTTACTCCAGGAGACCAAGCGGTTGGGCGGTCACCATGGGCTGGATAGGTATCGGGGGACCCAAGCACTTGGTCTGCCGACCAATCGGTGTCGGAGTATTGGCTGCTAAATTTTACCACTCGATCTGCCCACAAGACGTTGGGGTCACGATCCAGACTACTTCTTCTATGCCGAGTTAATTTAACCAGGTCTTGCAACGTTCTGGCCGACAAATCGGCATAATGCTTCTGATCAACTAACAAACCATTGCCAATGACCGTTAGTGTGGTGGGAACAGTCTTAATCGGGAAACCAACCGCAAACTCGAACAGATCCCACTCAGCTTGATTGAATCGAACCACAGGAAAGTTGATCTCTCCCAGATTCTCTATCTTGCTAGCGGAGCGGTCTTCCCCAGTCAAATGGTCTCCCGTAATACCAACCACCTGTAAGCTACCCTTCTTATCTTGAAAAAATTGGGTCAGCGTTTGCAGATTGATCTCAGATTGGTCGGGAGAGAAAAAGTGAAGGATTACAATTTTGTCTGAGAAGTCGGACAACCAAATTTCGTCCCCATTGACATCGACCATCGGTGTGTCTGGGATAGTCCCTTCGGATCGACGAGAATTTCTCTCTCGTCGATCCCCTTCTTCGTCTGACGGGGTTGAAGCTCGAATCTGCTCAGCAGTCTCAGTTTGGCCTGCGGCTTGATAGCTATCGGCTAATGAATTAATCAAATCCCGATTGCGGGTGTCAAAGATGCCCCTTTTGAAGGTGGCAACTGAACGGTCGTAATCCTTGGCCATCATGTAAATCTGTCCAAGGGCTGAAAAGATATCTTCGTGCCTGTCGCCAAAAGATCTTCTGCGATCGCTTCTATTCGATTTGTCGATGCGATCAAGCACCTGTTGCAGTTGCCGGGCGACTTCTTGGACTTTGGGCATCATTTCCAAATCGGCATATGCCTCGGCCAATTGTCTGTAAAGACCATAATGGTTAGGTTGCTCTTCAATGGTTGAAGCTAGGATAGCGATAGCCTGTTGTGCATCCCCCTTCTTCTGGTACGCTTGTGCCAGATTAGACGAGAGTTCTATTCGCTCGGAATCATCAGCATTGACCAAGAGTTTCTGATAGGCTTCAATTGCGCGGTCCGCTTGGTCAGCAACTAGGCAGGCAGCAGCTAACGTCAACCGATAGTGCCTCAACTGGTCGGAGTTGGTTTCACCCGAGTTTTCCTCGCTTTCCACCGCAGAAGCATACACAGTTATTAGCTTTGGTAGCTCTTGGTGAGACGAAAAAGTTTCGATTAGCCTATCACGCAAATGCTGGGCAATGCCAGGAAAGGGAACGTTGGCCATGAGACGTTCGGACGCGGTGATGAATTTCCCCAACTCACCGTCACGAGTGTATCGCTCCAATTGCTCAAACATAGCCCCCCAATCACCTTTATTATCTTCTGGTTTATCTGACTGGTTACCGCCATCATCAATAGCATAAACAGCATATTCTTGGGAAAAATCGCCTTGGTTGTCAAAGTACTGGTTTTCATCGGCCGGAATGGTAGCCAAGACCGTATCCCCTCGTCTGATTTGGTAAAAAACAGTGTCTCCCGATGGGCTCGATTCCCAAGTGATCAGTCTGTCCGATATCTTGTAAACTTCGTTTGATGGCTCCCCCTTCTCGAATGGAATACCTTCCTCCATCGATTCTGGTGGCAATGGTGGGGTTGTGTCTGTACCAACGACGACCATAATTTCGCCAGTGATGGCCGATTCGGCTAATTCTCTCGCATTGGCCTTAGTAATAACCCGAACCTGATATGTAATCTGAGCATTCGGTATCAGATCATAATGGTAGAACTCCACTTCATCTGGATTATCAATATGGTCTATTACTTCACCATTAACCAAAACTTCGTAGCCTTGCACTCTAGTATCAGGGTGTGGTGGTTGCCAACTCAAAATGACATCATTTTCTCCCTCTACAGGCGAGGCGACAAAGGCCATGTGTGACAACAAAAGTGCATTGGAATCGCCAGGCTGATCGACAGCGTCATTGGACGCTTCTGGCACGTTGGTGTTTGTACCCGGCACTTGTGTCAGTGATTTGGCTCTTGGCCTCAATTGTGTTAGTACTGAGCTTAAATCGGATAACAAGGGTGACAGAATGGACGGTTGTGTCGAATCACCCAACGAAACAGAAAGTTGCGTGTCCACGGAACGATCATCTTCCTCTAAATAGGCCTCAACCAAAGTGTGTTTGGCTAGCTCAACCTGTTGTAAGAGTTGCTGGGCAGCATCAGCCTCTTCTTGAGTTAGGGCAATTTGATCGACCAATTCACTGTTGTAGGTAATTTCGATTTGGTAAACTTCTGATGGTCCAGATGAGTCCTGATCCAAAATCTCGATTTCATCAGCATCGCTGGGGGCATCTAATTCATCGAACCACAAATCGGCCATCACCTCTTCGGCACTAACTTCGACGGGAGGTTCTGGCAAGGTAGCCTCCAAATTCAATGAAATGGTTGTCTCCAAATTTCTGCCGGGATGATTAGCAACTCTCGTAGTATGGAAACGACCATCCGTAATCGTCATTGTAGCCCCATCTGGTCCGCGCAACCAACCTGTCACTGAGCCTTTTTGTTGATTAGCAATGACGTCTTCAATCACTATCTCCCATTGACCAATAGAGGGATGATCAAACTGCTGCTTGTCTCCAACTTCAGTTAAAGTTGAAGCCACAATGAAGCTTAGCGGAACCTTGAAAGCCGTTGATGTGGTCGAGAAAGCCCAAATTGCTTCAGACGATGACAAACCTTGAAAAGGTGTCTTCTCATTGGAAACTCTCGATTGATAGGCAATCATGAACTGCCCCTCTAAGTCAGATGAACCAAAGTCAGCTTGATAGGTTTTGGTCACATCACGATCGCCACTTGTGGCCAATTTGAGCTTTGATTGAAGGACATCGTAGCGTGTCCCCGATAACAAATATGAATCAACTTCATAGACCAGGACCAAGGTCAGGTTTTCGTCCACGAATCGACAATCGAGCTCTGCTCTATATTGCAGTTTAACGTTTTCGGTTAGGTTTGAAGTGCCAGCTTTAACCAAACCAATATTGCTCAATTGAACTAACCCGAGAACCAGAAAGATCTGAAATAGCTTGCCGATTGGCAACAGAGCGAGTTGTCGTCTAGCGAATTGGATACTGATGGATTGGGTGTTGAATATCATGGTTTCTCCTATTGATCCAGCTTGTGTTCAGCGCCAATTAGTTGACCATCGTAATCGAGGAACTTAAGGTGGATAGGTTTCACCGTGTGAAGTAATGCTAGTTTCCACTCTGTAGCCCCAGTCCATTGTGGTTCGTATTTGACCTCAGATTCACCAGCTTGGGCAATCTGAACTGACTTAGTTTCAACGGGGGCTGTGCCCTGGAGAATCAATAGGTCCGCGTTACGCTGAATATGGGTGATTTCTGGCTTTGCCTGCGGAATCACCTGATTTAGGTAGGCCGTGCGATCTTGAATGAACGTGATCAGGTTTTCTGGTGATGTGCCTCCAGTTATCCGGTGATAATGTTGAAGCCGAGTTTTCAGATAGTCCACGTTAAAGTATTTGTTCATCATTTCTCGCATAAAACCGAAATAGAGGTGCTGGTGTTTGGGACTTCTCTGGAACCGCTGGATGATGGGACTTGATGCCCAAACCGACATATTGGCACGCCCATAACCCCATTCGTTGTCCCAACTGAGCAATTCCCACCTTTTGCTTTTACTGGGACGATACAAATAAGCATTTTGACCTGACCTGTTACCAATGAAGTCCCAGTCACCAACGACCACCCTAGTGGCAATCATCCGCACCCACTGTTCGACGTTAATATGTTTGTCCATGATCTCTTCGTACTGATCATCAGGTGCATGGTTCATCACTTTCAGCAGATCAAATAAATTGTCAAAATCTTCTTCACTTTCACGTGACCTTGGTTGGTAATTCCACCGATACAGATTAGCATCCTCACTACCTAGCCATTGAAAATTAGCTCCCCTGCTCTCGAAGTTACCTACGTCTCCAGGGTCACCCCGAAAATCGAAATGTGAGCTTACCTCGAACAACTGTTCTCCAGCATCCCCTGGGTAGAAAATTGACAAGAAACGGCTGTTGGGTGGCAGAATGTCTTCCCAAACCGGGTGTCCTTGGTCACTGTTGAAGCGGACGGTGATCCATTCTTGTTGGCTTGACGGCAACTGCATCTTGCGCAACAGATAATAGGATAATCGTTCGTTGTAATAGCCATCAGGGGAATTGTCGTTGCGATCAAATCGCGCCGTTTGTTGTACACCGTTCAACTTCTGATCGGCATGGAAACGAATTTTATAGCCACTTGGATATCCACTTCTCCCTCGTCGGTATGGACTACCAGTCCACCGGCAACCAACTTGATAATAGATGTCGGTTTCGTTAAAAATGAAGGTGACATTTATCATCTGATTACTTAAAGAGGGACGGTTTTCGATCTCTTGCACATCATCCCCTTGCATGACAATTCGGTAACTTGGCAACTCCGGCTTAACCCGATCTCGGCTTTTCTCGACACGATATAGCCCTGGTGACCGAATGTCCTTGGGCCAAGTTCCCGTTGTCCCTGCTTTATCAGTTGCTTGGATGTAGAAGGCGACTGTCTGATATGCCGAATGGGCTGGAATTTGCGCCCGATAGTGGTAGTAGCCGTTTTTCTCTTCAGTATCTGACACCATCGGTATCTCTTGATAAGTCGATGAAGTAACACTGAAAGGGGATTTGGTATCAGCAAACAATGAAGATTGTGTTGCTCTATCGGGCTTGTAGTATAATGTCACTGACAAAATCCCGTCTAGGTCAGAAACCTGAACACTGACGGTAACCGTATCTGTTGCAATCGGGACAACCGGTGCATGAACTGTATTCTTGAAAATTGGCCCTGTTTGCGATTGATAGACAGAATTTTTATCGCCTGGCGTACCCGCCCGTTTGGACATTGGAATCCGGTGCATCTCCGCCATTTGGTTGCCAGAGCATCTGGTTAACAGCAGATTGTTTCCCTTTTGCCACTTGGCCCAAAATGAGATAGTATACGCCGTTCCCTCTTCTAGTTCCGATTCTAATGGGATTTCAACATGGTTTGGTCCCGTATTTCCTGCGCCATCGGCAACCAGTTTGAAATTTTTCCGACCGTGTTGAGGCGCATCAGCGGTCGTGTGGCTGTCTATGTGCGTGCCAATGATGGCCCAATCTTCCAATCCATACTCAAACGAACCGTTGACAATCCACTCACCTTGACGACGTGTGGAACGAGCGAAGAAGGGGGTGTTAGTCGAGGTCAGGCGAATGTCGTCGATCAAAACCTCCCCAGCCCCCTGTAAGTGCATGTGAAACTTGGGCCACGCCTGTTCGCCTCTGAATTGGGTACAGGTTCGGGTATAGCTGATATACTGCCACTCAGCTTTGTCCCGTTCGTCACTGCCCGACCATGCCTGATAATTGCCATTGTCTTGGTAGGGGTTTATTAACTCCAAACTTGTTCCGTAACCGTCTGCCGACTTAGGCCAATGGTCTCCGTCGTAATAGTGTACCTGATCCACTTGGTTGCCCAAAGTATCTTCCAGGCGTATCTTGTCTTCGCTGTTGCTGAGTGTTTGCTTGAAGTTACCAATCACCTTATTGACAGGTAGACCGTACTGCGAACAAAGCCAACTCGCATTTTTGGCCACTACCAAGTAGGCGTCGGAAGCAAGAGCCGTTCTTTTTGGGAACTTGAAAGAGATGCCGCCTGTGATTGACCATCCTGAAAGGTCGGTGTCTTCCGTCCCACGATTATAGAGTTCGACGTACTCACTTTTGGCTGAACTGTTAGTAGGATGATACATAATTTCGTTGATGACTATATTAGTGTTGAGTTCGACCTTGTTGGCTTTTTTAAGCGATGTGGGCATAACGTACCACTCACTCATGCCATCAGGATAACGTCCCCAGCTCAGATGGGATTCTGTGGATGACCTTTGGAATTGGCAGACGTCAAGTACTTGTGAAACCGATGGACTGGTGAAGAACAGGCGTTCGTTTTTCAAGTTGAGCTTGAAATTGAGTTGGTCGGAGTTGAAAACAACATGGTTGCCAGCAGAAACTTGAGTACCTTCTGGAATCTGATACTTCTGTAACTTTGTGGGGTTGTCGCTCAACCAATACCCACTAATGTCAACGGTATTCGCTGTTGGATTATAGATTTCGATCGAAATAGGCGATGGCTTGCGACGATCCTTGTGGTCGGGAAAAATTGCAATTTCGTTAATGACAACAGAAGCCAAATCATGTTTATTCTGATGAAGGTGAGAAGGTCCATTTGCTTTCCCCGGAGTACCACCCATGTTGGTACTTGACCGCCAATTTTCGGCTCGATTGGGATGTAATCGGGGTGAAATTTTGGCTAAGGTGTGTCCTGTTCCGTCTGCAGCCATTGGCCATTGCCCTCGATCACTGTAGGCGAAATCAACAATTGACCCACCAGCTGGATCGCTCAGTATCAAATGATCTTTTCGGTTATTGAGTGATCCTTGGAAGGGGCCGAACACGGGACCTTCAATCACCCAATCGTAAGATTTGGCATACCATTGCTTCAATTTTTCTGGGTTTTTAGCGACTAAGAAATAAGTTCTCGGTTCAATAATCGTTCCTTCTGAAAACTGAAGTTTGATGCCTCGTGTGAACTGCCACTGACCGAGATCTAGCCGGTCGGCTTTTTCGTTATAGAGTTCAATGAACTCGTAATCGGTGTCGTTACTTTTCGTGGAGGTTTCTACCGAGGATTTCGCCTCTTTAGATGTTTTAGCTTCGCTGGGCGGATTATACATCACCTCCGTTATTTGTACGGCATTGACTGGCACCAAACAAGTCCAGCTAACAAGCAGCATCAGTAAGATTTTTACTGAAATGTGATGGTACATAAAATGAAGGTGTGCCATCATCTTCGTATGAATCCTATTTTGGCTTTGAGAATTGGCGTATTGTTTTTCAGCTAACAAATTAGTTTCCTCGATTATATTTTCAAACTGTACTTGGACGGTATTTTGGGACATGATTCGAAATACCTTGCAAATAATAGAGTACATCGTAAATTAGATCCCATGATTTGCTGAAAAAGTGCGATAGTAGCATTGTAACAAATATATTACGTAATTTGGGGTAAATTTGTGTCAACTTGCTATTACATTAGCCAAATTTACATTGCTAACAAGCGATTGTTAGTTGCCGATGTTGCTTTGCTATCGGGTACAAGAAGTTACTTCCCACCCTCTTTCATGCTCGGGTTATTTAAATGCGTTTGAAATGCTATGAGTCTTCCTTTTTGCAATTGTGATATCTATTTCTGTTGTGTTGGTCAGTATATGGATTAGTGGATGTGAAGATCCAGAACAGAAGGTTGAAAGACTAGTAAGTAAAGTTGCAGCATCAAAATCTAGATATCCGTCGCCATGCAGCAGGAGCATTAGGAAGAATAGGATTACACTATACCATTTACATTATTATCGTTACTGACAGATTTAACGGATTAGTCTTTAAAATCATAGTAAATATTTTTAGTTTATATTCCATGCAATCTTTCAATAAAGTTGTAAGTATTTGCTGGGAACTAACAGCATACTGTTTGCGTTGCGCCTTGCTTTCAACATGTGTTAAAATTAAATTGGTAATCGAATTTATTGATTTTAACAGTGTATGAGGTGAAAATGAACCGCGAATATCGGGTTGCAATTATGGGAGCAACTGGCGCCGTTGGAGCAATGATGATGTTACTTTTACAGGAAAGGAATTTCCCTGTTGCTTCGCTCAAATTGCTTGCCTCTCACCGATCGGCAGGTAACGTCTTAGAGTTTGGAGAAGAACCAATCGTTGTCGAAGAATTAACTCACCAATCATTTGAAGATGTTGATCTTGTGCTTGCATCTGCAGGTGGTTCCGTCAGTAAAGAGTTTCTCCCAACCGCTGTCGAAAAAGGGTGTCTTGTCATTGACAACACAAGCGCGTTTCGCATGGATCTCAACGTGCCATTAGTTATACCTGAAGTCAATATGCAGGCTGCACTACGCCATAAAGGCTTAATTGCGAATCCAAATTGCTCAACTATTCAAATGCTTGTTGCGCTTAAGCCTATTTACGATAAGGTTGGACTCAAGCGAATTGTTGTCTCGACATACCAGAGTGTTTCTGGTAAGGGTGGGAGTGCCGTTGATGAACTGATCGACCAAACAATTTCTGCATTGGAAGGGCGTGAAATTAAACTGGAGAAGTTCCCACACCAGATGGCTTTTAACGTTGCTTTCGATTGGCCGTTTCTTGACAGCGGCGACAATGAAGAAGAAGTCAAGATGATTAACGAAACCCATAAGATTCTGGAAAATGACTCAATTGGAGTGTCAGCCACAACAGTTCGAGTTCCTGTGCTTTACGCCCATTCTGAGTCCATCAACATTGAAACAGAAGACAACATTACGGCCAATCAGGCAAGGCAGATCCTCTCTGAGGCACCAGGTGTGGTGGTGACCGATGATCCAAACGAGCGAAAGTATCCACTTGCTGTCGATGCTGCGGGCACAGATCAAGTATATGTCGGTCGAATACGGGAAGACAGGTCGATTGAGAACGGATTGAATCTGTGGGTTGTTGCGGACAACCTAAGGAAAGGTGCTGCCTTAAACACGATTCAAATTGCGGAAGTGTTAGACCAAAGTCAAGTATGAATATTGTCCAGATTAGTTGAACTGAGATATGGCAGAACGAGATTACTACGAAGTGCTTGGCGTTAACAAGTCAGCTTCGCCTGATGAGATTAAAAAGGCTTATCGGAAAATCGCACTTAAATTTCATCCGGATAAAAATCCGGGTAATAAAGTTGCTGAAAGCAAATTTAAAGAGGCTTCTAACGCATACGAAGTGCTATCAGATCCCGACAAGCGAAAGATCTACGACATGCATGGTCATGCCGGCATAAACAATTCAGGCTTTCAGGGATTCAAAAGTCCCGAAGATATTTTTTCCCATTTCTCCGATATCTTTGGACGTGGTGGTGGGTTCGGAGATTTTGGTGAGGCTTTCGGCGATGTTTTTGGTGGTGGTCGTCGTCAACCAAGTGGCGATATGCAAGCAAAGTTGCCAATTTCTTTTGAGGATGCCGCACTCGGCACTGAGAAGCAAATCCAAGTTAACGGCAGAGCCATTAAGGTAAAAATCCCAGCTGGCATTAAGAATGGAGACAAACTAAACCTCAAAAATCAGGGGCAGAATGTCGGCAATGGCGAGCGTGGGACTCTGCTACTTGAGATTTTTGTTCAACCACATTCTAACTTTCAACGTGAGAATTTGGATGTGGTAACTACAGCAAAAATCCCTTTCACACTTGCAGCTTTGGGTGGAAAAGTTCGTATCCCTACCTTAAAAAATGATATGGATCTAAAAATTCCAGCAGGTACACAACCCGGGCAACAATTGCGTCTGCGTGGGCATGGTATTACGGATTATAAGGGGAGAAAGGGCGATCTGCGTGTTCAGGTTAGAGTTGAAGTACCCAAAAGATTGACTGATCGTCAGAAGATGATCCTTAATGAATTTTCTGAGACTTTAAAAAAATAAATAAATTTTTGGGGAGACTTTATGTTATCACTCTCTGAGCGAGGCAAACAGGTTGCTGCATCTTCCACGTTGGCAATCACGGCAAAGATTAATCAGATGGTTGCTGATGGGTTAGATGTAATCAAATTCGGTGCGGGTGAACCGGACTTCGACACACCTGAACACATTAAGGAAGCAGGGATCGATTCAATCCAGGCAGGCTTCACAAAATATACAGCGGTGGCTGGTATTATCGAACTCAAAAACGCGATCGTCACAAAATTTGGGAATGATAATAACCTAAGGTATAAACCGTCTGAGGTTATTGTTAATTGTGGTGCTAAACATACCATTTACAATATCCTACAAGCGATCTGTAATCCAGGAGATGAAGTTATTTTTGCTGCCCCCTACTGGGTTAGCTACATTGAAATAGTTAAACTGGCTGGTGGTATTCCCATCATTGTTGAAACAATTGCTAACCAGAATTTCTGTTTAACAGTTGATCAAATTGCAACGGAGGTAACTGACAAAACAAAGGCCGTTATTATCAACAGCCCAAGTAATCCTACTGGCACTATTTACGACAGTGAGGCACTTCGGGAAATAGCGGATTTGGCTGTCGACAAAAGATTTTATATTATCTCCGATGAAATTTACGAATCGCTTTTATATGATGGTTATCAACATTGTTCTATTGCTACCTTTAATAATGATATTAAGGCGATTACGTTTGTGGTGAATGGTGTTTCCAAAGCCTATTCTATGACCGGATGGCGTATCGGGTATGCAGCAGGACCAGAGGACGCAATATCGGCGATGAGCAGAATCCAGTCCCATAGCACTTCAAACCCAACATCCATCGCTCAAAAAGCAGCATTAACGGCCATATCCGGTTCTCAGGAAGCGGTCGAGAGTATGCGTGTTGCCTTTGAAAAGAGGCGAGATCTGATTTGCGAACGGTTCGACGGAATTGATGGTGTTACTTACGTTAAACCGCAAGGAGCATTCTATATTTTCCCGGATTTCTCTGACCATTATAGTCGTACAATTGATGGTTTTCAGATTAAAGGTTCACAAGATTTGGCTAATTTCTTACTTGAGTGTGTCAAAGTCGGTGTTGTCCCGGGAGTTGGATTTGGCGCGGACAAAAATATGCGCTTGTCCTTTGCCACCTCTGAAGTAGAAATTAACCGTGGGCTTGATCGAATAAAAAAGGCGTTGAATGGATAGTGATTTGATAGATATACACAGAACTTTGGTTATCATCAAACCTGATGCTGTTCAAAGAGGATTAGTCGGCGAGGTGGTTCGTCGTTTTGAACATAAAGGTTTAAAATTAGTTGGATTGAAGTTGTTTAACCTCCCCAGTGAAAAAGCGAAGGAATTATACCAACCCCACCATGGAAAATCCTTTTACAATTATTTGATTGAGTTTATGACCTCAAGTCCCATTGTTGCCATTTGTCTGGAGGGTGTAAATGCTATTGATATCGTTCGTATGATAAATGGAGCAACGAAACCTACAGAAGCCCAACCGGGTAGTATCCGCGGAGACTACTCAATTGATATTACGCGTAATGTTGTGCATGCATCTGACTCGGTTGAGAATGCGGCACGCGAGTTAGCAATTTTATTTGATCCAAGTGAATTAAATGAATATCAGCGGATCGACGATGGAATCCTTTATAGCCCGGAATGCTAAGTGAGGAGATAGAATGAAGCTCATACAATTTCATCAACCTGGTCTCGGTAAGCGGGTTGGAGTTGTAACTCGAGATGAAGAAATTATCGATGTCACAAGTGAGGAAACTCCTGATGTTCTCCAACTTCTCCAGCTGGCTAACAACGAAGGGATTAGTATTGGTGTAATTCTTGCCGATGTACAGGAGGAAGTTTCACAAGACGATGTCCTGGTGTTTGGGCCTGATAACGAAGGGGACAATGATAAGCTGAAATTTGCTGATCTGGATAATCATCCTGACCCAGACACACTTCATCTTTTGATGCCGCTAGATCCACCTGAAGCTTGGGGTTTTGGCGTAACCTATAAACGAAGTGCTGATATGCGTGATAAGGATAGTGATCAGAATATCTATAGCAGAGTTTATCATGCCGAACGCCCAGAAATGTTCTTCAAAGGAACAGCGACACGATGCACTGGACCAAATGGGGCAATTAGTATTCGGAGCGATTCTACTTTTACTGCTGCTGAACCAGAACTCGCATACATTCTTGGAGTCAATGGTGAAATTCTTGGCTATACGATCTGTAATGATGTCTCGGCATGGGATATTGAGCGCGAGAATCCACTCTATTTACCACAGTCGAAGATCTTTACCGGATGTTGTGCCATTGGCCCGATGTTCGTAACCCCATCTGAGGTAGATGATCCTTATCATCTGAACATCAAATGTCAAATATTTCGTAACGGCCAATTGGCATACCAAGGCGAAGTTAATACCTCACAGATAAATTGGAAGTTTGAAACCTTAACGGAATTCCTGCGGCGTGACAATCCAATCCCGCATGGTACCGTTGTCTCGACTGGTACTGGCATTATTACACCTGAAGACATGCCTCTCGCAGATGGTGATATCGTTGAGATTGAGATCGATGGTCTAGGTAAGCTGTCAAATCCAGTTAAACAATTGTAAAATTTAGGATGGAGGTCCTCTGCATTGATTATTGATATACGTGATATTACCAAGACTTACCGAATGGGGGACATTGAAGTTAAAGCGCTAAGAGGTGTTTCATTCACCGTTGAGAAAGGTGAGTTTATTGCAGTTATGGGGCCATCGGGATCAGGGAAATCGACAATGATGGATATTATGGGATGTCTAGCCTCACCATCAAGTGGTGAATATTATCTTGAAGATGAGGAAGTTAGTGACCTATCGGACAATCGATTGGCTGAAATTCGCAACAGGAAAATTGGGTTTGTCTTTCAATCTTTTAATCTTCTTCCTAGGACAACGGCACTTCACAATGTTGAACTGCCGTTAATATATGGAGGAACAAGTCGAAAAGAACGCCGAAAGAAGGCTTTTGAATCGCTGGAAGCTGTCGGTTTGGCCGACCGGGTAGGTCACAAGTCGAACGAATTATCCGGTGGTCAGATACAGAGGGTCGCCATTGCGCGCGCGTTAGTTAATAATCCCTCGCTCATATTTGCGGATGAACCAACAGGGAATTTGGACACTAAGTCGAGTGGAGAAATTATGGCAATCTTTGAACGGCTTAGTGAGGAGGGAAGTACCCTTGTTATGGTAACGCACGACCAGGAAATCGCTCAGTATGCTCAGCGTGTTATTCAGTTACGAGATGGATTAATTTCGAAGGATGAAAAAATTAACTCATCATGAGCCGGATTGCCATACGAACACCATCACGACTCCATTTTTCGTTGATCGATCTGAGTGGAAAACTAGGGCGAATTGATGGTAGCGTTGGTTTAGCAATCGCCCAACCTGAGTTTCGCATTATCGCCCAAAAGGCAAACAGTGTTTTAATCAATTCCAATCAATACGCCAATCGTGCCAGAAAAATCGTTGAGAAGTTAAAAAAAAATACGATTTTCCTGGCATCAGCCTTGATGTTGTTTCAGAGATCCCAGCACACTTTGGATTTGGATCTGGTACTCAAATCTCACTGGGCATCGCTCAAGCGGTCAACGAACTTTACAACCTGAAGCAAGGCGTTCAAGAACTAGCAATAGCCGTTGGTCGCGGTGGCACATCTGGAGTCGGAATCACCGCTTTTGCACAAGGAGGATTCATCCTTGATGGCGGACATAAATACCCGGACCAAAAATCATCTTTCTTACCTTCGTCTGCTGCTGAGGAGGTAGCCCCTCCGCCTTTACTGATTCGTCATGATTTCCCCGACTGGAACATATTAATTGTTATTCCCAATTGCGATCAAATATCAGGTGAAATCGAGATAAATCTCTTTAAAACGCTTTGTCCCCAACCAGAATATACGGCTGGCCGTTTATCGCATCTCATTTTAATGAAGATGATACCTGCTGTGTTTGAAGCAGATTTGTATGCTTTTTGTGATGCTGTTAACCAAATTCAAACGTTTGGTTGGAAGAGGGTAGAGATTGATGCACGAGGTGAAGTCTTGCAAAGCACCATTGATTTTCTTCTTGAAAATGGGGCCATCGGCGCTGGTGTTAGTAGTTGGGGACCAGCTGTATTTGCTTTCAGTGAAACTATGGATGAGCTCTACCAACGCACAAAACATTTTCTACTTTCGAACCGGGGAAGCTGCTTTATCACTAAAGCGGACAATTTTGGTGCTTCAATCGAATGAAAAGAATTTGGATCGTTTACTTGCTGTTGATTGTTTTTATCATTGGTTGCCGTTTAGATCCTGATCAATCTGACATCCTTTCTATCCCTCAAATACGAATTTCCCTGCCAGAAGACGGTAAATCTCAAATTTCGCGAATCCTCGTTTTTATTGAAGGAAGTGGTCGAAAGCTCTTACCCCAAGAATTCTTAATTAAAGACAATATTACGGAAGTTTTCCTCGATTTCGCTATTCCAATTGATGCCGAAGAAATTCGGGTTGAGGCCTATGACAAAGATAATCAACTGATTTTTGATGGTGATGCGGGGGTATCTTTTACTGATAAAATACCGATAGATATCAATCTAGATCCGATTATGCCAATGATTAGACTGAAGATGATTGGTAATATTGTGAGAGTGGGTGAAACCTTTGGCATACAGGTTTTGTTGCGGTATGCAGAAGATGTATTTGCTGTTGCTTTTGAAATTGAGTATGATCCCGAATTCCTGCAAGTCACCGATGTGATAGAGGGTGAATTATGGGATGACAAGATTCTAATGATATCCGATTATGAGTTCGAGAACCATCCCCCCGGAAAACTCAATATCGGTATAACACAACTTGAGTCTGGTAAAATTAAAAACTCTGGTGAAATCGCGGTGGTTCGGTTTTGGGCTAAACAGGTAGGAGAAAGCAAAATCCGCTTGCTAGGCAACAATCGGCTTAGGGTTGAAAAAGCAAATGGAAAGCTGATTGATAACTATGAATCAATTGCTGAGCTAATAGATCGTGCAGAAATCTCCCTTGGAATAAAAAAATGATAAAGCATTTATTTTTTTATTATCAATTACTGGCACTGTTTTTTCTCTTAAATGGTTGTATTGTCAGTCGAAATTACTATGGAACGTGGGCATTTAATCGGAGTGAATATAATGAAGCTGCCTTTAATCTCAGTGCAGCGGTACGGGACGAACCCAATAACCAATTGGCTTGGCAACAGTTGGGGATTTCCTATTATAACTTGGGGAAATATGAAGAATCGAGGTTAGCGCTGTCACGTGCGTTCGGCCTTGATCGTACGGATATTAAAGCTGGTGCCTACCTGACCTCAATTGGATACCGATTACGGGATTATCAACTGGTTAAAGAAATAGCCGACCAGATATTACCATATATAGATAGCGTTCGTATTCGGCAGATTATTGATTTTTACCTGCTTGAGTTGATGTCTGAGAAACGTCAACAGGATATTAAAATTATGATCTCTGATCAGGTTGAGGTTGACGGCCAGTTGATCGCAGTTATGCCAATTGCTGACTTAGTAGGGAATTGGCGTTCTGCTGAAGTATCAAGCAGTTTAAGTTATCTGATGAGCGAATTGTTTGCTAATCCCCAAAAGACTGATTTTCTTGTTGTTCAAGATGTGGCTAGAAAGATAGCACCTGATGAAAACTTAGTTGACATTACACTCGGTGCGGAGATTGCGAATCGGATGGGAGCTGGATCGGCGGTCATTGGAACCTTAATGCAAACTAAACACGAAAACCAATTTCAACTAAACCTGACGCTAGTGAAAGCGGAAATCGGGCAAATCCGTGAATTCGATCTCATCATTGGCACAGAAGTTGATCTAGCAAAACAGGTTAAGAATCTAACTGACACAATTGCCGGTAAATCCGATAACAGAAGTATACTCACACTTTTGGATTTTGCCAAAGGACGGTACCATCTCGATAGGGGGGAATATAGTAAAGCGATTCAAAAATTCCGCCGTGCCAGTACCAGATCCGTAGGATTTTCACGTGCAAGAACTTTTCTAGAACAGACACGGAAATTAGTCAAATACCAAAAAAAGTTCCAGAAGAAAATAAATGCAGGGAAAATTGTTGAGCAGCGGGAGCGGATACTCAGTGACCGCCAAAAATTGCTACGAACCATGGACCTCCACTTTGAACCGCCAACTGTTCGTGGTAACGGTGACCAGAGATTTCCGGGCACTGATATCCCAATTCGGGTTGAACTTCAATGAATAAGCGATGGATTATTTGCATTTCAGCCTTGACTATCGGCTTCATTTTTCCAGTTGTATCTATATCGTCGAACCTCGATGGCTTTGAACAAAAAGTTGTCTTTCAATATTGGAGGATTGATCGAAAACAGGAAACGATTAGCTGGTTTCGTCAAAATTCTTTCCCGATATTTGTTCAGTGTGCGGTGGTTGACAATGTCATGATATCGGCGTCTAGATCAATGGCGGCAATGAAGAGCAATGATCAAACTCTCAGAGGATTGGGCGATACAAAAATCAGATTCAACTATCAATTACCAACTGGATATTTTCGTACTTCGATAGGTGTCTCCCTGCCTCTTGGGAAGAACATACTGAAGGCTGGAGAGATAAATCTGGCCAACAAGCTGTATCATGAAATATTTGAGATTGATGTTGCGCGTCTTGGACGAGGACTGGATCTGGATGCATCGCTGATAGGTGCTATAACACTCAAATCAATTCTGCTGAGTGCAGGAATGAACTATCTGCGAACAGGTAGCTATAATATTATAAAGAATACATTTAGTTACGATCCTGGTGATCAGATTCAGTTCCTTTTGGGAAGCCAGATCGATAGACACTGGATCGTTTACCAAAATACTCTCGTCTATCGGAACTATAGTGTCGATAGAATTGGCGGCACCAAATCATTTGAACAAGGATCAGAATTGGAGTGGTATTCAAGCTTAATGATAAGTGTTTTGAAAGCACAAATCGATTTTTCTCTTGATCATAAGTGGAGTGAACCGAATCCATCAGTTACTGAATTCGGTTTTCAGAGGGGCAATACCAACAGGAATGCAAGAAAATTAGGTTTTGGACTGCGATATCCGATGACGCCGACGCTAGACATATCAGCGAGATTTAGTAACTATTATATTGCTAGTGACGAATCAGGCCGAGGACGATCCTCCGTCAAGCAAATCAGCATGGGAAGCTATTTGCAGATAACCGATTATATCAGGTTACAGTTGGAAGGTCGATTTTCTGGCGGTCAGATGGAAAACGGCACCCTCAAACTGACTGGGCGAACTTACTTAGCTGTACTTCAAGCTTCTATTTGACCTATCGACCGTGAATTTTTTGCAGATCAATGCGTGTGTCCGTTGCGTCAGAAACAGCATTTGTCCAGATGATATCATTAGAACTCTGTAAACTCATCAGAGCGACATCGACCAATGGATTAGACAACACATAGTTCAACAGGAAACTGTCAATTTCAGCTTCCGCTATCTGACCAGGAAAACTGTGATGCATCAGGCGTTGAAAGGATTGGCTTGTGGTTGAACGCATCAGTATAATCCCTATTTCTTGCCTTTCAGCGTCGGCTATCACACCTCGAGTGGCAAACGAGTCGCAGGTACTCTGGTACATCAGATTGTAATGAATTTGCATTATATCGAATTCATCGGTGGCAATCATCTGTTCGACGCCTGTTGAAGGACCATCTGCAGAGAAACCGATGAAACGAATTTTTCCCTGATTTTTTAGTTTTTTATATGTTTCTAACCCGCCCTGATCCAATACCTGTGATGCTTCTGAAGATGTAAACCAACCGCCATGAAATTGCAGGATATCAATTATATCGGTATTGAGCCGTTTTAAGCTTTCTTCTACACTGGAAACGATACCTTCTGGGTCGTAGGCTTCTGTTTTGGTGGTAATGATAAGTTGATCCCGTTTCCCTGAAATAGCTTTGCCGATGATGGTTTCACTTGTTCCCTCGCCATAAGTTGGTGCAGTATCGATGAAATTCAAACCGACATCAAAAGCCTGATGCAGTATCTCAATAACTATCTGTGGATCTTGACCTGAACGGATGCGTCCACCTCCATACCCGATTTCTGAGGCGTTGAGTCCAGTACGGCCAAGTATACGGTATTTCATTCAATGAATCCTTTCACTATTAGGAATGGATAGCTAGAAATATTTTTGAACTCTGATGATAGCAGACTCTGTCTGAAAACGTCAACATCAGACTATTCCACCTATTATAACTATTCCATTTTTCCCTGATACAGTAAGGGTTTCAAAGGTTTCTGGACACAGTCTATCAGACCCCTGTCTGTGTTGTCAAGTGTGTCTTCTTCCTACCTCTCCCAGACCGATTCCTGAGTACTGTTGGTCTCGAACTGTTAACTTTATTATAACATAATGATATACAGAGGTTAACCTCTCCATGGACAGGACTCACCTAAATACCCACCTGTCACCAATAATGACATCCGCATATGGAAAGTGTTCTTGCAACTTATCGATGATTTCCCCATTATCGTGTTTCTTAAAAATCTCATTCCATTTAAGATCCTTGTCAAATGCTTCCTCTGTTATTGTTCGGACTTGACCTGTGAACCTATTGTATTTCTGTGGTTTTTCGGAAAACCCCAATTGCCGTTTCATCTCATCTATTGATGTCGTATTGTCCATATCCGATACTATGACATAGTCCAGATTAACCATTGCATTCCATACTGTTACATAGATATCATGTTTCCGTTTCCGTTCACGGGGTTTATTAAGTTCGAGTGATCCCGTACCCGATTCCTCGATCTCCCTGTCTGAATTATCACTAGTATCCGGTTTTCCGGTTGGAGTCCGTTTCCTGTCCATATCGTTCCTTTGAGACTCCGTATCCCTGTCAAAACCAACTGGTATTTCCCTGACTGAATCCTCGGTATGGGTTTTGACCGGATCGTCCACAACTACGAGGTAAATTACCCGGTGTTCCTTGAAGTCGGATACATCAATACTATTACCTTCCGTAGTAAATTTCTTGGACTTCAATTTCTCATCACCGAATATCCTACTGTAATCATATTCATGTCCTGTCATTTTGGATTTCTTCATGATAAAGGTCAGAATCCTGCACAGTGAGAATCCAATCGAACCGTCTGCATATCTCGTTACCTGTACGGATGTAGGCTGTTTGATCCTGTCATTGTACTCCGTGAGTGATTCTCCGGATTCTTGGTGTATTGATTTTTCCAGAAACGTCAATTTAAGTATTGAACCTTCACCATCTGGATACGTCATGGGTACGACATGACAATGGATATCGCCGTCGAACTCACCTTTCAATTGTTTCGTAAATCCCTTGGAGAACCTGATATTTCTTCTCACCTGTATTCTATCCCTGTCTAGATTGATTCTAATCGTTGCACTTACCCTGTCCAACAGATGTTTATGTAACCCTTCCAATAATTCCTTTTCGTACTTCATTGTATTTCCCCTTGAACCCTATTCAAATTTTGCACAAAAAAATACCCACAATGAATGCGGGTATTTGAATGTCGTCTGACATTCCATAATGAAATCGACGACTTAATCAACTAATGGAAAAGGGGAAATTAATATGGATTCGATTATGTTTGAAATTGTGTCTATATGACTCTGTTTATCTCCGTTTCAACGACTTCACTATCGATGCCACCGAGAATACCTTACTCAGTAATCCTTTGGATTTCATATCACCACTCGTTGCCAACACTAATAGTACCAGTGACGATATCAGTACATTCTGTACGCCTAATAAATTACATTTCGTACCCACGTCTTTCGACCTGGCAATATCAGTCGTAGTTTTACGGATATTGCCGACCACCCTCATTGCGACGGTATTGGACATAGTACCGCTTGCTTCGGTCAGTTCAGTCAGAATACCGACAAAATCATCAAATACGTCTATGCACGACGTGAACGTGTCATCGTCGACATAGTCCTTGAATCCCTGTATGTTTTCCTCCATTCCATTTCTTGGAAGTTCAATCATTAGCTGTTCTCCAATTTCGTATTTCACACCTAGACTCCGATATGATTCATCCAACGACTTTTCGGTGTCGGATTCTTGGTGTATTCGTCTATGAAATTGTCTATGGATCTTTCGATTAGATCCCTTTTGGTCATCCCGAGTAATCCCAATATCGAGTTTAACTTTAGGATCTTGTTCCTTTCCAATTTGTATTGGATTAACATTTCCCGTGTATCGTGTTTCATGTGTTCTCCTTTTTCGGTTGATCGCCAAAAGTGATAATTTGGTGATAATATTAAGAAAATTTGTTGGTAAGGTTGTTCTCATCTTATAAAATACTGTGTATCCTGGGGGATGACCTTTAACTCCTTAGTTCCCTTTTCCATTAGTTGATTAAGTGGTTAAAGACATTAAATCATTCATCACTATTATTTATAAGAGGCCCAGCCAAGGAATTATCGAATCCACCGTAGGCTGGATTCGATAATGACGACGGCCGAACGAAGTGAGGCTAATGCAGATGGGATAATTGACTTGAGATCAGGAAAGGAAATTTGTCTCATCTGGGAATGGAGAATTCGGCTGTATTCGTTACACAAGAACAAAGTTGCATAGACGTAAAGACTGGAAAGATTGAACTTACGATGAGGTTGAAGATATTGTACTGAAGAGGATGTAGGTACAGTTTGGTCTAATTAAATCAATAGTGAAATCACAAAAAAAGAGGACGTGTTGTTCTTCTCGGTCAAGCCGATCACGTCCTCTTTTTTGTTTCAGATTACAATTATTTCTTGTTGTTACAATCCAAGTTGTTCCTTTAAATTAGTCAGGTAATCCAAATGATGTCCCCATGTTTCCAGTGGAACAACTTCCCAGCGATGTTCCATCCAAAAGGGTAGACCTTGTATTAATTCAGTCACTTCATCATTAGATTCTGCCTTGATGATGAAGACGTGTCTTCTTTGGGCTAATGGAACACCACCAGCTAATATTTCCCCTTCCTCTTCCAGTTTACCTAGGATTTCTATGGAAGTCATTACTTGTTCAAACATTAGTTTACTTTGTTCAGGTTCCCGTGGAGATCCCTGTAAAAAATGGTCAGTTGTTACTAAGTAAAGCATATTGAACTCCTCCTATTAGTTGATACCAATAGGAAACGGTGATTCTGAGGAGTCCTATTACATCAAATCATTATCTATAGGGGATTAAGATACTGGAAGGAGTCATGTTAAATTGACCTGAGATCAGGAGGGGAATATTGGAATCCGAAGGACAGCCAAGTTGGATATCCTTTGTCGGAATTTCTGGTCGATGTTAAATTGATTTGCAACTCTCTCTGCAGTATTGATATTCAGATCGCAAATGGCTGTAACATCAGTTTCTTCAATTGCCTGAAATGAACGAACAAATGATTGTCTACACGACGCACCAACGATGCCAACTTTAAGTTTATTCGTCATAGACTTGGTTGCTCTCCTCGTTGTAGTCGTAGGGATGATTCCGAAAGATGTAGTCGATTGGTTCATCAATGAACTCCGCATTTGAATCAAGATACTCGTTTTCAAAAGCAGATTCGCAACCTTTCTCAAACTGTAATTTCGTACTAGTTCGATACCAACTGACATAATGAACCATGGCTACCATCTGCCGAGGGGTATTTGAGTAATTCGGCATTCCACGATGCCAGAGCCGCTTGTCGCGAATCAACACAGCACCTTTCTTGGTGTTGCCTCGCACGGGCGGCGCAAAATCTCGACGAGCCTTTACGCGTTTTAGGTCCACCTTGATATCGTCATATCGAGACACACTAATGTCAGAGTGAGAACCGGGCCATAATTCAACGCTACCGTTTTCTTCGTTGACCTCAAGCGGGGCAACGTTTACAACCAAAGAAAATACGGGATGTGCAACCCGAAGATTCTGCCATAGCTGTCCAGTGTCGACATGGACTGGCTGAGTGCCACTTCCTGGTAGGTTGGTATTTCCACTGAAATAACTATTATAGACACCGTCCCCTAACACTTTGTGAGTTACCTGTGTTACAAAAGGGTTAGCCACCAGTTCTCGAAAAATATAGGGTGCATAAGGTGGTGCATCTTGTTGAATATGCCCTTTAACAAAGTTAATTGGCATAACTTTTTCTTTAGCTGACACCAGTGTCTGGAGATCTTCCAGCATCTTTTGACGCAATATATCCAGTTTATGGTGAGGGACAACATTTTCAAGCACAACATAACCATCATTGTGGATCGAATCTACTGCTCGCTGCAAGTGAACTTCTGATACTTTATGATCGACTAATTCTTCGTCGCTAATTGTAACTTTCATCTCACCCTCTGTCAGAACACAATACGATCAAATGGTAGTAAATTCATCGATTTTAAATCAAGCCAAATATGCCACAACCGAGACATATGGATTTTTATTTGCTAATTATCCTACCATATATATTCTTTTGGACATTGACCTATTCAGACTTAAACAAAAATAAGGACGATTAGAATGAAATGATGTTTCAACTCAAAACAAAATCTAAAACTGATAAAAGGCAAGTAATGATGATGACAGGTAAAAATGGTGGAAGATTTGATAGTCTCTTATCTCTTTTATTCAAGTCGATTTCGAACTTAATCTTGAAATTGTGGTAATCAACATACTGAAGCGATTTTAAAATCGAGCTGATTCCCTTGGATTTCTCCTGAGGTTTTCTTGGTTTTCTTTTGGGTTTTTCTTGGGTTTTCCTAGAGTAAACAAGGGAGATGATGCGGAAAGATAATACCCATCAGTCATGGATTTCAGTCTCTTGTCACATCAAATTCCCTTCGATTTATCGAGGTAATATTGACTCAATCGGGTTTGATTGGAATCTATATGATTTCGTAGTGCTTGTTCAGTGACATCACTGATCGAGATCCTATCGAGGATCGACAGTACTCGTATGGATTCCTTGAGGTTTCCATCAATTCTAGCTTGATGCAATTTTTTGTTCATTTCGGTTTCCCATTGTTGTGTCATCTAAAATACCTCTCTTGTATTTGTTTATATATGAAACACCCAAATATTGGGTTTGTTCTAATATCTCCATATATATTTATACAAACCAAGTTTTTCAGATTTTCACCGAAATCATAATTTTATAGGTATTGGTGAGGTGTCTAATAGAGTTTAGGTTGTAACCTATCGAATGAATTTACACTGAACAGATCAACCCAAGAAAACCAATTACTAATAATCCGATTGTGATTATGATATTGAATATAGGCCTATATTCGTACCTCTTTTTCTTCTCGTTCCCTTCTTCTGTCATAGTGGGTCTTGGTTCTCCACATTGAGGACATTCGAGGGTCTTTCGACTGACCTGACGACCACAGGTCCGACACTGACCAAGTAAATCTTCGTTCATATCAGGAACTCTCTTCCCTTATTGGCCATGTTGTAATGAATCTTCCATTTAAAAGTTTAAACATAGGTATAAAGAGAATAAGGGCCAATGGTTGTCGTAAAAACCACTTTTCATTGTATCCATCAATAGGAAGAAATCGATCAACAAAAAAGTTAAGAATAAAAGAACTAAGCATAGAACTAAGAAAATATAGAAAGATTAAACCCAAGAATGCTTTTATTTCAAACTCTCGTTCGCATTGTAAACAACTGATCTTGTACCCTAGCGACCTGAATCTCCGATTTCTGGCCTCTTTTTTCTTTGATAGTTTTTTTCCCTTGAAAAATACATGAAACATGGGGATCTTACTTTCACAATAAGGACATTTAGCTCCTTTCATAGTAGTCTCTTCCTTTCGTTTCGTGAATCTTTGTTGATTCTGTAAATCAGTTTTATGGACTAATCTTCAATTATACATATAACTATCCCAACTTAAGAATACTATAGTGAAAATTAAGAATACTATTATTGTTATTCCAATGGCAACTAGACATGAATTGTACGTTTTTATTGGTGGGAAAGGAACAAATCGTTCATGAACGGGTTCTGGTTGTCCACATTTAGGACATGTACCATGATGTTGATTTTTCGGAGTGTCACTCACATAACTGTTTATCAGAAGTCTCTCATTACAGGAAATACAATGAGAATAATATCTCTGCACAAAGGGGTGAGAAACTGTTACAATGGTTTGGTGTAACATCTCAGTAACAAATTCTTGATAAGCTTAAAACATAAATTAAGGAGGGAGTATGTATATACAAATTGTCAACTTTAATATGGCAATTTCTGAGGAGGAGTTTGATCAAGTTGTTATCGAAGGAGCACCAATCTTTGCTAAGGTAGAAGGACTTATAGTTAAAAACATATTGTTCAATCACGAAACAAAAACATATGGTGGCTGTTATATGTGGGAAACTAAAGAAGCAATGGAAGCCTACAAGGTTGGAGAGCTTTTTCAATCATTTGTTGAGAATCCAGACTATCATAATTTCACTTCTAAAGAGTTTGCAGTTCATATGGAAGGAAATAAGATTCAAGAACAATTAAAAAACTCATAAAAGTTTTCAACAATCTCTTTTTTTACTCCATATTTCTTTTTCTGACAAAGAGGGATAAACATTACGACAATTAGGACAGTTCTCTGTTTCTGTACTGACCGAATTACTACAATTACGACATTTGACTAACATTAGACACTCTCTGTATTCAAACCTAGTAATCTCTGACCACAAACCCGGCACTTAGAATCTCGAGTTCTGATATTAGACCTCTTGCATAAATAGTAAAACTCATCAGAATTCTATAGCTGAGAGGTATCTAAATTCATTGAATACGTGGGTTCAAGGATCTCTGAACCTCTATTTCTTTGACTTATGCAAGAGGTCTATTTACTTGAACCACCTTTTGTTTCATATAGATTGATACAAATCCACCAACTGCAAACCCTATGAGAACCCACCAACTATAACCCCAAATACCCGACCACATCCATCACTATATGTTGATTCTCCAAGTTTGAACCCTACCCAATAACCCACAAAATACCCAAAGACCCCACCAACTACAAACTTTAAGCATCCAAGTAAAAACCTCAAACACCAAAGTAGATCTTCGTTCATATCAGGTACTCTCTACATCATCATCTTTTTTCTTTTCCATTATTGACTTCATCCACTTTTTTCCTATGGTCCTTTCAACCCTGAAGTGCGACAAACAGTTAAAATTTAAAATGGCCAGAGATGACTAAAACCTCTAGGGTGATTTTACCACAAACACCCATGGAGGAAATATGTCTAAGGACTACCATCACCTGACCAGAGATTCAAGATGCCAGCTCTACGCCTTAAAGAAAAGAGGAGATTCTGCAACACAGGTTTCCAAAGAACTTGGGGTTCATAGATCTACAATCTATAGGGAGCTAAAGAGAAACTCAGGACAGCGAGGATACCGATATAAGCAAGCGAATGAAAAGGCATTAGAGAGACGAAATAGTGCAAGCAAGAAAAAGCCAAAGATGACACCGACAATGATTTCTACAATTGAGGAGAAGTTAAATTTGCAGTGGAGTCCAGTACAGATATCAGGATGGCTTAAGAAGTTAGGCGAAGCAGTTGTTAGCCATGAAACCATCTATCAATACATTTGGAAGGACAAACTCAAGAAGGGACTTTTGTATCAAAATCTTCGCCATAGCGGTAAGAAATACAATAAACGAAGTAAGGGCATGGCGGGAAGGGGCTGCATTCCTAATCGCATAGATATTGATGAACGACCAGTCATTGTAGAGAAAAAGGTTCGTCTTGGAGACTGGGAGCTTGATCTGATTATAGGAACCGAACAGAGTGAAGCGATTGTCTCAATGGTAGACAGGACTTCCAAATTAACAAAACTCATGAAAGTTTCTAAAAAAACCGCTCAAGAAGTGAAGAAAGCATTGATAGAGAGACTCGGTCCAGTGAAAAAATTTGTTCTTACCTTAACATCAGATAATGGAAAAGAATTTTCTAAGCATCGAGAGGTCAGTGACTTTCTCCAGTCTGAATTCTATTTTGCCAAACCGTACCACTCTTGGGAAAGAGGTCTTAATGAACATACTAATGGTCTTGTACGTCAGTATTTTCCAAAATCCAAGCGGTTTGATGAAATATCTGTGGAAGATGTAATGGAAGTAGAGATACTGCTTAACAATCGACCAAGAAAAGTGTTAGACTTTGCAACGCCGATAGAGATTTTTAGCCTCCTTAGTGAGGCTGCCTAAGTGTCGCACTTCAGAATTGAAAAGGCGTGATAAAAAAAACTCCATTACGAACATTATTATGCTATTAATTACTTTACAGGGGATTTTTCTGTTTTTATCCTGTACTCATATAATTCT
>JYMV01049959.1_pt1 | contig 44846 bp, 42 predicted proteins | sample 338911 | NCBI WGS metagenome assembly JYMV01 (sample SAMN03354496, study PRJNA234377) | hydrothermal vent metagenome | biome: Deep sea; feature: Hydrothermal plumes at the Eastern Lau Spreading Center, Western Pacific Ocean; material: Seawater | place: Tonga | collected 2009 | depth 2000 m m | reverse complement strand
ATGCTAATACGAATATCAGCGCTGGAATGCCGTACTGGCAACAAAGCTTTATCCGGGCGGGACGTTTTTTTTCCAATCGATTATTTGGGAGTAAATTTCTGTTGGGGCCGACCAACGATCAGCGTTCTTGGCCACGCCCGTGCGATGTCCTTGCTGTCAGCAAAACATTACAAGATGCGGTTGCTAAATTGCCAAAATCAGATGCACTGTCGACACTGAGCTTTATGGATTTGAATGAAATTTCCACTATTGTAGACGAACACCAGCGAGGATCGCACGATCATGCCGTTGCACTTTTTGTATTGCTTACTGTAGAGCGTGCGTTGGCGCAGATGGTTTAACCTGCCCTTCATGACTAGGTATGCGACAACGCCGAGTATTGCGTTCCCATTCGTAGGCGATACCGTTGGTGGAAGTCACCTGTCGACACTACTGTTAATGCGAGAATTGCCCCAGTTAGGATTTCGTGCTGTTGCGTTGGTTCACGATGATGGTCCACTGACTAGCTATCTGACTTCTCAAGGGATCGAGTTCCTCCAAACAGGGTTACCGTATTTTGATGCCAAAAAGAGTGGTATCGTAGCACTTGCGCGTTCCATCAGTATTGCTCCCCAGCTCGCCGCGTTTGTGAAGCGAAGTGACATAGCGCTTATACATGTCAATGACGGGCGCATGATCGCGACTTGGTCGTTTGCCTCTCGTCTTGCGGCATGCCCCATCGTAGTTCATGCCCGCCATCGTTGGGCGCCATCTCGCCTTGCCTATATATGTTTCCGACTTGCTCACGCACGTATAGCGATCTCCTCATATGTTCTTGATAGCATGCCAGAAAAACTCTCCAAGGAAACCGTCGTGCTTTCTAATCCCTTTGAGACAACTGGTATTGACCGTGACCGTGCACGCGAAGGCATTGCTGAGGCAATCGGCCACACGGACAGTCCTGTTATTGCCTTCTTGGGAACGCTTACAGAGCAAAAACGACCGTCCATATTTTTGCGCGCTGCCGCGTGTCTCTCCCAGGTTATCCGCGCGCAATTCTTAGTATTTGGACGGGATGGAAATGTTTTATGCGATTTAAAACAGCAAACGGCCGATCTTGGTATCGCTGACTTTGTAACCTTTACAGGTTTTCGCCACGATGTTGAGAGCTTGCTTTCTGGATGTGATTTGGTTATGGCCCCCGCGATCAATGAGGGGCACGGGAGGGTTTTGGTTGAGGCCATGCTACATCGTGTTCCAGTAATCGCATCGGATTCTGGAGGGCACCGTGAAATTATTCGCCATCGCCAAACTGGTCTTCTGGTTGTGCCCGACGATCCCGAGGCATTGGCAAAGGCTGCGCTGGAAATATTGAACGACAGGCCCTTCCGAGATGCAATGGTCAACACGGCATGGTCATGGGCTAATCTGACATTTTCACCTACCCGTCACGCTGAACAAGTCGCGGGTCTTTATCGCAAACTATTGAAGATACATTGACTAACCGCACCGTCATTGTCATCGAAAGCCTGGCTGGAGGAGGCGCCCAGCATGTCTCTAGCACGTTAGCAAACACGTGGGCTGATCGGGGAGACGCCGTCACCGTTATTACTTTTCTCGACGCAAAGCACGACATTTTTAAATTAGACCCAAAGGTGCGCAGAATAATCATAGGAGGCACAAATAAATCACCAAATCCTTTCGCAGCTACAATTGCTAATCTCGTTAGGATACGACGCTTACGTGCCGCAGTTCTCTCTTGTGACGCAGAAGTTGTGGTCAGTTTTGTTGGAGCAACTAATGTGCTGACTATATTGGCGACACGTGGTACCAGCATGAGAGTTGTCGTTTCAGAACGCAACGATCCTTCGCGACAATCATTAGGCAAACTCTGGGATATTCTACGCAACTACACTTACAAATTAGCAAATCGTATTACTGCGAATTCTAAGCATACAGTTAGTCAGCTAAATAACTCTTTCCCTAGCAACAAAGTATGTTGGACACCGAACCCTATAAGGGTTTCAGAATACAAAAAGCATTTCGAATCTGATGCACCATATATAATCGCGGCTGGTCGCCTTCATCGGCAAAAAGGGTTTGATATTCTTCTGCGGGCATTTGCTGAATTTCACAAATCACACCCTTGCTGGAGGCTTTTTATTGTAGGAGAAGGTGATGAACGTGCAGAGCTGGAATTGCTCAGCTATGCGCTACACATTGCACCTTTTGTCGACTTGATAGGCTTCGTAAAAGATCCCTTCCCGTACTACAGGGGTGCAGTATTTATGACGCACCCGGCTCGGTACGAGGGGCTTCCCAATGTTGTGTTGGAGGCAATGAGCGTCGGTATACCAGCGGTCGTTACCGATACGCAGCCAGGCATTTTAGACTTTGTACAGCACGAAAAAACGGGACTGGTGGTACCAGGCGAGTCGGTGCCGTCCTTAGCAGCTGCGATGTGCCGTCTTTCCGACGATGAATCGCTGCGTGTTCGGTTGGGCGGAGCTGCTCGTGAAGCTATCCGACCTTGCTTGCCAGACCAAGCACTCAAGGCTTGGGATAGCGCGATCGGCGAAAACTGATAATTTGGGACGAAGCAATGAACAGATTTCCCAGACGTTAACCCAGCCACTCTAGATTTCACTGCAAATCCGGCTTTTTCTATGATCAAAAAACGAATGTTTGTTGTGATTGGCTCGCTTGACGTTGGCGGCACTGAGCGACATTTGTGTTCCGTTCTGCCTCACCTTAAGGACAAGAAATTCGATATCACGGTTATTGGTCTACAAAGGAGAGGGGATTTGGCTCCAGAGATGGAGGCTGCCGGCATACCTGTGATAACTCCGCCGTTTTCAACCCGTCTTCGATTCTGCCGACCCTTACATTTGCTCGTCGTGACCATCTGGCTGGCTCAAGTATTTCGTGACCGCCGGCCAGACATAGTGCACACTTTTCTCCCGGAGGCTTATATTATCGCCGGGAGCGTTTCAATAATTATGGGCGTTCCTATTCGCATTATGAGTCGTCGTAGTCTGAATAATTATCACAGCCGGCGCCCGTTTGCCTCCCTCGTTGAGCGTTTTCTTCATCGTCACATGCATACCTTGCTTGGAAATAGTGCCGCGATAATTAAGCAACTTCGAGAAGAAATGGGGGAACGGCAAACTAAGACTCATTTGATATACAGTGGCCTGGAGGTAGAACGATTCGCACGCATTGAACGGCGATCTGACATTCGTGCAGAGCTTGGTATCCCCAAGGAAGCAATTGTATTTGCGGCCATTGCCAATTTGATCCCTTACAAAGGTCACGCTAACCTTCTTGAGGCGTTTGAAGACATTTCCGAGAAATTATCTGTCCAGTGGCGTTTAATCTGTGTCGGCAAGGACTCTGGCATTCTCTCTACTCTCAAACGGCAGGCCCACGAAAAGGGCTTGGGAGGAGAGATTCTTTGGTTGGGGCAACGCACCGACGTTCCGGACCTTTTGGCCGCGGCAGATGTGGGTGTGCTCGCCTCCTTGGAAGAAGGATTCCCCACCGCAGTAATGGAAGGAATGGCCGCGGGACTGCCAATGGTTGTTACTGATGTAGGTGGTAATCGTGAGTTGGTAATTGATAACAAAACTGGGATTGTAGTTCCGGCACAGTGTCCAAAAAAAATAGCTTCTGCACTATTAAATCTAGCGAATGATGCGGGGCTTCGAGAAGCAATGGGATTGGAAGGTCGTGCCCGAATTATTGAAGAATTCTCTTTGGAGCGATGTGTTGCAAATTACCGAGCCCTTTACGATTCTCTGCTACATTAGATAAATGGCGAAGATATAACCTCATTATGTGTGGAATCACTGGTTGTTTCGTTGCATCGGCACCGGTTTCCGCAGGTTGGTTGGAAGAACAAGCATTAGCCTCCATGGACGAGCTTCGCCATCGTGGCCCCGATGACGGTGGCACGTGGGTTGATGCCGGGGCCGGTCTCGCACTTGGACATCGTCGGCTTTCCGTCATAGATTTATCAACCCAGGGTCATCAGCCCATGGTGTCGGCTGACAACAGATTCGTAATCGCCTTTAATGGGGAAATCTATAATTTCCGCGCCCTACGCACTGAACTGGAGACAGACGGCGCAACCTTTCGTGGTCATTCAGACACCGAAGTGCTCCTCGCGTCGATTGTGCGTTGGGGTTTAGTAAGAACCCTCCAGCGTGTCAACGGCATGCTATCGTTAGCGTTGTGGGATTGCCGGGAACGCACGCTTCATCTTGCACGCGACCGGTTCGGACAGAAGCCGCTTTATTATGGCTGGGCCGACGGCGCTCTTGTTTTCGGTTCGGAACTCTCAGCATTGTGCAGGTTTCCAACCTTTAGCGGAAATATTGACCGCGATTCAATCGCGTTACTATTGCGCCATAGTAACATTCCGGCTCCCTACACGATTTATCATAATTGTTGGAAATTGATGCCGGGCACGGTGCTTAGCATTGATATTGCAGCAATTGAGCGTCGAGCCCTGCCGGCGCCAACAATATACTGGTCAACTGCAGAGGTTGCACGCGACAGCCTTTCCAAGCCATTGATGATATCTTCCGATAATGCAGTTGATGCATTGGAGTCCTTGTTACGCGATGCGGTGGGCGCTTGTATGGTGTCCGATGCCCCGATAGGCGCTTTCTTGTCCGGCGGAATTGACTCGTCGACCATTGTGGCTTTGATGCAGGCGCAGAGCCCTGAACCAGTACGCACATTTTCCATTGGTTTTACAGAAAGTATGTACAACGAGGCAGGCTACGCAGCCAAAATTGCGCGCCATCTTGGCACCGACCACACAGAACTATATGTCACACCAGGAGACGCCCAAGCGGTCATACCTGACTTGCCACAAATCTACGATGAGCCGTTTGCTGATTCCTCTCAAATTCCAACTCATCTCGTTTCCCGACTAGCGCGGGAACACGTCACGGTAAGTTTATCCGGAGATGGCGGCGACGAATTATTTGGAGGATACAATCGCTATACTTGGTCCCGCAATCTTATGTTAGTCATAAACATGCTCCCCCCACGAGTAAGGCGTTGGGCGGTTCGTCATGCGCTTCAAGTGGCGCCAGACCGGCTGGACAGAATTTATACAAAACTTGCAACCGTCATCCCTAACAGTCGAAAAGAATTTCGCTTTGGCGAAAAATTACACAAGTTAGCAGAGGTCTTCGACGCGCGAACGAAGGAGGAAATGTACTGGCGGCTCGTCTCACAATGGAAGAATCCCATGGATGCTTTGTTAGGCGACTATGAACCACCAACGCTGTTAAGCAGACAAACCGAGTGGCCTGTAGTTCCCAACTTCACGCAGCAAATGATGTTACTTGATACGCTCGTGTACTTGCCCGATGACATTCTAGTTAAGCTGGATCGAGCAAGTATGGCGGTAAGCCTTGAGAGCAGGGTTCCATTTTTGGATCACAGGGTATTCGAGTTTGCGTGGAGCTTGCCGGGAAGCTTAAAAATTCGCAAGGGACAGGGGAAGTGGATCCTGCGAAAAGTTCTCGAACGCCACGTTCCCCCCACCTTGTTTGACCGGCCAAAGATGGGTTTCGGTGTTCCTATCGGCGACTGGTTGCGGGGGAGTCTCCGCGAATGGGCAGAAGACTTGCTTTCGCCTGATGCCCTGAAGCAAGGTGGTTATTTTAGGGCCGAGGTTGTGCAAAAGGTCTGGCAGTCGCACTTAGCTGGCAATCGCGACCAACAATATAGATTATGGCCCGTTTTGATGTTCCAGTCTTGGGTGCGTGGTTTACGCTAACTAGGTTGCACATTGTCGGTGGCTGCGGCAAAAGAACTGGCGATGGATTCTTTTAAAACCTTCCGGCTGAGTTCGGATGCGCCCATACTGTATGTGCTAGCTTTCTTGGTGCCGACAGTGGCTGTTATCGCGCCGCTACAGCTCTGGATGCCGCCCGTTGCCGCAACGCTTACTATTGTGTTACGCCGGGTGGCAGCGGGCGGGTCCTGGCCGCGGACGTATCCCGCTCTCATAACCATTTTGGTCTGCATCATCGCGTGGGGCGCGATTAGCACGCTATGGGCAATTGATTGGTCGCGCAGTCTAGAGACGGTGGGGGTATTGGTCTTGATGGCGGCCGCGCTTGTGTTGCTTGTAGATGCTGCAGCAAGCTTGAATGAGACCGAACGTATATGTTTCCGCCAATCGCTAATCTACGGTGCTGTCGCAGGTATTGCTCTCACGCTGTTTTTAATTGCTGTGATTACTGGCCACACCATATGGGTGCAGGAGCAACAAATGGCCATTCATAAATTGTCAGCTCTCAACCGCACCGCTAGTGCAATTGCGATCTTAATGTGGCCCATCGCCATCAGCATTGCCAAAGCCTATGGTCGCCGCGCTGCCGTTACATTTATTGTTTTATCGTCCGTCGCTGTATTCTTGTTGGCACCATTGACACCGCTGTTAGCCTTTTTGATAGGAGCAGCCGCTTTCGCCGTTGCCTGGATGTCGTTCCGGTTGGCCAAAATATTATTCGCTGCTGCTATTGCGTTTTCTGTCCTTATTGTACCTTTTCTCGATAACGTTGCCCCATTAGCAATTGAACTCTTGCTGGCGAATTTCCAGGACCACATTCCCGAGGTGCACCGCTTCGTTATTTGGCAGTTTGCAGCCGAACATATTCTGGAGCGTCCGATATTTGGTTGGGGCCTTAACGCTGCACGCATGTTTCCTGGCGGTGACGCTGAGCTTTTATTGTTGACCACCCCCGAAGGGGGACAGATCACTGGGCCAGCTCTCCCCCTTCATACACATAATGCTCTCATCCAGATCTGGCTTGAGCTCGGGCTTGTGGGCGTTGCTCTATTTGCCACTCTTCTAGCCTTTGCGATACGGGGCATACCACGTATGCCCGGCGATCGCGCTGGACCCGCCGCGGCGTTGGCGGTAATGACGACTGCTTTCGTGATTGCTCAACTCGGGTTTGGTTTTTGGCAGGGCTGGTGGCTTGCTACCCTAGGAATAGCCGCGGTGACTACAACTGCCGTTGTGGGCCATCCTGGATCAATCCACGAGCCAGAACCCAGCAGATAGCCACCTACCTCTCATTCTCAGATTAAGCCTATAAATTATTTCCTCTGCTTGGCGGAATGGAGGGCGCTGGGACTCCTGCAAAGGCGCTCCGGAGCGTCCTGATCTCAATCTACAATTACGTCCGGATAATGCAGCCAGCCAAAGAGTAGCCAACACCAAATCCCATGAGCAACACGGTCATATCCGGAGTCAACACTCCTGCGCTCCGGGCTTCTTTCATCGCAACTGGTATCGTCGCAGACACTGTGTTGCCCATATCACGGTAATTCCGAAACATTTTTGTTTCCTTAATGTCGAGTTTTCGGCGAACACGGTCCAACACCACCTTACTTGCCTGATGAAACACAAACATATCGATGTCCCCAAGTGCAAACCCCGCTTTGTCAATCAAACGCAACACAGACTCTGGAACTGCTTCCATGGTGAAATCGAGCACCTTGGGACCGTTCATATGCAGTATTTGGTCACCGACACCAGCTACTCCATTATTCTTCTTCAAAGTTAGATTTGGTGCGCCCTTTCCGTCGGTAGCAAACACAAATGGGCCAATATCTCCTTTTCCATCGGCGTCGATTATAACCGCACTAGCACCATCGCTAAATATGGGCCTGCACGTTCTATCATGTGGAGAAATGTATTTGCTATACCCCTCCGTACAGACCAGCAGGCACTTGCTAATTTGCTCCGTCCGAATTAGAGCGCTGGCCATCGACAAGCCATAAACAAAGCCGGAGCAGCCCTGGTTGAGGTCAAACGCGAGACAATTCTCCGGCAAACCGAGCCGCTCATGGAGCAAACAGGCCGTAGTCGGGATAGTCGACTCAGGGGATTGTGTTACATAAATCAAGCCATCAACGTGGTTTCGGCCAGCATCATTGAAGACTCGCTCACAGGCATCCACCGCCAGACTTAAAGGAGACTCCTCGGGGGTCGCTAGATGGCGTTGCATAATGCCTGTCTTCGCAAGCAGACGATCTGCTTGCCAATCAGGATTATGCTCACACGCTTCGGCTAACGTCTCAATTTTAGAACCGAGTTTAAATTCGATAGCGCTGATTTGCATTTGATGTCTCTGTCGCGCCTTAATCGAAAAATGAACAGTTCAGGATGGTAAAGGCGACACTAAACGGAGGCGAGTGCCCCGTCAAAATTTTACCTTCCTCCTGCCAAATTTAGAGCCCCAATATCCGATCTAACCACGAAAACAAGCCCTGAGCGACTAGTTCAAGTTACAGTTGATCCAAAGGAATAATCCCAATCAATGGGGCCATAAACACCTCAATTTATAGGTGTTCTTCATGACTGCAATCGAGTTTTCCCAGAGGGACAAAGAAAAAAGGGGGCTATGGTAAGCCTTTCTGAACTTGTATACCTTTTGCGATCTAAGGATTTTACCGTAGATCTGTTGCCTATATGGATATTAAACTTACATATAAACACTAAGGAATTTGAGCCGCTCATGGCGCCGCCAGCACAACAACTACAATGCTCAAGCTGTCGTTCGTGAGCACTGCACTCTCTGACCATCCTGCACTCATTGCAAGCGCTTGCCACATTGCTCAGGCCGCCGGCGACCTGATCAACCGGTTTGCTGAGCTTCAGCCAGCTGTTCCGTATCGAGTTAAGGAGGACCTGTCAGCCGTCACCAATGCAGATGAAGCCGCAAATGAATTGATTACACAAGCACTTGCCAACTTGACACAAGAAATCCCCATCGTCGCCGAGGAAAGCGTCGCGTGCGGTGACACACCGGCAATCGATGGTGCCTCATTTTGGCTAGTTGATCCGCTTGACGGCACTAAGGAGTTCATTGGTGGACGAAATGAATATACAGTTAACATCGCGCTGATAGAAAAAACCGTACCAGTGATAGGCGTTATTTATCTTCCGGCAATAAAAACACTTTATTGGGGTGGCTGTGAGATTGGTGCTTTCCGCCAAGAAAACTGCGAAGACCCATGCCGCCTCCAAGCGCGCGTAATCCCAGCAATAGGTGCATCAGCGGTCGTCAGCCGTTCTCATTTTACCTCCGAGACCGAACATTGGCTCTCCGGTGAGCGAGTTGCAACGATGGAGGTCGCTGGTTCTTCCGTTAAATTTTGCCGGATCGCAGAGGGGCGTGCAGACCTTTATCCGCGACTTGGTCCAACCATGGAATGGGACATAGCCGCCGGCCACGCTATACTCGCAGAGGCGGGTGGGCGAGTTGAGACTATAGAAGGGATCCCGTTGCGCTATGGCAAGCCCAATTTTAAAAACCCGTATTTTATCGCCCGGGGTCGTTAAGGCTTTTTTTACATTCCGAGCTTAGATAGCCCAAGTGGGAACGGACACCGACTCAATGTATGTCTAGCTCACATCTAGGTAGGCTCTTAAACACTTAATGACGACAAAACATCACAGGGCGACTACTAATTAAGGATGAACGCACTACAGACACATAAAGGCTCACGTAAGCAGATCGAAGCAGACTTTGACGTCCTATTCTCCCCATCGTAGTACCTCTGCGCCGGTGAACACTTGATTACGCTGGCCATTACAACCCTCGTCATTATGACTCCGTTAGCAGCGTGGCTCGCAAGCGGGCTCGCTCTTCGGCTGCTGAATCGACACAATATCCTTGCCCATCCCGACAGGCGTTCCAGCCATATCCTGCCAACACCTCATGGTGGTGGCATCGCAGTAGTTGGCGTGACTAGCCTCGGCTGGATTGCTATCGGCGCCTTGGGCATAGGCGATTGGTCATCTCTAGCTACGGTTTTGGCTGCCGCCTTGGTTCTTGCTATCGTCTCGTGGTTCGATGATGTAGGGAGCTTACCAGTAACACCCCGATTTGTGTCTCAGGTCGTAGCAATAACCATCGTTATGCTTTTGGCGCCAATGGAAGCATTAACCCACGGTTTATTGCCGCTTCCTTTCGACCGGTTATTGAGCGGCATTCTATGGATATGGTTTATAAATTTATTCAATTTCATGGACGGTATCGACGGAATTGCTGGCGTCGAAACGTTGTGTCTCTGCTTGGGTGTAATTGGAGTTGCCAGCATCGCAGACTCGGGCGAGAATTTAATCTTACCGGCCACCATTTTGGGTGCAGCAATGGTGGGCTTTCTGCCGTGGAACTGGCACCGCGCTACACTATTTCTCGGCGACGTTGGGAGTGTGCCGGTTGGCTTTATGCTCGGTTGGTTTTTGCTCCAGCTTGCCGGACACGGACAATGGGCGGCGGCGTTGGTTTTACCCAGTTATTACATCGCTGATGCTACCTTGACATTGTTCGGTCGTGCCATCCGCGGGGAGGTGTTTTGGAAACCACATCGAGGGCACTTCTACCAACGTGCAGTAGCAGGCGGCCTTAGCCATGGGCAAGCAAGCAAAGCTGTAGCAGCAGCCGGTATGTGGCTTCTCGGCTGCGCACTTCTCAGTGCTATTTCTCATACGTTAGTTCTGTTTTCTTTATTGGGGGCAACACTGGGGGTTGCGAGCTTGCTGTGGTATTTTCAGAGAGTCGCACACTCCACCCCTCCGACGGTCTAAATTTTCAAACGCATGACCACACAATGGCCCAGATTTGATCGGCCCTACGTCGCAGCGATTCACGATATCATGATGGCGGCTGCAGCATTCGTGCTGTCGCTTTATTTGCGCTTAGGAGACGATTTTTGGTCGCAGACTAAAGATTTTCTGCTCGAGGGAACGTTGTTGTTTACTGCAATTTGTGCAACCGTATTTGCTAGCTTTCGGCTCTATCGCGGTGTTTGGCGTTATGCGTCGCTGGATGATCTCTTAGCGATAGCAAAAGCGGTTTCCCTGGCCATCCTCATTTTTGCAGTAGCACTGTTTGCACTCACTCGGTTGGAACTAATGCCGCGGTCAGCTTTAGCTATCAATTGGTTGCTGCTTATGGGCATGCTTGGTGGTCCCCGCTTACTGTACCGTATTGCAAAGGATCGTGGATTTTTTGGTATTTTAGAGCAGGGTTTTGATGGGCGGATCCCCGTCCTTTTAGTTGGCGCAGGTGACATAGCGGACGCATTTCTGCGGCAACAACGGAAACCGGGAGAGCAGTACCGGGTCGTGGGTTTGATCGATAACGATCTCCGGAAAGTAGGTCGCTACATTCACGGTGTTCCGGTTATAGGTGTGCCTAACAAGGTCGAGAATGTCCTCAATAAACTACGCAAAAGCGCTATCAGACCACAACGAATTTTAATAGCGGACGCGCTCGTGACAGGCACCGAAATTGGTGACTTTCTTGAATTGGCGGATCGCTACGGTATGACCCTCGCGCGGCTGCCACATCTAACTGACTTCAAAATAGGTGAGGCAGCGATGGTCGAGCCGCGCCCAATCGCAATCGAAGATCTTTTGGGACGTCCTCAGACCCGACTCGACCGAGCAGCAATAGCCAAGCTGATCGAGGGCCGGCGAGTGCTGATTACAGGTTCTGGAGGTTCAATCGGCAGCGAGCTCGCTCGCCAAGTAGCTGAAACCAAACCTGCGAGGCTTATATTGCTAGATCACGGTGAGTATAATCTTTATTGCATCGATCGTGAGATCGCTGAGCACACCCCAACCTTGAGTCGACGTGCTGTGTTAGGGGATATTCGTGACCAGATGTTTTTGGACCAAATATTTGGCACCGAAGAACCTGAACTAGTATTCCACGCCGCCGCACTAAAGCATGTCCCGCTAGCCGAATCTAACCCTTGCGAGGCAGTACTAACCAACGTCATAGGAACCCGTCATGTCGCTGACGCGAGCCAAGCTTTCGGAGCCACGGCAATGGTACAAATATCAACCGACAAGGCGGTCAACCCATCAAGCATAATGGGAGCAACCAAACGCCTCGCCGAAAGTTATTGTCAAGCACTCGATCGCCAAGACTCAGGTGCTAAAGCCCACTACGTGACGGTTCGCTTCGGTAATGTGTTGGGATCTGCCGGGTCGGTGGTGCCGCTCTTCCAACGTCAACTAGCCCAAGGTGGTCCCCTCACCGTTACTCATCCGGATGTTGCGCGTTATTTTATGACCGTTCGCGAAGCCGTCGAGCTAGTGCTTCAGGCAAGCACGCTGGCAATCCATTCAAATAGCGTTGCAAACGAACCTTCCGGCGCAAAATCAGGACAACTTTACGTCCTCGACATGGGGGAACCAATTCTGATTCAACACCTTGCACGTCAAATTATTAGGCTGTCTGGGCTGCGGCCGGATGTTGATGTTGCGATCGAGTATGTCGGACTTCGAGCTGGCGAAAAGCTGTCTGAAGAGTTGTTCCACGAACATGAAACGCTAGTGCCTACTGGTCATGAAGCAATTCGTCTCGCCAACGCACGCTCAATTGAATTATCATTGTTAGCTCAGCGCCTCACCGAATTAGCTGGTCATGCAGAAGCTCGGCGAATCCAACCAACATTGGCAATTTTACGCGAGCTAGTCCCCGAATATAGGAGTGAACCGCCGGAAAACGCTGCCGCCCAATAACGACTGCAAGACACTACGACGTAACAAAACTCCATAGGCGTGATCAAGGAGACATATATGGTGAACTCCGATACGGTGCCAATCCGGCGCGCGCTTATATCGGTATCGGACAAAACTGGCTTAATTAAATTCAGCCGGTTTTTGACCGATCGTGGAGTCGAGATATTGTCGACAGACGGCACAGCTCGCTCCCTTCGAGAGGCAAATATTCCTGTATTTGAAGTTGCCGACCACACTCAAACCCCAGAGATTCTGGGTGGAAGGGTAAAAACCCTGCATCCCCTCATACATGGTGGCATTCTCGCTAGGCGGGACAAAGCCGCAGATCGAGCAGCTATGGACATCCACGGAATTACCCCTATCGATTTGGTGGCGGTCACATTGTATCCGTTCGAACAGGCGGTAGCAGACGGCAGCGATGTCGCGACTTGTATCGAGAATATCGACATCGGAGGTCCAGCGATGATCCGCTCTGCCGCCAAGAATCACAAGTGGGTCAGCATAGTAACCGATCCGTCAGACTACCAGCTCATCATGAACGAGATGAATACCCATCAAGGAGCAATTACCCGTAATTTGCGACAACAGTTTGCACGAACAGCGTTCGCGCGAACCGCCGCCTACGACGCGGCAATCACGAGTTGGTTCAACGATCGACTCGGCCAGCCGGTGCCAGAGCAACTAACCATCTCGGGACAACGGCGCGAAACTCTTCGGTACGGGGAGAACCCACATCAAGAAGCTGCGTTCTATCTTACTAGCGCTGCACGACCCGGAGTGGGTACCGCCCGCCAAATGCAGGGGAAATCACTGAGCTACAATAACCTCAATGATACGGACGCCGCCTTCGAATTAGTAGCTGAGTTTGATCGCCCTGCGGTGGCTATCATCAAACACGCCAACCCTTGTGGGGTTGCTCTCGGAAATACACCTGTTGACGCATATCAACATGCCCTAACCTGCGACCCAACCAGTGCTTTCGGAGGCATTATCGCATTTAACCGCCAAATTGATGAGGCCGCAGCAAAAGCAGTCGTGGAACTGTTTTCAGAAGTAGTGATTGCGCCCGACGCCGATGCCCGCGCTCAGAAAATTTTTTCCGAAAAGAAAAACTTACGACTTTTACTAACAGGGTCCGTCCCAGAACTTGATCAAAAAACATTAACTGTACGCTCGGTGGCAGGAGGCTTACTGGTTCAGGACAGAGACCAAGTTCGTATAAATGCTTCAATGCTGAAGGTAGTAACTGAACGAGCACCAAATCCGTCGGAGCTCGCAGATTTGCTATTCGCCTTTCAAGTTTGCAAACACGTAAAGTCTAATGCAATCGTTTTTGCGAAAGGTGGCGCGACCGTTGGCATTGGAGCAGGCCAGATGAGCCGCGTTGATTCATCCCGTATTGCGGCCTGGAAAGCACAAGAAGCCGCCGCCGCACTAGGTGAAGAGGAGCCACGAACGACGGACTCTGTAGTCGCATCTGACGCTTTCTTCCCTTTCGCTGATGGATTATTAGCGGCCATAGAAGCCGGAGCACGGGCAATAATTCAACCCGGAGGCTCAATCCGCGACGAACAGGTAATCGCAGCAGCCAACTCTCATAATGTTGCAATGGTATTCACTGGAATTCGGCATTTCCGGCATTGAATTAAGGCGGGGGGGCTCGTAGCTTGGCAAAAACTAAATGATACTTTCAAGAATTAGCTTCGCATGAGCAAAGACCAAACAAAAGCGCGCCTGCGAGCGCTAGTCTCGGAAAAGTCCCTGCTTCACGGAAAAGCGTTTACTCTCGCCTCTGGGACAACCAGCAACTATTACTTCAATATGAAGGCTACGACCTTCGACCCGGAAGGGGCAACCCTGATTGCGGACTTAGTCCTGGATGCATTAGAGAGTTTCGATATCCAAAATGTAGGCGGGTTGGAAATGGGAGCTGTCCCGATCGCGACTTGTGTCAGCATGAGGAGTTTCGAACGCGATAGGCCGTTGCCCGGATTCTTTGTCCGTAAAGCAACAAAAGGACATGGCACCCAAGCACTTATAGATCCCCCTTTGCTTCCGGGCGCGCGTGTGGCAATCGTTGAGGATGTGACTACTACCGGCGCTTCCGCATTGAAGGCGGCAGAGGCCTTACGCGCCGCTGGGTGTGAGGTCGTTGTCGTTGTAACACTTGTGGATAGATTAGAGGGTGCCGACGCCGCCTTTGCCCAACAAAACCTCCGTTTCGTTGCTTTACTCACAGCCGATGAGTTCACTCTCACCGACTGATTAAGGCGCCGAGGACACTAGCCTCAACCGCGAAACACAATTGTGCGTACCTTCCAAAATAATGGAGCGGGCGATGAGATTCGAACTCACGACTTCAACCTTGGCAAGGTTGCGCTCTACCCCTGAGCTACGCCCGCAAAGATGACAGTCCCTTATACTATAGCGAAGGCAGAGGCCGGATAATACGCTTAGATTTTCTCAAAGCAAGGGTCATGTTAAGTTTGAATAGCCTCATATTGTAGTGAAAGATATATAGCATTCTCTGAAGGTTGAGATATTCTGGAATTATACTTGGGATTGTTGGGGTTCTATATTTGCGAGTATGGATTAGTCTATTTTTTTGGAGATAAATGTGCCGGCCTCAGATAAAAACCTGTTTGACCCGTTTGCCGTTCTTGGAATTCAAACAACTACAGTTAGACATTCCCCAATGTTCACAGTGGAAGATGGAGAAAAGTTGCTTGTCGATGTTCCTGGAGGACATTGTAAAACGTTATTTTTAAAGAATAAAAATCGTAATCTTTGGCTTGTTGTGATGTTGGGGAATATACGCTTCGACATGAAAATGCTACAAAAAAACTGGGTTCTTCACAACTATCATTCGCAAAACCAGATTTGATGAAGGAGGTCTTGGGGGTAGAACCAGGCGCGGTATCACCCTTTACCCTTTTGAATGCATCGGCGAGGAATATCAAAGTTGTTTTAGACAAGAAGATGATGAGAGAGAAGTTACTTAACTATCACCCACTCCGTAACGACGCTACTACTACAATAACAGCATCAGATCTATTAAAAGTTATCTATGCTATGGAGCATAAGCCAATAATCTTAGACATGTAGCTTAGGGTAGGTGACAAACATACAAATTGGTACCTTAAACACTTGCAAGCGGGCCGCCATAAGCCAATTATGATAAACATGAAACTTATTTCTCATTAAGGGAAGATCCATGGTGACTATTATTAATACCGAAACCCCGGACGCGGGTGCAGGTAATGGCAGCATTCCAGTTGGTGATATAATAAAAGATTCTGATACTAATAACTTTAGCACGGACGTAATTGATCAATCGACAAATATACCGGTGGTAGTAGATTTTTGGGCTCCGTGGTGCGGTCCGTGCAAGCAGCTTAGCCCAACTCTAGATAAATTGGCTCGAGAATATGGCGGTAAGATCCAGTTGGTTAAGATCAATGTGGATGAAAACCAGGAACTGGCAACCCAAATGCGGGTGCAATCTATACCTATGGTCGTCGCTTTTAAGGACGGTCAACCGGTAGATGGATTCGCGGGCGCCTTGCCAGAAAGTCAACTTCGCCAATTCTTTGAAAAGCTCACGGGCAGTGAGGGATCGCCTATAGAACAGGCCTTGGAAAAAGCCTCTATGATGGTCGCAAATGGGGATACTCAAAATGCGGCTGAAATCTATTCTCAAATCCTTGCACAAGATCCGATAAATGCTGCATCACATGCTGGAGTGGCAAAGTGTCTAATAGAAGCGGAAGGTATAGAAAAGGCGCAGGCCTATTTAAAGGGCCTTGACGCAGACATACTTAATAAAGAAGAAGTGAAAAGCGTGCTCGCAGCGATAGATTTGGAGCATGCATCAACCGATACAGAGGAAACAGACAGTCTTCGCCAGAAACTGGATACCCGTCCTGATGATCCGCAACTGCGTTATGATTTGGCGATAGCGTTGTATGGTGATGGCTGCAGTGAAGAAGCTATAAATATTTTAGTAGAACTAGTTAAGATGCATAAAACTTGGAATGAAGAAGCTGCTCGGGCTCAACTTCTGAAAATTTTTGAGGCACTAGGTCATTCAGACCCAATTACTATTGAAGGGAGGCGCAAATTGTCGGTGGTTATCTTTTCCTGATGCGAGACCTTTTTAGCACACCATTCAAACAACTTCCGGAAGAGTTAAATATATTCCCGTTGGCGGGTACGTTACTCTTGCCGAAGGGGCGGTTGCCCCTCAATATATTCGAACCACGCTACCTCAACATGGTGCTAGACTCGCTCGGTGAGAATCGAATGATAGGTATGGTTCAAACCTTGGAAACTTCGGTTAATCCAATACCCGATGATGCCCGTTTCTTCAAAACAGGTTGTGCCGGGAGAATTATTTCATTTGCTGAAACAAAGGACGGCCGCATTGTTATTACCCTCGAAGGCATTTGTCGGTTTAATATTATGTCTGAAGTTGGAATGCAAAATGGTTATAGGCGTATACATAGTGACTTTGGACCATATGCCATGGACATGGATGGACCACCACAATGCGTTGATCGCGGAACCTTCATCAGATTGCTTAAAGATTATTTCGAGGTGGAAAAGATCCGAGTCGACTGGGAGATGATTGAGAAAACAGAAGACAGATTGTTGATGGCAAATCTGGGGATGATGTGTCCGTTTAACAGTCAGGAAAAGCAGGCCTTGCTAGAAGCCCGGGACTATTCTCATATGGTTGAAATCATAACATCGCTTATGGAGATGGCCATCCGTAGCTGTGACAAATCCTCGGTCAAACATTAGCTTCATTGGAAAAACGTAAGGATATTTTACAAATGAGCAATCAGGACATTGATCAGAAACTTCTCGAAATACTCGTCTGCCCCCTTACGAAAGGTCCCTTGGAATTTGATAGAGATAAGCAAGAATTGATTAGTCGCCAGGCCAAACTTGCTTATCCAATTCGTGATGGTATTCCGATAATGCTGGTAGAAGAAGCCAGAAAACTAAATTAGAGAACCATTACCTGGTCACCAGTGTGATAAAATGGCAGATTATGTTGTAAATCCTCGTATTCCGAAGGAAATAAAGCTTAAACGGAAGGAAAAGCTTTTAGAAGTGTGTTTTGATGATGGCGCCCTTTATTCTTTTCCAGCGGAATTCTTGCGGGTTCATAGTCCTTCGGCCGAGGTTCAGGGTCATTCAGAAGATCAGAGAAAAGTAGTAGCAGGCAGGCGGCACGTGGGGATACTATCTGTAGAGCCGGTAGGTCAGTATGCCATCCGCATTGATTTTGATGACACGCATGATACGGGAATTTACTCTTGGGAAATTCTATATGCATTTGGACTTCGGCAGGAAGAGATGTGGGAAGACTATATCTCTGAACTTCAAAGCCTAGGATTAAGTCGCGACCCTTAAAAAATAACAATTTTTAGTTGGTTAGGTTTTTAATCTATAATTTTCTTGGAGAGGACCCCGATCAAACTTTAGTATCATTGTAAAATTAGAGACAAGTTTTCACCTGTTCCATTTCTAATCTCTTGACCCGTAACTCAATTCTGCCTAACTAAAAAACATATTTTTGGAATGAGAAAATACAAATCAGGTGCATGATCTATACTCCTAATGTTAAATCGAGAGCCAGAAATCATCTCTATCTCCAACTCGCTCAATGAGGAGTAGTTAAGGATGAACCGATTGCCAATATTTGATAGTCCACTACTTTTAGGATTTGATCATTTTGAACGTATACTGGATCGCGTGTCAAAGGGATCATCAGAAGGGTATCCACCGTACAATATAGAACAAATTGATGAAGAGAATATTCGAATTACACTAGCCGTTGCTGGTTTTACTATGGATGATTTGGATGTTTCCATCGAAGACAACCAATTAGTGATCCGCGGCCGTATAGCGGAAGATGATGTTAGTCGGGTATATCTCCACCGCGGAATTGCGGGCCGACAATTTCAAAGAAGTTTCGTTATGGCAGAAGGTATTGATGTTATAGCCGCGAGATTGAAGCAAGGGTTATTGCACATAGATCTTCGTCGACCAATACCAGAGCCTCAAGTCAAGAAGATCAAAATTGAAAGTGGTGAGAGTAAAGAGAGCGCATTAGTTAAAACAATCGATTTAGAGTGAATTCAACATGTTTAGGAGGTAGAAAACCTCTATTTTGTCGGTTCGGCGTTCCTTTTTGCGTAACGCTAGCATACGCAGGGTCTCATTTGCGGTTTCAGAGCACTGCATTCTAAGACTCATGAAACCCCAGCTAAATTTGCCTTGAAGTGCTATGCGCTGAGAATAACGCCAAAGAACCGACAGATGTTAAGCCGCCTGATCGGCTGCATTATCCGTGAGCAGAGAATAAAGTGCTTCCGCACTATTGGAGCCACGCAATTTTTTGCAGATGGATTTATTTCGCATTAAACGTGACACTCGTGCTAATGCCTTTAAGTGCTCCGCCCCCGAGGCTTCTGGAGCCAGCAATAGAAAAATAAGGTCTACGGGACGCTCGTCAATGGCCTCAAAATCGACAGGTCGCTCAAGTCTGGCAAAATACCCACTAAGGCGACCTAGATCTTCCATTTTTCCATGAGGAATGGCAATTCCATTTCCAACTCCTGTGGAACCAAGTTTCTCCCGTAAATTATAGTTTTTAGCAACACGTTTAGAGAGTTCTTGTAGTGCTTGCTTTTTGCTAGTCACTTTAAGATTAGGGAGGACGCTTTCGTGCGTGAGAAGTTCAGCTATTTCCATATCCATCTACTGCCAATAGTCAAAGCCACCGGAACAATATGAAGTTCGAATTGACCCTTGTTCCCTATTTGTCCGTCATTCCAACAACATCAAAAGGATACTAAATGGTTTCCAAAAAGCACCTTGTGAAGTTTAATCGAATTCAGTAACCGTTTGCCGAACAAACTAACGGGGGGCGGAAGTTAGTTGGGTGGAACAATTTAGTCAAGTCACAGACGTAAGCGTATGAGGTTAATAAGTTAATGTGAAGGCAGTAGATCTATTTCTCAGTCGGCGACGATGAACAGACGAAGGAATTTTCAACGCTTCACGGTACTTTGCGACTGTTCGACGAGCGATGTCTACACCGTCGTTATTCAAAAGTTCTACCAGTTTGTCATCTGATAAAATAGAGCCCGGCCTTTCTTCCCCTATAAGTGTTTTAATTTTATGTCGCACCGCCTCTGACGAATAATAATCGCCGCCGTTAGATGAACTAATAGCAGTGGTGAAAAAATACTTCAGTTCGAAAATTCCGCGTGGCGTATCGATGTATTTGTTTGTGGTTACACGGCTCACTGTGCTTTCGTGCATCTCGATTTCCTCTGCTATATCGCGAAGCGCCAACGGTTTTAGATGTTCTACACCGAGTTCAAAGAATGATTCTTGTTGGGAGACAATCTCACTAGCTACTTTAAGTATAGTTGTGGCTCTCTGGTGTAGAGATTTTACGAGCCAATTAGCCCATTGAAGTTTGTCAGTTACATACTTTTTATCATTTTTATTCCGCATTTTGCCGGAGATTTGGGCGTAGTAGGTATTATTCACTAATACCTTGGGCAATTCTGTAGTGTTAAGCTCGACTATCCAACTTCCTTCAAGTCCTGGACGCATGGTAACATCCGGCGTCACGGTCTGGGCCACAATCTGATCGAACGCATCTAGAGGGTTATGAGTGAGTGACCAGAGTTCACTAACCATATCCTCAATATCATCGAAATCTACGCAACAGAGTTCGGCCAGCATTTGATAATCATGCACCTTTAGAAGGTCAATATTTTCTAAAAGCGTTTCCATGGCAGGATCTAGCCGATCTATTTCTCGTAACTGAATGGACCAACATTCTTTTAAACTACGGGCGAAGATTCCGGGTGGGTCCAATTGTTGTAAGCGGTTAAGAACTTGATGCATCTTGTGTAAATCGCATCCAAGGTGCTCCGCTAGACCCTCAAGATCATTTGGAAGGCGTCCACACTCATCAAGGTGGTCGGTAAGGAATACAGCTATTATCTTATCTTTTGGACTATGAATTTCCATCTGAATCTGATTCATCAAATGGTCCCTGAGTGACGTTTTCTGAGAAAGGGTTTGTTCTAGGTAACGTCCATCATAGTCTGTTCCTATTCTACTTTCACTTCCCCTCTCCGAGAAGGAAGCGATATCATTAGTCGCTGTAGATGGAACGTCTTCCTGCTCCCACACGTCGCCATACTCTGCCATATCTAGCACGTTTACATGGTCTTCTGAGACATGCTCCTGCCCATGCGGATCAAGAGACGCGGTCCCGTCTGTATACTCCGGCGCCTCTGAATATTCTGGGTCAACGTTATCAGACATCGCAGAAGCCCCATGTTCTTCAGCCATTCCGCTTTCCGTGGACAAGTCCTCATCGTTGAGTTTGAGCAAAGGATTATCGGCTAACTCCTCTTCAATAAATTCCCTTAACTCTATATTAGAATACTGTAATAGTTTAATAGCCTTCTGCAACTGCGGTGTCATTACTAAGGTTTGACTTTGTCGTAACTCTAGTCTGGGAGTGAGCGCCATTAGATCCTTATCACTAATAAATTTCTATAGGTTGAACCGGTCACCTAAATATACGCGCCGTACATCTTCGTTCCCTACGATATCAGCGGGCAATCCGTCCATGAGAACCATTCCATCATGAATGATATATGCTCTATCAACAATATCTAGGGTGTCCCTAACATTATGATCGGTTATCATTACCCCTATACCTCGCTCTTTTAGGTGCTTGATGAGGTCACGTATATCATTGGTAGCAATCGGGTCAATCCCAGCCAGCGGTTCGTCTAAAAGGACAAAATCAGGTCTGGATGCGAGGGTTCTAGCAATTTCAACTCGACGGCGCTCTCCACCGGAAAGGGCGAGAGAGGGAGTGCGTCGAAGGTGGGTGATGGAAAATTCCCCAAGTAATTCCTCAAGGAGTTCTTCCCTGCGTGGAAAGGATTTCTCTACAACTTCTAAAACAGCGCGGATATTTTGTTCCACGGTCAATCCTCGAAATATCGATGCTTCCTGTGGCAAATATCCAAGACCGAGCCTCGCACGCCGGTACATGGGTAGTTCGGTAATATCTTGTTCATTTAAAAGTATGGTGCCGTAATCAGGTCTTATCAGGCCGGTAATAATATAGAAGCATGTTGTCTTACCAGCTCCATTCGGGCCCAGTAATCCAACAACTTCACCGCGTTGGATGGAAAGGGAAACTCCTCGAACAACTGGGCGCCCTTCATATTGTTTTCCTAAATTCTCTACGGAGAGGCTTCTTACAGTTTTAGAAACGATATGAGGCAAAGAGTTGCCTGAGGCTTTATTTTGGCCACCACGCCGTATTCCAGCATTGCCTAGTTGAGGCTTAACCAAACGATTATCTGATTCTAAACTCATCAGGCAACTAACCTACAAAAATTGAAAATATCAAATCTAAGCATATTGAACAACGACATTAACGGCGTAGTTTAATTCAAGGTTTACTTTTATTTTTCTTGCTAAATCAAATTACTGTCTGTGCGGATAGATTAACCCGCGGACCCTTTTTCTTTCTTTTCTTGATTCTACGCTATCGACCGTTAATAGCTTACTAATACCGGTCTTGAGATTAATTTCGGCCAGGTCTCCGTTTAGTATGCTATTCTCTCGGATAATCGAAACATTCCCCTTCAGCGTAACAATACCAGAGTCCAACTTGTAGATTGCGCTATCAGAACGCAACCTATCCTTGTCACTGACAATGAGAACATTGTTAAAGGCCTCGATTATATAAACTTCGGAACGCCCGGTTTTATTTTTTCTCAAAAGTGCTTTCAGTACATCAGCTCGCAAAGTTTTGCCTTTATGAATGGCAACAGCATTTCCCCTGGCTACGGCCATCTTTTGGCGTTCCCAATACTCCATTTGTTGGTTGGCGGTGATGGTGTCGGGGCCTGCCTTGTAGATCACTTTTTTGCCATCTACTTTGAGTATTGCTTGTTCAAAATCTAATACGGCCGTCTGTCCCTCCATAGATTCAGTGTCTGAAAAGATTTTAACTCCACCAGCGGCATCTAATCGATACAGGTCTGTTCCACCTGTAGTTTTTTTTCGGTAATAAGCACGCAATACTTCGGCTAACACGGTGATACCGCCCCGTGAAGCCTTTGCATTTCCAGACGCGATAAGAATCCCTTTATTTTTTTCCCACTCAATTCCGTTGTCCGCAGTAATTTCGATAGGCATGTCCTTTGACCCACTTGCTAAATCAAGACCTCCTGCCACTGCAGCGGCTGATATTTGGAAGTAAAAAATTACTAGAACAACAAGTTGAAATAAAAGTTTTCTACTCGACCTTAGTGCAGATAAAGAACTACCCATCACTTACCTTTCAAGGCCTTTGGAAATAATATCAACTTAGATTTACCCAAGAAGGAAATTTTATTACCTTTGTTTTCGATTTGAAACCCCTCTGCTTGCAGTTGGCCGAACGGCCCCTGTCCTTTTACGGGTTCATTACTTATGGCGATGCCTTGGTTGAGGTCAATATGGGCTTTTTTTGTCTTAAACTCATAGCCGGAGTCGTGGAATAGGTTAACCGCTCCTTCTAGTTTAAGAAATTTTCTCTTTTGGTAATATACACCGCTATTGGCTGTTAAAACCAACCAACTACCGTCGCTAACAGTAATATCTGCTTTTGGCATTTCTAGCTCAATCTGTGTTATGTCTTTTAACAGGTTTTTGGCAATGTCGGCTGTAATTGAAAATGGTTGTTTTTTAAGATCTACACCGACAAATCGCGCGTTTACCATACTAAGACCTTCCTTGGTAGAAAGTTTAGCGTTGGAAAGAGCGATGGAAAACGATGTATCCATTACCTGTAATTGGGGCCAAATCGTAATAGCTGCAACCAATGCTAGCGCCATCAATGGAAGTATAAATTTCATAAAGTTTACATAACGGCTATATCGAGCTATTCGGAACCACCGCTTGCTTTTAGTAAGACCACTGCCAATATTGGGTTGGTTATTATTTGGAAACTGTTTTGGTTTTTGAGGTTGGTTTGATTTTTCCAATTCAACTTCATTTTGAAAATTGTTGTTCATTCTACGCCAGCTCTCAAGCAGTCATGAATATGAATAATACCAACAACCTTCTTATCCTCAGCAACAAATAAATTTGTGATGTGAGATTCGTTCATAGTCAGCACAGCCTCACTCGCTAGAGCAGTTGGGCGTATGGTCTTTGGGTTGGGTGTCATGACCTGCTCTGCGTGACGGGCAAGTATTGAATCTCCCATATGCCGGCGTAAATCACCATCTGTGATAATACCGCGTATTTTTCCGGCATTATCAACGATAGCAATGCAACCAAAACTTTTTGCTGTCATTTCCGGAATTACTTCGGACATTAGTTCGCTGCCAGAAGATAGGGGAATAGCGCTGCCTGTATGCATTATATCGGATACTTTCAAAAGGCGTTTTCCCAACTGCCCTCCAGGATGACGCAATTTGAAATCATCGGCTGTAAAACCAAGCCTATTCATTAGTCCTATTGCAATTGTATCACCTAAAGCCATCGCCATTGTTGTGGAGGTTGTGGGAGCGAGGCCCATTGGGCAGGCCTCTTCGGCTTGTGGCAGCAATAGAGTTAAGTCAGCCTGTTCCACGATTATACCCTTGTTATTTGAGGTAATTGCTATTAGCGGAACTCCAAAACGTCGAGTATAGGCAATCAGGTCTGACATTTCCGGCGTATCGCCAGAATTGGAAATGGCAATCACAGCATCTGACTTGTCGATCATGCCTAGATCGCCGTGACTTGCTTCACCCGGGTGTACAAAGAACGATGGGATCCCCGTTGACGATAGTGTTGAGGAAAGCTTTCGACCTACGTGGCCACTTTTTCCCATTCCTGTGACCACAACCCTCCCCTCAATAGATTCCAGCATATCCAGTACGTTTATAAAGGAGGCGCCCAGAGAATTGGCTAGGGCAATAATTCCATTGTGTTCTAACTGAAGAACGTGCTTGGCTAAGCCAAGATCATCGGTCGGGGGGATCTCCGACATTCTCGTTTTGTGCTTCCGTGTTAATTTTTCTGTGTTCATGGCATTACATTGATGGATAGTTTTAATCAGTCAAAACATCAATACAGGATATCACGCGCCGCGAAACTATAACTGTATATGACAAAAAGACCGAGGAATCCAGGGATCTACAGTGCAACCTAATATGTGTTGGCTATTTTTAAAGGTCAATAAATTTGGATTCTGAAGTCGAGTAACTATGAGTGAGAAAATATATCCTGCTCGGCCCAACCCGACAGGTCCAACTCGACCCTCGTGGGTAGAAAATTAAAGCTTGCATGTGCCAAATGGTGGCGACCTTCGCGGCTAAGTCGACGCTCTAGAATTTCTTTTAATCCATGCAAATACAACACATCCAAAGCGGCATACTGCATCTGTTCTTGACTAAGATTTTCTGTACCCCAATCTGACTGCTGCTGTAGCTTAGAAAGCTCAATTCCCAGTAACTCGCCACATAAGTCTCGAAGTCCGTGCCGGTCTGTATATGTTCGGGTCAAGCGTGAGGCAATTTTAGTACAAAAAATAGGGGCACAGGTTAAATCCATATAATGTTGGATAACCGCAACGTCGAAACGGGCGTAGTGAAAAATTTTTGTCACGCCTGGATCGCTTAGCAACTGCTTTAAGTTAGGCGCATCATAGCTGAGACCATCAAACTGAACTAAGTGAGCCTCGCTATTACCTGCAGAGAGTTGAACTAGGCAAAGCCGATCTCTTAAAGGATTAAGACCTAACGTTTCTGTATCAACGGCAACACTTGACCCGAAGGTCAATCCATCTGGCAGATCACCCCTGTGAAGTTTAATTATAGGATTTGAATTATTCAATGTATCACTCATAGTTTGTTGAAGGCCCTCTAGGGTTGTCAACCAATCTGAAGATGGTGCCCAGGAGAAGACTCGAACTTCCACGACCATGCGGCCACAGGTACCTGAAACCTGCGCGTCTACCAATTCCGCCACCTGGGCGATTGGTGGTCCTACCCTTATGGCCCCACAACTGTCAACATCCATTGCGGCCTTATTAAAATATAGTTACCGCCCAATCTTGTACTATTTGTCATTAATAGCTATTTAGAACGTAACCAACACTGTTGGTATTAAAGATAATTACTATGTGAAACGATAGTAGGCGGGGACGGCTATGGATAGAATGACGGTGACGGTATTTGGTGGCTCGGGTTTTGTTGGCCGACATTTAGTTCGTCGCCTAGCAGCAGATGGTAAGGTTATTCGCGTTGCAGTTCGAGATATTGAAGCTGCCAACTATTTGCGTCCTATGGGTGACGTTGGCCAAATTGTGCCAATAGCGGCAGACCTTGGCGATAATAAAAGTGTAGCCGCCGCAGTAGAGGGTGCAGATTCTGTAGTGAACTTGGTTGGTCTCTTATACGAGAGTGGTAGCCAGAACTTTGAGCAAATCCATAAATTAGGAGCGACCAACGTGGCCAAGGCTTCTGCTGATGCAGGGGTTTTGAAATTGGTGCAACTTTCGGCAATCGGGGCATCACGGAGTTCTTTTTCAGCTTATGCCCGCACGAAAGCTGCCGGTGAAAAAAATGTAAAAAAAGCATTTCCTGGTGCCACTGTCATCCGTCCAAGTATAATTTTCGGCCCGGAAGATAATTTTTTTAACCTATTTGCAGGTATAAGCCGGTTGTCGCCTTTGATCCCGGTATTTGGTTGCCCATCGTTTCCGAGGATAAATATATTTTCTGATAAAGGTCCTCTAAATATTGATTTCTATGGTGAGGGTGGTACAAAATTTCAACCGATATATGTGGGCGATGTAGCTGATGCGATTGTTGCGGCGCTTGAAAGTGAAGAAGCAAACGGAAATATTTATGAGATTGGTGGGCCCAAGATCTACACAAGTAAAGAGATGATGGAACTTCTGCTTTCAACTATTGGGCGTAAGCGTATTTTAGCACCTATTCCATTTTGGTACCTGAACTTGATAGCTTATTTTATGGAATTTTTACCTAAACCAATGCTTACAAGAGATCAGGTGATGCTTCTCCGCCGTGATAACGTTGTAGGCTCTAGATCAAAAAAACTCCATGACCTAGGTGTTTCGGCGACACCTGCTGAGGCTATACTACCCGCATACCTGGCCCGTTTTCGGCGACCTAGGAGCGCAATGCTTGAAACCTCCTAGAAGTATTTACCTATAGGGCACCTATTTTTTCTTTATTTGCGTAACGGCCGGCTCTTTTGACTAGCAACATCTCCTTAATCAATTAATTTCCCTCGAAAACGGGTTTTTCTTTCGAGATAAAAGCATTGTATGCACGCTTGAAATCTTGGGTCTGCATACAAATAGCTTGGGCTTGAGCTTCTGCCTCTATAAATTCGTCCATTCCCATATTCCATTCTTTGTTGAGCATCATTTTTGTTACACCATTGGCAAATGTTGGCCCATTTGCTAGGCGTTCAGCCGTATTTTTTGCTGCATCCAGTAAATCTTTTGGTTCAAAAATACGGTTATAAAAGCCCCATCGTTCGGCCTCGTCTCCTCCTAGCGCGCGGCCTGTATAGAGTAATTCTGCTGCGCGCCCTTGGCCTATTATCCGGGGTAGTACTGCACACGCCCCCATATCGCAACCAGCCAGGCCGACCCGATTAAAGAGAAAGGCTACTTTGCTACGCGCTGTTCCATAGCGGATATCCGAAGCCATCGCGATACACGCACCGGCGCCGGCGCAGATACCATCGATAGCAGCGATAATTGGCTGGGGACATTCCCGCATGGCCTTTACTAAATCACCAGTCATACGAGTAAAGGAAAGAAGACCTTTCATGTCTAATTTTATCAGTGGACCGATGATGTCGTGAACATCGCCGCCGGAGCAAAAATTATCACCCTTACCTGTGAAAATCACTGCCTTCACATCCGATACATGAACAAGTTGCCGGAAGGTATCACGAAGTTCCGCATAACTGTCAAAGGTGAGAGGATTTTTGCGGTCGGGTCGGTTAAGGGTAACAGTCGCAATTTTATGGTTTGCTGACCATTCAAAATGCTGGGGGTTGATATCAGAGGCATTCATGTTGATTCTCATAGTTATTTAAGTTTGAACAGGGTGGTTCTTGCAGATGGTGTATCATACCGATAGAAAGTTCGGAACCCGAACGAATTAGCTAAATCTGAGGAAGCCTATGAAGAAGTTCCACCTGCCTATGAAGATTATGTTCAGTGACTGTGATCCAGCGCAGTTAGTTTTCTATCCAAAATATTTTCAGTGGTTCGACGTTGCTACTCAGAGAATGTTCAATGAACTCGGTATGGAATGGTCAAAGTTCTGGCCAGACCGCGGTATTTCTGGATTACCACTTGTAGATGCTTCTGCTACTTTCAAAGGCCCAGCACGTATGGATGATGAGATTGAAATCGTGTCATGGGTAGAGGAATGGAGAGGAAAAATCTTTATTGTCCGGCACGACGTGATAAAGGACGGCGAAATAATTGTTGAGGGAAAGGAGGTGCGTGCATGTGTGGTTAAGGATACCGAGAACTCTAAAGGCATCCGCGCTGAAGCCGTGCCTGAGGATGTGATCTCTAGGTTTGAGTAAGGAAGTAAAGCTAAGATGAACAATAACAAATCAACAGTCACCTATATCCGCACGGCTCTTTTGGAGATGCCGCCTAAATTTGATCCTCCAACCGAAGGCTATTTAAGGCACCAGGGATTGGATACGAATACAATACGGCCTATGGGGCTGAACGAATGTATGTTTAGTCCTTCCCCCAAGGTAATTCAGGCCATACACGATAATGTAGATAAGATCGGCCGCTATCCCGACGCGCAGCCACCCTCCCTGTCCGACATGGTCTCGGAGATATTCGGTGTGGCGACCGACAACATTGTATGGGGGAATGGCAGTGAAGAACTGATCAAAGGCGCAATTGATCTCTCGGTGGCACCTGGAGATGGTATTGTTATACCGGTACCCACGTTTTGGGGATACCGGTCTCTGGTGGCTGCCGCAGAGGCTGATGCAAAGTTTATCCAGTTGGAGCCGAACGGCAAGATGAACGTAGATGCCGTTACCCACGCTATCGATAATCAGACAAAGGCGGTTTTCTGTGTGACGCCAAATAATCCAAGTGGCGCTATTTTGCCGCAGGACGACCTTGATAACCTCATCTCCGGTGTTCCAGAAAACGTTCTGTTTGTTGTAGACGAAGCCTATTTAGAGTTTGGCTTGCATGTTGGAGGACCTGACGTTGTGGAAGCAGTGAAGAAGCGCGAAGGGCCATGGATATTGATACGCACTTTCTCTAAGGCTTATGCTATGGCTGGCATGCGTATTGGCTATGCCCTTTGCAGTGATGGGGAGTTGGCACAGGCACTGCGAAAAACAACTTGTGTATTTAATGTCCCCATCCTGGCAATGGCTGCTGCGGAGGCAGCCTTATTGGATACGGATCATCTTAGGTTTATTATGGAAAGCGTTGTATCGGCGCGACAACAATTGACTACTGGTTTGGAGGAGCTCGGCCTTTCCCCATTTCCATCCGCAACTAATTTTGTCTCCGTTGAACTCCCTGTACCTGGATCTCCGGTCACAAAAGAAATGCTGGAAAGGAGGATCCAGATTCACACCTGGCCGGACCCCGGTTTTGAAAACTTTATCCGTATTACCGTCGGTAGGCCGGAAGATAACGACGCGTGCTTAAAAGCCTTGGGAGGAGTTCTCGCGGAATATATTAGCTCTCCAGAAACACCTTTAGTGCGCTGACAAGTGCAATATTCTCTCCTTCCAAACCTACAGTAATCCTCATAAAGTCCGGCATTCCATAATCTGCGGTGGTCCGAGGAATGATCTTGCGTTTGTGTAAAAAGGCCATCGCCTTGCTCGCGTTGTGTTTTTTGTCGTTTGGAAAGCGCACAGTAATAAAATTACCAGCGCTAGGAAGGATATTTAAACCCAGATTATTAAGCTGCTTAACGAGATATGACTGCCATTCTTGATTATGCTTGACGTTACGCAAAACAAATTCTTGATCCCCTAAAGCTGCTAATGCAGCTTTTTGTGCCATGGTGCCCATGTTGAAAGGCTGCCTTAACCTGTTGAGATTATTTGCAACTTCCTGGGATGCGTAGGCCCAACCAACACGTAGTGCGGCCAGCCCATATATTTTCGACATTGTTCGTGTAACGACAACGTTGTCCCATTCTTTTCCGATATCAAGACCGTTCGGGCACCCTCGGCTCTTGGCGTATTCTTGGTAAGCGTCATCAATAACCAACAAAACATAGGAGGGTAATTCTTTTCGTAGACGGATCAATTCGTCCCCACTTATAAAAGATCCTGTTGGATTATTAGGATTAGCGACAAAAAGGATACGCGTTTTCTCTGTTACAGCTGCGAGGGCATTTGCCACGGAAAAAGTAAAATCATTTTCTTCAACTACAATAGGAATTGCACCTGTACTAAGCGCGGCACGTCGAAACATAATAAAACTATATTTGCTCATAATGATTTCATGATCACGGGAAGCATATGCTAGGGCTAAATAAAACAGAATTGAGTCTGAACCGTTTGCGCAAACGATCCTGAGCGGATCTAGTCCGTTTAAATCAGCTAACGCTGATTTAAGCTCTAATGCATGCATATCCGGGTACCGATTAATGTTACTTTGTTGATCGGCTATGGCCTGTTGTGCTTTTGGACTTGGCCCAAAGGGCGATTCATTGGCTGAGAGATTAATTAACGTACCATCTAGGGTCTTTCCATCTGCTCTAACGACAAACGGAGGTATTTGACTGATATCATATGATGTTTGTAATTTTTCCCTTGGTGGTGTGACCATAAATTCTTTTCCTTAAAACTAGATGGTTCTGGGTAGACAAATAAGAACTATTTCATGAGACGTTTTGATAAATTTTTACGGCGGAGTTATCCAAATGAAACAAATAATAAATCAATAATAATATTCAATTTAAAATCTTGCTGATTTTGTTATGTATCACTGATGCAAAATTTGGCTCAGGAAAAGCTTGGCCCTATCTGATTGTGGATCATCAAAAAAGGCGCTTGGTTCATTTTCTTCAATAATTTGCCCCTCATCCATAAACATCACCCTATTGGCGACCTCTCTCGCAAAACCCATTTCATGGGTAACTACCAGCATGGTCATTCCTTCTCGGGCAAGGTCAATCATCACATCAAGGACCTCCTTGACCATTTCAGGATCTAATGCGGATGTTACCTCGTCAAACAGCATGATTTTCGGTTTCATGCAAAGGGAGCGAGCAATTGCAACACGCTGTTGTTGCCCACCTGAAAGTTGACCAGGAAACTTTTCAGCCTGATCATCTATCTTAACCCTCTTGAGATAGGTCATAGCAATGTCTGCAGCATCGGATTTTGGGAGTTTTCTAACTAAATGTTGCCCGATTATTAGATTATCGATGACGGATAAATGAGGAAATAGATTAAAGGATTGAAAAACCATACCTACTTCCGAGCGAATAGCGTCAATGTTTTTCACATCGTCGGTCAACTCGATACCGTCGACAATTATATTGCCTTCTTGGTGTTCTTCTAGGCGGTTAATGCAGCGTATCAGGGTTGATTTGCCGGATCCGGAGGGACCACAAATCACAATACGTTCTCCGCGGCCAACCTTTAAATCTATGTCTTTCAGCACATGAAAGTTCTCAAACCATTTGTTAACTTTATCAAACTGAATTATTGGTCCGGCCTCAATATCCATTCGATTTTTATTCATTGAGATATATTGCTCCTATTTTCAAGTCGCCTCGAATAACGAGACATGCCGTAGCAAAATAAGAAAAATACGATGGCTACAAAAGTGTATGCAGATGCAAAAATATGAGGGGGCCCTAACCAGATTGGATCATTAAGGGAAATGTGTATGATCCCAAGTAAATCACTAAATCCGATAAGCAATATCAGGGTTGTTTCTTTAAAAACACTTATGCACGTATTGACGAGGGCTGGTACTGAATTACGTATCGCCTGGGGCAAAATAATATAGCCCATCATCTGCCAATAGCTTAAACCAATCGATTTTGAGGCTTCAAATTGGCCGTTATCTATTGATTGTAGTCCTCCTCTAAACACCTCAGCCATGTATGCAGAGTTAAAGACTGCAAAGGCGATTAAAGTCCTAATAACAATATCGATTTTTGCGCCGTCCGGTATAAAGATTGGGAGTAGTGCTACAAAGGTTACGATAACTACGATTAGTGGAACACCACGCCAGAACTCGATAAAACCTGCGCACACCCTTTTGAGAACCGGTAAGTTTGAATAACGTCCTAGAGCCAATAAAAGACCCAGGGGGATCGCCCCGAATATGCCACAGCTGGCAACCACTAGGGTGAGAACCAAGCCTCCCCATTTATCCGGTTCAACGCTCTGTAACCCAAAACCACCACCTCGTAGAAGAAAATATCCGATGATTGGAAAAGCAATAAAAAACATTGTCCGAATTTGTTTATCCTGTTTTCCGAAAGAAAAAATAAAGACAATAGCTGTTGCTATAGCTAGTAAATAAAATAAATTGATACGCCAATGGAGTTGTTTGGGAACAAGACCGTATACGATTAGCCGCCATCGATCAGTTATAAATGCCCAGCATGCACTTTCTAAATTTGGGCACGCCTTAGCACTTTCCCCTACCCAAACTGCATTTAGGACACCCCATTCAAATAGAAAAAAGACAATGTTACCAACAACCCAGAAAAGCAGGACGGTGATGATACTGTGATACCAAGTCGAAAAAAGATTACTTCTCACCCATCCTATGAAACCCCGATCCTTGATCGGTGCTTCCCGAGCGTTGGCATGTTTTCTGACTATCGCATTTGACATTTCATCGCTCTTCGATACGGGTCAGGTGGTTATAGGTATTCATGCTTAAAGCTATTAAAAGACTAATGCCTAGATAGGCGCCAAGCGTAATTGCCTGCAATTCAATAACCTGACCAGTTTGAACTAAAATTGCTCCGTTGACGGCCCAGAATAGATCTGGATAGGCAATCGCTGATGCGAGAGCAGTTGATTTCATTAAATTCAAGTATTGATTTGCAAGTGGCGGTACGATTAGGCGGAGAGCTTGGGGAATGATAATCTCACTATTGATTTGATTTGGTGCCAATCCAATTGATGCTGCCGCTTCCCTCTGGCCTTTATTCACGGACATAATGCCTGCGCGTATTATTTCACCAATAAAAGCTGCGTTGTATAGGGTCAAACCAAATAGCATCGCGACAAACTCTGGCAGAAGTTCGGTTCCACCTTGGAAATTAAACTTGCCAAAAACTGGAATTTTCCATGAAATTGGAAATCCGTTTATTGCTGCTACAATCACAGGTAGACAAATAAGTATGCCCACGATTGACCAGATAACAGGAAAGGATTTTCCTGTATTTTGTTGACGCTTCTTTGCCCATAATCTCAGGGCAACCGATGCAAATATTCCAAAAATAATTGCATATAAGACGTATTGGGAACCATTCCAAAAAATGGGTGAAGGAATAACTAAGCCTTCAATATTGAGAAAAGCTACATCGGCAAAGCTAATAGATTCTCTTTTGTTTGGGAGAAGTTTTAATACCGCGAAATACCAAAAAAACAATTGTAGTAGAAGAGGTATATTGCGGAAAATCTCGACGTATATTGAGGCTACCCGATTAAGAAGCCAATTGTCAGAAAGCTTAGAGATTGCAATAAAAAAACCCAATATTGTTGATAAGAATATTGCAGTCACAGACAATAGAATCGTGTTTAAAATACAAACGACTATAGCGTCTCCATAAGTGGAGGTAGAAGAGAAAGGGATTAGCGTCTGGCTAATGGAAAAGCCCGCTTCCGTACTCAAAAAATCTAGGCCAGTTTTTATCCCTAGTTTTTCCAGGTTAGTCGCTGAGGTGTCCACAACCCAAAAGGCAAGAAAAAGAATACCTAGAACTAGGCAGGCTTGATAGAAATTGGTTCTTATTTTTGTGCTGTACCAGAGGCGTGTTAGGTCACTCATAGGAATGCTCAAATTTTACAAAATATTAGGTGCTGTTGTTTTGGCATTTTTGGGAAGACAACCTAGTTAATAACCTTTGAAAACGCTTCCTAACGGACAAGCACCCCGAACATATAAGTTCGGGGTGCCATGACTCGTTCTATAGTCTAAGTCCTTAAACCTAGACAGGTATTACCGCTTAAATCAACGGAAAGGCATGGAAATCATAAGTCCGCCTTTACCATTAACTGCTAAATCGTTTCGACCACGTGGCATCCCTAAGCCTCTAGAGCCAAGATGATTTTCCCAAATCTCTCCGTAGTTGCCGACAGCCTTAATTGCGTTATAGGCCCAATCCTTAGAGAGCCCTATTTTAGATCCAAACTTAGCTTTTACTCCCAGGAGCCTTTGAACAAATGCGTTCTTGGAGGTGGAGCGCATTGTATCAACATTACTGCTGGTAATCCCCATTTCTTCAGCAGCTACTAAAGCATTCAATACCCAGAACACTACATCTCGCCAGTTATCGTCGCCATGTGCAACCATTGGGCCGATGGGTTCATTGGAAATCTGTTCCGGCAGGATCATGTGTTCACTCGGATCTTTCATAGATCTTGTCCGTGCACCAAGCCCAAACTTGTCAGATGAAAATACATCGCACCGGCCGGCATCATATCCCTTCTGAGACTCGCCCATTGACGCGAAAGTGACTTCCTTATACGTCATGCCATTAGCCTTGAAGTAGTCAGCAACATTACCTTGTGTGGTAGACCCAGCAGATAAGCAAACCGTGGCTCCACTCAGTTCCTTGACACTCTTAACTCCCAATTTTTTTCTAACCATAAAGCCTTGGCCTACGTCTCTAGTAAAAACCCACGTAAATCTGTGGGTAACGACATCAACTGTACCAGCCTTCATTGCTCCAAAAGCAGTCGGGAGATTTTGTTTTGTTAACTTGACCTTTTCTGGATCCCCTAAAATCGCCGCAGCAATCGCCTTACAAAGGTCGATGTCAAAACCTACTACCTTACCGGCCTTGTTTGGGGCTCCATAGCCTGGAAGTCCCGGTACTATCCCGCAATGTAGTACCCCAGCCTTCTTAACCGAAGCAAGACGATCCGCATATACGGATGAACTAAAAAGTGTTGTTACTGATACAGCTAACCCAATTGATATAGCACAAACTAAAGTACCTACTGATCTAGTCATCAAAACCTCCCATACTAAATTTAGAATAATATTATTTTTAGCTTACATCGTGATGTATCAAGGTGTAGCTCATAATAACCAATGCCTTATTTCTAACAAGTCAAATCATTTGAATGTTTAGGCACTTTCTATTCCGATGTATGGGGTCTAAACAAATAGAATTATTGGTTTAAACACTGTGAGGGATCTCCAAAAGTGGGTTCCGGGATCGTCCAAAACTATTAACATGGCTACGTTTGTTTCTAGTTACCATTTATGCAAAGGCTTAAATTAGTAAGGTCTGATTAACAGCAAGCCTTAGCACCATCAAAATAGCATACGCAGCAGGTTCATCTACAAACCCTGTTCCAAAATAGAATTTAGACGTTGTGAGAAGGCCGCAGGATCCGAAACTGGTTCACCTTCGATGATGCGTGCCTGGTCAAACAATAATAGCGCCATATCGTTTAAAGCAGTTTTTTTGGTGGGTTTATTAACGACTTCTGACATCTTAATGATTAATGGGTGTGCAGGGTTGATCTCTAACACTCGTGCGGCAGTGGGCACTTCCATCTGGCCTTGCATTTTGAGCATGCGTTCCAGATGTAGGTCCATATCTCCCTCTCCCGCAACAAGACAAACCGCGCTATCGGTTAATCTATCTGACGAGCATACATCTTTAACGGTTTCGCCTAAGGACTCCTTTAAGGCAAGTATGAGTTTTGCGACCGATGCATCATCAGCCTTTTTTGCTTCGTTTTTATCGTCGTTTTCTTTTTTATCCTTAACGCTCTTAATTTTTGATAGATCAACGCTGCCAGAGGTTGCAGACGTGAAGGGTTTCTCATCGAATTGCCCTACCATCGGGAGCCAAAACTCATCTACAGGGTCGGTCATTAACAAGACTTCGATGCCACGTGCTTTAAAACCTTCCAACTGTGGGCTCGCTTTAACCAAGTCTAGCCCTTCGCCGCTAATATAATAAATTTCTGTCTGGCCCTTTTTCATCCGATCCACGTATTCAGCAAGGCTGATAAGTTTGTCTGAGGCGGTAGAGTTGAAACGTACAATTTCTAGTATCTTATCTCTATTTTCGTGGTCCTCATAAAGGCCTTCCTTCAGTACAGCGCCAAAATTTGCCCAGAATTTAGAAAATTCTTCTGGGTCTTTTTCAGCTTTTTTCTTTAGCTCATTAAACACCCGGCGTATTAGTGCAGAGCGAATGCGTTTAACGACGACATTGTGCTGCAACATTTCACGGCTTATGTTAAGAGGTAAGTCCTCTGAATCGACGATACCCCGGACAAACCGTAAATATGCAGGCATTAAGTCGTCACAATCGTCAGTGATGAACACCCTTTTTACGTAGAGCTGTAGTCGGTTTTTGCGATCCGGGTTCATAAGGTCATAGGGCTTTGACGAAGGTATGAACATCAAGTTTGTATATTCGATTTTGCCTTCTGCACGATTATGCAATGTCAGCCATGGTTCATCGTAAACATTTGCGACATGGTGATAAAATTCCTTGTATTGCTCGTCTGTAATGTCTTTCTTTTGCCGGGTCCAAATAGCGGAACCGGTGTTAATCTGAGTATCCCCTTCTTTTCCTGCGAGCATAATAGGAATTGAAATATGATCCGAGTAGGTGCGGACGATATTGCGGATCCTAGCTTCTTCAATGTAGTCCTTTTCTTCTTTTTTTAAATATACTGTGACAGATGTTCCGGGATCATTCCGCTCTGCTTCAGCGATGGAATAACTACTTTTACCGTCCGAAGTCCAAAGCCAAGCCTGTTTTTCTCCGGCTTTGCGGGTCAGCACCTCAACTTTTTCCGCAACACTGAAGGAGGCATAAAAACCTACCCCGAACTGTCCAATAAGCGCGGAATCTTTCTTTTCATCTCCAGACAGACTTTCCAGGAATGCGGTCGTTCCAGATCGAGCAACTGTTCCCAGGTTCTCAACCAAATCGGCGTTGTTCATTCCGATACCGTTGTCAGCAATGGTAATCGTACGGTCTTTCTTGACCGTGGTGATGTTTATACTAAATTCAGCCAACCCTTTAGCCAACTGTTGATCTGTCAACGAAAGATAGCGTAGCTTGTCGCAGGCATCCGAAGAATTGGAAATCAGTTCCCTCAAAAAAATTTCTTTGTTGCTGTAAAGCGAATTAATTACCAGGCCGAGAACCTTGCTAACCTCGGCTTGAAATTCCATCTTTTCTTCGGCCATACTACCTCTCAACATTTCTGTTCTTGAAAATTTTAAATCTCATATGTGTTTATGAGCGGAGTTTTGCAAGTTTTCTTTCAAATCTATTGGGTGTCAATGAACCCAAATGATTAGCCGAATAATCATGGTCTCAATACTTTCTTTGAAATAATTGCATGCAGAACGTTAAGATGGCTAGAATTTGCTTTTGCACAACGAAATAATTCTAAATGGCTTTAGTAGCATTATTGCAGCACAATAAGCATTAGAACCAAACCGGGCTTATCTTTGCGCCTACCCAAGGAACCTTTGAAGCGACCCGATGTTGAGTGAAGGAGCATGGTAGTTAAATACGAGATCAGTAAAAACATGAGTAAATCCGAGTGTTGACGCCTAAGGAAAATACTCCCCAACATTCGAGAGCGTCTCTATTATTAGAGAAAATTTCGGCGGATGCTCGATCAACCGCAAATTGGACAGGCCGTCCAGTTTTTGATGATGTTGTAATGAGAGCGCTCGAGTTGGTGCCCCGTCATGCTTTTGTTCCTGATCAGGATCAAGCACTTGCGTACGCTAATCGACCACTCAGCATTGGACATGGGCAGACAATATCTCAACCCTATATAGTTGCTTTGATGACGGTTTTGTTGGAATTGGAACCCGGTCACAGAGTGTTAGAAGTGGGCACTGGCTGTGGTTACCAGACGGCTATTCTGGCTGAGCTTGTGGACCAAGTATTTACCATAGAAGTGGTTTCGGAACTAGCGGCAAAAGCAAAGGAAAAACTTAATTACCTTGGGTACAATACAATTGACTTCCAAACCGGTAACGGTCGTGAAGGCTGGCTAGAGAAAGCCCCCTTCCAAGCGATTTTGGTGACAGCGGCATCTGGGTCAATACCGTTGGCTCTCGTTGATCAATTGGATCTAGGAGGTCGCATGGTTATACCAATCGGCTCCCAAGAGGGGACACAAAATCTTGTAGTGCTGGTCAAAAACAAGACGGGGGAGATCACCAAAAATGAGGTTCTTCCTGTTTCATTCGTTCCCTTGGTATAGGTGAGCATATTATTTGTAAGCTAGGTTAGGAAAGATTAGGAGTTACGAATATTTCTACTGTAATGCCTTGCTGTCAGGGATGAAGCTCGACTGGCTCAAAGAAATTATTGCCCACACCCTTCTATCTAATACCTAAACCCCTCACGTTAGATTAGTAATTTAGATAATCTGATGGTTATCGTATACTACCCGGTCAGGGAAACGCTGACTGGTTTCCGCTGCTAGAAGTTGGTTAAGCCAATCATATTTACCATCTGCAGTTTCAAATTTGCAGATGGTTCGCATTTAGTATTCTCTGGGATCGACATCTTCTCCGGCCGCGAGATGATCAAGAACTGACTGCTGACCTGCCCGCAAGCCCTGGTAACTCGTATAGATCAAAGTGTTATCATCTGTGACCAATGATACACGCACATCCAGCTGCACGGAATTATCTGCCCGGATTAAAAGCCAACCGCCGGCAGGCGGTTGAACGGTTCCTTTTATGTTTGTTCCTTCAAAATGTCCGCCATCTACGTTGGCAATGATTCGTTTGCCATAAGGTAGTGTCGCCAACAATATCGAGACTAGGGGCAAAAAAGGTGATGGTAAAAAGAAAATCCAAACCAATGGAATGTTCCATAATCAATCTCCAATGACATGAGCAATCAGGCGATGACCCTACCGGCATCTACCTTCAACAGTGTACCAGTAAGATGAGGAGCTTCGTCGCTTAAGGCAAAGGAAACAAAATTTGCCAGTTCATAGGGCTCCACTACTTCGCCCATCGGCAAAGTGGGTGCAACCTTGTCTAAATAACCTGGCAGCGCTTCGGTAATAGCCGTGCGGGTTGTTCCTGGTACAATCGTGTTTACTCTTATTTTGTGTTCTGCGAGTTCTAGCGCGAGTGCTTGCATCATGAGGTGCACGCCCCCTTTTGCGGCAATATAAGATGCAAATCCCGGCGCCACTCTAATAGCTGTAGATGAACCCGTTGCCAGAAGACTGCCCCCTTCACCTTGTTCGATCAGAACCTTGCAGGCGGCCTGAATGGTGATAAAGACACCACGCAGATTGGTAGCAATTATCCGGTCCCAATCATCGAGTGTAATATTATAAAATGGAGTTTGGCCGAGGACTATACCAGCATTTGCGATAGCGGCATCTAACCGGCTAAAGTTTTTCTTTGTCTGGTTAATCATATCATTGACACTAGCCGTTTCTCGCACATCCGTCTTCGTCCATATGAGGCGTTCTTTGCCCCCCGTTTCTGCACATAAGTCAGCAGTCTCTTTAAGACCCTCAACATTGAGGCCTGCCGCGGTTACACATGCGCCATCTATAATACAGCGCTGAACGATGCTTCTGCCGATCCCGGATTCTGCTCCAGTAACAATAATTACTTTCCCAGCTAATCTTTCGTTCATGTCCTTGCCCCCCATAAATTCAATTTCTTCCCAAGAATAATCAACCATTAAAGGACTTGGCCAACCAATTCCACTCGGTTAATTTTGTTTTATAAATTAACGCGAGAACAGGAGGCTTTTCATGGGCCACTTCGACTTTGATATTGTGCCCGTCACAATACAACATGAAGAAAATTCAACATTCACTGAGACCTACGGTTTTGTGGGAAGCCAAGGTTTAGTGGTTTTAGAGGGAATACATTTCATTCCGCGAGATCGCCCATCAAATACAGTTGTTTTAATGATGCATCCCTCAAGTACCTTACAGCAACTGCCCATACCGCGGGCCTTGGCCGAAGTAGGAATTCACTTGATGTGTTGCGGTAGCCGATACCCAAAAAATGACACTGCTTTGATTATGGAAAAGGTAACATTGGATCTTGGTGCTTATGTACGTCACGCCAAGGAAGAACTTGGCTATGAAAATGTAGTATTATTAGGCTGGAGTGGGGGCGGTTCATTATCTCTTTTTTATCAGGCGGAGGCGGAGGATCCGACAATCACCAATACACCAGCAGGCGACCCCGTTAACCTGACTGCAGCTGACCTGGTTCCTGCAGACGCTGTAATGTTTATTGCTGCCCACGCCAGCCGAGCCTTGACACTGACGGAGTGGATGGATGCCTCAGTTCGGGACGAAATTAATCCAGAGGATCGTGATCCAGAATTGGATATTTATAATCCTAATAATCCTAACCATCCTCCTTTTAACTCCAAATTTCTTTTGCGATATCGAAACGAGCAGATTGTAAGAAATCGTAAAATTACGACCTGGGTCAAAGAAGTATTAGCCGAACTTAAACGCCGAGACGATGGTGAGGTGGAGCGGGGATTTGTTGTACATCGCACCATGGCCGATCTCCGCTGGATAGATCCTGCGGTTGATCCGAATGAACGCAAGCCTAACTGGTGTTACTTGGGAAACCCCCGCACTGTGAATAATGGCCCTGCTGGTTTGGCTAGGTTCTGTACGCTTAGAAGCTGGCTTTCCCAGTGGTCATACGACGAGTCTCGAGTGGATGGGATTATTAGTGCTCAACGGGTTTCTGTTCCTTTTCTGACACTTGAGAATGGAGCCGATGATGCTTGTCCTGCTAGTCATGCTAGGATGATCTTTGACGCTGCCGCAAGTGCGAATAAGGAAATGGAGGTAATAAAAGGCGCCGGTCATTATTACAAAGGTCAGCCGGAGAAAATGAATAAGGCTGTTAGCCTAATCATAAATTGGTTGGAAAGGCAGGGCCTTGTAGACACTATCGTGTCTCGGCATTAAAAGATCTAATCAAGGTTAAACTGGCTAAGTAGCACATTCACTTGCATCCAAACTTTGATGATTTAATCCTGAAGCTATGCAGATTAACACTCCCTCTCCTCAGATTATAGCCGCGTTGGGACCTACAAACACCGGCAAAACCTATCTCGCATTTGAACGTATGCTTGGCTACGGAAGTGGTATGATTGGGTTTCCTCTCCGCTTGCTGGCAAGGGAAAATTATGAACGGGCCGTGACCATAAAGGGATCGCGGCAAGTGGCATTGATTACAGGCGAAGAAAAAATCGTTCCCCCTTACGCGAAATATTATTTTTGCACCGTAGAATCTATGCCCATTGATAAATCTGTTGCCTTTCTCGCGGTAGATGAAATCCAAATGTGTTCTGACCCAGAACGCGGTCATATTTTTACTGACCGTCTTTTGCACGCCCGCGGACGTCAGGAAACAATGTTCATGGGTGCGGAATCTATCAAGCCACTAATAAAAAAACTAGTACCAGAAATTAAAATTACATCTCGCCGCCGATTTTCGACCCTGACTTATTCAGGACCACGTAACATTGTTCGCCTTCCCCCTCGAACAGCGGTCGTGGGGTTTGCAGCTGCCGATGTTTATGAGATAGCGGAATTGATTTGCCGCCAACGAGGAGGAGCCGCCATAGTAATGGGGGCCCTCAGTCCACGTACAAGGAATGCTCAGGTAAATCTTTTCCAAAATGGAGATGTCGATTATTTGGTGGCAACGGATGCCATCGGCATGGGTTTGAATATGGATGTAGATCATGTTGCTTTTTCTTCAGTAAGTAAGTTCGATGGCACAGTTCGCCGTGATCTTCGATCAGATGAGCTGGGGCAAATTTCGGGCCGGGCCGGTCGTCATATGAGGGACGGGACGTTTGGAGTTACCGGTGATGCTCAGGACTTGTCACCCGAAATTGTGGAGGCAATTGAAAGTCATGCATTTATGCCATTAAAGTTTCTTTTCTGGCGGAACCCTTTTTTAGACTATTCAGATATAGATACCTTGCTGTCTACCTTGGGCCGTGCGCCAAATCAAAGAGGTTTAGTTAAAGTTCAAGAACCTGATGATGAAAGATTTCTCAAGGACATGTTGAATGACCCAAAAATTATGGCGAGTGCAAAGGGGGAAGATGTTGTGCGGTTATTGTGGGAAGTTTGCCAGGTTCCCAACTACAAAAAAAGCTTGGGCGGCGATCATGTCAGGCTATTGTCCAAAATTTATAATAATCTTAGAAAACACAGTTGCTTGCCGGTCGATTGGGTCGCAGATCAAGTGAGTAGGCTGGATCTGATTGATGGTGATGTTGAGACACTAGTTAGTAGGATAGCGGGTATCCGTTTATGGACTTATGTAGCCCACAGAAATGACTGGCTAGAAGATGTGACATACTGGCAGGAAAGAACTCGGGAGGTGGAAGATAAACTCTCCGATGCTTTGCACAGGGGTCTTACTCAACGTTTTGTGGATCAGCGAACAGCCACTCTAATGAAGCGTCTGAAAGACAAAGATAAACTGTTTGCCAATGTCAAAGATAACGGGGAGGTGTTGGTTGAAGGTCACTTTGTCGGAAATTTGATCGGGTTTCGATTTTTAGCTGATACTGCTGAGAGTTCTGCTGGCGGAAAAGCGGTTAGAATGGCGGCGTTGAAGGCTCTTGGGCGTGAGGTTGCTCGCCGCGCCCATAAATTTTTAAACGATCCAGATAAAACAATTTCAATCTCTGATGAAGGTAAGGTTGAGTGGAGAGGAGATTGCGTGGCTCAACTGGTTAAAGGTGTAACGCCACTTAAACCGAGAATTGTAATGAAATATAGCGAATTACTCGAACAGCCGGCGTATCAACAAGTCGAGAATAGACTAAATAATTGGCTTGAGACCTATATTGGCTCAGTTCTTAAACCACTTTTGAAAATTCAAGAAGCTTCATTGGAGGGTGCCGCCCGGGGTATTGCTTTTCAACTCATTGAAGGCCTGGGTGTTTTATCAAAGAGAACAGTAAAAAAGCAAATCCGGTTATTAACAGAAAACGATTACAGTACTTTTCGACACAATGGCATCAAAATGGGTCGTAATGAGATATTTATTCCTGCGCTCTTGAAGCCTAAACGGGCCGCCTTTACCGCCCTTCTTTGGGCAGTCTTTCGGGAATTGGATAAAATTCCATCTCCACCAATGCCCGGCAGAGTTTCTATACCAATTAGTTCTGGTCTGCCCTCGACTTTTTACCATGTGGCTGGTTTCAGGCGGATAGGTCCGGTGCTCATGAGGGTCGATATTCTTGAACGTTTAAGTGGACAAATTCGGCGGCGAGGGTCGGAAGGAGCGTTCGCAGTGGATGCTGAGTTATTAAATTTAGCTGGCTGCACACGTGCAGAAATGGATGGTATTTTAAACGTGCTGGGTTACCCTGGAAAGTCAAAGGATGGACAAACGCTATATAAAAAGTCTCCAAACAAATTACATCGGAAAAAACAATATGGAGGGGTACAGAAGGCTCTAACTGATCCCATCAATGAAGGATCTCCTTTTGCTAAATTGAAGGATTTAATGGCTAGTTGATGAACAGAGATACACTGAGACTAGATAAGTGGTTTTGGTACGCGCGTTTTATTAAAAGTCGATCGTTGGCTACTAAACTTTGTAACTCGGGAAAGGTGCGAGTGAATGGCAATCTTATAAAAAAAGCCCACCAGAGCGTTACTCCGGGTGATGTGCTAACTTTTTCCGTAGGACCTAACATCAGGGTGATAAAGATAATTAAACTTGGCAACCGACGGGGTCCTGCAAAAGAGGCACAGGCCTTATATGAAGATCTGCAACCGATTGACCAAATAGCAAAAAAGATTGATTCTACTTTAGCCCCGGAACCCGCCAAACGGGAACGGGGATCGGGAAGGCCAACCAAAGTTCAACGCCGGGCTATAGAACGGTTTATGGGTTGGTTGAAAGGTATATAATGGAAACTCCAAGAGGCTTAATGGTCAGTTCATTAAGAGTGATGATGTTACTTTTTAGTCAAGTGTCAGCGAACACTATTAAACACTAAAGATAGATTATTTGCTGGCATATAAATTTTTTTAGTCATTCGGAAAGAGTTGTTTTCTGCAACCTGGCGCACGCCGTTTAGGTCACGGACACCCCACTCCGAATTGCGGGACTTCAGACTTCTATCAAAAATAGCATTGCTATCGGCGGTATGAATCCCGTCGACAGAAAAGGGGCCATAAAGATAAATTACTCCGTCACGCGGCAAGATCCTGGAGGCGCCCGAAAAGAGGCTTTGACAGGATTTCCAGGGGGAAATGTGAATCATATTGATACACAAAATAGCATCCGCTTTTTTTATCGGCCAAGGCTCTTCACGTGTATCAAGATAAATGGGAGGTAGAATATTTTTTGTCTTAACATGCTTGATCCATGCTTTTATACTTTTTTGATGACGGTCCTCTGGATCGCTAGGTTGCCATCTAAAATTCTGAAGTTGGCTGGAAAAATGGCAGATGTGCGCGCCCGATCCGCTACCAATTTCAAGCACTAGGCTACCATCCAATATTGTTTCTAAAAGGACGTCCCTTAATACTTCAAGGATAAAACTTTTATTTCGCTCCGGCGCAGGCCATTGTAGGCGTTCATCAGGGTGATTAGCCATTACAATTTTAATAATGGAACCAAGAAGGTTAGGCAAGGTCACCCAGAAAATTGAACAATTTACCTCGACGATCCTTGCCGTTTCTACAGTTTATGTGTTACTCAACCACTATGTTCGATAGGATAAAGGCGTTATTTGAGTCTGCCGAAACCTCAGATAATCAAGAAATGGTTAGCAGTGATGAACTTCAATTAGCCGCCGCCGCATTACTTGTAGAAGCTGCGAGCGTGGATGGGGATTTTGATACACTCGAGCGGCAAAGTATTCATACGATCATGGAAACACACTTCAATTTATCCGTTGGAGAAACCAAAACGTTGGTAGAGCTGGCGGAATTGGCTGTGGAA
>JYMV01031132.1_pt1 | contig 44913 bp, 39 predicted proteins | sample 338911 | NCBI WGS metagenome assembly JYMV01 (sample SAMN03354496, study PRJNA234377) | hydrothermal vent metagenome | biome: Deep sea; feature: Hydrothermal plumes at the Eastern Lau Spreading Center, Western Pacific Ocean; material: Seawater | place: Tonga | collected 2009 | depth 2000 m m | reverse complement strand
CCTCGCAACTGCAGAGTGCCATCTCCAAACCGCAGCGGATTTACTTTGACCAGGTCAAACCGGAAGTGGAATTTGTTGATCTACCAACCCATGTCAGTCGGTCACCGTTCAAAGTCCGGGTCAGATACGGTGACAACAGCGGCGGTCCAGCTGGTTCAGTCACCCTGTTTGTCAATGGTAAAGCGCAGGCAGTGTCGACAGAAACTGCACTCACTACTGTAGAGGTCAAGCTGAAAGTGGGAGACAACCTGCTGGTGGTCTCGGCCGTAGATTTAGCTGGTAATGTCAGCCAGCCGTTGCAGAAGCAGCTGGTTCTGGATGATAAGGCACCGGAAACAACGCCTGCCAACCTGTCGATGGTTCTAAGTTTTTCCGGTAGGGAAGTCAGTTTGAGCTGGTCAGTTGATGTCAATGCCGGCAGTTATAACCTGTATCGTTCGGAAATGCCAATTGACCAGGTTGATGCCAAACAGCGGCTGGTAGAGAATTTGTCTGTTCCAGAGTACCGTGATGTAGATATTAATGTAGGCAGTACCTACTATTATAGTGTGACCTCGGTTAGTCCGGCTGGTTTAGAGTCACAAAAGGTATCAGTTAACCTGAACCTGACGGTGTTGTTAGCCTCGGCTGGTGGTACCACGGTGTTGGCTGATGGTGGTCGTCTGACGGCAGTAGCAGGTGCCTTAACACTGGATCCGACACTGTACACAGCCATTTCCATTCAGAGGCCAGCGGAGGCGGATTTACCTGATTTATCTGGTGCCATAGAAGGGACAGGGCGTCGGTTTGCGGCCCTGATGCAGAACGGTTCACTGTTTGAATCAGAGTTTCTGAGTGCGGTGGATATCTCTATCCCCTATCCGGCTTCAGAGATCCCGGAATCGTTGAAGATGTTCGTGTTGGAGGGGGATGAGTGGAAGTTAGTAGAAGGGGTGGAAATTAACGCTGCTGCTAAGACGCTGAACCTGAAGGCCAATAGATTCAACACTTACCGTTTAATGTTGCCGCAATCCAAACCGTGGGATCTGAATGGAGATGGCAAGATAGATATCCTTGATTTGTCGATAGTGGGTCGTTATTTGGGTCAGACGGGCGAGAAGATAAAGGGAGATGCGGATGAAAATGGCCTGGTGGACCTGTATGATCTGGTGATGGTTGTAACCCACTTTGGCCAGAGCTATGATCTGCTGGCGGCTGCGCCAATGGCTGTGATGGGCCGATCAGTGGTTAAGGTGTCGATGATCGCCAGGCATTCAACGGATCATAGAGGTGGTCTGCAAACTCAACAGCTTGACCTGCAGGTCAAGGCAGATATCCTGGAATCGATAGCTGGTTATCAGTTGGAGTTGACCTATAACCCGCGTTTACTGATGGTAGTTGGTTTTGAAAAGGGCAATTTACTGGGAGCGGAAAGTTTCCAGCTGCAACCGCAAATGACGTTGGGTAGAATAGGCAACATTGCAGCCACTCAAATTGGTGAATCAGCTGGTTTAGGTGCGGCAGAGTCAACCATGGCCAGTGTCAGTTTCCGTTTAAAAGGCGACCTTGACCTGGCTTTGAAATCGATAGGCATCCGCAACCTGGTGATAGCCAATCAACAGTCACAGTCGTTGCCGGTTGAGCTAGAGCGGATGACTACGAATCTGGAGACAACTCCAATGGTCCGATTCAGCCTGGGTCAGAACTATCCTAACCCGTTCAATCCGGAGACTTGGATACCGTATCAACTGGCCAGTTCAGAGCAAGTAGTAGTACGGATCTATGACGCCTCGGGTCATTTGGTACGGCGACTTGATGTCGGGTTACAGAGTGCGGGTGATTACACTGGGCGAGGCGGAGCAGTTTACTGGGACGGTCGGAATCAGTTTGGGGAGCAGGTGGCATCGGGCGTATATTATTACACTATTGATGCTGGTGACTTCTCAGCTACCAGCAAGATGCTGTTGTTGAAATAAAATTCAGTTCTAATCTTATTATTTAAGGTTCAAGGCTGGATACACTGGCGTCCATTTCTGGCTCCAGCCAGGCAACATCACTGTCATCATCTTCAAATCTAGCCATACCTACTGTTTTTATCGCTTGATCATCAACCTTCTCCAATGGTGTGTAGGATGGATGGTGTGAATCTTTATATGGATTATTTTGCGCAGAATTGTAGCAGCAGATTAAGGTCCAACGTGGATCTTCAGATCTGTTTTGATCCGAATGGTGAAGTAAATTACAGTGGAAAAATAATGCGTCGCCTGGTTCCATCTCACAATGGATAAGTTCCAAGCGCTTAAGGGCTTGATCGACTTTCTCTTTGTCAGCGCCTGCTTGCTCGCCCGTGGTAACATGGTTGAGCCGTCCCATGTGATGGGATTCCGCCAATACCTGTAAGCAGCCGTTTTCTCTCGTTGCTGGGTCGACCGCGATCATCACACTCGCAAGTCGTGGGAAAAGCAGCCCGTTTTGATACCAATAACCGTAGTCTTGGTGCCATGTCCAGGCACCACCTACCTTGGCGTCTTTGAGAATCATTTTAGAATGATAATGATAAACCTCTCCATCCAGCAGTTTCTCCATTGAGTTGACGATCCGGTTACAACGCGCGACCATCCCATAGATGCTGTTTCCAGGATGATTCCATAAAGAGAGACGTACAAGCCCGCCTTCTCCATCGTCGCTATGATATGATCGCTTGTCCAGTTCTCGATCTGACTTAGCGGTACGGCGTAATAAGTTAATCTCTTCCGAGTCGAGCATCTGTTGAACCAAAACATATCCATCTTGGTGGAATGAATCAACTTGAACTGCGGATAATACTGGCATTGGAGTATCCTTTTGTCTGTATCAGCTAATCAGAGCAAACTGATCCCTGATCCAATCTACCACTTTTCCAACCATAGGACTTAGCGAGTCATCGCTGAAAACATGATTTGCATCTTCAATGGTAAGAAGTTCTTTAGGCTCGTTTGCTTGAGCATATATTTTTTGAGAATCTTCAATTGGTACAACATCGTCTTCAGTGCCATGAACCAATAACCATGGAACTGAGATCTTGGATGCGCAATCAACCACTGTATCTGTTTGGGTAAGATCGTCCATATATGCTTGTGATAGTGGACAACTTGGTTCATCCCACATGAATCCCTTATCAGGAGTAACTTCTCCGAACTCTCGTTGGGCAAAAGCCTTTGTTTCAACCATTCCAGCTAGTGAGACGAGGAGTTTTATCCGGTTATCTTGACTGGCGCTTAGCACCCCAACCGCTCCACCCATACTGTGACCAACATAACAGATTGTGTGGTGATCCAGTACATCGAGGACAGATGCTAAATCTCCAATTTCTTTTGAGATCGTCGATTGGGTGAATGCACCATCTGAGTCGCCGTTACCAGAGAAAGAAAACCGTATGGTCGGTATTCCCGCGTTGCTTAAATTGTCCGCCAGTTCAACCAAAAAAGGCCTATCCTTATTGCCTGTTACGCCGTGTCCCAGCACCACGATATTCTGCGAATTTTTATCTCCAGCATGAAAAGTATAGTCTAAATTTTCACCACTTGCGTTTTCAATGTTTCCAAACATCGTCTCTCCTGTTTTGATCATTAGATCTTTAGGGTTACAATCGACAGATTGTGATCTTAGCCTGATCAGTTTTGTCTCTATTTGTTATCGTTTTGCTATCAGCTAAAATATAACAAAGTGTATTTATTACATCATTCTGTTGGTTGATTAGGTAATGGTTGCATTGGGATGTTATTGATGACCAAGATCTTGCCTTCAAAACCAACTTGGACTGTTTTTTGTTCGTTTGTCTCATCTGCTGACAGAACTGTCAACTTGCCAGGATTTGAGGCGTCTGCTGTTCCTTTTGTGGTTATATGGAGTTTGATTGTGTAAGTCCCAGAATCAGTGAGGTTTGGCAAAACACTGAATGTCCCGATGTCAAGGGCACAGACTACTTCTGCGCACTTGTACAAGCATAACATATGGGTAAATGAATCGCCGTCAAAACGCCACTGGTTGCGTATGTTTTCTCCTTGTGAGATGACATCGAAAATCCATCCGCCCTGAATTAATTTCTTTAACTCTTCAGGTGTAAGCGCTTTTTTTTCTTCAACTTGCTGATTATCCTGGTGTAGCTTGATTTGTTCAGCTAAGGAGTCGATTCTTTGGGTTTGATCTTCTAACAAGCTAATCAGTTTCGCGCTTTGTTTGTCGTCTGCAACTAAACTTCCCTGGACTTCCTTGATTTGTGTAGTAAGATTGGTAATTATCCGTTTCTGCTCGCTGTCGTCGATAGCTGTGTTTTCCTGTTGTATTCGAATCAAACTTTCTAATTCAGTAATGTGGGTGTTTTGTTCTTGAATCAAGTTCAGGACACTTTGGTTTTCATCATCGTCCGCACAACCGATAAAGATGATGACGAGTGTGAAAAGCAGAACAATTTGTTTAATGCTCATGTAAAATCTCCATTTAAATATGTCTTACCTAATATCTAATGATTTTAGATGGTGTTAAGTTAAGAACTATTTTCAGGGTAACCATTTTCGTGTGGACTGAAGGCCTCTGAGGTTAGATAATAGCAACCGGTTGCCATGTCTCCCATTCCACAACGTTTCATCTGGTATGGATTCTGCTCCAGGGTTTAGGTCTGTGATTAGGCTGGTTTCAGTTGGATAGGTGGTGCCAATAACTTTAGTGCATGCAAAGTAGATGACCTCAACACGCATATTCAGCGCAACTCTGGTTGCGATTGTGTTGACTGCTAATGTTGTGGATGTAACCAAAATAGAACAGAAGTGTGTGCTTTCATTCCGTGGAGCTTGTACAGCAAAGCGATTTGTAGTATATCATGTGATTAACGGTCTTGAAAAGCTTTCGCGTCAATACCGGTACCGGTAATTCTACTTGATCTCGTTTGTTGCTGTTTGGCATGATGCTGCTGAAGATCTCATAAGGAAATTCTAGAATGAGTAAGCCTAATATCTTGTTGTTGATGACCGACCAGCAAAGGTGGGATGCACTTGGATGCTACCAAGATTGGTTGCAAACTCCAAACTTGGATCTAATAGCCAACGAAGGCATTAGATTTACAAACTGCGTAACCAATTCACCGGTATGTATTCCTGCGCGTCTCTCAATGGCAACGGGGTTGTATCCTCATAATACTGGGGTTTGGAATAACATTAAACACCAAATGGGTTGCCATATTCCAACTTGGATGCAAGCAATTCGGTCAGCGGGGTATCGTACCAGCTTGTTTGGAAAAACCCATCTTCATCCACACCAGGGAGATTTACGTGAGTGTGAAGATTTGATGTCTGTTTATGGTTTGGATGATGTCAATGAAATTGGCGGCCCACGTGCCAGCACGCGTGTTCTTTCGCATATGACAGCGGAATGGGAGGCTAAGGGAATCTGGCGCGATTATCAAGACGATTACAGGGATAGGTTCGATGCGAAACCGCATGTTGTGCGGCCTTCAGTTCTTGGATTGGATGATTATGCGGACGTATACGTTGGCCAACAAGCTAAAAAGTATCTTGAAAGTTATCAGCGATCCGAACCTTGGTTCTGTTGGGTGAGTTTTGGTGGGCCTCACGAGCCGTGGGACACTCCAGAACCATACGCAAGTTTATATGATATGGAACAGATGCCAGCGCCAATCCCCAGACCCAATGATGATCGTAATCGGCCGCAAGGTCACCTAGATCAGCATATGAAGCAATTGAATCCACAGTTTGATCCGGATGATATTGCGAAAATGAGGGCAAACTATGCCGGAAATGTAACTTTGATTGATCATCAAATCGGTGAAGTTCTGCAGGTAATTAAGGACAGGGGTGAATTTGATAATACCATTGTAGCGTTTGTTTCAGATCACGGTGAGATGAATGGCGATTATAATTTGATCTATAAGTCAAATTTTCTTAATGGAGCGACTCGCGTACCATTGTTATTCAGAACACCGGAGACAGCTAAGAATGAGATTGGAGGACAAATCTGCACAAGTCCCGTTGAATGGTTTGATGTCGGGCCGACACTGGTTGAACTTGCTGGAGGGGGAATTAATTATCAGCAATTTGCCAAGTCACTCTGTAACGTATTGGAAAAACCTATAGAAGGTCACCGTGATTACGCAATCTCTGAATTAAACGGTGAGATTATGCTCTTAAGTCGGGAATGGAAAATCGCGCTCAACACGTTGGGAGAAGTCTACTTATTGTTCAGCGTGCAAGAAGACCCGGACGAAACTGCAAACTTGGCAGGACTTGCTAAATACAAGAATGTTGAGAACCAACTGCGACATTGCATCCTCAACCGCTTAGCTCAGAGCCTATTTCAAAAAAAATAAATCCCTGATTACCGGTTAATATTATGGACTTAGTAATCAGGGATCTGTCAGGATTGTGGAGTAAAAGTTATTCCTGTGGTTTTTTGAAGCGTCTTTTGGGCTTTTCCCCATTAGTTTTGGGTTCGGCCGACTTTGCTTTAGCCGGCTCCTCTGATTTCGCCTTCTCACTATTTTCTATGCCCGCTAGCTCCTGTAGCATGTGCCAGTTGTCCAAACGCTCTTGCTGGGAGGCCAGCAATTCTGGTGAAGGATTACCTTCCTTGTCGAAGTGTTTGGAAAAACGTCCCTCACTTCGAGCGAAATTGATGAAGTTAATTGTCTCACCCGTTTTGCGTATTGTGTACCAGTCATCTGTCACAGATGGGTTTCCTTTTAGATCCAATCTTTCTTTGATAGTATTTCCTTTTCGCGGATCATGAATTAGCAGTGGAAATGCTCGTGATTCCACTGCCAGTTTTGCTTGATGCATTGCCATATTATCGGCAACACCGTGTTCTGGTTGGCATGTGGAATAGGCGATAATGACTGCTGGACCAGGGAATTCGTTGGCTTCCATCACGGCACGATAAAAATGGTTGAAATGCGCACAGGTAGTTTGCGCTACGTATACATTTGGATGCATTACACAAATTTGAGCCAGTTCTTTACGGCCTTCCCTCTTACCTTTGAGTTCCTTGCCAAAATCCGCCATGTCTGCTCTTTGTGCCATGAAACTTGCCGTGGAAGCCTGACCACCAGTGTTAGAATAAACCTGTGTATCCAGTACCAAGACTTTGATATGTTGACCTGACATCATCATACGCGAAAGTGCTTGAAACCCAATATCCAACATGGCACCATCACCACCGACAACCCACAGCTTTTTATCTCCCCAACCCATCTGATCCCAACGGGAACGGACCCCCATGGCAAAAGTTGGCCCATTTTCGAACAGCGAATTCGCCCAGGGAATTACATAAGGGTTGTAAGGATAAGTTGAGGTATAGACAGTATTACATCCCGTAGATGCTATCATTCCCATATTTTCGGCGCCGTGAGCAAAACCCGTTGCTGCGACCATCATACGAAGTGCTGTGGCTTCACCGCAACCCATGCAGGAACCTGCTCCTCCAACGTAAAGAAGTGCGTCCGGTTCAAGCATCATATCAGTCAGTAGGCGCTCGTTGATAAAACGTTTGGGACTAGCAGGCAATTGGTTGTAGAAGTCCCAAGTTCGACGAAATTGACCTAGACTGGTTTCCGTTTTGGGAATCATGGATAATGCCTGATGGTCACCACAAGCTTCTACGCATTCGGCGCAGCCCTTACACTTAGTTGGATCTATGAAGATACCAAAAAGACCACCTTCTTCACCCTTTTTCTCATAGATTGAAGTGTACTTCTGGGTTTCGGCGAAGCGTGACTCGAAGGTTGCTTTTTCTATGGGATCCGAGATGCTGCTAAGTTCCTGTTCCAGAGTGTCTTTCTCTACTACCTTACCAAGGATTGCTGTGTCCGGACATTCGATGACACACTCCATGCAGCCCACACACATCGAGGGGTCATAGAATGGTATCTCTGGGGCAATATAACTGAAATCTCGGTACACACCGGTACCTGCCGGAATAATGCTGCGCGCTGTATCGAGATCTGCTTCCAAATCATCATCCAAACCATCGTTGTAAGCGCCAATAACTTTTGTATTGAATTGATCAATGTCAACTAGCGGTAATACATCAAAGTTGTCGGTACTTGGTGCCGCTGAAGGTATATCTTTCATCTCGTCGCCCTTTCTATTGCAACCTTATAATTCACCATTTTCTTTGAAAACTTCTTGATTAACAACGATTTTGGGAAGTCCCAAGATCGTCCAGATTGGCCTATTACCAGCTTTAATAGACTCAATTTCATCATCTGTTATCTTGTGTTCCATAATGCTCTGGCCGTCATCGTGAACTTTGCGAGCCGTCCAACCTTCGTCAGTCTGCTGATATTCGATGTGATCGATAATCTTCCTTAACATCTTCCTCCATCAATGGAAGTTCTTTTGCTATAGAGGTTTCTTCAATAATCTGACGTGGCACTTCAAAAACCTCAGAATAACCACGCCGAATCGCTTTTAAATTATCTTGGACGGTTTGTTCTCCATGTTTGCCCCAGAAACGTCGGACTACGGACTCGACACGCTCAAACATCTGTTCTTCTGTCATGTTATAATCCTGCAAGAAAGGCGCGCTCTTGAGGAAAATTCCGAGTAGAACAACACCTTGCATACGTTGCTGGAGCTCGACTTGCGTGGCTGATTCACGAGCAATTGCCACTGTGTCTAGCGCTACCACGCGAATTTGCTTTTTGCGAATAGTCTCTTTGGCTCTCGAAGGAATTGGATCCCAAACCTCTCTTGGGTCAGTTTTATTACTTTGGATAAAGATAAAGCCATGTTCCTGCAGTCCCTTTAGCGGATTCGCAGTCTGAAAAGCATTAACATCATTCAGAGGAACGAAATCTACATAATTCAGTTCGGCGTGTGCGCGGATATGCTCATTGGCAATTGTCAAATAGTATGTAGTTGGAAGACCTGCTTTTTCAGACCCATATTTTGGATAGGCTTGAACGTCAAAACCAAAGTCACCGAGTATGGTAGCAAGAATCTTGTTTGTAGTGACTGAACCGTATCCTCCAACGGAATGACCACGCATGGAAAAAGATCCCGCTGTGCGGACATCCGGGTCAACGGATCCGTTCAGTGCCAGTTCATGTTTGATCCCGATGACAAAGAAGCGTCTTGAATCTTTCTCCCGCATGTGTTCTACCATAGAGATAAAATCACCTGGGCGGATGTCGCGACTACCCAAACCTCCCGCTCCAGAATAAATTGTGGGAACACGATCTATCTGTGAATAACCGGGCGTTCCGGAGACTGCATCAGCAAATGAAGACTTAATTTCTGCCGTTAAAGGATTGGATTGTGCTAATGGGTTATCCATTCGTTCCAGAATGGAGAATGCTTTTACCTGCTTAAGTGCCTCAACGAGTTGTTGGCCAGGGAAAGGACGGAAGACATTTACATGGACGACCCCGACGGGGATTTGCATTTCCTCCCTTATATAGTCGACGGTTACCATTGCTGTTTCGGCTGCTCCGCCCATTGCGACTATCGCATATTCCGCATCATCCATTCGGTAAGGTTCAATCATACCATAGCGACGTCCTGTCAGATTGTAGAACTCATCCATGGCATTTTGCAGGAATTTGGGAACACGATCATAGTAATGACGCTGTGCAACTTTACCTTTCATATAGCTGTCTTGATTCTGCACAACACCAACCATGAGCGGGTTGTGCGTATCAAACATGTTCCGTATTTTTTCGCTGGGGTGCCCGAGGTACTGTTTCATCATATCCGGTTCTAAGTCGAGGACAGTCTCAACAGTGTGCGTGGTCAAAAAACCATCTTGTATGCAAAGGAACGGTGTTTCGGAATCTTCAGCTGCTCTTCTGGTAATTAAAGCCATATCGCCGATTTCTTGGGCGTTTTTGGAAAAAACCATTCCCCAACCGCAGTCAGCTACTGCCATTACATCATCATGTCCAGCATGCACATTCAGGGAATGGGAAGTCAAAGCACGGGCACCGATGTTAAATACCGCTGGCAAACGTTTCCCTGAAATGGTGTACAGGACTTCTTTCATCAGGACTAGCCCTTGTCCGGAAGTATAATTAGCAACTCTTCCTCCAGCTAATGCGAAACCCTCGGCAGATGAAGCAGAACTGTGTTCAGACTCCAGTTCCAGGAACTCTAATTTTTCATCCCAGAGATTCCGGTGGCCATCCGCCACGAACCTAGCATATCCTTCCCCCATCTTTGAAGATGAGGTGATTGGATATGCACACGCACCTTGTGTGGTATGTATATCCACGTATACTACCGCTTCAGCACCATCTCGAATATTTCGTAAGCCGGGATAAGGGAATTCTTTTTGGGGATCCATTTAACATTCTCCATATAAAAAAGCGATGCTAGATTCCTAGGAAATAATGGCCGGGATCCAGATTTTGATCATCCAAATTGCAGGCCGGAATAAAATGCATGATTGCTACAGTAATTTTGAAGGTAATAGTACAGGGTAAGCGAACATTTGCCTTTTGGTTGTTCAAATGACAATTTTGAACTCAAACAAATAAACGCTTGATGTAATATTTCGTTATTGAAACTCTCTTAAGTATGTAAGATGAAAACTCGATTCAGAAAATGTCCTTTAATTCTCCTCACTACACGCAATCTCGCATTCAAAAACCTAATCAGGTTCTATTGAGTTCATTGGATGAAATTGGATTGAAAGGAGTTTCCGGACATCTACACCATGATTACGCATATAAGAATATCATACCAATTGCAATTTTACAAATCAATTTCAGGTTATTCTAGATTTGCAGTGGGGTCTTAAAATGCTGCAGTGTATGCCAATTCTAATCAGTGGACACTCTCTGATTTTAAGTGTTTTCTCGGATTTTTTTTAGTATGGTATCTAGTTTCTCAGTTTGTTCTTTTCGTAATCGGTTATACACTTTTTCAGATATTTGTTCCTTTTCATAAACAGTGTCGAGGTGTGATATGAGTTCGAGCCGAGCGTTTTTTGCCTGATTCAGGTCTTTGCTGTTTAGTTTCTTTAACCAATTTAGATCAGCAATATTCTGCTGAGCAAGGAATTGATTTGCGTGCGGTGGTGACACCCGGATTTTGAAATGGATTACTACTAAAAACCCGCCGAGAATTGCTGCAGCAATTGCAATAAGAATTCGCAACCACGTTTCTGTCTTTGGGTTTTGGATGGTTGATGTTGAAGGAGGTTTCCTGATTTGGAAACGAACATCAGCTAATTGGCCTGGTTGCAGGCTTGCTGCAGAACTGGATGTGTAAATATTATAAGTTTGATCGTGAATTCGTTCCTGCTGATTTTCACTTAGGAATTCAGTGCTAGGAACCAGCGGGATTCCTTCAGGTATAAATGTGTTCAACTGAACTGTCTCACAGTTGATTCTCCGTGATAGATCAAGCGTTTCACTGAGACGGATTGTGTAAGTGAAACCAAAATTTTGTGTTTCGCTAGGCTTAATTAAGCCCAGAAGTTCAAGGCTTCCAGAATTTTCTGCTAGCCTACCCACAGATTGGGGCTCCAGTTTTAGATTTAGAAACTCCTTTGGTAAAGAACATAAGATTATTGGTGAATCACCTTGGTGTTGGGTGGTAGCATCTTGATTTTGTGCCTGTATTAATTCCATCACGGTAATGAGTCCATTTCCAATATGTGTAATAACCAGAGTATGTTGCAGAATCTCTATTCTTGGCTGTTTATGGGTTGAATTGTCTGCATTGGGTTCTTCTGCAAAGCCTGTATAGTGGATTTGGCAGGTTAGTGAAGTTAGAATAATAAGAACAGAAAATGTAGGACGCCAAAAGGAAAACTGACAGGCTTTTGTCCCGTTCATTTCTATTGGTCCTCAAATCGACGACGTTCCTTATACTCTTGTATCTCATCCTCCAGCGATTTTTCACTTGGGGTTTCAATCCGATTCAAGATCTCTGCTGTTTCGTGCAGAAGTTCTTGGTGTAACATTTGATAGTCTCTCTCAGAAATTTTTCCAACTTCGTAGTCTTCATCAAGATCAACCAGTGCTGAGTAACTCTGTTCGCGCTGTAGAGCCAGTTGTTGTAAGGCAGAATCCGTTACATCAGTTTCTGGTTGCACCTGTTGAGACGACCAGAGAGGGAAAGCCAGGTAAATTAAAAGTAGAATGCCAAGGATGATAATCCATAGGAAGATAAGCGTCATGCATTTTATCCCGGAAACAAATTGGTATCTTAAACAAAAAAATGGAAATTAGGAAAAACCGCAACCCCTAATTTCCATTTAATTTAATGTGAAAACTGTCGCTTAGATTACCAAATGATGTAGATAAAACATGTTAAGGACTTGCTTTAAGAAACGTAACTGTAGCTCGTCGATTCATGTCGCGACCAGCTTTGGTGTTGGTAGGACCAACTGGTCTTGTGTGTCCATGTCCCACTGTTTCTATTGTGTTGGAAACACCCTTTTGCTTAAGATATTTTGCAACTGACTCAGCGCGTGCTTGTGAAAGGTCCCAGTTACTGCGGTAAGATCCGCTTAAAACCGGGTTCCCATCAGCATGTCCTGCTACAGAAACTGCCCTATCCCCATGTGCATTTATATCAGCAACTATGTCATCCAAAGCCTTTTTAGCAGCCGAATTCAAGCTAGATCTGCCACTGGCAAAATGGACTTTAGTAAGACTCCGCTCCCGTGCATCCCATAGTGCGTTGAATTTGCCGATTTCCGCAGCGTTAGCCTTCACGACAGCATTGCTGTCACCGATAGCTTTCTCCAGGTCTTGGGCTGTATCCGCTGCTTTACTGTCCAAAGCGCTTACCTCTCCACGGATCTCCTCATCCGCTTCCTTACTAAGTTGTTGAGCTGTAGCTACAGCTCCTTCAGCGGCTTTCTGAACTTTCTCTCCAACTACATCAGCATGGGCTTTGGCAGCTGCAATTGTGTCGGCATCCCCTTGTTCTGAAACGGAAATAGACTCGTTTTTCGCGCGGTCAATCGCTTCTGTAAGGGTGTCTTTTTGCTGATCGACCTTGCCATCAAGACTATCCAGAGCGTTGTTTAAGTCTGCAAAGCTTTTTTCTTGCTTACCGATATACCCTTCTCCGTGCTCACGCTCACCTGTTTCCTCATCGATGATCGGGCCGTCTCTCCAGGCTAAAAAATCATTTTCCTTCAATCGTCCACATCCTGTGAGCACTACACTAAGGACAAAAACGCTCAGCACAACGAATGCTGATATATTTTTCATTTGGTTTCTCCTTAACGAAAAATCATAAACTTCGTATTGGTATTTTATTTAGAGAGCTGGATTCTACTCAGCTATTTCTCGAAAACCCCCAAAATACAGAGGCCCATTGTAGCATAACATCTGATACGAATACAAGAAAAAAAACCTGATTTCTTCTAGATGTCAGGGTTGTCTTATATTCTCATACTCAGAAATGGCTTGCTTAACGGGAAGACTATGAGGGAACCACGAGATAATTTTGCGAATAACTTCATCAAGCAGGATATCAGGACAGGATGCTCCTGCTGTTAATATAATTTCAATCGTGTTCCCATCTTTCTTTTTGGGTAACCAGTTAATAGTATCCATGAGTCTCTTAGTATGGATGTCTAAGTGGCGGATTTGCTTAGAAGATACTAATTCGTTTGCATCACGAATGAAGTAGGTTGGCATATGAGCTTCACATAGCTCAACAAGATGGCTTGTGTTTGAGGAATTATACCCGCCAACGATAATGGTAAAGTCGGCTCCATCTTCAATGAGAGCGAGCGTCGCATCTTGGTTTTCCTTAGTTGCATAGCAGAGGGTGTCTTTGGTATCGATGAAGTGGTCGCGTGAATTTTCTTTGCCGTATCGACTGATTATGGCTTGGTGTAGTATGTCGGCGATGGTTTCTGTCTCGTTGGCGAGCATTGTTGTCTGGTTCACAACACCAATCCGGCTAAGATGAAATTGCGGGTTAAACCCATTTGAATAGCAATTTTCAAAGCGTTTATAGAAAAATTTCTCTGATATCTCTCCGCGGATCATTTTCGCTAGGTCCTCAGCTTCGGCAATGTTCAAGATGACGATAACATGTGCTTCCGAATTGGCATGGGAAAAGGTCGCACGTGTTTCTTCATGGTCTCGCTTGCCGTGGATTACAACTGTGTAGTCTCGTCGCCCGATTTCTTCACTTTTCTTCCAAACTTTTTCCACAAAAGGACAAGTTGTATCATACTTATGTGGACTAATATTACGTTCATTCAACGCGTTTTCAATTTCAACGGTTGTGCCAAAGGCCGGGATGATTACGATATCATCTTTATTTAATTTTTCGAAGGGGATTAACTGCTCACCGGAAGTTTTGCTGATGAATTGTACGCCACGTTTCTGCAGATCATTATTAACGTGGGGGTTGTGGATCATTTCTGATAAAAGGAATATTCGTTTATCTGGATTTTCATCAAGTGCTTGGTATGCGATCTCAATGGCGTTCTCGACTCCGAAGCAGAAGCCTAAGTGTCTGGCAATTTTGAAGCAAACTGACCCAAAGTTCAACGTTGAGGGTGATAGGTCTCGCTTGCGAGGATCCGTTATGCGACGCGCGTGTTTGATTACGGAAATAATCGGGCTGCGGAAAAAGTGCGGAACATCAAATGTTCGTGACAAGCTGAGTACTCCTAAGATAACGGATGTAGGGTTTTGGGGTGATTTTACGCGCTTAGTACTTTTCGCCCCTTCGCTCGTCGTTGGGACAATATTTTGCGGCCGTGTCGATCCGACATGCGCTTGCGAAAACCAAATTTATTTTTCCGTTTCCGGCGGCTCGGTTGGTATGTTCTCTTCACCGAGTTCACTCCTTTCAGGATTTAATGTTATTCCTTTATGTGAAACGCATTTTATAGTATGGCATCTTATCACGTTTTGTCAAGTTTTTTGGGTTGCTGAAAATGAAATTATGATGATATAATAACAAAGAATTAACTAGTATGTTAAAAGATCGATAATAATTTGTTAAGCTTTATACTGATGTGGTTTTGATTTCTATACGGGGCTTTCGTTAAGGGGATTTATAGTAAGGGGATTAATAGATGGAATTGATGTTTCAAAAAGAAGACCTCTCGAAGTATCTTCAGATGCTACAAGGTGTTGCTTCAGGTCGGAACACCTTGCCGATCCTTTCAAATATACTTATTCGTGCTGGAAATGGGAAGATTGAGATGGCAGCAACGGATCTTGAAGTTGGTATCAAAGTCAATGTTCCTGGTGAGATCACTGAAGAAGGCGATATCACCGTGCCTGCCAGAAAACTTGCCGAAATTGTGCGGGAATTGGCATCTGAGCATGCTGTAAAACTCGTTACGGTTGAAAACGATCGCGTTCAAGTTGAATCCGGTGATGGGGTTTATAAAATTGTTGGCATGCCTGCAGACGATTTTCCGCCAATGCCAGAAATTGATGGTGATTCCTTTACTATTAGTGGAGAACTGCTGATTTCAATGATTGATAAGACGGAGTTTGCCGCTTCTACTGAGGAGGCTCGATATTTTCTGAATGGTCTTTATTTTAGCCTTACATCTGAGTTGACAAAAGTGGTTGCGACTGATGGACGCAGGCTTGCTGTTGCTTCGAGTGAAACACTGCTAGCGGACGAGGATGAGGGAAATTCGATTGGTGTCATCGTCCCACTCAAAGCGATAAAGGAAATTGCCAAGATTTTTGTTGAGTCACCGGAAGTTAAGATATCGCTCAAAGAAAATCAGATTCTTTTCGCAGATGATGATGCAACCTTAGTCTCTCGACTTGTTGATGGTGAGTATCCCCAGTACGAGAAGATTATTCCGGATTCGAATGAAATAGAAATAGGAATTGTTGTTGATAGCGATAAAATTTCAGGATCTCTTCGGCGTGTTTCTCTGTTTTCCAACCCCAAGAATCGGTTGTTGCGGGTTGATGTTAAAAGTGAGACAATGAGGGTTTCAGCGAAAAGCCCGGAATTTGGCGAAGCATTTGAAACACTCGAAGTTTCCAGTGCTAATGGTGAGATAGATATCGGTTTTGATGCACAGTACATTAAAGAAGCCCTCGCGCACATTGGTTCGGGTGAGATCCTTTTCGAGTTCAAAGACGCGTTAAGCGCAGTCACGATTAGACCAGTTGAATCGGAAGATCATCTCTGCCTTATTATGCCGATGCGGCTCGATGCTTAGCTTGAGACCTTCAGGAAATTGCTTCAGTGCCGCCGCCTCTTAATTTCTGACTGTATCTTGGTACTGAGGTAACTGTAGGGTATGCGATTAAATAGTCTCGTGTTGCGGAATTTCAGGAATTATGCTGATTGTGAAATCGAGTTTCCTGACCGCGTTAATCTGGTTGTTGGGAAGAACGCGCAAGGAAAAACCAATCTTCTCGAAGCAATCCATTTCATCAGCACATCCAAGTCTCACCGAACTTTCCTTGATGATGAATTAATTAAGCATGATGATAACTGGTTTTATCTTCGTGCGTGCATTGCGAATTCCCAGAATGGCGATGTTTGTGATGTCGATGAAATGAAAGTTGAGGTATCTAAAGAACTTCGCGGAAACAAAAAGTTTAAGGTTGATGGAAGTGTAATTCCAAAAATTTCGGCATGGATAGGGCGTTTTCAAGTTGTTTTTTTTGCTCCTGAGTCGCTTTCTTTGGTCAAGGGAGCTCCGGTCGGGCGTCGCCGTTTTCTTGATACGCTTATTTCTCAAATAGATAGATCTTATTTGAGTCAACTTCAGAATTACCAGGTTACGCTAAAACAACGAAACCAACTCCTTAAGCAGATTCGTCCAAACTATGTAGAAAAGAGTTTGCTTGGACCTTGGGATGGATTGCTTGCTGAGGATGGTGTGTCAATTGCCAAGACACGATCGTCTGTCATCCAGGCTTTAAGAATTCATGCTTGTGAAAAGCATGAAAATTTGAGCGATAATTGTGAGAGATTGGATGTCGTGTATCGTCCTTCAGTTGGTGAAGTTGTCGATTTACCGAGAGATGATGCTATCAAACAGTTTCTTGCTAAGCTTGAAGGTGCCCATTCGACAGACTCTATGAGAGGAACGACATCGGTTGGTCCGCACAGGGATGATTTTGATTTGATGGTACAAGGTCAGGAAGACTCAGTTTTTTATGAAGCAAAATCGTACTGTTCACAAGGCCAACAGCGTACAATTGCAGTTGCACTCAAGTTAGCTGAACTTGAGGTTCTTCGAGAACATAGCGGTTCAGCTCCTGTTGTCATGTTGGATGATGTCCTCTCTGAACTTGACAGTGTGCGGTCAAAGATGCTTTTTGATTTACTCGAAAATCTTGATGTTCAGACTTTTATTACTATGACCGAAATGGAAATGTGGTTGAGTCCGCATAAGGATTGCCACATTGTTAGAGTCCAAAATGGAGAAATCATTTAAAACTATAGAGAGATTAGATCAAGTTGTAAAGAATTTGATTCAAGACTATGGTTACGATTCAAAAATTGAAGAGGTTCGAGTGTTTTCGGTTTGGAAAGATACTGTTGGAGGGTTTATTGCCAGAAATACAAAACCTTCTTCACTAATTGATGGGAAGTTCTGTATTTGGGTGAAGAACAGTGTGCTTCTTTCTGAACTCCACCTGCTCAGCAGTAATCTAATTGAAAAAATAAATTCTAAAATCGGTAAAGATGTCGTCAAAGAACTGAGGTTCCAATTTAAACAATTTTCCTGTTGTAGTCAGGAAAATCAACCTCAGAGAACAGCGGAGATTAATTCTGAAATTGATGAAATTGAAATAAGTCAAGAAACTTCTCAGAAAATTAATGAAGCTATACAAGATGTTGAAGACGCGGAGCTGAAAAGGGTTTTGAGACGCGTTTTTGAAAAAATGGGTAAGCGAAACCTCCGCACTGTAAGCCAGCTATCGTCTGAAAGGAGATAAAAATGTCAGAAGCAATGTCTTACTCAGCAAAGGATATTCAGGTTCTTGAGGGGCTCGAAGCAGTTCGAAAACGTCCGAGTATGTTTATCGGAAGCACGGGGCCATCAGGGCTTAATCATCTGATAACTGAGTTGGTAAATAACTCCGTTGATGAAATTGCAGCGGGCTTCGGATCCGAAGTTGAGGTCATTCTCCATCTAGATGGTACGGCAACAGTTCGTGATGATGGTCGGGGTATTCCAATCGGTAAGCACGAAAGTGGAGTTTCTGCTCTGGAGGTAGTGATGACGACACTTCATGCGGGCGGGAAGTTTGATGGACGAGAGAATGTTGGTTATAAAACTGCAGGAGGACTTCATGGAGTAGGGGCTTCATGTGTGAATGCTCTCTCGGAATGGGTAAGAGTTCAAGTTAGACAAAAAGGCAAGGTGTATCAACAACAATACGAGCGCGGGATTCCTCAAACTGGTGTTGAGGTTGTCGGAAAAAGCCGAAAAACAGGAACTATTACGACCTTTGCACCAGATCCAGAAATTTTCGAAACAGTTGGGTTCAGTCATGATTTTGTGGCGGAATGCTTACGTGAACTTGCATTCTTGAACCGCGGGATAAAAATTGTTTTTCGTGATGAAACGGTGCTTGAGGAGGGAAAGCCCAAAGAGTATGTTTTTGAATATGAAGGTGGTATTTCTTCATTTGTTCTTCACCGCAACCAAAATAAAGAGGTCATTCATAACCCCCCGATATCAATTGCGGGTACTCGTGACGATGTGTTTGTTGACATTGCTTTGCAATATACGACAAGCTATTCGGAAAACATATTTTCATATGCGAATAATATTCGAACCAGCGAAGGCGGTTTTCATGAAAGCGGGTTCAAAAGTGCACTAACCCGGACTTTTAACATATATGCTAAAGAAAATAATCTCCTGAAAAGTGGGAAAATAACACTTTCTGGTGATGATATTCGTGAAGGGATGACATCTGTTGTTAGTGTCAAATTGTCTGAACCGCAATTTGAAGGTCAAACTAAATCAAAGCTTGGGAACACACAGGTTGAAGGTATTGTTCAGGGGTTTGTTAATGAAAAATTAAAGGCATACTTGGAAGAGAATCCATCAGTTTCGAGGAAGATTATTCAGAAGAGTATACAAGCAGCGGAAGCACGTGAGGCTGCGCGAAAGGCCCGTGAGGTAATTCGTCGAAAAGGGGTACTTGATGGAGCTTCGATGCCTGGAAAGTTAGCGGATTGTTCAGAACGAGATCCAGCTTTTTCGGAGGTCTTTTTAGTTGAAGGGGACTCAGCCGGTGGTACGGCCAAGCAAGGGCGTGACCGAAGGACACAGGCAATCTTACCTCTCCGTGGTAAAGGGATTAACGTCGCCAAAGCGAGACTTGACAAAGTGCTAAAGAACGACCAGGTTATCGATATTATCACCGCACTTGGAACTGGAATTGGTGAGGAAGATTTCGATATTGAAAAGCTTAGGTATGGTAAGGTTGTAATTATGGCGGATGCTGATGTTGATGGTGCGCATATTCGCACACTCTTACTGACATTCTTTTTTCGTCAGATGCCGCAGCTTATATTTGATGGCCATCTTTATATTGCGCAGCCGCCGCTGTACCAAATTCGTAAAGGAAGGAGAGCACAATACTTTTATGATGAAAAGGATATGCGTGAGTTCCTGTTACAGTCATCATTAGACACAACCGAACTTACAAATGTGCGGCGTAAAAAACCATACACGCCAATTCAGTATGACAAAGTTATCCGTCTTATTCAAAATGTGGATTTGGTATTGAGCGAGATTGGAACTAAGGGGATTGATAAGGAGCGAATTTTCGACCAGTTTTTTGGTGGTGTGGAGAAGGTTAAACTGCTATTCATTGAGACTGATCAACGGGCTTTCTATTGCTTTGAGGATGATGATGTTGAGCAACTGATTGCAGAAAATAGTAGCCCTCATCTGGAAATCGTAGATCCTGACGATGGTGTTGAGGCGGACTTCAATGGTGGAACTGAGAGTGTCATCACCGACGCATCTGATATCAAAGAATTGAACCAGTTGGAAACTGTAATCAAAGATCTGGAGAGCTTTCAAGTAATGCCACAGGATTTTCTGGCACGTAATCGGGCGAATGGAGGATCAAATTTAGCTGAATCTCATGTTTTCGCTTTGTCTGAAAAGGATCGACAACCGATCCATTCCGGTACCACGCAGGAGTTGCTCCAAAATATTATGACAGTTGGGCAACGTGGTATTAATATTACACGTTACAAAGGGCTCGCTGAAATGAACGCCGAACAACTCAAGGAGACGACGATGGACATTGAGAAGCGCATTTTGTTGCAAGTTAAAATGGAGGATGCTCTTGAAGCTGACCGGATGTTTACATTGCTGATGGGAGATAATGTTGAGATGCGTCGTGACTTTATCGAGAGGTATGGTAGTCAGGTTCAACTCGATATCTATGGTTCATAAGACACCTGAATTTGAGGGAATAGAGAAGGACGTAAAGAAATATGAAGTCACCGCATAACCGCGAAGGTGAACAGATTCAGCCTCTCTACATTGAGGATGAGTTGAAAAAATCGTATTTGACATACGCTATGAGTGTCAATACCAACCGGGCTATTCCTGATGTTCGGGATGGGTTGAAACCTTCAACGCGCCGCATTATTTACGCTATGGGAGAGATAAATCTCACTTCAAATCGCTCACACGATAAATGTGCCGCTGTGGTTGGTGAGGTCATGAAAAATTATCATCCACATGGGGATGGACCAATCTATTCTACCCTGGTTGGTTTAGTTCAAGAATTTGCAATGCGGTATCCGATTGTTGATGGTCAAGGGAATTTTGGATCCATTGATGATGATCCAGCTGGTGCAATGCGGTACACTGAATGTCGATTGACAAAGATTGCAGATGAAATGCTGGCTGATGTTCATAAAGGGACAGTCGATTTTCAACCCAATTATAAGGAATCTACCAGTGAGCCAACAGTTCTTCCCGCACTTTTGCCAAATTTGATACTTAATGGGACAACCGGGATTGGGGTAGGTTATTTAACTCGTATTCCACCCCACAATTTGAATGAGGTTGTGGATGGGATTCTACTACTTCTCGAAAATCCGGAGGCGTCGATTGACGAATTGATGGAGTTCATTCCTGGTCCAGACTTTCCTACCGCTGGCATAATTGTTGGTCGAGAAGGTATTCGTGATGTTTACAGTACAGGCCGTGGTTCAATTCTCGTTCGTGCGAGGGCCGTTGTTGAACGCCGTCAAGATGGTAGGGAGCAAATTATTGTCACCGAAATGCCATTTCAGGTTAAGAAAAATCAATTGCTGATGAAGATGTATGATTTGGTGTCCAGCAAAACAATTACTGGTATTTCGGATATTCGAGATGAGTCTGACAGAGATATACGAGTTGTCATTGATCTGAAGCGTGGTGAAATTGCACAGGTCATACTAAATCAACTCTTTAAGCATACCCAGATGCAGTCAAACTATAGTGCCATTATGCTTTGTTTAGTTGAAGGCTTACCGAAGGCACTCACACTCCCGCAAATATTGGCCTACTATATTGAGCACCGACGCGGAGTGGTTCGAAGACGGACACAATTTGAATTGAGTAAGAGTGAGAGTCGAGCGCATATTCTGGAAGGTTATCGAACGGCGCTAAGCAATATTGAAGAAATCATAGAAACTGTGCAGACAGCCGATTCACCTGAATCCGCTAAGGATCTCTTGATTGTGAATTATGAGTTCTCCGAAGTTCAAGCGAGCGGAATTCTGACGATGACCCTTCGTCAACTTACTGGGCTTGAAAGACAAAAAATCAATGATGAATATACTGATTTGATTGCGCTCGTTGCAGAGTTGAGGGCAATTCTTGACAGTGAATTGCTGGTAACTGATATTATGAAACAGGAACTTCTAGAACTTAAAGAAAAATATGGGGATGAACGTCGTACTGAAATTGCCGGTGCGGTCAAAGATTTTGATATTGAAGATTTAATTGCAGATGAGGAGATGGTGGTAGTAGTTTCTCATTCCGGATACATCAAACGTATACCGAGTGATACCTATCGACAGCAACACCGTGGTGGAAAAGGTATCATTGGCATGGGAACTAAAGATGATGATTACATTGAGCATATTTTTATTGCTTCCGCTCATCAGTACATTTTGTTTTTTACTGATTATGGCAAATGTTATTGGCTCAAAGTGTTTGAAATTCCGGAGGGTAGCCGAACCGCACGGGGACGAGCGATCGTCAATCTGCTGAGGATTGAAGGAAATGAGCAGGTTACCACGTTTGTCCCTATACGTGAATTCGATCCGGAGAAGTTTGTTTTCATGGCGACCGAAAACGGCACAGTTAAGAAATGCAGTCTGGAGGTATTTAGCAGGCCATATTCTGCTGGGATTATTGCAATTAATCTGGTGGGTGAGGATCGGCTTGTTGGTGTGGAACTTATGGAGAAGGATTACCATATTGTATTGGTTACTAAGAAAGGGATGTCGATTCGTTTCAGCGAAGATGGCGTTCGGAGTGTGGGGCGGCCCGCACAAGGTGTGCGTGGTATTCGTCTTGCTGGGGATGATAAGGTTGTTGGTATGGTTACTGCTGCTGAGGAAAACAGCACCGTGCTTGTCGTAACTGAAAACGGTTATGGAAAGCGTACATCACTAGATGCATACCGACGACAATCACGTGGTGGTAAAGGGGTCATTACTGTTAAGACCAGTAAACGAAATGGAGATGTTGTTGCTGTTAAGATGGTTAAAGATGGTGATGAACTGGTTATCATTAGCTCGAGTGGCATGGTAACTCGGATGGGCGTACGTGTTCTGCGGAAGATCGGCCGAAATACGCAAGGTGTGCGGATGATGTCTTTAAATGCTGACGAGGTGGTAGTTGACGTTGGACAGATCCTAGCTGAAAATGAAGGTGAATAAGGAAATCTACGTTCAACAGATTTTTTCGTCGATCGCTAAAAGGTATGATTTTCTGAATTCGCTGCTCAGTTTAAATCTTGATCGATCCTGGCGGGAATTTGCAGTGCAGCTGAGTGGCGCTTCTACAGATAGTAGCGTTCTGGATGTCTGTGCAGGAACAGGTGAATTGGCCGCTGCTTACGCTGAAGCAATTGGTCAACACGCTAGTGTTTTAAGTACTGATTTCTGCTTTAGTATGTTGGCGGTTGGACAAGAAAAGTTTAAAAACCGAAGCACCTCCTTTTTTATTCCAATTGAGGCTGACACGCTTAGTCTCCCGTTTCAAGATGATACCTTTGAGATTGTGTCTGTAGGTTTTGGCATCCGAAACGTCTCCCACCTGCAAAAAGGCATTTCCGAAATGATACGTGTTACCATCCCTGGTGGGCGTGTGGTGGTGCTTGAGTTTACACAGCCGGCCGTACCTGTCATTAAGCATGCTTATTATCTTTATTTCAAGAAAGTTTTGCCTTTAATCGGTAACTTGATTTCCAAGAATCGTCATGATGCCTATGGTTATCTTCCCAGTTCGGTGATGGAGTTTCCCGATTGTTATCAACTCAAGATGATTATGGAGGAGTGCGGATTGGTCAATGTTAGCTACTATCTCCGAACATTTGGCATTGTAGCTGTACATGTGGGAAGTAAAAGATGAAAATTGAATACCGAGCCCCACGCAGCGTTAATGAATTGAATGATTCAGTTTATTGCAGTATTTGTTCATTTGAAAGATCGGATAAAAAGTTTTCAGAAGACCATTTCTTTACACTCATCCTAAAAAAAGATCCATGGTTCTGTTTAGATAATACGCGTGCTTGTTTTGTCGATGGGAAGGTAGTAAGTGTTGTACAGATATTTGAACGGCCATTACGGTTGAAAAACTGCGTTTTACGAATGGGAGGGCTTGGTAGTGTTGGTACGCATCCCAATCATCGGCAGAAAGGTTACTCTTCCGAAGTATTGCTCGATATTTAACCTCTGCTGGTTTTGATTATTCGGTTCTTTTTACTGGATATCATTCTCATTATGTCAAGGCGGGTTGGGTTGTTTACCCTAGAAGAATGATGAGCTTTAGTGTGCCGGATAAGATTGAGTCGGTCGATGATAGTATGCAAATAGAGAGATGTGATTTTGAAAGGGATCTACCTAATTTAATAGCGGTCTATGATCAGTTTAATGCAATACGGATAGGAACGATGGTTCGAGATGAGACGTACTGGCAGGTGCAACCCGAATGGCGAGGTCAAGATCCTGATCTCTTCTGGATTGTCAAGCAAGAGGGCAAAATAGCCGCCTATCTAAAAGGTGGAGGATCTATTCGCGAGTTTGGATATCTGCCTGATTGTGAACGGTCAATGATATCGCTTCTCGTCCATTTTTTCAAATATCTGAAATTAGAAGGCATAGAAAATTCCTCCGTTGATGACATTCATGAATCTCAACAGATCTTCGGGGAAATTGGCTGTGAAGTGAGCGAATCCTGCAACAATTCGGCAATGTTTAGGATCACTAACTTTGCGTCGATCCTGCAGAAGGCTACTCTGATTCTGGAAGATCGGCTCCGCAACTCCAATTACTCAGATTGGCAAGGTACAATCCGTATCCGCTATGAGCTTGACGACCAAATGCTGATTATCGAAAACGGTATCATCCAAGTTTCAGCGCCTATCACAAACCCAACCATTGATCTCGACCTCACGCAGATTGAAGTCCTTCAACTTATATTTGGAGATTTCAATACTGATTACGATCTTATTTCCATCCTTTTTCCTCTTGATGAATTGTTGTTGTGGGATCCAGACAATTTTTAGGGCTTAATTGTGAAACGATTTTTTCTCACCTGTTTTATTTTTCTCGTTATAACAGATCTGTTTGCTGTGGAATATCTTCTTAAAATTCCACAAAATTCTGATCGCCAACTTCAGGTTTTGCGAGATCAGTATCAGTTCAAACTGCGTTTTCGCTCCAACAATTTTTCTCTTGTTCAAGCTGTGGAAATTTCTTCGGAGGCGAAAGTTCTAGATCGGATTTCGTCCGATTTTAACTATTATGTCCTGGCAACTCAAGGTTCCAACCGGATTGCTGATATCAAAGAATACAAAATACTGGAAAGATTCGATGGGTTCACGTTGATCAAACTGCATGCAGCTTTTGAATCGATGTTGTTTAATATAAGGGGCCATTGTGCAAAGTTGCCGGTCGAAATCCAGTTGCCGCATAATACTGTGGTATTAGCACCAAAGTTGGCTATAACTCCGGAACCATATCAAGAAGCCATTCGTAGTTTATTGCGCCAAGTTGAGGCTAGTGTATGGTTTGATAGAGTTAGAGCTCTTGTACAGAATGAGGATTTACAGCAGCCTGGTCATTTTTTTCGGAGTCGTTATGCGTTACGGGTTCATGGCGCCAAACAGTGGGATGATACGGCCCCACCGGACTATGCCTGTGATAACGCGGCAGATTGGATTGCCAGTCAGTTTGAGAGCTACGGTTTATCGGTGGAATTTGATTCTTTTCAACATACTCGTTCCCGAATTGGTGAGGGAGTTTTGGGTGAATATACCATGTGGAATGTTGTGGCAACGCTCTTGGGGAAAGGATCTAATAGTGATGAGATTTATCTCGTAACAAGTCATTATGATAGCATCGCATCGAAGACGGATAAATGGGAACAGGATTGGAAGGTTTTGCCAGCACCTGGAGCTTCTGACAATGCCTCAGGTATTGCGACTATGATTGAGTCGGCAAGACTTTTGAGTCGGATCGATCTCAATCGAACCGTTCGGTTTGTTGCCTTCTCAGGTGAGGAGCTTTTTCTTCATGGTAGTCGGCACTACCGCCAACTTATAGAGTCACGTGGGGATAAAATTATAGGTGTTATAAATCTTGATATGGTTGGACATGATGGAGGAGGCGAATTAGATCTACATATATTGGGTGATCAGCAATCACAGTGGTTGGTTAAAGCCTTTCAAACTGTAGCCGAACGCTACGATATTGAGGTTGATTTACGTTTAAAAAACGATCCGAGTTTCATCTTCAGCGATCATTCTCCATTCTGGGAAATTGCCATTCCCGCTATTCTCGTTTCTGAAGAATCTTCATTAACTAATCCCACTGAATCAATTGAATATATCCATAGTGAGTTTGATGGACTTAATGTAATCACAGTGCCCTTGGGTGAGCTTGTCCTCAAACTGACAGTTGCAACTATCGCTGAACTTGCTGGTCCAAGTGGTGAGGATTTTATTTTTGAACCAGAACCTAACTCCCCGATTATTCAGAATTTAATTGTTTATCCCAATCCGGTTAATCTCCAGAAAAGTCAGTTCGTTGTGTTGGATTTTTACCTGACACGGCCGGCTGAGGTGCAAGTGACAATCTACTCTTCATCTGCTGAACATGTTTTTACTTCTCAACCGTTTAGCGGTAAAATTGGCAGAAACAACGACTTCGATTGGCGGGGTAAGAACATGAATGGCGCCCGTGTTGCCAGTGGTGTTTATACCTGTTCAGTTACAGCCACTGATAAAGATAATAATTCTCATGTTGTTGATAGCAAAATAGTTCTTATTCAGTAGTGTTTGAAATCTTTGATTTTTCTATCCTGTTGCTTGACAAAAGAAATGGGCTTTGTTAGAATCGGCATTATCTTTACAATACTTTATTAGGTTGCCCTTTATAGAGTTATCAGTATCTTTTAGGTGTACTGGAGGGCTATTTTTTTACGATTGTCAAATTTCAGGAGAAACTAGAAATGTCAAAATTGGTTCCGTTGATAAGTTCAGGGGTGGCAGGTCCTTTGGGAGTTCTTCACCTACCTCGGTTCTGGTGTAAGGTGGTATTGAATGCGAAAGGAAAGCTGGCTGATGGTTATCCAGAATGCGGTGCTGGATATGATCAGATGGTTCTCGATGCGCTAGGCTTGGATCGCGAAGCAACATTAGGTTATCTACACGAGAATGTTCCAACCTATACAGAGTTTGAGAGTTGGGTGTTGAAACAGTCTGGTGGGGGTCTTGATCAGAGTGCTGTTGATGAACTGAATTCGGCCATTCTCGGGTATAATCATGATGATGAAACACGTCAGTCAATTCTATCTGCATCTGGAATTGGAGATGACGGATCAATTTTAGATGCTGTCAATCTGAATAATCTCGATGATTGGTATGAATTTCATGTCTCTTTAGCTGGCTAGCAGGAACTTGATAGGAGCACAATTTAAATTTTGTGCTCCTATGTTTTTTGACGAGAACTTGGAGAATTACTATGACAAATTCAGATTATAAAATTGGTTTTATCGGTGTAGGTAGGATGGGATCAAACATGGCGCGTCATCTGCACGATGAAGGTTTCTCAGTTGTTGCTGTGTACGACATTAATCCAAATCAAGCTAAAAGCTTGGCTGATGAAATTGGGGCGACTGTGGCTGTTCAACTTTCACAGGTCTCACATCTTGCTGACTATATCATTACTGTAGTTACGGATGATAATGCGATGCGAGAAATTTTTTCTGAATCTGCGGACGATAGCTTGATCAAGAATGCAAAAGGTGATATTTTTATTAATTGTGCTACGATTTCTCCCGAGGTTCATGTTGAAGTTGAACAAATTGCTGAGAAATATGGTGCTCGAACACTTGAAGGGTGTATGGCAAGTAGTATTACCCAAGCACGCGAAGGTACATTGTACTTGATGTGTGGAGGGAAAGAAGAAACCTTTAACGCAGTCAAGCCGATTCTTGAGTCACTCAGCGTGTCACTTCGTTATATTGGTGGTACAGGAACTGCTGCTCAGGTCAAAGCCTTGGTGAATATGGTTATGAATATCAATACGGCTGGATTGGCTGAGGGATTAGGGCTTGGTGCTGCGCTTGGTTTGGATCTCACCGTGCTACAGGAAGTTTTCTCGCAGACTGGTGCTAATTCCCGTGTTTTAGAGACGGATGGCGAAGATATGCAAAACCGTGATCATGAATGCTATTTTTCTGCCGCTCATGCCTCCAAGGATTCTGGAATTGCATTGGAGCTTGCTAAACAATTTGGGTTGAATCTTCCGTTGGCGGAAGCAACTAAAAAGCAATATGATCAGATGATTGAACTTGGTAAAGGAGAGCTCGACAAATCAGGGGTTGCCGAACTGACTTTTCCTGATCGTTCTTGACACGCAAGTTAAGCATTTCTAAATTAGAATTATCTTTGAGAAAAGGCAGTTACCTAAGTCTCCCGCGAATTTTGTGTGAGTTAGGTCACCTGTCTTTTGTTTTATTGTAGAAAACAGGTAAATGTGATGCAAACAATCGTTTTTGAAGGTCAAGACCGAATCGCACTCCAAGAAAAGCCGCAGCCTGTTCTTAATGACGGAGATGTGTTGATCGAGGTCGACCTGTGCGGGATTTGTGCTTCTGATATTGCAGCCATTAATGGCGAAGTCACCGATTATTCGCCGCCGGTGGTGTTAGGTCATGAGATAGCTGGGATAATTGTTGAGAGTCGTCATCCCGAAGTTCAGGTGGGTCAAAAAGTTACCGTTAACCCGATGATTAGCTGTGGCACATGCGATTATTGCCGCGTTGATCTAGACAAGTATTGCTCGCAGATCGAAGGAATTGGACATGACATCGACGGGGGTTATGCTGAGTTTCTCAAGTTCCCCAAGCATGGGATTGATACGGGCAAACTGATTACCGTTCCAGATTCTGTTTTACCAGAGAACTTAATGTTTCTTGAACCACTTGGTTGTTGTATTAATGCTATGCGTGAAACGATTTTGAGTGAGAGTGTGGCAATTTTGGGAGCGGGGCAGATCGGTTTGATGTTTGCTCAACTAGCGACACTACAGGGGCTGGAGGTTTTTCTACTGGAACCATTCGCACATCGTCGTGATTTTGCAAGCTTTCTAGGAGTAGGTCGCACCTTTGACATTACCGATGACCAGATTAAAGAATTGATCGGAGTCACCAATGGTGGAGTTGACACGGTAATTTCTGCTACCACGAATAATCAGAAAGCGATTGATTTGGCTTTTCAAATTATACGTCGTGGCGGATGCATTAATTTCTTTGGACTTTCAGCACATGATCAGAATCTAACGGTCAATCTTGAAAAACTACACTTTTCCGGTCACAAATTGATGGCCTCTTGGGCTTTTTCACGATGGAGTTTGGGCCAAGCTCAACAGATGATAACCAATCATGAAATTCAACTCGAGCCGATGCTGACAACTCGGTTTCCAATTACCTCTGGGATTGAAGCCGTTGCGTATGTCCGACAGGGACGTGGGCTCAAGACGGCATTGATTGGTGGATAGCTAGCCAGATTGATGGAAGGCTGTCTTCTACAGAATCTTACTCGTAGCCTCCCTTAGCTTGTTCGGACTTTTGTGATCTTGTGTCTAAGATAGCAAAAGGCAGTTATGACAAACTTCTTGTTGTTACCGTAAGAGATCTATTATCTTCAAAGTTTTGAAGGGAATTCACATGTTAGACAAATTTAGGTGGGGGATAGCATTTATTGTTATTAACAGTCAGTTGCTGGGTCTCAAGTCTTCGAAGCTAGACAGAACAGTTAAAGAGAGGAAAGGAATCAAAGAGCTCTAATCCGGGGTAAGAGAACAGGCTTTGGAAGGGAGTCGAAACGTACAGATGTCCAAGTGCTAAGGTCTGTAGTTCTTAAGCGATTTGAATTGGCAGAAGCACAGAGTACGCAAATACACGATAAAGATAAAAGAACCTCGTGGAGCTGGTACCCGCTGTCAGGGAGTTCGGGCAGTCGTTCCTCAGATACTGAAAGATGCTGGTTTCGAAATTCCTCAGGAACAAAGAAGTAAGAAAAAGAGCAGAATGGAAAAACAGAATCTTTCTTGGTAAATTGACTGAAGAACAGGAAAACAGAGTGAAGGGAAAGTAGAAGCTCTTCGTGGCGAAGGTATCGACCGTTGTGAAATCCGTGGGATTGTTAATCAAATGATTGTGGGTTTTGGGATTGAAGTGCCTAAAATGTCAGATCAGTTGGGTCGAAGAGATGTTGCTGAACTGACTGAGGAACAACGGCACAGCATCCGTCAAATGACAGAAAATGGTGCGGCACGTGAAGAGATACATCAAGTAGTCGCTGGTGATCTTGCATTAGCAGATGCTGACACCACCGCAGTTCTTAAAGCACCGTTGTCATCAAATCCCAAAGAACTGATTACAATCTTACTTAGGGCAAATTAAATCCGGGAAGTAGTATACGAGAACAACATTTATGATTAAGTGAGAGGAGAAACTAAGGTCTTACTCCTTTTTGAATTCATTTATTTGTAAATCCGAACGGGTTCACTAAGTATCTATTCTTAAAAGAGAGCCGGAAAGTGGTATTCGGTTTGGTTCCCAGCTTTGTTTTGTCCGGAAAAGATAATCTCTTCCGCGTTGGTGTTGGATGCTAAAAACTCAATCTCAGTTCGAGAGAAACATACTCGCATCGTTATCAGTCTAGCAGTGCTGAATAGTCTATTGGTTGCTGAGTGCAGTCTAGAAGTCGTGATATTGGCGGAAGCTCATATTTAAGACCTGTTGCACAGTTGAATAAAATAACTGATTCTGCTGAATCAACACGGCCGCTACTTAGTTCTTTTTTGTAGGCAGCGTAAGTTGCGGCTCCTTCTGGGCACATCAGAATACCTTCCTGCTGGGCGACTTCATCGCGCGCAGCTAAGATTTGTTCATCAGCTACGGCGGTTGCAAACCCATTACTTTTGCGTACAGCACGTAAGATCAGAAAATCACCTATAGCAACTGGCACGCGAATTCCTGCGGCAACAGTATGGGCACCCTCCCATAATTCAGCCTGTTCTGTTCCGGCTTCATAAGCTCGTACAATCGGTGCGCATCCCGTTGCCTGTACTGCTACCATGCGTGGTAGTTTTCCGTTGATCCAGCCGATCTCTTTCATTTCATTAAAAGCCTTCCACATGCCAATTAACCCTGTGCCACCACCGGTTGGATAAAAAATAACATCTGGTAATTGCCAACCAAGCTGGTCGGCTAATTCCAATCCCATGGTTTTCTTACCTTCAATACGATAAGGTTCCTTGAGAGTCGAAAAGTCGAACCAATCCATATTTTCTTTGCCTTCTTCCACAATTCGACCGCAATCATTAATCAGTCCATTAACTAGCCAGACTCTTCCTCCTTGGGCGGCGATTTCACGGACGTTTACCTGAGGTGTATCTTCAGGGCAGAAAATGTAGGTTTCAATACCCGCACGAGTCGCATAAGCGGCCAGTGCTGCGCCTGCATTCCCATTTGTCGGCATAGCAATCTGGGTAACACCCAGTTCTTTGGCCATTGAAACCGCTACGCATAATCCTCGGGCTTTAAATGAACCGGTTGGCAAACGACCTTCATCTTTGATGTAGACGTTGCCGTTTCCTGACTGAAGACGCGGCGTATGAATCAAGGGTGTCATGCTTTCGCCGAGACTAACGATATTTTCAGCGTACTTAACAGGTAAAAATTCGCTATAGCGCCACAAGTTTTCCGGACGATACGCCAATTCTTCTCTGGATAGACTATTAGACAGAGACGTTAAGTCGTACTTTACCAGCAGTGGTTTACCTGCTTTGGATAGGTTATGCTGTTGATTAGCTTCATAACTGTCTCCAACCATGCTACATTCAAGATGGGTAACAAAAGTAAATCCTTGTTTCACTGTTTCATCCATTGATAATAATCTTTTATTATAGATATGCACCTTGGAATTTTATTGAATTGACTGCGTGAACCGGCATGTTACCTTGTAAGACAGCGGCGACGTCTTTGCATACGCAGGAAACAACTCTCTCTCGAGATTCAGCAGTTATTCCGCCAACGTGCGGTGTTAAGATAACGTTCTCCATTTTGGAAAATATATCCTTTCTCGGTGGTTCATCCTGACGGACATCGAGTGCAGCACCCGCAATTTGCTCGCTTTGCAACGCGTGAAGCAATCCTTCTTCATTGACGATTCCTCCACGAGAAAGGTTGATGAAAAAGGCCGTCGGTTTCATAGAACAAAAGATGTCATAGTTGAATATTTTTTGGGTTTCATCAGTTAGAGGCAGATGGCAAGTAACATAATCTGCTTGGTGGCATAAATCATCTAGACTTAGCAATGGTGCTCGCAGTTCAGAGACATTTAAACTATCTTGGTTGACATAGGGATCATGTGCGATGATATCCATGCCGAAGGCTTGTGCTCTTGTCCCAACTCGAAAACCGATCCGACCCAGACCAACGATCCCCATAGTTTTATTAAAAATCTCGGTACCAGTGAAGCGCTGTCGTTCCCAGTTTCCTTCTCGTGTACTGCGGTCTGCAGCAGGGATCTTTCTAGCCAAACAGAGGGCTAATCCTATCACCAGTTCCGCTACGGAGATAGCATTTTGTTCTGGTGCATAGGTAACCAGTACTTCAGCTTGGCTAGCCGCATCAAGATCAACATTATCGATTCCTACTCCGTGTCGACCGATAACCTTCAGTTTGCTGGCCACAGCGATAAGTTCGGAAGTAATTATGGTTTGATTTCGGATAATCAGTGCTTCGAATTCAGGGATAATTTCTTTCAGCTTGTCTGGGGACTTCCATAACTCCGGTTCAAATCTGACATCGAAAGACATTTTCAGTATCTCCATCTGTTTCCCAACGATATTTTCTGTGACTAGTATTTTGGACATAGAACTCCCATAGAACTGATATTTGCTATTGTATCAAGAAGGTAAAAAATTCTCAAAGGACCATGTGGGTTGAATGAAGAAAGCACGGTAACTACCAAAACAGGCTAACTTGACTGAGATCAGCCCGCTAGTTTCATCGCACCTTCTCCAAATATGATAGGAAACTTATGATCCGGATTATCGATCCGTGTAATAGTTCCATCCGTGTAGCAAACGCTAAATCCACGACGAGGTTTATCCGTTTGATTAATTTCCGATCTATGCAGCAAGAAGTTATGAAGAACGAAGATCTCTCCCATTTGGGCTTCCAGAAGAACTGTGTAGGTAGTTTATCCTTTACACTAACAGATAGTACATTCTGTTTCAACCCATCCATTATCTTGGCTATATCTCCTTCGGTTAGTGCCCTGTTGAAAATTGCCACTTCGTCGAGTAATCCTTCAACGTAACGAAAATAGTGCGCCATGAAAACCAGCGGATAGTCGTTCTTGCCATATTTGGCCTTACTGGCAAGGTCAGTTTTCCCCGTCTTCCTTCCCATCAATATATACTTTAACTTTATTTCCAGCTTTCATTGAGACTATGTGATGCCATTTCCTATCATTGATAACTGTTTTACCTTTTGCCCTTGAATTTTGATTGGCTTCGTTACGCAAATAAAAGTCCATGGTTCCAGCTGGTACGAAGTAAACAAGGTACCAGGGTTTGGTATTCGATTTGTCGTGATAGCCTTTGGTGACAATGCCGAGACTTCCCGGTGCAGGCATTTCGCTTTTGAGCCATAAAGCGATGAAAAAATCACCGCTAAATTCAAAATTATCTGAATCTGGGATTTCTACGTAGGCTTCTTGTTCTGTCGAATTCAAGTGCCGATCCAAATTTTCCGATTTTAGACCATTTTGTACTTCCAACTACCTTGCCATCGTGACCATTTTTGGATGAATCGACAACTTTAATTCCCAGATCCTGAGGTCTGCTAGGCACAATTTAGGCCGTCGACCAAAACTAGGTTGCTCTTGCGGAAGTTTCAACATCTGTTTGAACGTATCGTGTCTGACACCAGTCAATCGCTTAAAGTCGTCATTAGTCCGTTGAATAATTTCTTCATGTCTCATTACCCAATTATAACTCATCTTTCATTTATGCAAGAGGTCTGATGATTCGAAGACAAGCTTAAGATAATATACAGGATCATCAGTTTACTAGGAACCTACTTCAGGGGAATTTCCCACTCAGCAGGAGTGACAAGAAACACATTTATGGCAAATTCAGGTATCTTGGATTAGGATGTATTAGTTTCAGTAAAGCAGCAGATTCATTTCGTTAAAAGCCATCATTTCAATTGGTAGCTGCTGTTCTCCTCCGCGTTGAACTGGATTAAATTCTCATCAAGTTTTTGGGCTTTAATGGCCTGATTAGCAGAATAAATTGTAACTGCGAAAGAAGTTCGAACTTGGCAGGGACCGCCAACAGTCGCTCTTATTTCAGCGCTTGAAAGTTTACCGCCTTGCCATGAGATATCAACTTCATATCCACCTCTGGCTCGTAGACCCTTGACATGTCCTTCTGACCATGCTTCAGGTAAGGCAGGCAACAGGTTGAGTTCATTATTATGACTTTGTAGCAACATCTCTGCTATACCCGCTGTTCCTCCGAAATTTCCATCAATTTGGAAGGGCGGATGCGTGTCCAAAAGATTTTTGAGCGTACATTTTGTCAATAAGTCCGTCAGGTTATTATATGCTTTTTCACCTTCTTCCAGCCGAGACCAAAAACTAACTAGCCAGGCCTTACTCCAACCAGTATGTCCACCACCATGGGCCAATCGATGTTCAAGGGATTTTCGTGTTGCTACTGCGAGTTCAGGAGTGCCACGTAATGTAATCTGTCGTCCAGGATGAAGTCCATACAGGTGAGACATATGACGATGACCGGGTTCTGGTTCATCGTAATCTTCAATCCATTCCTGCAAACGTCCCGTCTTTTCGCTGATTTGCAGTGGTGCTAGCCGATCCAATGCAGACTCGAGTTCCTGAAGAAAATTGTGTTCGTTGTTATTTCCAATGGCGCTGATTGCATCAATGCAATTGGTAAAAAGATCCCATATAATTTGTAAATCCATTGTCGCAGCGTAAGTGAACATAGATCGTGTTCCATCCAGCTTGGTGAAGCTATTCTCTGGTGAATGAGAAGGATTTGTTACAAGTTTGCCTGCTGCAGGTGTGCCTTCTGGCGCCTCCACCAGAAAATCAAGCATAAATCTGGCTGCCCCTTTCATCAAAGGGTAGGCGATTTCTTTAAGGAATAAGAGATCTTGACCATACAAGAAATGTTCCCATAAATGCTGGCACAACCATGCTGCACCAACAGGCCATATCCCCCAAACACCATCTGCAGGGACTGTAAATCCCCAAACATCGGAGAGATGATGAATTGTCCAACCATTTGCACCATAATGTGTTTTTGCGGTTTCACTTCCGGGTTCAACGAGGCTGCCCATTAAATCAAATAAAGGAAGATGACATTCCGCCAGATTACACACTTCGGCTAGCCAGTAATTCATTTGGATATTGATATTGGTATGAAAATCACTATTCCAAGGTGCGTTCATATGTTCGTTCCAAATTCCCTGTAGATTGGCGGGTAGGGATCCTGGACGCGAACTTCCCATCAACAAATATCGACCATATTGAAAGTAAAGTGCAAAAAGATCAGGATCTTGATTGCCGTTTTTCAGTCTTTCAAGACGTTGGTCTGTTGGCATTTCAACTGTTTTACCAAGATTAATCTCAACACGGTGAAACAAACTTTGGTGATCCAGTATGTGATTTGTATGTAACACTTCATAAGGTTTGATTTTAGCTTGATCTATGGCGCTTTTACATAACACTCGTGGATCAGCAGATGTATCGTTTTGATTGATATAGCTAGTGGAGGCTGTGATAATTAAGGTGACTGTGTTCGCATTTTCAACAATTAAGTTTTCATCTTCTGTTCGTATCGACCCGCCGTTCGCAATTGCTTGCATATGGGCTTCAAATTTCAATCCATCCTCACCTGTGTCTCCGACTAGTGCGATATGATCCTCCCCGATCAATTGGCAGTGAGCATCTTGTTCACGTGAAAGCGTTGCCATAAAGCTTATCTGTCTTGGTATGTCGCAGGATAATAGTATGACAATTACGTCGTCCGGTGCTGAGGAAAAGATTTCGCGTACATATGACACAGAATTATGATCATAGCATGTACGAACAACGCCAATATTGAGATCTAGTTCTCGGCAGTATTCCTGGCATTGATCTAGAGTATGATCGAACTTAAGACTCAAATCACCAACTGATTGATACGATTTTATCCGTGGCGGTATTCCCATCATTTTTTCCGCGGCTAAATCTGTCGCTTCTTGGTTTCTTCCCTCGAAAAGTAATTGGCGAACTTTCGGTAAGGCATTTATCGCCTCTGGGTTGTTACGATTAAATTTATGTCCCTCCCATAGAGTGTCTTCATTGAGTTGGATTTGCTCGTGTTCCACACGTCCAAAAACCATTGCACCAAGTCTGCCGTTACCGATAGGTAATGCTTCAATCCATTCATCCGCAGGTTGGTGATACCACAATTTGAGGTCACTTTTATCTAATTCCTTCAATTCTGTCCTCCTGATTTTTAATGCGGTAGTCGAGTATAGCACAGCCCATTTTACCCAAACAATAAAATCTTGGACCTTGGCTCAAAATTGGGTTGGGTGACTGTGGTTGTTCAGCTTGGAAATAAAAAATTGAGGAGAGATTATGTGATTTGGATGAGAATAAGCGTGATATTATCAGAGCCACCATAGTGAAGTGCAGTTTCAGTAAGGGCCTTCCCAGCAGATTTGAGGTCTGGGGAGGAAATGATCAGTTCAGCGATTTCTCGATCTGAAGCAATCATATCATGCAAACCGTCTGTACAGACAAGCAGAATGTCATCTGTGAGGATCTCAAATTGATCAGTATCCGCTACAACCGTTTGGTTCAATCCAACGGCGCGATTGATAATGTGACGGTTTGGATGGACTCGTGCCTCTTTAGCTGTGATTATACCATCGTCAACCATCTCTTGAACGTGCGAATGATCAATGGTGGTTTGGGAAATTTCACCTTGGCGAATGAGATAAATCCGACTGTCGCCAATGTGCACATAGGAAATCAAATTGTCTTGACAAATGCCAGCAATTAACGTGGTTCCCATACCATGCCGATTTGGATGCGCTTTTGACTCGGTGTATATTCGGGTGTTTGCAGCTACTACTAGCTGATTGATTATGTTTGCCTTTTTGGAAATGGAGAGATCGGTTGAGGAAAATGATTCAGTCCATTCACGGAATACATCAACAGCCAATTGGCTTGCGATATTACCTGCGTTATGACCGCCCATTCCGTCGGCAATAACGAATAGACTGATCTTATCATCAATTAAGTAGCAATCCTCATTGTGACTACGGCGCTTACCGACGTCTGTTTGCGCAACAAACTTCATTATGTTTTTTCAACACTGTTTTTTTAATTAAAAAAAACGTGAAGTTCCCTACTGCAGTTTCATTCAACCGAGACTTAATATGAACAGTACTCCCTGGTTATAGGAAGTTTGAAAATTGTAATGACTCTTTATACTATGTGAAATTGGATCCTGCTCAACTGTGGTGGTTAGTGAAATAACAATGATAGTGTAAATCAACGCTAGAATTTGATATCCAGATTATCAACCCTCTGGGATAGTGCTATCACTATATATTTAAATAAATAACTCGATCCTTGATCGCTGATTGAGGTCTGGGATGACTTGCTCAATTTGTTGTTGAATGAGGTGTGTAGAATAGCGTTGGGAGAAGTGTGTAAGGACAATTTTATCACCATTAAAGCTTTCAACTAGTCCAGTCAAAGAATCAAGATGGAAATGCTTTGTTTTTTTAGCCCGTTGTCGATCCTCAGGCAATAAAAAAGTACATTCACATATCAGAATTTGGCAGCGACTTAGTAGTGGATGGGTGTCCATTGAAACTAATTGAGTGTCACCTAAATAAGCGATAAGCGGTAATTCGATTTGGTTTGTGATCGGAATTCCAGCTTTTCTTAGCTTGGCGATTTCAGATCCAGATCGTCCGTGGTATTCCGGTTTAAGCTTGTCTCGAATTTCACAAACCACGTATCCAATGGCGGGGATGGTATGATTAACCGCTATAGCATGGACTATCAAATTCCTGCGAAACGGAATTCGATCGCCAATTTTTACTGGTATGAGGTGATAATTCCAAATTTGTTGGCTATCAAGTTTGGCAATACTGTCAAGGATATTTTGAAGTTGCTTTATCCCTTCTTCAGGCACAAAAATTTCACCGGGAGGTATGTTAGAAAGCCAACGTTGACTGACGTAGATTGGCAATCCAAAATAATGGTCAAGGTGAAAATGTGTGATAAATACATGATTCGTTCCAATGAAGCTTATTGGACATCGTCCCAGGTCAAAGATTAAGTCTAGCTCTTTAACGCGTAGGTATGTTGCCAACCCACCAATCGATTTCCCTTCAATAGTTAAGTTGCCACAGTTCAGTGAAATCATTTACATTTTAATTGCAATTTGGAGTAATACAATTCAGTCTCAAGCCTTTTTCTACTTCTTGGTTACCACTTAGGTTATCATTACAAAATATCGTCTACTAACAAAGCTTATTGTAACATAAAAAGGGGGAGCATATGACTGTAGATATCGGTGTCATAGGTGGTTCGGGATTTTACCAGATGGAAGGCTTGAGTGAGGTTGAGAGCGTTGCGATTGATACCCCGTTTGGAAAACCGAGTAGTGTTTTGACTATCGGCATGGTTGAAGGGCAGCGTGTGGCCTTTCTGCCAAGGCATGGTGTTGGCCACTTATTATTGCCATCCGAAGTAAACGTTAGAGCGAACATTTATTCACTTAAAAGTATTGGTGTTAAATGGCTGATTTCCATCAGCGCGGTTGGAAGTTTGAAAGAAGAAATTGAGCCTCGGCATTTCGTGATACCAGATCAGCTTTATGATCATACCAAAAATAGGACTTCAACTTTCTTTGGAGAGGGTATGGTTGCTCATGTCAGCTTTGCACAGCCATTTTGTCCGATTCTTAGCCGCCTGATTTATGAGAGTACAATAAAAGCTGAAGCAACTGCTCATCGAGGAGGAACATACATTTGTATGGAAGGTCCGGCTTTCTCCACTCTGGCAGAATCGAGACTTTATCGGCAATTCGGATTCGACGTGATTGGCATGACGGCAGCACCTGAAGCGAAGCTAGCACGTGAAGCCGAGATCAGCTATGCAGTTTTGGCCTGTTCAACCGACTATGATTGTTGGCATCCGGATCATGACACTGTTACCACCGAAATGATTATCGAAAACCTAGTTGCCAATGTTGAAACTGCAAAACAGATTGTTAAGTTCACAATCTCCTCAATTCCGGATGGGAATGAGGACAGCCCAGCCTATAGAGCACTTGAAAAATCGGTCGCTACCAATCTTGATGTTATTTCCGATAAGATAAAGAAGAAATTAGACTTAATTATAGGGGGATATTTGTAATATTACTAAACAAGATAGAGTTGAAAGGTATTCTCATTTATGTTAAGCTACCACGCAGTGTGAGTGTGTTGATTTTCCTATATAAACTTAAATAGAGGGGTTATATATGAAGCTGGGGTTATGCACGATTGCTTTTCGAGATCGGCCGTTGGAAGAGGTGATCTCAATTGCTACCGATTATGGTTTTGACGGGATTGAAATTTGGGGTCAGGAACCACATATGCCGGCGACATACGATTCGGAATACATAGAGAAAGTCAGAAAGCTTACTGAAGAAAAAGACTTAGAGATTTCAGCGTATGGATCGTACGTTAATCCACTTCTGGATAGGCACCAACAGCATTTTGAAGAGGCGTACAAAATCGCGGACGGTTTGGGTACGGATATTGTACGAGTATGGTCAAAAGGTGGAAGCTCAAAATCGATAACATCTGACATCAAGCAAACAATCTTTTTTCGCTTTGTCAGTTTAGCGCACTGGGCGCAGTTCCGGGATCTTACACTTGGATTGGAAATGCATAACAATAATTTTACCGATAGCATAGATAGTATACTCGAGCTTTTTGAATACGTTCGACTGCCAGCAATTAAGACCTACTTCCAACCCTCATTTCGGTCGGACGCGGATGATCCATATGAGGCAGTTGAAAAGCTTGGATCCCATATCGTCAATGTGCATGCGCAAAATGCTGATGCTGGTGGTCAAGGCTGTGCGGTTGCTGATGGCGTTGTTGACTATGAAAAAGTTGTTCAGAAACTGGTAGACGTCGGATACGATGGTTACATCGAAATTGAGTTTTTACACGGTGAAGACAAACTTGAAGCCCTTCAGCGTGACCGTGATTATCTCGCCAGCTTGATCGATACAATTGAGGTATCATAATCCCTTCAATTACCAACCATTAATCTAATTGGGCATTTGGGTGTCAGATGAATAGATGTGAATCGGGGGGATTTGATTTTTCAAAGTATCCTATCCTTCAGCAAATTGGTAATACGCCTTTGGTTGAACTACATCTGTTTGATGATCAGTTTCCGGATGTGGAGTTTTTTGCCAAAGTGGAAATGTTCAACCCAGGAGGTTCGATTAAGGATAGACCTGCGCTGAGAATGATTACCGAAGCGATTCAAAGTGGTGAATTGGCATTAGATACGACCATTCTCGACTCTACTTCTGGTAACGCTGGGATTGCGTACGCCATGATTGGTGGAGTCTTAGGTTATCGGGTCGAGTTAGTTATGCCGGACAATGCCAGCGAAGAACGTAAGAAGCGGATCGCAAAGCATGGCGCAAATATTGTTTTTACCGATGCAATTCAAGGCTATGATGAAGCCATGCGGGAAGCCCATAGGCGCTACATTGCTTTACCAGATAAGTATTTTATGATTGATCAATATGAAAATGATAATAACTGGCTTGCGCATTATCATACCACAGCAATCGAGATCTTGGAGCAAACTCAAGGAGAATTAACACATTTCGTGGCTGGTGTTGGAACAGGCGGTACAATTACTGGTGTGGGACGGCGTTTGAAAGAATTCAGCAAGGATATCCAGATATGTTGCGTGACTCCTGATGAATTCCCGGGTATCGAAGGGTTAAAACCACTTGGTAGTCCTGAATACATTGTCCCCAAGATCTATGATGACAGTGTTGTGGATCAAAAAATCCCAATCTCTATTGATCAAGCTTACGACATGTGTAACATTTTGGCAAGACATGGATGGTTTGTCGGCCAGTCTTCCGGGGCATATATGCAAGCCACTTATGAAGTCGCCAAGCATATTCGGAAAGGGAAAATCGTTACCATTTTCTGTGATCTAGGGGAACGGTACTTCAGTACACGGCTTTGGGATTAAACATCGTTAACCTAAGAGAAAGGACTTTATGGCAGAAGTTGTACCGTTTTGTGGATTGCGATACAATCCGGAGAAAATTGGTAATATTTCAGAAGTCATTGCCCCTCCCTATGATGTAATTAACGCTGATGATAGAATTCAACTCCAAGAACAGAATCAGTATAACATCGTTCGCCTCATCCTGAGCCAACCCAGTAACCAAGATACGGAAGCTAACAACCAATATACGCGGGCTGCAAAACAGATGCAGCACTGGATTGATGATAGTATCCTCGTACAGGATGCTACACCCTGTTATTACGTCTATGATCAGTCTTTTACCACTCCGGAAGAGAAAGCCTACACACGAAGGGCATTAATTGCTATCGGAAAGTTGGAAGAATTTAAGAATCGAGTGATTCTCCCACACGAGAAGACGCTGACAGCCCCTAAATTGGATCGGCTTAATTTAATGCGCCAAACCCATGCCAATTTGAGCCCGATTTTTCTTTTGTATTCTGATTTGGAAGGAATTGTCGAAAGTGAAATGGAAAGTTATACGTCTGTAACCTCTCCGTTAATTGATACACCTGAGAAATTTGGAGCCACTCATCGTATGTGGCGGATCGAAGATGATAAAATCAATCGTCGGATCAAGGCAACTTTCATTTCCAGAACGCTGTTGATTGCAGATGGCCATCATCGGTATGAAACGTCGTTGGCTTTTCGTAGCGAAGTTCGAGAGCAAGTTGAAATGGAATCGGGAGAATGGTCCGGCACTGAGGGGCACAATTATGTTATGATGAATCTAGTTCGGATGGAATCAGACGGGTTGGCGGTCTTGCCAATTAATCGGCTCCTACATAAACTTGACCCAAATCTGGTTTCGGAAGCACTTGGAAGATTAACTGATTATTTCGATGTCACCGAATGTGCTAGCCTTAGCCAACTTAGAGGGAATTTAGGCAAATTCTCTGATAAACAACCGGCTTTCGGTATTTATACGGGAAATCAAGATTACCGTTTGCTTCTCGCACCAACATCGGATCCAAATGCATCTTGTCTTGATCAGCTTGATGTTAAGATTCTGCATGATCAGATTGTCAATAGACTATTTGGTCTTGATATCACCGTTCCCGAAGATCAGAAAAAGATCAGCTATAAAGCCGATACTTTCCAAGCAGTTGAAATGGTTAGGTCAGGTGAACGTCAAGTCGCGCTTTTGATGAATCCAACGTCTATTAATCATGTCAATGAAGTTGCTCTGGACGGAAAAACGATGCCGCAAAAATCGACCTTTTTTTACCCAAAGTTGGCTACAGGAATAACCCTCAATTTGTTAAATAGTCCAATTCTCATCTAGGTAAGCGCTATGAAGGCTAGTTTGGGATCTAAATCGGTAATAGAGTTGTTCTCAATTGGCACTGAGTTGACTCTAGGACAAATCCAAGATACAAATGCGCACTGGATTGCCCAAAAAACTTTTCAACTTGGTGGGAGAATACGGAGAATTTCTATGCTTCGTGATGAGTTTGGTGAGATACAGGAAGCGGTACAGGATTCGACTGAACGCCAAACGGATCTCATCATCACAACTGGCGGACTTGGACCAACACCAGATGATATGACGGTAGAAATGGTTGCCAAAGTGATGGGGAAAGATGTAACCGTCGACCAATCTACTATCCAGAATTACATGGAGAGACGTCAACTTCGCGATCGATCTGAAGTTAGTGAATCACTAATCAAAATGGCAACTGTACCGGAAACAGCTACCGTATTTCAAAATCCGGTTGGATGGGCTCCTTGTATCTCTGTTGACGTGGATCAATCCACTATCATGATGATGCCAGGCCCCCCACGTGAAATGCGGACAGTTTTTGAGGCCTATGTTGCACCGATAATTTCGGAAAAATTTAGTGCTACAGGTGCATCTGTTCGAGTATATGTTGACTTGCACGAATCGGGTGTTTCACCGTTAATGCAGCAAGTAATGGAGAAATTCCCTAAGGTTTATGTTAAGGCGTATGTAGCTTTGCGTGAAGAAAATCGAGGGATGCCTATTGACATCGTGACAACAAGTTCAAACCAAGCGGATGCAGAACTCTTACTCCAGGAGTCCGTCAATTATTTTCGTGAAATCGTTACCTCGCAGGGAAATTCGTTTCTCATTGAAACAAAAAAATAAGTCAAACACGGTAGGAATAAGGAGAACAAGTTGAGCAGAAAGAAGAGACCCTTTAAAAAGAAAACCGGCGGTTTTCGACCGCAAAGTAACAGGCGCAAAAAAAAGAAAAAAACTATTGCAGCCGATGTAGTTGAACAGGTAAGAGACGAAAACGAGCAGGATTCCAAGTCAAAACAGAATAGAATTGAGGTAGAGGGGACGGTTACCGAACCCTTACCAAATGCCACTTTTCGAGTTGAACTTGAGAACAAACACGAGGTCTTGGCACATATCTGTGGTCGTATGCGTAAGCATTTTATCCGTATTTTGCCGGGTGACAGTGTTACAGTTGAACTATCACCTTACGATTTAACTCGTGGGCGTATTACCTATCGAAAGAAATAGTGGCCTGGTCCTATCATGCCCGACACTGCCTTAGTTTTTACTAAAAACCGTGATCAGGTTAAAATTGAGGAGCTCCAACTCGATCTCCAAGCAAAACGTCAACAAGTTGCAGAAATGACGCTTGATCTTGAAGACTTGAAACTTGAGATGCGTCATTTCCAAAAGGAATATAACCTCCGTGTAGCAGGTACGTATGTCGAGCTTGATAGGGTGAATCTCTCAATGAAAGAATATCGCCTTCGTTTGCGTCTGATTCGGGAAGGTGTGTGCCGAGCGGAGATTGAAGAACGTGTTGTATCCTGTTTTAAATCGGAGCGGCAACGCTTGGAAAACTATGAAAGAGATGCGATGGAGCATGAGAAAGAAAGCGGAGAGGATAGCAATAGACAGAAACTTTCTATCCGTCAAGCGAAGCAAATTCGAAAACTATATCTCGAGCTTGCCAAAATCTATCATCCAGATAAATCAGCCGGGGGGGAGCAGGACTACGAACGGCAAAAACAGATGATGACCATCATCAATCGGGCTTATGAAGATCAAGATATCGATACGCTTAAACGTATGAGTGTGGAATCAGTTGATGAAATTGAGCTGCACAACCAAACTTTTTCTGAGAAAAAAAAGCAACTAACGCAACAGCTTAATTGTGTAATGCGCTCTGTTGGAGACTTGCGGTTGGAGATTAATCGTATTAAATCAGGCGAAATATACCAGCTGAAACGAGAGGTCAGTAAGACCCGAGAAAAAGGTGTTGATCTAATTGCTAATCTTGTTAAATACATTCAGAGAAGGGTTAACGCAAATCAGCGTAAACTTACTGATCTCATCAGCATTTTTCAACAATTATCAGCCCGGTCTCAACCGATGGATTAGACCAGCTAACAGTATCCCACCAGCTTAGCATCATAATCAATTGAATAACTACAAGCATAAAAAGGTTCTCCCGCATGAGCTATGAAACTCATCAGGATTCTAGCTGAGCCGTAACATAAATTCTTTGGAATATGTCAAGCCATAGCTTGAATCAATCTTTAAACTGGTTCTTGGTTTTATCCACATACCATCTAGGGCTTGTTAACATTCACGCCAAGCAGATAATGGTACACACCAAGTTGAGCCTAGACATGAAGTTGCGATCAAGCTTTTTATAGCGCCTGGCAATACGGCGAAACTGTTTAATTTTATTGAAGAAACGCTCCACCAGGTTGCGGTCTTAGTACCAGTGAAGATCAGACTCTGGTTGTTGGTTGCGATTACTGCGCGCTGGTATGACCACCATGGCTTCCATGCCTTGGATCATTTGGATGAAATCATTGGC
>JYMV01023745.1_pt1 | contig 44982 bp, 30 predicted proteins | sample 338911 | NCBI WGS metagenome assembly JYMV01 (sample SAMN03354496, study PRJNA234377) | hydrothermal vent metagenome | biome: Deep sea; feature: Hydrothermal plumes at the Eastern Lau Spreading Center, Western Pacific Ocean; material: Seawater | place: Tonga | collected 2009 | depth 2000 m m | reverse complement strand
TTTGACTCGTTCATTTCCACCTTGGCCGCTTGTTTTCTTTCCCAATCTCCATAGGGTGGAAAATAGGTTTGAGACACACCAATAGTAATAACGATCCAGATGATAAAAATATTTCTAAAGTACTTAATTATCATTTCTCCTTTAAAATTTTTAACAATTGTCAAAAAATATTATACCAAGTTTTACTTGCTGGTTTTTTAAACCAATTCATTTCATAATCCTTTATTTGAGCTAGAGGCGTTTCATTGAAATTATACCTTTCTCTTATTTTTGTTAATCCAATTAATCATACTTGGCGCGCATCTGTTTTAATTTTTTGAGCCAATCCTCGTTAATATTATGTTCAGTGGCTCCAGAAATCATGAGGTCTAAATATTTTTTTGCTGGTTCATAAGGGCCTTTAGGCTCGCTTACGCGGTATAGGTCTGCCCCATACCATTTGCCATCTTCACCCAAAACTTGAAAGGTCTCTCTTTTATAAATACCAAGAGGAACATCTTCCAGGATGTCCAACTCATCCATTTCTTTTTTGGGGATATAATACATTACTCCATAGATCATTCCGCCGGGCTTTTCTATAATACTGCTTATACCACCACCCATGTTATTAGAGTATTTGCGAAATTGAATCTCAAAATTGGGCAATTGGGCATTCATGACATATTTTAAACTCGGAGTGTACTGGCGCATATATGATTCAGACATATTAGAGCCATAACCAAAATGGAGAACCAATTCTTCCTTTTCGGCAGAAGGCTGCCCAAATCCAATAGCCATGGCAACAATTAAGCAAAATGACTTAATTAAAATTATCTTTTTTTCATCCATTCTCTTTCCTTTATTTGAGTTAAAGGCGTTTCATACAGAAATCTACAAAAAATTATATCACAATCATGTTGTATCTTTATTAGAGGTGCAAACGCAAGGTTAACGAAGATATCTGATTATCGTCGCGGACGAAATTTCTGTACTCTTTTCCCCGTTTCAACTTCAGCGGTATACAGATTGCCTTTGGAATCCATGGCCACATTGTGAATCCAGCCGAATTGACCGGCGTATCGCCCCGGTCCACCTAACGAACCGCTGGCTTGCAAGTTTTGCCGGTTAAGAATCCATACCCGGTTGTTCATCCCGTCGGCCACATAAAGCAGACTTTGCTGTGGGTCACGGGATAATTCAATGTCCCAGACGGATCCCATATCCAGCGTTTTTGGAGCAATAAATGCTTCTGTTACGAAAGTCCCATCTTTTTGAAATACCTGAACACGGTTGTTCACCCGATCAGCAGTATAAACAAGTCCATCATCTGACAAACGTACAGCATGGATTGGACTGCGGAAGGAACTGTCCGGCGGCACTTCAGGAGAAAAATCAGGCAAAGGTCTGTCATGGGGAACGGTACCGTAAGCCCCCCAATGCCGTTTATATTCGCCCGTGGCGGCATCAATAACAATAATACGGCGATTGCGATAGCCATCGGAGATATAGGCTTCATTGCTTTCAGCATCCACAGCTATATCTGTTGGCTGCCCCAGGTGTTGTGTATCATTACTGCCACCATACACACCGTATTCCCCAACCTGCAATAATAACTCCCCTTGGGGATTCAGTTTAAGTACCACGTCATCGGCTTCTCCAGCACTGGCGATCCAGATATTGTCTTCATGATCGATAAACAGTCCGTGTTCGCTCTGGGGCCACTGACTGGGGAAGTCCTGCCCGCCAAACCAAGCCAACAGGTTTCCTTCCTGATCGAAGGCAAGTACCGACGGCGCCGGTAAACAGCAGTCATCTAATGGAGGTTCCTGGGCCAAGCCGGCTTCCTGCGGCGTCAGGGAATTGGGTCGCTGTACAATCCAGATGTTGTCCTTGGAATCCACATCGACCCCGGCCACCTGACCGAGTATCCATTTGTTTGGCAGCGGTCTGGGCCAGTCGGGAACAACTTCAAATTCTGTAGGTGCCAGAACCGCTGTTGAATCCGGAGAAGCACAGGTAAAAATAAACAGGCTTAAAAGCCAGCCAGAGAATCTTTTGATAGAATGTTTATAGTTCTTCATCAGCGTGAGCCTCAATTATTATACCAAATCTACCAATCACCCCCGAAACAAAAAAGCCCCCGTGAGGAGGCTCCAATAATTGGGGCTTTTTATTTATTTATCAACTGGTTTTTCCACTACCACAATCACCACTTTATCCCCTTTGGGACTTACAGTCAATCGTGTGATGTCATTTAATCCAAAGTCGTTCAGATCAGCCATCGCCACCCAATCCTGATCATAATTGGGATCATATTTATATAGTATATCTCCCCCACCCATGAACATGATACCGGAAGGTGTCCATGCGAAATCTTCTGAACCATCGAAGGAATGGATAATAAGATCGGTCATGCCCGTTTCAGGATCAAGGGTATTGATGGTCCATGGCACATTCTGCTTACTGATATAACTCATGAGGCTGGTTTTGGGAATCTTATGGATAGACCGGCCGATCTTTTCGTCCAGTATCTGGTTTTTACCTTCTTTTAAAGCAGATAACTGCAATGTATGCGGGTCTCCCAATACGAAAGATAAGAGCCGGTTCCTATCAACCCAGCCATGGTAGCCGATCTTGAGATCAGGAATCAACACCTTTCCTTGCTTTGAATACATGCTGTATTTATAGAGCAGCTGGGTGCCATCCTGGTCGAGCCTTATCGCAGAAAAGGCATTACCGCTCCCAATTTGAAGCGGTGAATATTCGCTCCCTTCCGTGTTCGTGAGCCATGTCTTTTTGCCTGTGCGAATCTGATAACTGACAATGTCGGTTTGTCCATTACGGGTGGACGCATAAAGGACGGCCCGGCCATGTTTCATAAAAGAGGGCTGGTTATCATAGCCAGGATTATTGGAAATATTGATTGGGTTTGAGATGGCATAAACATCTTCCTTCGATACCAGATCAAAGAGATAGACTTCGGTGCTGGATTGTCCCCAAAGAATACCCAGGAGAAACATTGATTTGAGCCAGAGGCGTTTCATTTTAGTTTTAAAGCAATGTCATATCGTTGTGCTACATTGTCCCAGTTGATAATATTCATTAAGGCATCTACAAAGTCACCTCTCTTGTTTTTATATTTCAGGTAATAAGCGTGTTCCCATACGTCAATGACCAAAAGTGGAACTGCCCCCCAAAGTGTCAACTTATGATGGTTTTCACATTGGAGAACCACCAAATTATCTGAATAAGGTTGATATGCAAGAATTCCCCAGCCACTTCCTTCTATCGATTTTGATATTTTTGCGATCATTCCCTGCATTTTGTTCGTAGAGCCAAAATCCTTTTCAATTCTTTTAAGTAAATCACCAGTCGGTTGAGATTTCTTGTTTGCCAAGTTTGTCCAAAAAATGCTGTGCAAAATGTGACTGGAAAGGTGAAATGAAAGTTTCTTTGTCCAGTGGTCAGCCAGTGTCAAATCCTCACTATTCATTACTTTTTTTATCATTTCAATGTCTTTATTGGCTCCTTTAACTGCACCGCCGTGATGAAAGGTATGATGCAGATGCAATGTTTCTGCGTCCATAAATGGTTCGAGATAATCAGTATTGTAAGGTAGTGGTTGATGGATAAAGTTTCCATTTTCGTCTGTTAGTTTGTCAATGCCATTGTTATTTATATTTTCAGCAAAGACGGAATTTGAGGGTAAAATTGTTGCTCCTGCCAGAATAGCGCTTGTTGTTATGAATTCTTTTCTATCCATAATTCAGTTTTTACTTGAGCCAGAAGTGTTTCATTTTCAATAATTAAATACTGTATTCCCGGTTTGTATTTCTGTTTGATTTGTATTTAACTCCCTGAAAATACCAGTAAAGCTGTATGGAACTTTAAAGTATTTTACAAATGTTCGAGCAGAACTCCCTTCCTTGAAAAATTCCTGAAGGTTGATGCCGAGGGAAATCCCTGCAAATCGTTTCTTCTTCGTATTCAATTCACCGCTATAACCTCTGGAATAATAACTAAATCCTAGCTGAAGATAATCGATGGCACTGGGGTGGTCATATTTTAAGATTTTTCGCGCACCTTTTCCATTTAGTTCTAATGTGAATACCTGACCCGCATAGTCTGTGGTAAAATCTCTTTTGATATTTTTTGTAAAATCACTGGATGGTAAATAGGACCAATCCAAGTGAATCATTTCATCTAATTTTGGATTCAAATATAAGTAAGCACCTAATCCACTTCCCAAGAGATTAAACAGAATATCTTCCGTGGACGCATTATAATCTGTATATCCATCCAATATCTCTATAATAACACCATTGAACGCTGGAATAGAGAATCCCCAAAAAGCAGAAGATTTTCTGGAAAATCCATGGCGCTCATAATTATGAATGAGAGCACGGGTTAACAAACACCAGGTATAAGCGTGCCCTAATTTATCAGCACCGCCATTATAGGATTCCTTTCCAAACCAGCCTTCATTTTCGATTCCAAATTCACCGGTCCAGCGTTCAGAATAATTCCAGAATATTGCCCCGGCTATAATAATTCCACCCTGAACAGCCATTGAGTAATAGTGGGCTCGTGGATCCGGTTGTCTTGTAATTATTTTTTTTTCTTTAGAATTAAGTTCAGAAAAAGGAATACTTTGGCTAAATAAAAGAGTGACACTCATAAAACAAATCACGGTTTTTATTAGTTTAATAGACATAAAAATAACTCATAATAATTTATTTACTAATGTTGGTACGCCTACTCCGGCTTTTTCTTTTATTACTTTAAAATTATTATTATTCTCTGTAATTCCCTTTGGATCAATATAAATTTTTTTTGAAAATGGAGTCACATAATTAACTAGCCCTGCTGCAGGATATACCCCTAAGGATGTTCCGATTACAATAACAATATCGGCGGTTTTAACAATCGGGATTGCCTTTTCAATCATGGGTACCGGTTCACCAAACCATACGATATGGGGCCTAAGCTGAGACCCTTTTTCGCACTTATCTCCTAGTTTCATTTCCCAATGATCCAGTTCATATATTAATCTGGAATCAACTGTGCTACGTACTTTATTAATTTCACCATGAAGGTGCAGTACCTGTGTAGAACCACCCCGTTCATGTAGATCATCTATGTTTTGAGTAATGATATGGACATCATATTTTTTTTCAAGTTTAGCCAATGCCAAATGTGCTTTGTTAGGCTTTGCTTTTCGGACCTGTCTCCGACGTTCGTTGTAAAAGTTGAGAACTAATTCAGGATCCCTTTGCCAGGCTTCGGGTGTTGCTACATCATATACATTATGGGATTCCCACAGGCCATCGCTATCGCGAAATGTTCTGAGGCCACTTTCAGCGCTCATACCAGCCCCAGTGAGTATAGAAATCTTTTTCATATGATTAATTCTTGAATTGTATTTTATGTGTTGGATATTACCTAGATGAACTTTCCAATTCAGAAGTAAATATGAACTAAAATATGTTTATATTTTATCTAATTAAGTAGGAAAAATGATGGCTTGGATTAATGTAATAAATGAAGAAAAAGCAACTGGTTCGTTAAATGATCAGTATAAAAATTTAATAGAGCCTTGGGGTGGTGTGGATAATATTCTAAAGATTCACAGTCTAAATCCTGAGTCGTTGGATGCTCATGTTCGGCTATATAAAATGGCCATGTATGGTAAATCAAGCGTTCAGAGACAAGAAAGAGAAATGATTGCAGTTGTGGTTTCCACTATTAATCAGTGCCATTACTGAATAATTCACCATGGAGAAGGTCTTCTCAAACTCACAAAAAATAAAACATTGGTCAAACAATTAAAGTCCGATTATAAACTGGCAGATATCACACCTCAACAGATGGCTATGCTGGATTATTCTGTTAAACTCACTGAGCGTCCCGGGGATATGATCTTAGAAGATGTGGAACGTCTTAAAGATGCAGGTTTCAATGATCGTGCCATTTTAGATATTAACCAAATTGTAGCTTATTTCGCCTACGTCAATCGGGTAGCCGATGGACTAGGTGTGGAACTGGAAGATTTCTGGGAAAAGAAATAACTTTTTTTTATTTCGTCAATGTCTGATCAACCGAAACTGAAGCGGGTGCTTTCCCTGCTGGATGCCACCATGATCAATGCCGGTGGAATCATTGGATCAGGAATATTCATGGTTCCAGCAGCCGTTGCCATGTTTACTGGTTCAGCCTCACTCTTTTTTATGGTATGGATTGCAGGTGGTGTTGTTAGCCTTTTTGGAGCACTTTCTGTGGCTGAGTTAGGTGCTGCCATGCCCAAAGCCGGCGGTCAATATGTGTACTTGAGTGAAGCGTATGGCCCGGTTTGGGGATACCTATACGGTTGGTCTGCCGTGGCAGTTATTAATACGGCTTCCATTGCTGCAGTCGGAGTTGCATTTTCAGAATATCTGAGATTTTTCTTTCCAATAACTGATATCAGTATTAAAGGTATCGCCGTTGCTACTATCATCCTGTTGACCATCATTAATATTCTGGACGTAAAATCAGGAGCTCGGTTTCAAAATCTATTTACAATCTCGAAATTAGGTGCCATATTTGGGATCATCATACTGGGTTTAGTAATGGAAGGTGGTTCGAATCAAAATCTGAACCCTTTTTTTTCGGATCAATCTTTTACAGAATTAGTTGGTCCTCTGGGATTAGCAATGGTTTCTGTTCTTTGGACATTTGATGGTTGGATTTTTATTACCTATGTGGCTGGTGAGGTTAAAAATCCCGGACGTAATATTCCCTTGTCACTTATCTTTTGCATGCTGATTGTTATATCAATCTATCTCCTGCTAAATTATGTTTTGATTTTTACACTTGGATTTACTGGGATGAATGGCTCCGATTTGGTCGTATCTGACGCCGCTTCTGTTTTTCTTGGTAACAAAGGTGCTGCTATTGTCACCTTAATTATCCTAATCTCCTTGATCGGTGCAAACAATGGACAGGTATTGACCAGTGCCCGGATCAATTATGCGATGGCCAAGAACAAATTATTTTTTTATCAAGCTTCGCAAATTCATCCCAGGTTTAAATCCCCGGCCAATGCATTGATTATCCAATGTGTGTGGGCTTCCCTCCTCACTTTTACCGGTACTTTCAACCAACTGATCACCTATATCATTTTTGCTTCCTGGATATTTTATGGTATGTCCGCTGGTGCAGTTATCATTTTACGAAATAAAAAACCTGACATGGAGCGACCGTACAAAACACCGCTATACCCATGGATTCCAATAACTTTTATTCTTTTTGCAATTTTCTTAACGATAAACACAATCATGGAAGCCCCCAGGGATGCTGCCATTGGAGCAGGGATAATCTTAGCCGGACTTCCGATGTATTATTACTGGAAAAAGAATGGTTGATTTACAGCAGCAAATCGCATCCAAAGTGGAAGCATCCCGGAATGATATTATCACTTTCATTCAAACACTCATCAAGTCCCCCAGTCTTGCAAATGATGAAGGTCCTGTTCAAGCAATCATCCAAAATAAACTAAACTCTGTTGGATTAGATACAGAAAAGATAGTTATTCGGTTTGTTGAATTAAAAGACCACCCTGCATTTAGCGATGATGGATTTTCTCCTGATACCCGTGTGAATGTTTTGGGACATTGGAAAAATAAAGGGGATGGTAAATCACTGATCCTGAATGGACATGTGGATGTGGTGCCTACAGGTTTAGAAACATCATGGACCGAATCGCCTTGGTCCGGTCTTGTAAAGGATGGAAAAATTTACGGACGGGGTTCATGTGATATGAAAGCAGGCTTAGCTTCCGGAATATTTGCAATTCAAACACTTCAAGACATAGGGTTTAAACCAAATGGGGATATTATGGTTCAATCGGTTATCGGAGAAGAATCTGGCGGCTGCGGTACGCTTACTAATATTGTAAAAGGCTATTCTGCTGATGCAGCCGTAATTCTTGAACCAACATCCTTAAAAATATGTCCGATCCAATCCGGTGCACTCACCTTTCGCCTGACGGTTCCCGGCCGTGCCACCCATGCAGCCACACGCTGGGATGGAGTAAGTGCTATTGAAAAATTTAACCTGATTCATCAATCTATTTTAAAGTTTGAGAAAGAGCGCCATAATTCATTTAATACAGATTATTTTGAGTCCAAAGACCGTGTCGCACCTATTAACATCGGTACAATTAAAGGTGGGCAGTGGCATTCTACAGTACCGGAATCGGTTGTAGCAGAAGGGCGTTTCGGCGTTTTTCCCAATGAAACAGCACGCAAAGCTCGGAATGCATTTGAAAAACATATCCATAGTATTTCTAATAATGATCCTTGGCTTAAAGAAAATCCACCTGTAATCGAATGGTTTGAAGGACAGTTTGAATCGGGACAAACTAATCTGGATGAGCCTATGATTAATTCTCTCATTCATGCAATCGTTAGATCAACTGGCGATGCCCCAATTATTGAAGGCGTCACATATGGATCTGACTTGCGCCTCTTCACAAATCATGCTCATATTCCCGCCGTTCTTTTTGGCCCAGGGGATCTTCATCTTGCACATGCGGCCAATGAATATGTGGAAATTGATGAAGTGCTAAAAACAATAAAAATAATTGCAAACATGATCGTGGATTGGTGTGGAGGCACGGTTGATTAATTCTTATGGTTGTCAGAATATGGTGGACCCCATCCGCCGCGTTTTAGTTAAACATCCCAAAGATGCCTACCAAGACCAAATCAAATTAAACAAGCAGTCATCCCAACTAAATTATTTAGGTGTTCCCAATTTTGACAAAGCACTGGCGGATTATGAAACCCTTGTAGGCTTATTGGAGTCTTCCGGCGCAGAAGTTCATTATTTACCCGGGAATGATTCTACTACACTGGATTCTATTTATACACATGATCCCTGTATTGTTTCTAACGGCGGGGTAATTCTTTGCAACATGGGGAAAAGAGATCGTTTATCTGAGCCATCAGCCTCTGAAACTTATTTTCAATCAATTGATATACCAATTCTTGGGCGGATTGAAGCACCAGGGACACTTGAGGGCGGTGACGTTGTTTGGATCAATGAAAGAATGGTTGCGGTGGGAGAAGGATATCGTTCCAATGCGGAAGGGATACGCCAGTTTAAAACATTGTTAGGCAACTTAGTTGAAAAAGTTATAACAGTTCCACTCCCTCACTGGACTGGCCCAATGGAATGCTTACACCTTATGAGCAATGTTAGTCCTATTGATCATGATCTTTACTTGGTTTACTCGCGGCTCCTTCCCGTATTTTTTCGCCAATATTTAATTGATTCAGGGATTGAACTCTTGGAAGTCCCTGATGAGGAATACAATTCTATGGGATGTAACGTTCTAGCGATTGCACCAAGAAAATGTATTATGATTGCAGGTAACCCTACAATACAACAGCAGTTAGAAGCAAAAGGTGTAGAAGTGCATATTTATGACGGATCAGAAATTTCCCTGAAAGGCACAGGTGGTCCAACTTGCTTAACCCGACCATTTTTGAGGTCTGAATCATGAGTTACAAAAATCAATTCATGGCTCATACTCAGCTTATACTTTCACCTTTTTTCGAGCGCACAACTAAGTTGAATGAATCTCAGGAGTGGCGTCGGTGGTCAGGGTATCTTGCAGCAACCAATTACGAGCTCACCCACGAAAATGAATACTTTGCCATCCGCACCAAAGCCGCTTTACTAGATATTACTCCATTATATAAATACATAATATCGGGTTCGGACGCCCAACAATTTCTTGATCGCCTAGTAACACGGAATATTGGTATCTGTAAAGTTGGACAGGTTATGTACACTCCTTGGTGTGATGAAGATGGGAAACAGATAGATGATGGTACGGTACAAAGATTAGCTAATGATAAATTTCGTATTACCAGTGCCGAGCCGAACTTGGAATGGATCGAGCAAAATGCAGCAGGAATGAACTTAACCATCAGCGATGATTCTAAAACTACCGCTGCTTTAGCTTTGCAGGGTCCAAATTCTCGTGCTATTCTCAATTCCATTGCTAGCGATTCTTTGGACAGTCTCAAATTTTTCTGGATGATGAATACCCAGTTTCATGATATTTCTGTTACTATTTCCCGTACCGGATACACCGGTGACTTGGGTTATGAAATATGGATGGACCCGAAGGATGCACTATCCGTTTGGGACTTATTGATGGATAAGGGTAAATCTTATGGTATAACACCCACCGGTCTCCAGGCATTGGATATGGCCCGCATCGAAGCAGGACTTATTTTGCTCGATGTGGATTATATATCTGCACGGCATGCTATTATCGAACCCCGAAAATCTTCACCCTACGAGCTTGGGTTAGGATGGGCTGTAAAAATGAAGAAAAAAGATTTTATCGGTAAAAAAGCTTTAAAAGCGGAATTGTTACGTGGACCTAAATGGAATTTAGTTGGGATTGAAATTGAATGGGAAGGACTGGAAAATCTCTATCGTGATGCTGGCCTGGCACCTGGTCTTCCTAGTACCGCATGGCGAACCAGTACCCCCTTATACCATGGTGATGAACAGGTGGGTTATGCTACCAGTGGATGTTGGTCTCCCATCTTAAAACGTTACATTGCTCTAGCTCATGTGAAATCGGAATTTTCTCAATTGGGATCAAAATTAAAATTTGAGCTCAAGGTAGAACATTTTCGAAAACTTACCCCTGCCAAAGTAGTCAATACTCCCTTTTTTGATCCAGAAAGGAAACGGTCATGCCCACAATAAAAAAATATGATGCCATCGTTATTGGTGGTGGTCATAACGGTCTGACCGCGGCTGCTTATTTAGCCCGCGCTGGGAAGGAAGTGCTCGTATTGGAAAGACGGTACGTACTTGGTGGAGCAGCGGTTACAGAAGAAGTTTTTCCCGGCTTCAAATTTTCTGTCTGTTCCTATGTGGTGAGTTTATTAAAAGCCAACATAATCCGGGAATTGATGCTGCCTAAGTTTGGCCTAGAACTCCTTCCATTGGAAAGCACATTTACACCATTAGAAAATGATTATCTAATTCGTACGGCTGATCCAGATGAAACCTATCGTGAGATGTACCGTCACTCACCACGGGATGCTGAAACTTACACGCGGTTCGGGCCATTGATGGGCCAGATCGGAATGGCTGTCCGTCCTATACTCGAAACGATTCCTCCCAATGCTATTCGTCCCAGTTTTCCTGATCTCAGTGCCATGAAAAAACTGCTGAACCATTTTAAGACCTTATCCGATGAACAATTCGAATATCTTACCAAACTAATGACAATGAGTTCGGCGGACTTTCTAGATGAATGGTTCGAATTTGAACCTCTAAAGGCAACTATGGCTGCCAGTGGGATCATCGGCACCTTTATGGGACCTCGCTCACCTGGTTCAGCCTATGTAATGCTACACCACTATATGGGTGATATTGATGGTTCATTTCGAGCCTGGGGATTCCAGCGTGGTGGTACAGGGGCCGTTAGCATGGCCATCGCACGCTCAGCTGAACATTTTGGCGCTAAAATAATGACCGAAGCACCAGTGGAAAAAGTGATTGTCAAAAATGGACGGGCTGTAGGTGTTGCCCTTGAAAACGGGGATGAATACAAAGCGGATAAAGTTATTTCTGGTTTAGACCCAAAACTTTCTTTTTTGAAAATGGTTGATGAAACCGATCTTCCCAATGATTTTGTAACAGATATCAAAAATTTCCGTATTCGCGGTTCATCCGGTAAAGTAAACCTAGCCCTGGATGTACTTCCTGAATTCACCTGTTTGCCCGGTAATGGACCTCATCTTCGCGGTGCCATTTCCATTAGTCCAGATTTTGATTATATTGAAAAAGCTTACGACGATGCCAAGTATGGAAATTTTTCTGAAGCACCTTATATTGATATTATTATACCATCAGTCCTTGACCCAGAAATGGCACCACCTGGGAAACATGTTATGTCCTGCTTTGTACAATATGCACCCTACAACATTAAGGGAGGATGGAATGATCAAAAGCGGGAAGACTTTGGCGACGCTGTGATCAATGCTCTTGCCCGTTATGCACCCAATATTAAAGAAATTATTCTTCATCGGCAGGTGCTCACGCCGGCTGATATTGAATCTACATTTGGTATGACGGAAGGAAATATTTTCCATGGTGAGCTTACCTTGCAACAATTGTTTGCTCTACGACCTGCAGTAAAATGGGCTAATTATAAAACTCCTATCACCAATTATTATCAATGTGGTTCAGGTACGCACCCTGGCGGAGGAATCACAGGATCTCCTGGAGAAATGGCAGCAAAAAAGATCCTAAAGGACTGGTAATGGTACACTATGATATAATAGTTGTTGGCGGCGGGTTGAACAGTTTGGTCACTGCATCCATTCTTGGAAAGTCGGGGAAAAAAGTATTGGTCCTTGAAGCTAAAGACCAAGTGGGCGGTATGGCTGTTACAGCTGAATTTGCACCTAAATATAAATGCAACATGTTAAACGATACGGTAAAGTGGATTGATCCCAGAGTTATGAAACAATTGGATCTGGTATCCCAAGGTTTGGAATTGGTTTCTCCAGATGTAGTACGGATCGCCTTGGACCAAAGCGGCCAGCATATTTTATTTCATCAGGATCCAAATCAAACTGCTAAATCCATCGCAAATCATTCCGATAAGGATGCCAAAGCCTGGCAGGCATTCGCAACTTATATTGATAATCTATCTCAGTTTTTAGAAAAACTGTATGAATTAACACCACCAAAACTTCCGGATTTAGGATTGAAGGAAGTTTTATCTTTACGATCTATGTTAAAGCCCATAAAAAAGCATGGCACCCGTGGTCTGGTTGATTTTATGCGCGTGGTACCAATGATGATGCCGGAACTCATGGATGAGTGGTTCGAATCCGAATTACTTCGGGGCGCTGTTTCTACTGCTGGCATAAACCACATTACCTTAGGGCCATTTTCTGCGGCTACAGGCTATAACTTGCTCCACCAACATGTACACGCCAATGGCGTTTTTCATCATGCACAGTTCGTAAAAGGTGGTACAGAAAACCTAGCCAATGCCCTGTTAAGATCCGCTGTAGCTAATGGTGTTGAAGTCCGAAGGAATGCAGTTGTCCATTCTATCAACGTAGCAAATGCGGTGTGCAGTGGTATCACATTAAACGATGAAGGAATCATTGAAGCAAAACAGGTTATTTCTGGTTTGGATCCACATAATACATTTATAAACCTGGTTGGTCCATCAGAACTAAATCCTACTTTTTATACCCAACTCCGAAATATCAAATACCGCGGCAGCGTGGCCCGGATTCACTTTGCATTAAATGGCCTTCCGGAGATTAAAGGCGTGAAAGAAGACCAAATGAATACTGTTTTTTCCATTAGTCCTTCCATCGAATATTTGGAACGAGCCGCTGATGATGCCAAGTATGGTCGCATTGCTGAAAAGCCTTACATTGAATTTACTTTCCCTTCGGTGAGTAACTCGGATTTTGCACCTAAGAGAAAACATGTCCTATCCGCCACATTGCAATATGCGCCTTACCACCTGCGTGGCCAACATTGGTCTGACGATCTGAAAGAACAACTAAGAAATAACGTGATTAAGACTCTAGAAAATTATATCCCTAAAATTTCATCTATGATCGAATATACTAGTGTTCTTTCGCCCAAGGATCTGGAAGATAAATTTGGTTTAACTGAAGGAAACCTTAACCATGGTGAAATGACATTGGATCAATTCTTTTTTATGCGTCCAACGATAAGCTCAGCACAATATAAATCACCTATTGAAAATCTTTATCTTTGTGGTCCAGGGACTCATCCAGGTGGTGGATTACATGGTGCTAATGGCTACAATGCAGCCTATCAGATCATTAAATAGTATTATTAATAAAGACCGATACTCCTTTTACTAGTTCTTTTCCCTTATTCTATTGGAAAAAGTATTCAGTCTGGATTAGTTGAAAAACTGAGATAGTTTTTTAATATAGTCTGGTGTTGTACCACAGCAGCCTCCAATAACTGTCGCACCAAGATCATGCCAGTGTTTGCATTCTTGCAAATGTTGATCAGCACTATATTCATCGGTGAACTGCCATTCGGGAGGATTAAATTTTCCTACATGGGCATAGACGCCTAAAGCTTTGTCCCATAATGGTGCCAGTTGCTCCAAACCTGCGGTAACATGATCGGGCGGAGCACAGTTTAATAACAATACGTCCGGTTCATTGCGGGACATAGCATCTACAACCTCTGCCATGGACTGGCCTCCCAGGAGGCGGCCATCCTGATAGGGAACAAAGGCGACCCAAGCTGGCTTGCCTACTTCTTTTGCAGCCTTGATTGCCACCTCCGCTTCCGGGGTTGAATTGAATGTTTCAAACAAGAAAATATCCGCGCCGGCTTCAGCATAGTCTGTCAATTCCTCTAAATATTCGTCATATATTTCTTCGACATCCGGACTGCGATCCGGCCGAAAACACCACTCCAAAGTAGTAATGGAAGCAGCAATCAGAATATTATTATGATCAATTGAGCTGCGCGCGTTATCTGCCAAGGCAACTGATTCCCGAATTAATTCGCCAGCCCGATTCAATAGCCCCCTAGCACCAATTGCTTCCAGGTGTTCATTATTAGCGAAATGATTTCGAAAGCTACGTTTACTGAGTTGGAAGGTGTTGGTAGTAATCACGTCTGCACCAGCATTTATATAATCTTGATGAATCTCTAAATTCAATTCCGGTTCACTCTTTAATTGATGACTAGCCCAGGTATATCCACGACGTAAAATTTCTGTTCCAATACCGCCATCAAGAATCGTTACCTGCTTAGAATCCATCTTGTTTTTTAATTCTTTATAGCTCATGATTTTAACCTATTATTTCCCGCACAGCACGGATATGTTCAGGTGTAGTGCCACTGGAACCACCTACGATGTGTACACCCTGATCCAACCAGTTATTAACCTGCTGAGCATATTTTTCCGGCGATATTTCATTTGTGTCTTCAAAGCGCGGATAAAAGTCAGGCTTCCAACTTGGTGGACTGTATCTGCCTATAATTGCCTTGGCACCACAGGGTGATCCATTAATAATATTGGGAAGGCTTCTTGTTATCATGGGTATGCTTCCAGCGGAAACTAATACAGCTTCAGCACCTTTTTCGCGGGCAAGATCGGCTGCATCTTTTAGTGATTCACCATTTAATAAATTTCCATCTACTCCGGGAACAAAACTCATCCACACAGGTAAATCAAACCCTATGGCCGCTTGAAGGGCCATCTGTGCTTCTCTGGTGTTATTCATACCTTCAAAAAAGATAAGATCAACACCGCAGTCTGACAGGATTTTTACGCATTCTTTATGGTGAGTTAGGCAATCGTTTTCAGGCGGTGACAAATCAGGGCGGAATAAATGCATGACAGGTGAAATGGAACCGGCAAGTGGAACAGTTTGTGCCTTACCAGTATGCGTTAATGCTTCTTTTGCCAAAGACACTGCGGTACTGCATAATTCCATCGCTCTTGTAGGCAGGCCGGGAGCGCCGATTAAATCCATATGATCTGCATCCCGGAAGAAATTGATAAAGTTACGCTTGGTCAAATTGAAAGTGTGCGTGGTGAGAACATCAACTCCAGCCTCCAAATAGTCAATATGTATATCACGAATAACATCTGGTGCATCTTTGATCCCATGCTGACGCCAGCGGATACCACGGCGAAGTACTTCCGTTCCAACCCCACCATCCAATAAAACAGGTTTTTTGGTTGAAAAATTTTCTTTAATTATATTGTAAGTCATATGCAGTAAATAAGCAGCGAATTTAAGTGCTTAACCCATAAAAAAAAACTTCAGATAGAAAAGTTTTCCGGTGGCCTTTGATAAATATTATAGAAATTGTTAATCTCAGAATTTGAAATAGTTTGTTCACCTGCTAAAAAAATTACATACTTAATACATGGGAATGAACCAGCTGTGCTTCGTTGTTAGCGTGAGGGAATCTCAGTCTGGTAATTTGACTGATCGACCGAGCTTGCTCATCCGGTTTATATTTTAAATATTTTTCGCTGTGATATTTTGCTTGACCTAAATCCACCAATTTGCGGTTTACTAACATCAGGTTATAATGGGCCTCTGCATCTTCAGGATCAATTCTCAACACATCACTATAAACTAATTTCGCCTTTTCCCAGTTTTCTGCAAAAAAATGGGTTTGTCCAAAGTGCCTCAGCATGACTCTGTCATTGGGATTTGTCAATCGGACTTCTGCAAACAATGTAAGTGCTTGCTTGTAATCTCCTTTTGTTTTGGCAATTAAAGCTTGAAAATATTTAGCTTTGGGAAATCCTGGTTTTAATTCGAGAGCGGTATTTAATTGGTACTCAGCATCTTCGAATTCCCCCGTTTTAATTAATACTCTGGCTAAGTTAACAAATCCGTCGGCATATCCCGGCATTAACCTAGTAACCTGTACAAATGCGAGTCGCGCCCCTTCGAGGTTATTTTGTCTAAGAAGGGCAATCCCGTAGTCATTAAATCTGAGCCCGGAATTCTCTGCAAATTTGGTCTGCCCAATTGCAGAAATAGTCAGATGATCTTCAGCCATTTTAACGATAGGTAACTCTATAGGATTTTCCAATGAATGTATTGTAATACTGCGGTTGAATTTGCGATAATTCACTTTTGCTATAAGCTTTATTTGGCTATTAAAATCCTCGGGTACTGTCCAAACAAAGTGGATCACATCAGCAGAACCTGGTGGAATCGAATTATTATACAGGGTTGTCCTCCATTCATGCGGGTTGCGCTTCTGGATGAACTTTCCTTCACCATCCAGAAGTATGCCCCGGAAAAAATGCGCTGCTGGGTCGACCGATTTGTCGGACTGAATTGCACCACTACTAAAAAAAGTGTCTCCATTTTCATTGGTACCAATGATTTCCAGCCAGGGCTCATTTGAATCAATCGTGCCGCCGGGAAATGTGTGTCCAATCTTTTTCGTTCTTACTATAACTTCAAAACGAACTTGCTGACCCGGTTTAACTTGCAGTTGATCTTCAAGAGGAGCAATTAATTTGGAATCAATTATTGCACCAAAAATATCAATGTTAATGCGGTCATCTTGTAAAAATTGACTTGTACGATTTAACCATTCATCATTCTTTGATTCAATTAGTGACGGCAAGGCTGTATTGGCTGCGGGGAAAAAATGGCCAAATACTTTTTGATAATCATTCCCGCGGTCACTTGATTTTTCCCGGGCCATATGGCAGCTCTGGCAAGTAAGAGATTTCGGTGGATTATAAAATGAAGCCACGGCATTGTAACTTACGCCGCTAGCTTGCCAAGCATCGTATTCATCCTGACCCCGCAACCATTTATAATGATTAATCGGTACATCAAGACTCACTTTGTGACAAGTGGCACAAAACGTTTCTGATTTATGCAGTGGTTGAAGCATCGCCTTACGATGGGCTTCTGGTTTCAAACGAATCAACATGCGGTTCACCGCCGCTAACATGCCTTTCGAATGAGAAAAAGGATATTCAATCGGTGTATTTAAAACATAGTTTGCATTGCCAGTAATATCAGGAATATCAATTATCCCATGGCATATTTCACATGTTATACCTGAATTAGCTTCCGGTAGATTAACATCAGGTGTACCAACCATTAACCCAGAATACAGCATTACAGGGTCATGGCAGCTGCCACACCATCGAACGGTGGTAGTATCACTAGTGGAAAGCAAATAGTCCACCGATGCTTTGTAAAAAGGATTATTAAAAGAAGAAAAGCGGTGAGCAGACTGTGACCATTGCTGATAAATATCAGGATGACATCCGGAAGTCCCACAACGGGCCGAACGATTAATTTTTGCGGCTGTAATATAATTTCCAGATTGCGTTGACCCGGGCGAGGGCAAAAAATCAGCAATTTTATGTTCCTGATCTGTTGTGCTCCAATCCTTTACCCCAGCAATGACCATTATAATCAATAAAGCACCAGTTACAAGGATGAACCTAATAAAATCAAAAGAAAGCAATTGGAAAGCAAATATAACAAAGATAAGCGAAGCAATAATATGGAACCCTAAAATAAGTTGACCAAACCCCGTGACACCCGTTACCATTAAACCAACACCAGTGACTAGAACAAAAACAAATGTAATTATTACCGGTTGATTTTTATTATCCTGTATACCTGGTTTCCCATAATAGACAATTGGAACAAGGATCCCTGCAATAATGTGGATTAATACAAGAATAGGTGCAAAAATTTCGTCCGCCTGAAAAAACTGTAGATATACGGCTGTCGCAACCTGAATACCAATAAGATACTTGATCATGGCCGGGATGTTGTTCCTTTTATTCTCTCCATTTCTACAACGGCGGTACTATCTCCAAAATAAAGCCCTTTGTACCACACAACCATAGCTTTATCCACTCGTCCATTTTCTTCATACAGATAGGCTAATTTCCTAATTAAATCTAAATCATTCGGACGTATCTGTAATTGGTTTAACAGATTCCCGCGGGTTTTTTCATAGTCAGACTGTTTTTTAAATTCCATTAAATAAAACCGTGATAACTGGCTTCTGTCTAATTTTTTATATACCTGACCCAAGTTATATAGTGTTTCGGAATTCTGATTGTCCAGTTGGTGAGACTTATCCAAACTGCGTAAGGCATCCTCCCAATTTTTCCGGCGCATATAGGATTGGCCTAAATGGAACCATTGATCAGCGCTGGTCGAATCTAGAATCGTTCCCTGGATTAAATATTCCTGCGCTTTAACTGGTTTATTTTTTGCTAAAGAAACCAAACCTAAAAAATGGTAAATACTGGCAGACATATCATTCCATACCAAAGCGGTTTGTAACTCTTTTTGGGCTTCGTCCAATCGGCTTTGATAATACAAGGAGACCCCTTTTTTATAGTACCCCTCCCATGAACGGGGATCATAAAGTACAGCCTGACTGTAATCTGCTAGTGCTTCGTCCATTCTTTGGTGTGCTTTATGTATATCTCCCCTTTCAATGTAAATCTGACTTTGGGCGGGGTTTCGATCCAGTGCTTTTTCTAAAACAGACATCGCTAATTCATTCTGACCCAATTTTTGGTATATTTTATTTAAAGTAACATAAAATATTGTGCCATTCGGGTTTAGACTAATAGCAGTGTTCATGTGATCAATAGCACCCTCAAAATTATAGGTAGCCAAATATGCCTCCCCAAGGTTGTGATGAACCTGAAACAAATCCGGCCTTTGTTTGATTACGCGTTGAAAATTTTGAATTGCATCTTCAGCTTTCCCGGATCGTAGTTGGGCTCGCCCCAACCAGTACCATCCAAATAAATTATCGGGATCCGCTGATGTTGCTTTTTTTAACCAATAAATCGCATTTTCATAATCTTCAATTAGTGTATATATATCCCCCAGGTTCCGATATCCCCGAGCATAATCTGGATCAGATTCAACTGCATTTTTAAACATTTCAATTGCAGAAGGATAATTTTCCTCATCCCTGTAAACGGTGGCCAGATTATTATAAGCCCGGCCAAATTGAGGATCCAGATCAATTGCTTTTTTATAAGCATTGGCAGCATTACTTAAATCTTTACCGCTATAGTACAGATTGCCAATATTTAACCATACTTCTGGTTGATCGGGTTGAATATTCAAACTATTATTATAGGCCATGAGTGCACCTTGCGGATCCCCACTGTAATCCAACGCTTTGGCCATTCCATTATGAGCTTCGAAATTATCCGGGTCTGATTCCACTATTGCCTGGAAAATGGCATAAGCATCATGCGGTTTGCGTTCCTCCAATGCCTTCTTAGCTTGATCAAGTTGTGAGGCCTGTGCATAAAGAAATATGCACTGGAGCATGATAATGATCAATGGCTTATAATAGATATCCCGCTCCCTTGCCTTATGTGGTAAAATATATTGACCTCCAGATTATTAAATGATTCTTTTTGGCCATCTGGCCAATGGATTATCAGATTATCCACGTACATATCTTTGCTTAGACCAAACAGAATTCTTTTATCATTGGAGGCAAGATAACTTGCACCTGGATTTACCCATGCCACCTGTGTACCGCTTTTTGATTTTAATTCTAGTTTTGAGCCAATCGCGTCACGATTGCAAGTGACACCTTCCAATTCAACATTGATCCAATTATTACCTGGCTTGGATAAATTGATCAAAAGATTTGAATTACTGTTATTGTTTGAAATAACAATGTCCATGTCACCATCATTATCTATGTCACCAAATGCAGCGCCACGGCCCACACTTTTATTGCGTATATCACCGGCATTTTCTAATTCTTTAAAAGTACCGTCAGTCTGGTTTATAAATAACTGCTTTTTCTGCGCATGGGTATAACCTTTATTAAACTCGGCGATATTATCAATTACATGCCCATTCACAATAAATATATCTAGCCAGCCATCTAAATTGAAATCGACAAACTTAGTGCCAAAACCCAATAGATCTAAGCTGGGCTGTCCAAGACCGAAAGAAAATGTCTTATCTGTAAAGGACCCATTTTGATCATTCAAATAAAGAGTATTGGACTCTCCACTGAAATTGGTAACAAATAAATCGGGCCAGCCGTCCTGATTGATATCTCCAAAATCCACACCCATCCCAGCTTCGGCCCGACCATTCTCATTGTATCCCACACCAGAAAACAAGGCTTCCTCTGAAAAGACGGCCTTGCCATTATTATTATAAAGCAGGTTCATTACTTTATCATTGGCAACATAAAGATCCATATCGCCGTCATTATCATAATCCCCCGGCACAATGCCTAGCCCCTTACCTTGATTCTTTCCGATCCCGGATTTATCAGTCCAATCAGTAAATGTTCCATCTCCATTATTATGGAAAAATTTATCTGAAATCCCTTGAAACACATCCGGGTCACAGTATGCCCGTCTACCACTATGCTGATCTCCGCACCAAGGATTTTTATCAACAGTATATTCCACATAATTAGTGACATACAAGTCTAACCATCCATCAAGATCTCCATCAAAAAAAGCAGCGCTTGAACCCCATTTTATATTGTTGAATCCAGTGGATTGGGTGGCCTCAAAAAAAGTACCATTCCCCTCATTACGATAAAATGTATCATTCCCGAAGTTGGTTACATACAGGTCAATATCTCCATCGTTATCTATATCACCGCAGGCACATCCTATACTGTAAGATGGATCACCTACACCGGCTTTTTTAGTAACATCAGTCCATTCCCCGCCATTATTTTGAAATAGGCGATTTATCAATTCTTTTGAACCCTTCCATCCAGGGAGGGATGCCCCCTGAGCAAAATAAATATCCAGATCACCATCATTATCATAATCCAACAAACAAACACCAGAACCCATAGTTTCTACATAATATTTCATTCCACTACCACCATGGTCATGTTTAAAAATAAGACCCTGTTTTTGTGAAGCATCAATAAACGTTATCCCTTGACCAAATACGGACGCTGTAATGAATATATAAGTAAGTAATAGGAATCGAAACATCATTTGGGAATGTACTAATAAAAAAGCCCCGCAGAAATGCGAGGCTTTTTTATTTCAAACTGAGAGGATTACTATAAACTGTAGCCGAGTGAAAACTGAGTTACAGTCCCGAAATCAGATGTGCTAGCTAAAGCTATATCTATAACAAAACCTGCAACAACAATGCCGCCGCCCAATGTGAGCCGTTGCTGTGTGCTACCGGTTGAGTAATTCCCACGAATCTTAGCTGTCCCCATCAGGGAAAATTCACCATTAAAGGAATAACGCTGGGCAGCATCGGAGTATTTCGTCACATTCATACCGGCCATTAAGCCCATATTTTCATCACCAAACGCTTGAGCTACGACACCAAATTGAAATGTCTCGGGTAAGGCAGTAGCCGTTTCTTTTTTAGTTTCAACGGGATCCACATCTGCACCGAAATTTGAAATGACTGCACCGATTCTCATATTATTAATCCCAACATCAAACTGGGTACCAAAATCAAATCCCATTCCACTCATTTTGTCACCATCAATGTCTTGCGTTATTGATTTTGCTGTTCCGCCTATGGAGAACTTATCCGATAATTTTCTGCCATAACTTAACTGTAAAGCCATATCTGAAGCGGTAAATGTCCCTTGATTGGCTTGGAAAATGTACTCTGTATCACCAGCCCACCCGGATTTCATCATGTCACCATAATTAACACTTATCATTGATGCACCGATCACGCCACCTGCAAGGGGCATTGCAACACCAACATTATTATAGGTGGTTTCAACGAACCATTGGGTTTGGCCAAATGTAAAACCAATGCCAGTTGCACCAGTTAATCCAGCTGGATTCCAAAACATTGCTTCAGCGCCACTAGCCTGAGCAGCTAAACCACCCAATGCCGTGCCACGAGCACCATAGCTCAAATTCAAGAATTTGAAGCCTACAACACCCGCTTTATCATTTTCATCCCCTTTTTGGGCTATTAGCAAAGTGCTTGGCAAAAACATTGTGATCAAAAGAGCAATCACAATTTGTTTCATTTTATTTGATTTTCTCATGATGCCCTCCTTTACCTTATCACTGCAAGTTTGCCGGTTGTATCACCAACCTTCCAAAAATAAACACCGGTAGAAACCTGGTTCCTAGTTCGAGACACCAAGTTCCAATCCCAAGACCCACTCGTTGCAACTTCATCCGATTCGTACACTAAATTACCTGTTACATCATAGATCCTAACTATGTCACCTGATTTCACATTGTAAAACCGCATGAAATAGCCTGTAGGACTATCAGAACCATGATATTTGCTCATGATGGATAATCTCCATGGGTTTGGAGAAACAAATACATCTGTGCTCTTTTTCTTATTAATGTCGGTGTATTCTAATTCTTCCAGTGCAACTACCGTTGCTGCTGGAGCAGTAGGTATCATATTTCCACTACCATCCGGAGCAGCAACCATGGGATAGCACATGGTATAGTAACTTTCCAATGAAGGTACCGTTCCATGGGTTGCGCTGGTTCCGCCATTATCATAAGCGGCTACATAATACCAGTACATAAGACCAACAGCCACTTTTTCATCCGTGTATGAAAAGGATTCGCCTGAACCAAAGGTCGATGCGCCTCCTTCTTTTAGTAATTTGTATGGACCAGCTGCATGACCTGGGAAATCGGCTCCATTGGCCAAAGCTTCCGTATCTTCCGCTGTCACGCCCTCAGCCGTAAAAATGTCAGCAGTTTTTGAAGCGGGCGCTGCAACAGTCCGGTATACCCGGAAACCAGCAAAGTCAGCCGACCCAATATCAGGATCAACCGCAGCCTGCTGGGCGGCAGTATAAGTCCAGTCAATTTTTACATATCCGGTAGCTGTTGTAGCCACAGAGGTCACCGATGGTGCCGATGGGGGTTTAGGCAGATTGTATTTCCAGTCGTAAGCTTTTTTAGCTGCAGCTGCTGCATTACGCACATTATCCATCCCTGAACCAGCAATAACTGCGAATGACAGTTTCACTGTATCGCCAGCTGCTAGGGTAAAAGGGCCATAAGCCTGTAGATAGCGCATGTCTTGCGGGCTGGGATTAACAGCTTTTTTATCACCACCAGAAAAACCCAAGCTAGCCATCGCATGGCGCGCCGAAGCAGTCTGGGGGTCTTCATCGCCCGTCCACCACATATGGGTTATATCAGTCGCTGTTAAGGCGTCATGATTTTTTCCATTCAAGTTTACCGCTACCTGACCAATACGGACACCTCGATAATCTCTTCCATCGTCATCAATTCCGAAATCGTTTGCGGCTGATGATTGCCGATCTCCGTCTAGAAAGTGTGTGGCCATAGAAACATCATCATAGTCAACAATATCATCTGTCCAGAAAGGATAATCCCAGTCTGGGAAAGGGACATTCCAAGCAGCATCATGATCTGCTTTGCCACCCATAATCAGATCTGTTACAGCTACAGTACCGGTATTGACTAATTCAACTTCTTCCAATACAAAATCATTAAAATCATAATCGGATGTTGGTGAGCCTACTTTAAAGTAAGTGTTTTTCGTTCCAGGAAAACTCCAGGAACGGCGTGTTGCTTTCACTTTAACACTCATTGTGGGAATTGACCATTCTGAGGTACTGACCCAGGGTTCTTTATTATAGTCAGTATCAGTTCCGGCCCATCCTTGGCTCGTTGAACCTGGCGTTGTACCACGAGTTACAACATATTCCCCTGTAGTGCCTTCTACAAATTGATTTACTCCTTCTGCATCAAGTTGTTTCCCAACGATCCAATAACCAGCGCGGCAATTGTAGTTCAAAAACCCTTTACCACCTTCAGTGGTAAAGCATCCCGGATATACCCAACCAGGTATAATTGCCGAACAAGTTTGGTCACCGGTATTCCCGTAAGAATCCCAGCCCATCCACAGGTTATTGTTTGTATGAAAAACATAGGTTTGGTCTAAGACAGGGTGAAACTCCTTAAACAGGTATCCCTGTCTGAGTTTCAATATGTCTAGTCTATCTTTCGCTCCCAATTCAGCTACTAAGCCAAACATTACGATGCCTGCTATAGCCATCCGGGAGATTTGATTTATTACAATTTTCATTATTTATTCTCCTTTCGCTTGACTTAATAGTTAATGGAAATACCAAAATGCATTGTCATTGGGACACCATAGGCTAACAGGTTATTTCGAGGACCTGAAGCCACATCTTTATAGGATGAAGCCTCATCAAAAAATGAACCTGGATCCGCAATCATAACAACATTTCTTCTGTTAAGTACATTTTCAATCATAAGAAATACCGTTGGTTGTACTCCGCCTAAATTCAGCGTTGCATCTAAACGTGCATTCACATCTATAGTCCCCGGCGCCCTTTCGTCCAAAGCGGCACCTGCGGCACCTGCTCGAGCTGACTGGGGCAGTCCACTTTGCGCATTGAAAGTGACATTGCCGCCGATACGGTCAAACATGCCACCCAGACTGGTATGGTAATCTAAATATCCATTCAATACATGGGGGCGATGCCAGTACAATGTTGTCATGGCCATAATGCCTTTCCTACGCCCTTCAGACTGGCTGATGTTTCCAGCACCCGAGTTGATTTTATCTGATGCCGTTCCTTTAGCGACTGAATAGGTGTAAGAGGCCATGCCTGTCAGACCGGAACTACCGGTTCTAGACAAACTCATTTCTATTCCTTTCACACTTCCAAAGTGGTCACTTGTTTTGTAAATAAAGTGTGTAGCCTGGTAGGGGTCTGATGTTGACCAACCACCAGGGTTCCCATAGCCAGTTCCATCATCAACAAAGGGTATGTTGGTGACTTCCTGCGAGGAGACCCAATTTGAAATATCTTTGTAATATGTAGCCAAATCCAGTTTTAACCTAGAAGCCATACTGTACTGAAATCCCATTTCATAAGTGTTGGTTATCATGGGATCCAAGTTTGGGTTACCAATGTAAACAAAATATCCGGATTCGGTCCCACCATCCATTTGTACCATATAATTTTCCAACAGATCATAAAATGCAGGCCGTTGGAAAAAGGTGCCATTGGCTATGCGAAAAGCCATATTATCGCCCACTGGGAATGAAAGACCCAGCCTTGGGCTGAGTTTTGATTTCATTGACGTGGCACGCCGTTGACCAGGATCAAAAGGATTGATAGTAGGATTTTCCCACAATGTGTTACCTTGCGAATCCTTATCCCAAACGCCTTTTTCTGCACCAGCATTGAAACCGTCATAGCGTAATCCAACGTTCACAATCATGTCATTGAATTCCATCTGGTCTTGAACATAAGCTGCAACTTCGGTTGGATTCACATCCCCAATATTCTGGGTTTGAAGCCGTGGACTCGAAGATGAATAACCCACTGTTCTGCCAAACCAGGTATCATGTCCTTTTCGAGAAAGACTATAAGCACGATATTGCAATCCAGCTTTTATCAAGTGGCGGGAATTGGCCTGGCTGGTCCCATATAGTCCAAAAGTCTGATGGGCCTGATCTGCGTTGAAATAATGGCCATATACGTTGGACAATCCAAACCAGGAATTGCTATGCTGAGTATCTTCCAATACCTTGGTATGGTTAGGACCGTCAGCACCGCTATAATTAACGCCTGACGATACAGTGGTTACTGTTTCGAAATCAATAAATTGATCACCATATTTTGCACCATCGGTCTGCACTTTAGAAAGATTATCAAATCGCGCTGTAATATGTGTTTTGGGCGAAACAACATAATTGGCCGAAATGCCAAACTGGTTAGTTGTTTCTTCTGTCCTGGGGTACTGACCTAGGGCATATTTCCAATCCCAAACCATCTGTTCTCCAGCAGATCCTTCGATTTTCATACCATCGTAGGTTGGATCATAAAAAGAATTCCTTTTAAGGTTCATAAATTCTAATGTTAGTTTAAGATTATTCATATGCACAGTACTGAATTTCCCTTGGATACTTTGATAATCCTCACCAACCCCGGGAAGCCGACCTGCGTCATCATATATTCTGGCAGTAAGAATAATACCCATATCATTACCACCTACACTGGCAGTGACATCAGTGATGGTTTTTTCGCCACCAAAACTAGTATCTTTGGCATAATCGGTCCCAGCTACAGCTGCTACAGGCGTTGCACCGGCTGCATTTTTAAAGACACCTTTTCCTACTTCGTCGTAAACGTCCCAATCCTCAAAATCCTTGCCGTCTCCTTTAAAATAAGGTTGACCAAGCGACGTGCGCATGGCGATAGTAGCGTGTACGCCGGAATCCGCTTCTTTCAACACCGTGTTGAATTGACCAGACATGGCCTGACCATATTCAGCATTGAAAGTACCGGTAATCACTTGGAGCTCCTTGATTATAGATGGATTCACAGGAATAGCATTCCCTCCCATAATCGGGCTCATAGATGAGGCACCATCCACCAGATACATGGCTTCATCTGAGCGGCCACCTCTCAGGTGTAATTTTCCACCTTCTTCGGTAACGCCCGGCAGTGTTTTCACCACATCTTCAACAGTGGCAACCGCTAAATTTGTGATAATGCTACCATCAATATATTGTTTCGATGAAGTAAGCGTATTTTCAATCGCTGGTCGTTCTGCTGTTACCTGAACACCTGTCATTTGAAGTGCCTCAGTTTGAAGCACAGCACTAACTGGAGTTGTCACATCCACATTAACTGTTACATCCGAAACAGAATGTTCAGCATAACCGATCATTGAAAAATTAAGATCGTATGAGCCGGGATCAAGATTAATAATATAATATTCACCGTTTTCGTCTGTCGATGCACCCATAGAGGTACCAACTACAATTACATTACAGCCGATCAATGGCTGACCATCTGCATCAGTAACGCGTCCTGCTATTTTACCGGTCAATCCGGCAAACAGGTAACCGACAAGTGCGAACACTGTAAGAAAAATTCGGACAAAACGCATAATATGCCCTCCTTGTTTATTTTTTTGGGGGGGTATTTTTCCCCGACTTGAGATATTTACTTTTCTCTACCACTAATAATAGTATTCAATGTCGTCTGAAAATTGCAATTTGATTTGACCAATGTCAATTAATTTATTTCATTATCTTTTTCCAATGCATAAAAAACTTACTCTTCATTTTAATCCTACTTATTAACCTAAAAGAAACTGATTTTACATCAATAAAGTGGCGCAAAAAGTGTTTACTAAAGCTAAATTTATTCCCTGTTTTTAACGCATTGATTTAAAACTGTTATTCACAAAAAAACTTCCCATGACACACGACACCACTAAGGGTTTTTCTTCAAGACATATCGGCCTCAGTACAAAAGATCAGGTCCATATGTTGGCAGAATTGGGTTTTGATTCGATAGATGAACTCATCGCGAAAACATTACCTGATTCCATCCGAACAAATTCTAAACTCAATATCGGTCCAGGTATCGATGAGTTCACGCTATTAAAAACCTTGAAAAGGATCGCTTCCAAAAACAAGGTTTACCGTTCCTATATCGGAATGGGATATTATGGCACCATCACACCACCGGTTATTCAGCGTAATATATTAGAAAATCCCGGCTGGTATACAGCCTATACGCCCTATCAGGCAGAAATCTCCCAGGGTCGTTTAGAAGCACTGCTGAATTTCCAAACCATGGTAACTGATCTAACCGGTATGAATATTGCCAATGCTTCTTTGTTAGATGAAGCAACTGCTGCCGCGGAAGCCATGCTTATGCTTTTTCGATCTAGTCAAAAAAGGACAGAGTTTTTAGTAGCGGATGATTGTCATCCTCAGACCATAGATGTGTTAAAAACTCGGGCGGAACCTATTGGTATTAAGTTAAAAATTCAATCTGCTGATCAATTTGAATTTAACGATGATGTTTTCGGCATTCTTATTCAGTATCCTGCGACAGATGGAAAAGTATTTGATTTTTCAGATCTTTACCAAAATGCACATGATCAAGGAATTCTCGTAGCTGTCGCTACCGATCTATTAGGCTTAGCCATTTTGCCTTCTCCCGGAGAATTAGGAGCGGATGTTGCCATTGGTAATTCTCAAAGATTTGGAGTGCCTCTGGGGTTTGGCGGTCCACATGCTGCATTCATTGCCGCAAAAGAAGCATTGAAACGGAAAATGCCCGGTCGGATTATCGGTGTTTCCATAGACAGCCATGGAAATCGTGCACTGCGTATGGCTCTTCAGACCCGGGAACAGCATATTCGTAAAGATCGTGCTACCTCCAATATTTGTACCGCGCAGGTTTTATTAGCGGTCATGGCTGGGATGTATGCCGTTTACCATGGTGCGGAAGGAATTCGTGCAATCGCAAACCGAATTCATCACAAAGCAAAAGCATTGGCTTACGCACTTACAAAAGCCGGACACACTGTAGTCCATGATCAATTTTTTGATACAATACGAATCAAACTAAATGAGAATTTATTCAATGATATCGAGAGGAAAGCAGAAAAAAATAATTTGAATTTTCGCTATTTTGACAATGGCGATATAGGCATCTCACTGGATGAAACCGTTTTACCGGATGATATAAATGATATTCTTTCTGTTTTTGAAATAAAAAAAACAGATGATACAGATGGATTCAATTTAAAAAATTCCCGTTCTTCCAAATACCTTACTCATAACATATTCAATGTTTATCATACTGAAACAGAAATGATGCGTTATCTCCATCGATTGCAGACCAAAGATTTAACTTTAAATACCAGCATGATTCCACTGGGATCATGCACTATGAAGCTCAATGCGGCAGCTGAAATGATGCCAATTACCTGGCCAGAATTCGCATATTTACATCCCTTTGCACCGTCAACCCAAACCCAAGGATATCAAGAATTAGGCAAAACCCTTTCCAAATGGCTGATAGATATCACCGGCCTGCAGGGATGCTCTTTGCAACCCAATTCAGGTGCCCAAGGCGAATACACTGGACTGCTTGTGATACGGGCCTATCATCATGATCGGGGAGACATGAATAGGAATATTTGTCTCATTCCTGCGTCCGCTCATGGTACCAACCCAGCAAGTGCAGTGATGGCCGGTATGGATGTCGTTATTGTCCAATGCGATGAAAACGGAAACATTGATGTTGATGACTTGAATTCTAAAGCGGAGCAACATAGTAAAACTCTAGCAGCAATCATGGTCACCTATCCTTCCACACACGGCGTCTTTGAAGAATCCATTGGTGAAGTTTGTGACATTGTTCATGGGCATGGTGGCCAAATATACCTGGACGGCGCTAACCTCAATGCCATGGTTGGCCTGGCTAGATTGGGCGAATTTGGTACGGATGTTTGCCATATTAATCTTCATAAAACTTTTGCAATCCCCCATGGCGGCGGCGGGCCTGGTATGGGCCCTATATGTGTAGCTAAACATTTAATTCCATACCTACCTGGACATCCTGTCATAGATAATAATAACAAAGATAAAGCAATTCATGCCGTTTCTGCTGCCCCGATGGGCAGTGCCGGAGTACTGCCTATTTCCTGGGCTTATATTGCTATGCTTGGCGATGAGGGACTAACCGCTGCTACTGAAACTGCAATCCTTAATGCTAATTACATGGCCCATCGTTTAGGTGATCATTTTCCTATTTTATACAAAGGTAAAAATGGGTACTCGGCCCATGAATTCATTTTGGATCTACGATCTTTAAAAAAAGAGTCGGGAATTTCAGATGAAGATGTGGCAAAACGATTGATTGACTACGGGTTCCATGCACCAACTATGTCATTCCCAGTGCCCGGCACACTCATGGTTGAACCAACTGAGAGTGAATCCAAATCGGAACTGGACCGATTTTGCGATGCCATGATCTCCATTAAAAATGAAATCAATGATGTACAGATAGGAAAATCTGATCCAACTGATAATCCGCTGAAAAATGCCCCACACACCGCAGCATGTGTTACATCAGATAACTGGAGCCATCCCTATTCTCGTGAACAGGCTGTTTATCCTGCATCATGGTTAAAGGAACATAAGTACTGGCCGCCTACCGGTCGCGTCGATAATGCCTACGGTGACCGGAACCTGGTATGTACCTGTCCTCCAATTGATAAATACGAATCATAGAACAAAACTGAACAGATTTTATATAGTAACTTTTTGTTTTATTTGACCATCAACTACGGCTCCGTGGTTGACACTAAGACTGACTAATTTAATTGTATTAATACTATCAGCTTCCCCATCTGCCCGGACCTGGATATAATTATCCGTGTGTCCCACAACTTTCCCATTTTTCATTTTTTCAAATAACACTGGCCGTTTGTTACCAATGAATTTTTCATGAAAGAACCGCCGTTTTTTATCAGACAGAATATGCAGCATTTTGCTGCGATGGGCTCGTTTTTCCTTTGAAATCTCCGGCTTCAAATTAATTGCATCCGTATTGGGTCGCTCGGAATAGGTAAAAACATGCAGATAGGAAATATCCAATGAATTTAAAAAGTTGTAGGTATTCAGAAAATCATCGTTGGACTCTCCAGGAAATCCCACGATTACATCCACGCCAATGCAGGCATCAGGAATGCAATCTTTGATTTTTTTCATTCTGTTTCCATAAACAGCACTATTGTATCGTCGACGCATAGCACTTAATATTTTATTTGAACCAGACTGCAATGGCACGTGGAAATGAGGCATGAACTTTTTGGATGTGGCACAAAACTCAATAATATCATCTGTTAGTAAATTGGGTTCTATGGACGAAATACGAATCCGATCAATTCCTTTCAGCCCTTCCAATTCCTGGAGGAGACCAAAAAGTGTTTCTTTTCGACCTTTTCCAAAATCACCGATATTGACACCAGTAAGGACAATTTCACGGGCATCGGTCTTTGCAACTTTTCTAGCTACTTTCATGGTATTAGCGATGGTATCGCTCCGACTTGCACCACGGGCCAGTGGAATCGTACAAAAAGAACAGGTATAATCGCAGCCGTCCTGTATTTTCAGAAATGATCTTGTTCGCTCTCCCGATGAATAAGATGACGTGAAAGAATGGACCTGATCAATTTTTGACTGGATAACCTTTGCGCCATTATTTAAATCCATGGTATCTAAATGATTGAGCAGGTTGAATTTCTCTTCGGCGCCAAGAATTAAGTCTACACCTTTAATATCAGCAATTTCATCGGGTTTTAATTGGGCATAGCAGCCAATCACCGCTATGGAAGAATCTGGATTTCTGCGCTTAGCCTGGCGAATTAGTTTCCGTGCTTCTTTATCGGCATTTTCTGTTACAGAGCAGGTATTTAATACGTAAATATCTGCCTTATCACGGTAATCCACTTTTTCAAATCCATGATTAAGGAGATTACGGGAAATGGTGGCCGTCTCGGAAAAATTCAGTTTACATCCCATGGTGTGAAATGCAACGCGTTTTGTAGGTGTACTCATGGCTAAATCAAGTCTGAGAATTTCGATAAAATTTAATATTTGAAACAAAATATTAATTAAGAGTATAAATCATTGCATTATAAATTTCAGTTCTTTCAATTTGCAAAATATTTGATTTAATCAGCCGAGGTATTACAAATGGATGAAAAAATAAAAAGTGTCATCACCTGTGACTTAGATGGCAAATTAGAAACCTTCAGCGAAGGCGCGGAAACACTCTTTGGCTATACAGCTGATGAGGTTATTGGTAAAGGCCGTGTAAGTGATTTTAGTGACGGACAAATTGTTTTAGGCCATGTCGTCAATTGGCTGAAAGAAGCAGTAGAAAAAGGAGCCTGGGAAGGGGATACTGTTTTTTTGCATAAGGATGGTTCAGAGATCCCTTGTCACATTAAAATCACACCAACCAAAGATAAAAATGATAATCATATTGGTTATTGTGGTGTTTCAACCCTCTTGACAGACAAAACGCCTGATGAGGTTCGTCCAAATATTGGACTCATGACGAAGATATTCACATGGCTGGTGATTATGCGCCTACCATTTTTAACAGCTACATTTGTCCCCTTACTGGTTGGCGCAGCGGTGGTAAACTTTTTGGGCTATGATGTCAGCTGGGGATGGCTTGGATTAACGATTCTAGGCGGATCCCTACTCCATATTGGGACGAATACGGCCAACGATTATTTTGATCATACCAGCGGTACGGATGAGGCCAATTATAATTATATGGTTCCTTATTCAGGTGGTAGTCGCAGTATCCAAATGGGATTAATCTCTGCCAAAGGCATGCTTACCGTTTCACTGGTTGCATTTGCATTGAGTGCTATGGTTGGTGTTCCTTTAATCCAAAAAGCGGGTATGAATATATTATGGCTTGGTTTGATTGGATTCGTATCTGGATTTTTCTATACCGCGCCACCTTTCCGCTTTGCATCCCGTAAAGGATTGGGTGAACTATTGATTGGATTGAATTTTGGCCCTCTCATGGTAGCAGGTAGTGCCTTAGTACAGACCGGCAAGATTTTACCGGAAGCTTTATTAGCTGGAATACCCATTGGGTTACTCGTAGCCGCCATTGTTTACATGAATGAATTTCCTGATCATGATGGTGATAAAGCCACTGGTAAGGATACACTTATTGTGGTGTTTGGTCCAGAAAAAGCACGGCTGGGCTATGTATTATTAGTTGCTGGCGCTTTTGTAAGTATTGTGGTGATGGCTATCAATGGGACTTTTCCTATGTTATCATTGATCGCTTTACCCGCAGCCTATTTTGGTTTCAAAGCCATTCAGACATTATATGAATATTATAATGATCGACTTTTGCTGCCCGCCAATGCCGGTACCATTAATATGCACCTGGTGACCGGATTGCTTTTTTGTATCGGTATATGGGTCGGATAAAATCGAATGTAAAAAGCCCTCGCAAGAGGGCTTTTTTATTGGTGATATTCCTGAATGGTTTGAACGCTAATCTTTTGCCCGGCTAACCGTATTGCTCTTACTGCGGCTTCTGCGCCAGAAAGAGTGGTTATCGCTACAATTCCTTTTTGAATACACGCTCTTCCAATAGCTTCTTCATCGTACCGTGATCGTTCACCCATCGGTGTATTGATCACCAAATTTATGTTATCATTTTTTATTCCATCGACGATGTTTGGGCGGCCTTCTCCTACTTTAAAAATGGACTTCACCGGAATGCCATTCCGACTTAATTCCTGGGCTGTCCCAGACGTTGCCAATATATCAAATCCAATTTCATAAAGGTCTCTGGCTATGGGAATCACATCCAGTTTATCTGAATTATTTACGGAAATAAATACTGTTCCTGAATCAGAAAATTTATTGCCCGCACTAATGGATGCCCTGCGAAACGATTGTCCAAAGGTACTCGAAATTCCCATGACTTCTCCCGTAGATTTCATTTCCGGGCTTAAAAAAATAGATTCCTCCGGAAATTTATTAAATGGAAGAACTGCTTCCTTCACAGCAATGTGATGCTTATTGTCCCATTGTTTCAGATCAAAATGGGAAAGTTTCAATCCGATCGCTAATTGGGATGCAATCCGGGCCAAGGGCGTATCGGTGGCTTTACTGACAAAGGGAATAGTTCTGCTGGCTCGGGGATTCACTTCCAGGACATACACCTCTCCATCTTTGTAAGCGAATTGAAGATTGATAAGACCGATAACTTTCAGTTCAATTGCCAGTGCTTCAGTGATTCGAATAATTTCATCCATTGCTTCGGTGGTAATTCGATAAGGTGGCAAAACGCAGGCAGAATCTCCTGAGTGAATACCTGCTTCTTCAATATGCTGCATAACCGCACCGATATGCACTGTTTCACCATCACATAATGCGTCTACATCAAATTCAAAGGCATCCTCTAAAAATTCATCAATTAAGATGGGATGGCCCTCAGTCACATCGGCCGAGCGAGCAATATAATCGATGAGCTGTTCTTTGGAATAAACAATTTCCATTGCACGGCCGCCCAAAACATAGCTGGGTCGGGCCAGCACTGGAAAGCCGATCCGTTCTGCTACAGCCACTACTTCATCCAGTGTCCGGCCTGTTCCGTACTGAGGACAAACTATATTGAGTTTGTCAAGTATCTTTCCAAATTTTTCCCGATCCTCAGCCAGGTCGATACTTCGAGGAGAGGTTCCAATAATAGGTGCACCTGCGTCTGCCAAGGCATTGGCAATTTTTAAAGGAGTTTGTCCACCAAATTGAACCAACACACCGTCAGGCTTTTCAAATTCCACAATATTCAATACATCTTCAAATGTAACCGGCTCGAAATACAGACGGTCCACCAGATCAAAATCCGTGCTAACTGTTTCCGGATTACAATTTACCATTATAGTTTTATAGCCTTGGTCCTGCAATCCAAATACTGCCTGAACACAGCAATAATCAAACTCAATCCCCTGACCGATTCGATTGGGCCCACCACCCAGTATGATTACTTTTTTACCTTCTAAAGGATGGATCTCGTTCTCTTCATCATAGGTAGAGTAACAGTAAGGAGTCTGTGCAACAAATTCTGCAGCGCAAGTATCCACTACTTTGTAAGCTGGATAAACCGATTCTTTTTTTCTCCGGGCCCGGATTTCAATTTCCGTTTTTCCGGTCATGCGACCAATCTGTCGATCAGAAAACCCATTATGTTTTAATGTGCGTAGAGATGGAATACTTTGTGTTTCTTGACCCTTTAAATCGACCAGTTTTTTTATCTGTTGCAAAAACCATGGGTCAATCTTCGTTAAATTGAATATATCTTTAACGGACTGACCTTCCAAAAATGCCTGGCGTACTTTCAATAGCCGAAAAGCTGTAGCATACCGCAAAGTGGACATGTCCAATGATCGTGCTCTGTGCAAATCCGGGTCGCCTTTTGCCGGTGGTTTTGGTTCCAGTCCATCCAAACCAACTTCCAGGGAACGAAAGGCTTTTTGCAGAGATTCCCGGAATGTTCTTCCAATAGACATTACTTCTCCCACACTTTGCATTTGCACACCCAAATGACCGGAAGCAGAAGGAAATTTTTCAAAATCAAAGCGCGGAACCTTTGTTACAATATAATCGATGGTTGGTTCAAAAGCCGCTAAAGTCTTACCGGTAATATCATTGGGCAATTCATCCAGGGTATAACCTACCGCTAGTTTTGCTGCTACCTTAGCGATGGGAAAACCCGTGGCTTTACTCGCCAAAGCAGATGAACGACTTACCCGGGGATTCATTTCAATAATAATGCGGCGGCCCGTTTCTGGATCAACCGCAAATTGAACGTTAGAACCCCCTGTTTCTACACCAATAGTTCTCAGACACTGAATTGCGTCATTTCTCATATGCTGGTATTCTTTATCCGTTAACGTCATGGCTGGAGCAACCGTGATAGAATCGCCCGTATGAATACCCATGGGATCAATATTTTCAATTGAACAAATGATTATGGCGTTATCTGCTTTGTCCCGGATGACTTCCAGCTCAAATTCTTTCCAGCCCAAAAGAGATTCTTCAATCAATACTTCTGTGATGGGACTGGCATTCAAGCCGTTTTCAACTAATTCCTGAAATTCTTCAAAGTTATAGGCAACCGATCCGCCTGTCCCACCCAAAGTAAATGAAGGTCGAATGATAATTGGAAATTTTATTTCTTCAAGGAATGCTTCTGCTTCCTGCCAAGAATGGATAAAACCGCCCTGGGCCGTTTCAATACCAGCGTCATCCATAGCTTCTTTAAAGCGTTCCCGGTCTTCTGCTTTTTCAATAGCATCCACTTGGGCACCGATGAGTTGAACATGATATTTTTTAATAATCCCCTGCCGATGTAAATCCATTGCCAGGTTTAAAGCCGTCTGCCCACCAACTGTAGGTAGAATGGCATCGGGTTTTTCTTTTTGGATAATTGCTTCTACATATTCCGGTGTGATGGGCTCGATATAGGTTGCATCGGCTAAATTCGGATCGGTCATGATCGTGGCCGGATTGGAATTCACCAGGATAACACGATAACCTTCTTCTTTTAGAGCACGCGTGGCCTGTGTGCCGGAATAATCAAATTCGCAAGCTTGGCCAATTACGATGGGACCAGCGCCAATAATTAATATCGATTCAATATCAGTTCTTTTTGGCATGTAAAATTATTTTCCCATCAAATCAATAAATTGTTGAAACAGGTATCGACTATCATGGGGACCGGGACTGGATTCAGGATGGTACTGTACCGAGAAAGCAGGAAAATCCTCACACCGAATCCCTTCTGATGTATTGTCATTCAAATTTACATGGGTGGAAATGACGGTTTTAGGAAGTGAATCAAGATCGACCGCAAAACCATGGTTCTGACTAGTGATTTCCACTACATTTGTATCATTATTTCTTACAGGATGATTGATTCCTCGATGTCCAAACTTGAGTTTAAATGTTTTGGCCCCAAGCGCTAATGCCAGTATTTGATGTCCCAAACAAATACCAAATATGGGTACTTCTCCTAATAACTGTTTAACCGTTGCTATTCCATAGGTCACGGCTGCTGGATCACCAGGGCCATTGCTTAAAAAAACACCATCGGGATTTATTTTTAAAATATCTTTAGCCGAAGCACTGGCAGGGAAAACAGTAATATCACAACCATGGCTTTCTAAAAGGCGTAGAATATTATACTTAATCCCGTAGTCAACTGCTGCCACTTCATATTTATTTGACCTACCATTTTTTGACCATGTAAATTTCTTTTTGGTTGTGACAACTTTTGCCAAATCTAGGCCATCCATGGATGGCACTTTTGAAAGTTTTGCTTTTAAACTGTCCAAATCCAGATCCACAGAAGAAATAATCCCATTCATCGCACCCCTATCACGGATATGCCGGGTGATCGCCCGGGTGTCCACTTGTTGAATGCCTACAATATTTTGTTCATCAAGATAACTTCCAATGGCAGCTGTTGAACGCCAATTAGAGGGAATTTCTGTTGCTTCTTTTACTACAAAACCGGCAACCTGGATTCGATTCGATTCGATGTCTTCCGGGTTAACACCATAATTCCCGATATGGGGTGCTGTCATTGTAACAATCTGCTGACAATAGGAAGGATCAGTTAATATTTCCTGGTAGCCGGACATACCAGTATTGAAACACACTTCACCAGTCGTTTCACCCATATGGCCAAATGCGATCCCTTTAAATGATCGACCATCCTCTAATAACAAAACGGCTGGTTTCTTTTTTTTCATGGCTAAATAATTTCTAATCGCCTTCTATTAATTATAAAATGAAAACCAGGGCTAGAACAAATAAAACATGAAACTAAAATTTGGGTCAAACCAAAATTCATTCGACCCAACACCATTAAAGCAAATATTTATTAGAAGTTAAAAAAAAACGGCCGCCCTTAATCAAAAGGGCGGCCGATGTAACAATATCCATACCCGAAATTGTTAACTTTTTCGGAAACTTAAAACAGGATTAATCATTTATTTAAAAAATTTTCATGCACCATCGCAGCTATAACTAAATCCTGCACTGCATTACCAATCGAATTAAAAACAGTAATATCTGATTTTGTTGATCTACCATCAATCTTTTCATCCACTAACTGTCCCAGTTCTCCAGCTATCTTATTCCAATTATAAACCCCTTCCGAAATGGGGATAAGAATATTACCTGCCTCAACTTTGCTCGCCGGTAGATGATCAATATATACTTTGGAATTTTGAATCAGTGCAGTGGGTAGTTCCCTTGTATCTGGTTTATGGGATCCTATGGCATTAATATGGACACCGGCTTTGATCTGTTTGTAATCAAATAATGGTTTTTCTTGTGTGGTCACCGTGCAAATAATATCAGCATTTTCTAGATCTTGTAAGCTCCCAGGTTGAACCAATGGGTCTAATCCTTTACAAAAGGCCAATATTTTTTCCTCCAAAGGGTCGATTACTTTGATTGATTCTAATTCCCGAACACAAGAAATAGCTTCGATCTGAGTTTTTGCTTGCTCTCCCGCGCCAAAGATGACTGCCTTTTTTGATTCTTTCCTGGAAAGCAGTTCGGTGGCCAAACCAGAACCTGCACCAGTTCGTAAAGCAGTCACCGATTTTCCTTCTACTAAAGCGATCGGTTCGCCGCGTTCCGCATCCATAACTACGATAATACCATTAACCAATGGCAAACCCATTTGTGGATTATCATAATGGACGTTCACAAGTTTAACAGTAATGTATTTCCCGCCCGCGATATAAGCAGGCATGGACAGGTGGAGGGCATGTTGATCCGGCATATCAAGACTAAGACGGGTTGGGACAATGGCTGTACCACTGCTTAAGGCCGTAAAGGCCTCTTTCATGGCTTCAATTGCATCTGTCATGGAAACAGATGATTGAACGTCATCAGCCGAATAAAATGGCAAATTCATCAATAAAAAATGGGATTATTTTTTTGTAAGAGCCCAGGAACCATCCCAGTCATCACCAGGAGAATTATCGCGATAATGTTCACAGCGTGGAATATAAATACGGCTTGGATTGGTTTTTCTCCCTGGGAACATGTCTTCTAGTTTTTCCGAAGCCTTGAACGCCTCAATCGCTTTGTCCCATTCCTGATTACGATAGAGAGCCAGTGCTTCATGGTAAGCCGGAAGGATTTTATCATAGCCTGGCGGCATATTCCCCGCCACATCAATTAGTTCGAAAACCTGAGCTGGTTCCGTTTTCCCCATGACAATAACATAATCTAAATCGCGCCAGATGAATTTATCCTTGCATACTTTGTAAGATTCATCTGCTACTTGTATATACACTCCATACTGCTTGGCGGATGCCTCCAAGCGAGCGGCCAGGTTTACCGTATCGCCCATCATGGTATAGTTCATGCGCATGTTCGAACCCATATTCCCGGTCACCATTTGGCCTGTGTTAATACCAATTCGGTTTTGCATGTTGTGAACGATTTCGGGCCATCGGTCGCCATCATCCTGCCATTTTTTTCTCAGTTTTGCCAGCCGTTCCTGCATTTTCACGGCTGTAAGGCAGGCCCAGTATTCATGATCATCAACGGGTGCAGGTGCGCCATAAAAGGCCACAATTGCATCACCGATATATTTGTCCAATGTTCCTTTATTATCAAGAAGAATATCGGTCATTTCAGTTAGATATTCATTCAGCACTTCTACTAGATCCGAAGCAGATAATTTTTCTGAAAAGGCGGAGAAACTCTGAATGTCTGTAAAAAATGCAGTATGATACCCTTCAGTTCCGCCTAACTGAGGTTCTTCCTTCGCATCAAACATCTGGTCAATCAGTTCAGGGGATATATATGTACTAAATGTATCTTTCAAAAAACGTTTATCTTTTTCCACTACCAGAAAATTGTAAAGGAATATGCCAGCATAGGTTCCAACCATGGACAGTGCAGGTCGAACCACCTCCCACATGACTAAGGTATTAAAAAATTGCATGTTGGCAAACACGATCCATCCCACGACACCAACCAGGGGAACAGGAAGGGTATAAAGTGGTTTTTCCGGAAGACTGACCAGTACACCTAAAACCACACAAATGACCAAAATGATATAAAAGGTCTCCGATTGATCTTTTATCCGGACAAATTCATTTTTTAAAATACTGTTCATCACATTGGCGTGGATTTCGACACCTGCAAAGGTTTCCTGAACCGGTGTATTTCGAAGATCCATTAAGCCCGGCAATGAAGCTCCAACTAAGGCCACTTTACCATTCCAGTACTCCGGAGGCAGCATTTCTGGGTCAAAACAATACATGTAGGGTAAATAATAAAAGGTCTGAAAGGGCCCGTAATAATTCACATACATGCGACCGGCTTCATCAATGGGAATTTCCCGCACTACTGTATCCGTTGTATCAATTAGTTGTAAAACTCTATTGTCAAAATCATAATTAAACCCGCCGTCTTTTTTAATCCCCAGAATATCAATAGCAGCCGACATGACCAGGCTGGGATACACATGATCTGCACCTTCAAAATAAACGGCAGTCGGTGACCTGCGGATTATCCCGTCTTCATCCTGAGGAAAGTTAGCCGCTCCCGTACCTACCGATGCAGAAAGCAGATTAACATATGTATTCCCTAATCTATCGGCGGTTGGTAGTCGCTTTGCGATGTCTGTTGGAATACCACGAATGATGTGATCCTCATAATAATATCCTTCTGGCTCTGCATCCATTTTATTGAGAAACATCAGGGTATCTTCCTGCTCAAAAACAAGGGCATGGTAAGTTTTTTGAGAATTATATGTCGCTTCTAAAATAAGTTGGGGATCATTGCTGGATAAAAATTGACCAGTCACTTCGGCCAAGGATTCATCCGTAGGTGCATTATTGGCATTCAGGGCATTTACCAGTTCAAAGTTAAATGTATTTTCCTGGTCAAAAATAATATCAAATAAGAGCGCTGAAGGATTACCGGATGTAACTGTATTAATCAATTGGCCATGATATGCATGGGGCCAGTCGTAATAATTCCCGAGGCCGCCTTCTTCTGGAGGTGCAACAGAATTGTTGTCAATATCAATGATGACCACGTCATCGATGGACATTTGCTCTACATCCTCCGTCCTGGAACGCATGCGTCCATCATAGGAAAGAAATTCATAGCCATCTAATACCGATTTCAGAAAATATATTTCATAAGTACCCCAACCAATCAATAGCGCAACAACAATACCAATACCAGCGCCAATACCAAGGCGTTTTAATAAATCAGACATCAATATTCTTTAAAAAGATTAATTCCCGTCTTTGGCGTCCTGCTCTTTATTCCATTTGACGAAATCGAGACCAGCATCGACATCTTGATCAAATTTGAACATGCTATACTTGCCGTCTTTACGGACATTGATCTGCATCCCTTCCACCAAACTAACCCAGTCTTCCAGTGAAACTTCATATGGCCCGGCGACTTGAGTAGGGGCCTGGATTTCTGTAACCGGTCCTATTTTAAATTTAGGAGCGGCACCCGGAGGCTGAAAACCCTGCCTCATCTGTTGTTTGCGTGCCTCGGTTACATTCTTGGCTGCATTCACATCCACTTTGCCTTCATATACTAGTACCGAACTTTCATCATCTCCAGCCTTGGCCCGGTATTTTGTCCCACGAATTGCAGCTACGGCAGTGGGCGTACGAACAGCCACACTTTTCTTTTCACCAAAAGCAGCTTTGGCAGCCACCCATATATTACCTTTTTTCAGTGTGGCTCCAAAATTTTTCTCCATGGGTTTTACATTGGCTTCGGTGATTTCCAGTTCCGCATTTTCTCCAATACGGACTTTACCGCCACCCACCAGTGTGATTTCACAGCGGGATTTAGCCAAAGTTTTTATCACATCCTTTTCGTGGATTGGCATTCGCGGCATGGCTTTTTTAAAATCACCATTACCCCCTTTTTGAACTTGAACCCGTCCCAAAGGAAGGGTGATTTTTCCAAATTCCTTTTGGCCAAATGCTGTTGCTAAAAGAAGGATTGTAAATAGAGAAATATGTAATAATTGTTTCATCATTTCATTAAGACCATTTTTTTCGTGCTTTGATATAATTGCCTGCCAACATGCGAATTGATCTCGATCCGGTATAGATAGACACCAGAAGGCAATTGATAGCCATTATCATCCTTGCCCGCCCAAATGAAGCGGTGGTTGCCCTTACTTAAAGATTGGTTGAATGCCAGGGTATTTACCTCTTTACCTAACAGGTTATAGACCTTTAAGGTAATGCGGGCATCTTCCACCAGCGATACACGGATATTGGTTACAGGGTTAAAAGGATTGGGAGTATTTTGGAAAAGTTCGAAGTCGTTGGGCACCATTCCCATATCATCCAGCTGCGATTGGATATCGTCCGCTTCACCAACAATTAATTTAAAATAATAAGGGTTTTCATTCCCTTGTGAAGTAAAGATAACCGCTTTTTCACTGCGGAGATTGTATACAATCCCAAGAACCGGATCTACCAATCGGACATCCTGATGGGATGGAATTGCATGAACATCTTCAAGACTGAGGCTTACGATCCCTTTTATATTTGATTGTGCAGCCAAATTCCATGTTTGGGTACGACCTTCAGAACGAATATCCTGACTATAACGACCGCCATTTTCAGCCCAGTAATCATTGTCAAAAGCCATGGAAATGTAATTACCGATAACCGGTGGTTCATGGTAATCAAATCGGTCCCAAGTATCGCTTGCAGATTCATGCACACCAAAAGTAGCCGTTTCATCATAGTGATTCCCTGCCTTCGTAATGATTTTGGCTTTCCAATTAAAGTCTTCTTCATCGTTCGCAGTTCCTTCCGGTATAGCCTCACTTTGTGAACCAGGCCCCCACATTGGAAAGAATTCCATGGTCCCGTTGCCATTGGAGAAAACCCAGTTTCCACCTTTGGGTATCATGTTTGTCGTGTTATTATAACTAGATCCATTCCATTGATACAAGGTTGGCTCAACATTTTGACTAAATACCACATTTTCAGCTAAGTTGATCGGGAAAATATATGGGTTCCCAACCATATTCCAGCCATCGGACAAATTCCGTTTTATGGTAGAAAATATACGTGTTGTTTTACCTGGTCCGGTATTTATCTGTTCTTCATTTTTTGTAATTAACCAATATGCCGCTCCCGGATTAAAAGAAACATTGCTTTCAACATATTGACCATTCGACCATCCAAATAATCGCCATTTTTTCTTATCATAGCTACCAAGTTCATCAGCAAGCACCGCGTCAGAACTGGAATTCTGAAGTAATGCTGGCACAGAAATCATTTCATAGGTTTCGGCATTTGTAACCACAAAATAAGGTTCAAATGCTAAATCTGGAAAATCAACCTGTACATCATTGGGGGAAGTCCATGACCAAACGCCTATTTTATCTTCAGCACCGTATTGAATTGCCAGGCCGCCCATAGTAAGGTCATAGGCCGGTATCATCGCCGTCCATGTTCCATCTCCATTATTATTAGCCCCCATATACTTTCCTTCAATCCCGGATTCTAGTCCGACCCAATAATGAACTTCAGCATATTCTACCTCACTCCCTGTAAGTTGACTTGCACTTGCTGAAAATGACAATTGGAGCTCTTCTCCTTTATTAGCCTGAATTGAGGAAACTGACGGTGGGGTAATTTCTGGACCAGGAATAAAGTGCAGGTGCATTTCCAGCTTTAGCCTGTTACCCTGTTCAATCGACTGGCGATTTACATGAAACGTCCCCCAGCTATAAGGATCATAAGATACATCAAAGTCGTCACTGAATCCCCCGCCTGTATCATACCAAGCAACGAAGGCATACCCCGAGTCGTACTGGACTTCAGCAAATTCATCCTTAAATGTGTAGGTGGCATCAGTAACCGGGATCTGATCAAAGTCTAAAATACGCTCCCAGAAAATAGGATTATTCGGAAGGCCTGGCAGGGCTTCAATTTGATTTACATTTTCATCTTCATAAAACGCCAACCAAAGATTACCCGCACCTACATATGGGGCAATACTTTTAATCACGACCTCTATAGAGTCTGTATATATCTTTTCTTGGATCTTCAAGTTCACAGGGCCGCCGGGTGGTATATTAAATAATTCTGAAACTCCACTGGGCTCTTGATGATCTAAAACGTTATCACTATTGGCATCAAAATGACCAACTAAATAGAATCGATTGCCTGTGACCATACCATCGATCGTGAATGTTTTTAGCTCATCATAAGGTGGATTAACATCATTTATAATCTCACCCCATACAGATTGACCGCTCATTGGATCCTCGCCCTCTTTATTGACCCAAAGATGCAGATTGCCGGATTCATAGTCCTTTTGGATGTTTATCTGCGCCTGCAGCTGAACTTGAGTACCGCCGCCACCACCGCCGCCAGGTGCATTCAAATTAATATTACCAGCATTACCAATGCCCCCTGATATGCTAAAGGGCATTGAAGTACCGTTGTGTTCGGTCGCATCATCCAGCATTTTGTCATTATTCAAGTCAGCAAAAACTAGTAAATGATAATTGCTTCCATCTAACAAATCACTGCGAGGAATTAAAAATTGATGGCTGCCGGGAAATGTGTAATTCCCAAGTGAATGGTCCCAGCTTCTGTTGGCCCAATAATTTGGGTCTTGTCCAGGTCCCATAAAGCCAACCAATATTTCTTCATTGTTAAGAGTTTCATTACTGGTCACCGTAAGGTTAATGCCTTGGGTACCGCCACCGCCACCGCCAGCATAGACATCGTCTTCATAGGCAGCAGTACCATTGATGGTACCATGGTTACCAAGGCCACTGTTATCCATAATTGCGGTAGTGGATTGATCATCGAATTGATAAAGCAGTTTTGTCTGTGACTCAGCAGTATATCGCGCAGATGGAACCAATTATCATTTGATCGTTTTTGCTGATTTGAATAATGACTACTTACTAGATGATGCGACCGAACATAAAGGTACTTCAATGCCCTTTAGTATATCAGGGGGCATCGGTAATGCTGGGACG
>JYMV01024999.1_pt1 | contig 45010 bp, 35 predicted proteins | sample 338911 | NCBI WGS metagenome assembly JYMV01 (sample SAMN03354496, study PRJNA234377) | hydrothermal vent metagenome | biome: Deep sea; feature: Hydrothermal plumes at the Eastern Lau Spreading Center, Western Pacific Ocean; material: Seawater | place: Tonga | collected 2009 | depth 2000 m m | reverse complement strand
GTGGCAAAGGAGGAGATGATATTTATTATTTTATGTCACCACAGCTTACCTTTACGCTGCAAGGAGTTGTTATCGATGCTGATTCAAGAGAAATATTGGTAGGGGCGAAAATAGTTATGATTGGAGATGATGGGACCTCAGAGGAGCAATTGACTGATGAGGTCGGTTCATACTTCTTTCAATTAAAGGTCAATACCAACTACGATATTACCGCGTCAATGCCCAAGTATCTGAGCGACAATGGAAAGGAAACAACCGTTGGACTCGAAAAATCAACCGATCTGGTACATGACTTTGAGTTAAAGACCATCAAAGGGCCAATTGAACTTCCAAATATTTTCTACGATTTGGATAAGTGGGATTTGAGACCAGAGTCAAAGGAAGCATTGGATGGTCTCGTAAAGACTTTGAATGACAACCCTAATATTGTGATTAAGATTATGTCTCACACAGATTCAAGAGCAGATCACAGGCACAATGATATTCTGTCTCAGAAGCGTGCACAATCGGTGGTTGATTATCTGATAGAGGAGAGAATAGAGGCGGAGCGATTATCGGCAAAGGGCTATGGGAAGCACAAACCTATATACTCTGACGCGAAGATCAAGAAGATGAAAACTGAGGAAGAGAAGGAAGTAGCACATCAGGAGAACAGAAGAACGGATTTTGAAGTATTGCGCACGGATTATATTCCTAAGAACAAGCGAGGTGAGATTGAGTCACCTGGCAGTGACCAGCCTAAAGAAGACGACAAAGACAAGAAACCTGACAATCCGGAAGATAACTAATCTTACACAATTAATATGGGTCAGTTAATCAGGTTCTTCTCTTCCTTACCATCAGTTGATTTTTTTCAGCATTAGTTGACCACATCTCAGGCCGCCCTCTGGGGCTTGCTAATAAATACGACGCTATACATGGATATAGGTTCTAAATATGATAAGAGAGGTGTTTCCTCCAGTAAATCGGATGTCCACGAGGCCATTAAGAATCTTGACAAAGGGTTGTTTCCAAATGCCTTTTGCAAAATTTTACCAGATCATTTAGGAAATGATGAAGCCTATTGCAACATTATGCATGCCGATACGGCAGGGACCAAACCTTCACTGGCTTATGTGTACTGGAAAGAAACAGGCGACAGCAGTGTTTGGGCCGGTCTGATACAAGATGCTATAGTCATGAACATTGATGACATGGCATGTGTCGGTGCTGTGGACGATATCGTACTTTCTTCTACGATAGGGAGAAATAAGACACTAATTTCCGGGGAAGTAGTAAAATATTTGATTGATGGCACCCAGGAGTTCATTCAAAAGATGGGAGAATTAGGTGTTAACCTGCATCTCTCAGGTGGAGAGACCGCCGATGTGGGTGATATTGTGCGCACACTTGATGTTGGATTCACCGCTTTTGCCCGGATCAAAAGATCGGACGTAATTGACATCGATATTCAGGATGGAGACGTGATCGTCGCACTGGCCTCTTATGGCCAATCAACGTATGAATCGGAATATAATGGCGGTATGGGTAGCAATGGACTTACATCAGCTCGTCATGATGTCTTTGGTAAATATCTAACTGAGAAGTACCCGGAAAGCTTCAATGCTGAAATTGACAGTGAGCTGGTATATGCCGGTAGTAAGAAATTAACGGATATAGATGAGGAAACTGGCTTGACTTACGGAAAGTTAATGCTGTCTCCAACAAGGACTTTTATACCAGTATTAAATCGCCTCATCAGAGGTTTGAAGAGCGAAATACATGGTTTGATTCACACTACGGGAGGCGCACAGACCAAGGTGATGAACTTCGTACAGGGCATGCATATTCTCAAGGATGACATGTTCGATGTGCCGCCTCTGTTCAGGATTATCCAAGCGGAGTCTGGAACAGACTGGCGGGAAATGTACCAGGTGTTCAATATGGGCCATCGCCTGGAGGTATATCTGAAACCTGAGTTTGCGCAAGCGGTAATTGATATATCTGGAGAATATGGAATTGAGGCCAGGATAATTGGTAGATGTGAATCTGCTGAAGAGAACAAATTGACCATTTCCACTGATACAGGAACATATACGTACTAATGCCATGTTAGAGAAGTTGGAAGGCATAAAAATGAGATGGCAGGAGGTCGAGAAACTGATCTCTGCACCTGATGCTATGTCAGATATGAAGGCTTATGTCAAGCTCAGCAAGGAGTATAAAGAGCTTGGGGAGATCGTCACAGTGTTTGATGAATACAAAAGTGTATTAGACAATATTGAGTCATCTCAGGAAATCCTCAAAACGGAGAAAGATGCAGAGTTTCTGGATATGGCCAAGACGGAGTTAAGCGAGCTACATAAGAAAGAGGTTGAGCTGGTAGAGAGCATCAAGATCATGCTTATTCCATCAGATCCGGAAGATGCAAAGGATGTAGTCATGGAAATAAGGGCGGGCACCGGTGGGGACGAGGCTAGTATCTTTGCTGGTGATTTGTTCCGCATGTATACACGGTATTGTGAGGGCAGGGGATGGACGGTGGAAATGGCTGATCATACCGAGGGAACGGCTGGAGGTTACAAGGAGGTTGTCTTCAACGTGAGTGGTGTGGATGTGTATGGAGTGCTCAAATATGAATCAGGAGTACATAGGGTACAACGAGTCCCTAAAACAGAAACCCAGGGCCGGATCCATACCTCTGCAGCTTCTGTTGTAGTACTCCCTGAAGCCGATGAATTTGATGTGGAGCTGAAAGAAGAGGACATTAAAAAAGACACGTTTTGCTCTTCTGGTCCTGGGGGACAATCAGTAAACACAACATACTCGGCTATTAGACTTACCCATATCCCTTCGGGCATCGTGGTTCAATGTCAGGATCAAAAATCGCAGATCAAGAACTACAACAAGGCGCTCAGTGTATTGAGGTCAAGGCTTTACGAAGTGGAGCTGAAGAAATATCAGGATGAGATCTCGGGAAAGAGAAAGACAATGGTTTCAACTGGAGATCGATCCGCCAAAGTAAGAACCTATAATTTCCCCCAGGGTAGAATGACGGAACACCGCATTAATTTGACGATGTATAACCTACAGGATATCTTGGCTGGAGACATTGGAGAAATCATCGAAAGCCTGCAGGTGGCTGAGAATGCCGAGCGGTTGAGAGAGGGAACCGAAACTACAGAGACCGACTAATGACCAGATCAGAGCTCATTGCAGAGATCAATAAGAAACAATCGTTTCTATGCATTGGTTTGGATACGGATCTTTCAAAGATTCCAGCTCACCTCCAAGATCACCCCGACGCAGTTTTTGAGTTTAACAAGCAGATTATAGATGCCACGCATGACCTCTGTGTAGCATACAAACCCAATATTGCCTTCTATGAGATGTTAGGCAGCAAGGGTTGGGATATACTAGGGCGTACGCTCGATTATATTCCGGATAGCAATTTCACCATAGCAGACGCCAAACGTGGTGACATTGGCAACACCTCGAGGTATTACGCTGAGACCTTTTTCAAGGCAATGGACTTTGACGCAGTTACCATAGCGCCTTATATGGGGCAGGATTCTGTGGAGCCTTTTCTGGGATTTTCAGGTAAATGGGCCATCGTTCTGGCGCTAACCTCGAACACAGGAGCGAATGATTTCCAGATGAATGCTTACAATGATGGAGCACCTTTGTACAAGGATGTACTTCGGATTTCGAGCCGGTGGGGTTCGGAGGAAAATATGATGTATGTCGTAGGGGCTACACGTCCGGAGATGTTTAAAGAGGTGCGAGAATTGGTTCCCAATCACTTCTTACTCGTTCCAGGGGTAGGGGCGCAAGGGGGGAGTTTGGGCGAAATTGCCAAAGTGGGAATGAATGGTGATTGCGGACTTCTGGTAAATTCGTCTCGGCGAATATTATATGCTGGTGACACCGAAGATTTCGCAACTGTCGCCAGATCAGAAGCACAAAAACTACAGGAGGAGATGAAACTGATCCTCTCTTAAAGGAATTGTAATAATAGGGTCCTTGCAATGAAGTTTTTCCTCATCATATATGGCCTTTTTGTACTGATCGTTTCAACACTTCTTGTCATCTGTCCTAAGCCAGAGCTCTTTGTTTTGCTCAACGGGGCCTACAGTGATTTCGGAAACCAGGTATTCCCTTACATAACCCATTTGGGGGGAGGATTCTTGTCCCTTATTGTCGTTATAGTCTTCGTTTTTATGCAGTACAGATTAGCAATTATAGCTACAGCAAGTTTTTTACTTACAGGGTTAATTATCCAGCTACTCAAGCATACAGTCTTCTCGGATTGCACAAGGCCTGTAAAGTTCTTGGAAGGGATTGATATTGTACACACTGTTCCAGGTGTGGATATGCACATGTACAACAGCTTCCCATCAGGGCACAGTGCGACGGCATTCAGTTTGTTCTTTATGTTGTCTCTGGCTCTGAGTGGAAAGAAACCTGTTTTAGGCATTGTGTTTTTTGTCCTGGCATTATTGGGTAGTTATTCCCGAATTTATCTGGGACAACACTTTCCTGAGGATGTACTCGCTGGGTCAGTTACAGGGGTGGTGATTACATATTTATGCTATAAGCTAATTGACAAGCTTCTCAAAGATAAGGATTGGGCAACACAGGCGCTATTCAAAAAGGGTAAAGCCCATGAGTAGATCTACAGTATATCAGTTTTGTATCGCAGCAGCGGCACTGCTTCTTTTTCTTCCCACTTCCCAGGTTCATCTCTTTGATTGGGATGAGATCAATTTCGCCGAGGCTGCAAGAGAAATGATTGTAACCGGTGATTACCTCACCGTGACGATAGATTACCAGCCATTTTGGGAAAAACCGCCCTTGTTTATCTGGATGCAGGTGCTTTCTATGAAGGTATTTGGCATTACGGAATTCGCAGCCAGATTGCCTAATGTATTGTGTGGAATAGCTACACTTTTGGCTCTGTTCAATATTGGTAAGCGAATCTATAATGTTGAGTTCGCCAGGATTTGGGTGCTGGCTTACCTGGGTACTTTGCTCCCCCAATTCTACTTTATGTCAGGTATCATTGATCCTGTCTACAACCTGTTCATCTTCCTGGCACTATACAATGTGTATGAATACTTCAGAGGAGACCGCGCCCGAAACCTGCTGTATGCCGCTATTTTGGCTGGTCTTGCGGTACTTACAAAAGGGCCGGTTGCCGTACTTTTGCTGGTAGCAATAATCCTGATCTATTCCCTTGCTACCGGTATATGGAGGAAGTCCTTAAGGATATTTACCTCAAAAATGGGATGGCTATCCTTGCTTGTATTCCTGGTTGTGTGTTCATTGTATTATGGTACTGAGTTTATACGTCACGGACCAACTTTTTTCACGGAGTTTATCGATTATCACCTCCGCCTACTGCAAACCAGTGAGGCAAGCCACGGGCAGCCCTTCTACTATCACTTTTTTGTTTTGCTGATTGGTTGCCTCCCGACATCCATATTGATGTTTGGGGGATTCAAAAATATAGGGCAGGATGGTGCTCTTGAAATCAACTTTGCCAAATTAATGGTGGTAATGTTTTGTGTTGTACTGCTTATCTTTTCGATAGTCGAAACGAAGATCATTCATTATTCCTCTCTCTGTTACTTTCCATTGACCTTCCTGGCAGCGCGGTATATCTATAATGTCGCCTATCGTAAAATGAAGCAGCGAATGAACCTTCACATTGTCATGCTTTGCTTATCTGGATTGTTCGCATTGTTGCTGGTTATGCTTCCGAACATCATGGCCAACGTGGAGAGACTAATACCCTATATAAAAGACCCATTCGCAGTCGCAAATTTGAGTGCTGATGTGGAATGGTCCTGGATTGATGGTTTTGGCGGCCTATTGTATTTTCTGAGTTTGGTTGTCTTTGTCTTTCTCCTTTCGAAAAGAAGGTTTGCAGTGGCATACACAACACTCCTGATTGGCACAGCATTGGGCATCAACATCTCTCTTAGAGCAGTGGTGCCAAAAGTTGAATTGATTACGCAGCATGCTGCCATTGAATTCTACAAGAGTTTGCAGGGCAAGGACTGCTATATTGAAGTGCTGGGGTTTAAGAGTTATGCTCATTACTATTACGCTAAAAAACCGATACCATCAGAAGGCGCGCCCAAGACCAAGTTGGACCTGCTGGAAGGGCCGTTGGATAAAACCGCCTACTTTTCAGTGAAGAATGTGGATGCAGAACAGTATAGGCGTCATCCAAATTTGGAGGAACTATACGAGCGCAATGGATTCGTGTTCTTTAGAAGAAGTCCGGATAAGTGAGCTTTTCCTGACACGGGTTCTATTCCTGATAAACAGGTACGCAGTTATTGTGAGTTTTGATCTTTAATGTATTAGAACTTAATGAGATAAGCGTGCCTAACAAAGTAGGGGCTTTCAATCTATTACTTGTACATCTTAAATTTGGTTATCCCCATCCTTTGCAGAAAGTGCTTTATTGAAGTGCCCAACACACCGAAGCCGTATTTTATGCTTCGACTAAAATTAATGGATGAAGCCTCTTCGAAGTACTTGGTTGGACAGGTTACCTCTCCGATTTCATATCCGGCATAGATGATTTGAGAAATTACCTGATTGTCAAATACAAAGTCGTCGGAGTTATCCTGGTAGTTGATTGCCTTCAATACCTCCGCAGAATATGCCCTATACCCGGTGTGGTACTCGGAGAGTTTGGCATTAATAAGAATGTTCTGGGTGAAAGTCAGCACCCTGTTTGCAATGTATTTATACATCGGCATGCCGCCTCTTAAGGCGCCTTGTCCCAATATCCTTGATGCGAGGACCACCTGGTACAAATCGTTGGCAATTATATTTGCCATAGAAGGAATTAAGAGAGGCGTATATTGGTAGTCAGGATGCAGCATGATGATGATATCTCCACCCAGCTCCAAAGCTTTATTGTAACAGCTCTTCTGATTACCTCCATAGCCTTTGTTGTCCACATGGCGTATAACGTGCTTGATACCCAGTGACTTTCCGAGTTCAACGGTGTCATCACTACTGGCATCATCTACCAGCACGATTTCGTCCACTATATCAAAGGGGATCTCCTTATAGGTTTTCTCCAGAGTTGACGCGGCATTGTAGGCGGGTAAAACCACAACCACTTTCTTTTCTTTCATCATCGGCAACAGAATATTCTGCAAAGCTAAAAAAACGGTTTTACAGAGAGAAATTATTAGTGTTAGATAGTTTTGAAACCGTTTCAATAGTATTAAATTAGTGATTAACTTGCCGGTTTGGATCGCAAACCGTACCAGATACGCAATTATTCTATGGCCAGGAGACTATTATACTGTACATTTCTATGTCTCTACCTGCTTATTTCTCAAGCGGGCTTTTCCCAACAAAATAACTTTATCAATTACAATATTGATGAAGGCCTGTCCCAGTCTACCGTCTATGCAATCATTCAGGATTCGAGAGGATATCTTTGGCTGGGAACCGAGGGTGGTGGTGTATGTAGATTTGATGGCGTCAATTTCGAAGCATATAATAAAAAGAGAGGGTTGGCGGGCAATACTGTTCGCAGCCTTATGGAGGATTCGAAGGGCAATATATGGATTGGTACAGATGAGGGCATCACGATTTACGATGGCCTCAAGTTTCGCTCTTTTCAAAGTGAGCAGAATATCCCGCCTGGTGCCGTGTTGTGTTTCCTGGAAACTGCTGAGAATACGGTATGGGCGGGAATAGCAGGAGGTGGGATAATCCGGATGGACATCGTCAGCAAAGACTCCATTACAGTTACCAATTTTTCTCTCATGCATGGCTTGAAAAGTGACATTGTTTTTGATCTGTATCTGGATAGATTAGACAGGATCTGGGTCGCGACATTCAACGGAGGCATTAATATTGTGAAGGACCTGGGAGATGAAATTGAGTTGAGTTTCATCAATAGAGTGGATGGCATCCCCAGTGATGAAATCCTGACACTTACTGAAGATACTGATGGAAACCTATGGGCTGGTACCTACAACCATGGTGCTTTTAAATTGGTAATGTCGGGCCCCGATTCGGGTAAGGTGACCACTTATAATCTTATCAATGGCATCAATGACAATCGGGTTTGGAGCATCATTGTAGATGATGTTGGTGCCGTTTGGTTTGGTACAGGTGATGGAGGGCTAAACAGGTATGCAGACGGCAAGTTTAGCGCCTATACCATGGACAATGGACTTCCTAACAATCAGATATTGAGTGTGCTTCAGGACGATGATGGTATAATTTGGGCGGGAAGCATGGGGACTGGCCTTTGTAAATTCAACGGCTTTCATTTTGCCCATTATGGCGAAAAAGAGGGCTTGGCCAATGATAATATTTCTGACATTGTTCAGGACAAATTTGGCAATTATTGGCTGTCGTCCTGGGATGGATTGACTCAGCTGAATTTTCTTCATGGCAAGCCGGTAACAATCACATATAATCTGGATGATGGCCTTCTGGATACTAAGATCATGGCCCTGGATGTTACCAGTGAAGGCGACATTTGGATGGCAATGAACAAGGGAATCAGCGTTATTACTCCCCCGGGCTTAAATCCCTATGAAGAGGGCACTGAAAAGGCGAGTATCAATGCAATACACTACACAGAGGCGGAAGGACTTATTGATAATTCGGTGAATTGTATTCTAGTTGATTCTAAGGACCGTATTTGGTGTGGTACCCGGGGTGGTGTGAGCTTTATGCTTGGAGAGGATGCCTTTGTGAACTATAATGAATATGATGGCTTGATCAATAATGAAGTACAAACGATCATTGAATCAAGTGATGGGTTAATTTGGTTTGGAACGCTTGGAGGATTGGCCAAAACCGATTTGGCGAATATGACCACTTATGATGAGGTTGAAGGCCTGTTTGAAAAGAAAGTTTATTGCTTGGCGGAGGATGTAAAAGGCAATATCTGGATAGGGACATTTGGCGGTGGACTCTACAAGTTAGATGTGCATTCTGAGGACACCTTGCCAATAAGTTTTATAGCTGATGATAGTCTGCTTTCATCAAACAATGTCTACTCTCTTATTTTTCAGGACGATCAAACCTTGCTGGTGGGTACCGACAAGGGAATTGATAAACTACGGCTTGATGGCAATCAAAACATTTTGGGAGTCAAGCGTTACGATAAGTCTGACGGTTACATTGGAGTTGAGAATAATCTGAATGCCAACTACAAGGATAAAAGGGGCAACATTTGGCTGGGTACGGTAAAGGGTGTAACCAGGTATGATGCGAGTGTGGAAAGGATGAGTAAGAATGCGCCAAGAACCCATATTACGGGTATTCAAATGTTCTTCGAAGATGTTGATTGGTCTGTGCGCAGCGACAGCCTGTACCCATGGCTCAAATTACCTCGAATGTTGGAATTGGGATATTCTGACAATCATATTACGTTCAACTATACAGGAATCTCCCTGACCAACCCGGATAAGGTGATGTTCAAGTTCAAATTAGACGGCTTGGAAAATGATTGGTCACCTCCCAGAGAGGAAGCCGAAGCCATTTATTCTGGATTGACACCAGGGGAGTATACCTTCCACGTTAAGGCGGTTAATGAGAATGGAGTATGGAACGAAATACCAGCTTCTTATCATTTTGTAATCAGTCCTCCTTTTTGGCAAACCTGGTGGTTTTATATGTTGTGCGCTTTTACAGCGCTTGTGAGTATTATCAGTTTCGTCAAGGTCAGAGAGAGGAACTTACAGCGGGAGAAGGCAATACTTGAAGACAAGGTAAGAGAAAGAACAAAGGAACTTGCGGAAAAGAATACGGAGATCACCGATAGTATTAATTACGCGCAAAACATCCAAAGGGCGATTCTGCCTGCTATTAAGTCAATTGAGAGAGGATTTGAAGATAGCTTCGTATTGTTCAGGCCAAGAGACATTGTGAGTGGTGATTTCTACTGGTACACAGATAAAGATGACAAATCGTATCTGGCAGCATGTGATTGCACTGGACACGGAGTGCCAGGAGCGTTCGTCTCCATGATCGGTAACAACCTGCTGAATCAAATAATTTTGGAAAAAAACATTGAGCAACCTGGCGAAATCCTTTCCAAACTAAATCAAGGTGTGAAATTTGCATTTACGCAAGATGGAGAACAAGAAGCGCAAGACGGTATGGATATGATTTTAGCGGTGCTTGACAAGAAGAAAATGCAGCTCGAATTTGCAGGAGCCAATAATCCATTGATTTTTATTCGTGACGGGGAGCTTGATGTGAAAAAGGCGGATAGAACATCAATTGGTGGAGATACGTCTATGGACTTTAAGTTTGAAAATTTCACGGTAGATGTAAAGAATGGAGATGTCTTCTACTTGTTTTCTGATGGTTATCCAGACCAATTCGGTGGTATAAAAGGCAAGAAATTCATGATGAGGAAGTACAAGCAGATGATCTTGGATAATCACCAGAAGCCAATGTCAGAGCAGCATGATATTTACCAGGCAGAACTGGTAGATTGGATGGGAGATGAGCATGAGCAGATTGATGACGTGCTTGTGATCGGTGTTAAAATTTAGTTGGGTTTGCTTTCCCAGGATGGAATGTTACGGCAGGAATAGAGATTGAACCTTGAAATTGTGGCGAAATATTCTCTTGTTAACTGGTTTGGCCTTCGGTCTGGTATCGATTGCTGGCCAGTTGGCTAAGTGGAGGGTATACAATACAGAAAACTCTGATCTGCCCCACAACTATATCCTCTCACTGGCTAAGGATCACAAAGGTAAGATTTGGATGGGGACCAACTTTGGATTGGTGAAGTTTGATGGCAAGAACTTTACCAAATACGATAAACAAAGCAAGAAAGAAATTCAATACACCACTGTAAGATCAATAACAGTGGATTCATCCAACACGGTATGGACAGGGAGTTGGGGTGATGGAATGGCCCAATTAACATTTCCCAATGGCGATCCCGATAATCCAGCTGCCCGATTTAAGTGGGTCAATTACCGTGAGAACAACTCTGGAATTACACACAATACCGTTAAGACAATCTGCATTGACAAGAAAAGGAACAAGTGGATTGGAACAGAGGAAGGATTGGTACTGATGGGCAATGGGAATTGGGGCGACGGAAGCGTTAAGTGGAAAACGTACCATGCTTACGACTCGGGATTGCCTCACGATGCCGTTCATCATGTTGTTGTTGATAGGTTCAACAACAAGTGGATCGGAACTTTCGGTGGCGGTTTGGCGAAATTTGATGGAACCAATTGGACCGTATATGACATCAAGAACTCAAATCTTACCGATAATTATATTGTGTCTTTGGCGATCGACAAAAGGCAAGTCTTGTGGATTGGCACTTACAGCGGTGCACTTTGCAGGTTTGATGGAACCAATTGGAAAGTCTATAACACCTCAAATTCTGAAATCCATGACAATTTAATCTACTCCTTGGCGGTTGATACTAAAAACAAATTGTGGCTGGGAAGCATGAATGCGGGACTGGCCAGCTTTGACGGTACCAACTGGAAGAGTTATTATATTTTGGGAACCAGCAGCCCTTACACGGTCAGCTCCATTATAATTGATGACCAGAACAACAAATGGCTGGGAACAGGTGGGGGAGTAGTTGTTTACAATGAAAACGGCATCAAAGAGTAATACCGTAATTATTACAACCTATTTTTCTATCTTTAACTTGGGAACTTGCACGACTTGATGGGGGTATTATCGGGCAACTATTGTCTCAATATTGCGTCTAAAGGAGTAAATACGCTGCTTATGCAGTATCTAAGAAAAATATTCATCTTTCTTATCGGACTAGTATGGCCTTTGCTGGGCTATTCACAACTTATTATCAATGAAGTTTCCCAGGGCGCTAGCGGTTCTAAGGAGTTTGTGGAATTTGTAGTAATAGGATCAGGGTGTGATGCCTGTGTGGATATCAGGGGATGGATCTTCGACGATAACAACGGATGGCACGAGAGTCCGATCGGATCCGGACAGGGAATTGCTACCGGAGCACTTCGTTTCTCCTTTGATCCACAGTGGTCTTGTGTTCCTGCTGGAACCATCATAGTTATTTACAACAATGGCGACCCTAACGGGGACTTACCTCCGGATGATCCAACGGATGCCAATAATGACTGTGTTTACATTATACCAGGGAACAGTACGTTGCTGGATAGGAGTATTGGCTTTCCAAATAGCGATCCTGTCTTTGATGATTATTCTACATTAATCTGGACAAATGGTGGTATCTGGACCTATACCAGTATGGCCAATACTCAGGATTCGTATCAGATCACAGACCCAAATGCAACGGGCGCCCCGTTTTTTTCCATTGGATGGGGCACCAATACGCTTTTACAGAGTATCTACTTTGCAGGAAATGCTACAGGAGATGTTATGTTCTTTGACAACAGCACCAGCGATGATCCTTTTGATCAAAACAATTGGAGTATTGCCTCTGCCTCTACGACTCAGACGCCGGGCGTCCCTAACAATGCCGCGAATGCTGCATGGATCAATGGAATGAGCAATAATTGTAATCCCTTGCCTCCCCCTGAACTCGTGCTTATTTCCATTGTAAATCCATTATGCAATGGTGATTGTAATGGATCTGCAACCATAGTAGCAACCAGTGGGACACCTCCATTTACTTACCTCTGGGATGATCCGCAGGCGCAGACCAATACCACTGCGACAGGATTGTGCGATGGTACTTATTATCCAATCGTTACTGATGCCAGTGGCTGTGTTGATACCCTGGATACGGCCGGCGTGGGTGTTGTAATCACTGAGCCGCTTTTATTGACTTCTCCTACTTCAGGAGGTGTATCGGTTTGTAGCTGTCCTTGCTCGGGTTATGCGTACGTATTCCCTACAGGAGGCACTCCGGACTATACGGTGAGCTGGGACAACGGCTATAACGATCAGTTTCAAACAGGCTTATGTGATGGCACTTACAATGTAACAGTGACCGATGCCAACGGGTGTACTTCTACCGGAACGGTTACTCTTCCTTAAATGTTTAAGGGCTCAGGCAATTTCCATCGGATATTATTGTTATTATTGGGCCACATAAGAAAAAAACCATGCTGTCCATACTTATTCCGATCTACAATTGTGATTGCGTAGTCCTGGTGAGGGACTTACATCGCCAGGGAGTTAGCACTGAGTTGGAGTTTGAGATTATCTGCCTGGATGATGGATCTTCGGCAGAACTTCGCACTAGAAATAGGAAATTAGAGTCGCTAGGCAATGTGGTGTATGAAGATTTAGCGGAGAATATTGGCCGTTCCCGGATAAGAAATTTACTGGCAGAGAAGGCTAAATACGACACATTGCTCTTCATTGATTGCGACATGGCTGTGACCTCTGATAGCTTTGTCGGTAAATATCTAGGGGCAATAAACGGAACAGGGGTGGTCGTAGGAGGAGTAGCGTACGATAAAGACCAACCCGATGATCCTGATAATATTTTGCGCTGGACCTACGGACACGAGAGGGAGTCTCTATCTTCAAGTGCTAGGTCCAAACACCCCTACGCGTCATTCATGACGGGTACTTTTGCCATAGATAGTGCCTCCTTTGCCGCTATCAAATTTGATGAGAGCATTGCGCATTATGGACATGAGGATACACTGTTCGGTAGCGAGTTGCGTGCTAAAGGCATCAAAGTGACACATATCAATAACCCCCTCGTCCATAAAGGTCTTGAGAGCAGTGTTGATTTTATTTCGAAGACGGAGCAGGCAGTTCGAACGCTGGCCGACCTTTCGAAAGACGGTAAATTGAAGGATGAAGTGAAACTCTATAAGGCCTATAGGCAGCTCAAGAGGGTATATCTTGATGCATTATACGCCCGACGATTTCACAAGCGAAAAGCCGCATGGCTGAAAAACCTGAATTCCAGCAAACCTGAGCTGAAGTATTTTGATATGTACCGTCTCGGTTATCTCTGCACACTCATGCAGAACTAGCGGCTTATTTTACAAACTTCTTGTAAGTTGTTCCTTTCTCAGAAGAAACCTGTACCATGTAAACACCGGATTCCAGATCAGATACATCAAAATCATTAACGTCCTTTCCTGAAATAGAACCAGGAGACCGCACGTGTTGGCCAGCTACATTGTAAATATTGACATTAACCGGATCACTACCCTTATAATCTATCGATAGTTGATCAACAACTGGATTGGGGTAAATGTTGATTACGCCAGCTACATCTTCCAGGTTGTCAAAAATGCTGGCTACCGTATATTGCGTATCAACCCTGTCATTATTTGGATCTGTGTCCCCCAATAACTCAGTCTGTGCATATCCAGCCATTGCCAATGTGCTGGTAAAGTCCAGGGAGTCCGTAAATGTAAAATCGGCTGTGCCACCTGCTGGAATAGATATCAGGTAATTCTCCAGCAGAACATCGTTAAATCCCAGTGCATATTTTACGGGAATATTTTGAATCGATGAAGTTCCAAAATTTTGTATTCGAACCGTTACTTCATACATAGAATCTAGATTCAAATCAACGTTTTCCGGTGGCGAAATTACAGATATCACACCAACGTCTTGCGCAGAGGTTGAGAATCCCAACGCTACCAAAGTCATAGTGTAAATTGATTTATTCAGAAGTAGAGATGCTTTCATGCTGTATGTTTTTAGCGTTTGAGGCAACTACCTTATCAAATATATCAAAAAAACCTGGGAATTCTCAATCTATTGAAACGAATTACTGGACTAAAGCATCCCGATAAGCGTTCAATAATTCGTCTTTCTGATGCTCCCAGCTATAAGCTTTTTTGGCGGCAATAAGATTCTTCGCCCAGATGCTGCGAGCTGTTTCATCTGATAACATATAGGTTAATTTTTCCCCAATATGCTTAGGTTCATGGTTGTCAATAAAGGCACCAATCTCCCATCTTGCCATTATTTGCTCATTTTCAACCAGCCTGGAAGAGAGTATGGGCAATTCCGATTGGATATAGTCAAACACCTTATTGGACAAACTGTATTTGTAATTTAAACTGTCGTCTTTTTCAATCGCCAGGCCCACGTCCGCATTCATCGTAAAGTGAATGAGCTCTGCAAATGGTAACCATCCTTTGAGAATAATGCGATCTGAATGCGCTTGTGATGCCACCATTTTTTCCAGGTTTCTAAAAGCGTTACCGCCTCCGACAATTACAAGCACGGCATTATCTATCCACTGCATGGCTTCAACTGCTTCTTCCAAACCGCGGCTTACATTCACCGCTCCTTGATACAGGATTAGCCGGGTTTCGGTGGGAATACCCAACTCCTCTTTTGATTTGAGGCTGGTTGGCTCTATGGCCAATGGGTAGTTCTTTATCACGATCAGGTCTTTATTGTATTCATTCTTGTAGAGGTTGGCAACAGATTCGTTGACAGTGATAACCGTGCGTAATTTTGGGAATATGTAGCTCTCTATTCCTCTCCAGACGGATCTGGTAAACGGCTTGTTGGCCAACTCCGGCATACCGCAGAAATACTCATGCGTATCATAGATGACCGGAACGCCCTTTATTTTTGCGGCTGCATAGCACGCCAATAAAGTGTCCAGGTCATTTGCCAATATAATATCACAGCGTTTTGAGAGCAGGAAGAAGAACAATCTGATATTGTAAAACGCATAAAATAGAAAACCGCTGTTGAACAATAAACGCAACCTTTTGGTTTCATAGGGGCGGTCTATATCCGGGCTCTTCCGCAGTTTCCTGCCGACAAGCAGAACTTCGTATTTGGCCGCCAGCAATGTTGTACAGACTTTATGCAGTCTCTGGTCTGTACTGAGATCATTGGTGACGGAAGCAATAATTTTGGCCATCGGTGTTAGTGGAATAAACCTGCCTGTCGGTAGGTAAGGGCGAATATAGCAAAATGCCTCTAGTGGATATCTGGGTTGGTTTCTTTATTAATTGTAATGCTAATTAAGCCATTACATTTACATTTGTTCAATGCGGGTTCAGGAAAATGTCTCTCTTAAACGTTTAAATTCCTTTGGTATTGATGCATCGGCAAGATATTTTGTCGAAGTTGCTGATCAGGAGGAGGTCGCTGCATTCGTATCTGAACCACATTTTGCTGATCAACCGCTACTCATTCTTGGTGGAGGAAGCAATCTCTTGCTGCGGCATAATTTTGAAGGCGTAGTTCTCAAAGTGGGCTTTAGCGGAATCGAACTACTTCTTGAAGACAATGATCATTATTATCTGGAAGTGGGAGCCGGTGAAAACTGGCATGGACTTGTTATGCATTGTGTGGCGAACGGGTATGCAGGAATTGAGAACCTTTCGTTGATACCGGGAAATGTTGGCGCGGCTCCCATGCAAAATATTGGGGCCTATGGTGTTGAACTTCAAGATGTATTTGAAAAGCTGGAAGCCACAGAAATTCGATCAGGAGAATACAGGGAGTTTAGCATTGATGAATGCCAATTCCGTTACAGGGATTCTGTCTTCAAGAATGAGCTACAGGGAAAATATGTGATTACCTCAGTAACACTGCGGTTGTCTAAGTCAGCGCAACTGAATACCTCTTATGGAGCAATCGAAGAGGAACTAGAGGCCATGAACATCGGTGAAGTGGACATCAATTCCATAAGCCAGGCAGTAATTAACATTCGAAATTCTAAGTTACCAGATCCGGACGTGCTCGGCAATGCCGGAAGCTTCTTTAAAAATCCAATTATTTCAGAGGAAGAATTTCTACAACTAAGATCTGAATACTCCGATGTTGTTTCGTATCCTGCAGATACAGGTGTTAAGATTGCCGCGGGTTGGTTAATTGATCAGTGTGGATGGAAAGGCAAGAGAATAGGGAATGCGGGTGTCCATGAAAATCACGCGCTGGTCTTGGCCAATTATGGAAACGCCACCGGAGATGAGATTTACAAATTATCGGAAGAAATATTGAATTCCGTAAGAACCAAATTTAAAATCACACTGGAACGTGAGGTGAATGTTGTATAACCAGGCTACAACCGTATAGTGGTCGGCCTTTTTAACATTTAACTTGATTCTTCTGGCTTATCGCTGCCGTTACGATGCTTTTCGAGGCATTGAGGTCTTGGCGCCTCCTTTTGCCTTCGAGCTGGCTTTTACATTGTGGCCCTTAGGCTGATTTTTATTTTGCTCGAACTGAGCCGCCTTGCTGACCTCCACAACTTCTTCTCCGTCTTTCGGTTCTTCTTCCTCTTTCAAGAGCTCTTCAAGCAATTTTGCCTCCTGAAGAACATTGTACCACTTCAGTATTTTTTTAATGTGAGAATTATAAACCTGACCTTCATCATAGTCTGGCAGGACCTCTTTAAAGTATCCTTTAAGTGTATTTGTATCAGCATTGGAATCTATCGACGTGGCGCCTCCGCTTTCCTTCTTTGAAATGTTCTGAAAGAGCTCCTTTAGTGAAACACTATCATCAGTGGTATAGATACTAATGTCGGTAAAAGCGCTTACGCTATCTGAAGCAAATACCGGAATTCTTTTCTGATCTTCCAGCGACTCAGCAATGAGTCCGTTCTTCGTCTTGCTAATGATCTTAAAGAGTCCTGGCTTACCAGAAATATTGATGATGTCTTCTAATTTCATTTTCTCGATTTGTTCCGGCCCTTTTGCCGATACGTGGGTGCAATATTACAAATCTTAATCCGATCAGGTGGAAATAATTTGTTCTTTATTGAACAACAACCAGTTTGCCATTGCGCTCTAATCCAGTAAAGCGTAGACGGTACTGGTAAACACCAGCTTTTAAGGCTGAGATATCATGAGTGCTCTTCGCGCTGCGAAGTCCCACCTCCGATACATATACAATATGTCCAGTCAGGTCAATAATTTCCAGGGTTGCAGAACAGGCAGGAGCATCGCTAAAGTAGAGGGTCACAAGCCCCTGACTCGGGTTGGGGAATAATTCAATTTGTGATTCATAGGACAATAGTGCCATAGCCGTTGTGTCCTCGGGCTCACCGAACAATGAATCATACATCGCCTGTGCTGCAGATGCACCATTGATAAGTTCAAGCAAATCCTCTCCAGCAACCATGGCAAAACTAACGGTTACAGTATCTTGCGGTACCAACGTGAAAGGCCCGCTACTCACTACATCCATAACGTCTTTTCCCGAAGATCCTCCAGCATTTACTCTGTTTGTAGACAGGGCAATATATTTTTTGGCGGTTGAATAAGCATTTGGATAGTAAATGTCAATTCCAGGAGCACCTGCATAATTGTCTATTGCATAATGCAGGTATGGACCATCTGAAAGCAGTTTTACCCCTCCGAAGGGACTCCCGGGTTCAGTGCTTCTCACATATCCCAGCCGTCTTCCATTATCATGTGTGGCCTTGTTCAAGGCATAGTTTCGTATGTCCCAGTCTGTGGAAAGCCCAGCGTATAGATCCATCAGTGTATCCGCACCATTATTGATGATATTAAAGGTCATTATGACGTAATTGTCATCTGGGGAGTTTGACCACGCATAATAGGTGTGATCTACAGAGATGTCCATCTTATTAGTACCTGCACCATCATCATTAATAACTGCATTAGTTTCTATATCTGCCAGAACAGAGGATACTGTCATAGCTTTCACCACACTTTCATAGTCCACATCTGGAGTCAGGCTGTCGGAGATATTGTCTGAGACATACGTATTGCCACCTATTTGTGCACCAACCATCAATCCAGCTTCGTAAATCAGCTGCTCGCCTTTAAATCGGAATCCCAGCCCGGCTCTATTAGCCATTGGGAAACTGTCTTCATAACCAATCCGCCCTACGCTGGTCATTGTGGTGCTGATATTGTTCACTGCTATGTCAACTAAGGTTGGGTTAACTGTAAGAGATATAACATCATACCCAATAGTATCTAAGTCGGTGTATAGCAGGCGGATATCAATAGGTTCGTCAAATCCTGCGGAAGGGTTGATGATGAATTGTAAGGGATTGCCATAGTTTCCTGCAGTGTCAAGCATGTCCAGTGTGTCCAATGCTACAACAGACGGCAGTATGGTAATCTTGTCATCAATAGAATCTAAACGCACATATACCTTACCTGCCGTGCTTGCAAGGTAATTTTTAAAGGTACCTGCTATGCTTATTGTTTCTCCAGTTGTGAACAAACCATCACCTCCATCGGAGAATGTGTGCTTGATAATGCCAACCCAAGGGTTAGAAGTGTCCGTAATTGCGTTGAATAGATCAACCCTTCCAGTTCCCAACTTGTTCTTGAACAATTCATTGCCTGCTACGGTATCGATGTTATAAGCAGTGACTTTGAGTTGCATTCCAACTTGTAAGCCCGTGTAGTTTGGAAACTTGGATTTGACTATTGCTGCGCAGCCGGCAAGGATGGGTGAAGAATAGGAAGTACCTGAGTTTACTGCGTTAAAGGTGCTAGGTACGGTAGAAGAATATATATAGGCTCCAGGGGCACATATATCCAAGAGTGTTCCGTAAGTAGAGCTTGGACCGGATGGAATATCAAACTTGACATCATTCGAATCTGTACCTCCGACGCTGATAACATAATTTAAAGAGGCAGGATAGTACGGAGTTTCGGTGCCGTCATTTCCGCAAGCTGCAATTACGAGGGCATTCTTATTCAAAGTGGCATAGTCAATTATATCTTGCTCATATTGGCCTGCGGCATCAACACCTCCCCACGAACAATTGATAATTTGACAACCGTGGTCTGCAGCATAGACAATTCCTTCATAGGCTGCAGAAAACTCGCCATCTATATTTTTGCTGACTTTAATAGGAAGGAATTTGCACATAAACCCAACACCTGCGCCATGTATGCCATTGTCGGTCGATGCCGCAGCAAGGCCTGCCACCGCTGTTCCGTGATGCCAATAGATCCCAGTGCTAGTTGGATCATTGTCCCAATCAGCCATATCCCATCCCCGATAATTGTCAATAAAGCCATCATTGTCATTGTCTATACCGTCAAGTGGGTCGGCGTAGTTGTACTTGATATTGCCCTTCAAATCAATATGAGCCGTGTCAATCCCGGTATCCGTAATGCCGATGACCACGTTGGAATCTCCTTTAATTGAATCCCATGCCTCAAAGGCCCGTATGTTGCTCAGATGATATTGTGAAGCCAGATTACCCGCATTGTCATTCGGGATGTATAATGGTTTGGGAAGATAGTGGGGCTGTGCATACTCGGTTATGGTAAAATTTGAAATGCTGCGGATTACTTTTTCCAGCATTACATCGCCGGTATAAGTCAGCTCATAAATTAGACTGAGATCTGCAAGAGCCAGCCCATCAGGGTTGTACCTTGTTCTGGGTGGCTGATGAAGTGGATATATCTTATTGAGTTCACAAGTACCCAATACAGCCATGAGATTACTAAGTGCGGCGTATTCAATCTTATCTACAGCACAAAGAGAACGGAACTCTGGCTTGACCTTAAATATTACGGTGCCTTCAAGGCGACTCGCAGACGATTGGGCCATTGCTTCACAATGGAATACTCCTATCGCCAACAGTACAAAGAGTCTAAGGTTCACTCGGGGTCGTTTATTCTGTGGATCATGATGAATTATATACGCGTAAAATGACTCAAGGTTTTGTCTTTATCCAAATAGATTCATAATCAGGTATCTCTGCAAGGAATTTGTGGTCGCCTTTCTCATAGTCCACCTCACAACAATAGTGTGACAACCCATTGGTGACAATAAGAAATTTACCATGTAAATCCTTATTGTACATCGCGATTTGATTAAAAGGGTTTTGGTTGATAGTCACACCAGGGGCCTTGCATTCTATCAGCAGTACAACTTCCCTGTCTGGATTGTACACCACAATGTCTGTTCTCTTGGCCAGGTGGTTGTATTTTGTGCCGGTCTCAATAGCAAATAAACTGCTTGGATAATTTTTCTCTTTAATCAAATACCTTACAATATGCTGCCGTACCCACTCCTCTGGAGTTAGTGCAACATACTTTTTTCGAACGTCATCGAAGATCTTTCTTTCGTCTTCCTGGCCTTTCACCCTAAATGCATATGTTGGAAAATTTAGCTTGTCCATCTAGAGCGAATGTACGAATTTACTGGGCCAAGAATATTGAACTATTCGTACATTCGCAGCAAGACTTTATCTTATCATTTGACATTCGAGCAAATCATATCAGACCTTAAGAATAAGGTGTATCACCCTGTCTATTTTCTAACCGGAGAAGAGCCTTACTTTATAGATGAAATATCTGACTATATCGCGGAACATGTCCTTGATGAAACAGAGAAAGAATTTAATCAAACCGTGATTTACGGTCGCGACATTGATGTGGATGGCATCATTTCTGAAGCCAAGCGTTTTCCAATGATGGCCAATCACCAGGTGGTGCTAATAAAGGAGGCTCAGACAATAAAAAATATTGATAATCTGGCACCTTATCTGGAAAAACCACTTAGATCTACCATTCTGGTCATATGCTACAAGTACAAGAAACTGGATGGAAGAAAGAAATTTACCAAGGATGTGGCAAAGAATGGGGTGCTGTTCGAATCCAGGAAACTCTATGAGAATAAAGTCCAGGGTTGGATAACTGTCCATCTAAAAGAAGACGGGTATAAAATTACTCCCCCCGCCTTGGTCATGCTGACGGAATACTTGGGTTCGGATTTGGGTACCATTGCAAACGAACTCGAGAAATTAATGGTCAATATTCCAAAAGGATCGGAGATTGACGCAGACAATGTTGAAGCAAACATCGGAATCTCCAAAGAGTTTAACCGCTTTGAATTGCAAAAGGCTTTGGGCACAAAGAACGTCGTTAAGGCGAATCAGATCATCAATTACTTTGCCTCTAATCCCAATAGTAATCCGGCTGTATTGACCATCTCATCCTTAGTCTCGTACTTCAGTAAGTTGGTGCTTTATCATAAATTGCCAGATAAGTCGAAGAATAATGTGGCATCAATGCTGAAGGTCAACCCATATTTTGTCGGCGAGTATGAAATAGCCGCCAGGAATTATCAGCCTGAACAACTCGTGGGTGTAATAGAAAACCTCAGAGTCTATGATATGCGCTCCAAAGGAGTTGAGAACGTGAGTGTTAGTGGTGATGAACTTGTAAAAGAGCTGGTTTACAAGATTTTACACTAAATAGAACCCATAACATGAATTACTTTCTCGTCAAATCAGAACCCTTTAAGTACTCTTGGGACGAATTGGTTAAAGACAAATGGACGTATTGGGATGGAGTCCGCAATTATGCAGCACGTATGCACTTAAATGCAATGGTAGTAGGTGACTTGGTGCTCTACTATCACAGCAATGAAGGCCTTGAAGTTGTTGGATATGCGAGGGTGATTAAAGAGAGCTACCAGGATCCAACAACCGATGATGATCGGTGGGTGGCAGTTGACATTGAACCAGTGCAAAAGTTAAAGACGTCCGTTACCTTGAAGCAGATCAAGTCTGAGTCCAGGCTTGAGAATATTGCCTTGATCAAGCAATCTCGGTTATCGGTGATGCCTGTTGCCAAAGAGGAGTTTGAATATATCCTATCTTTAGGAGGCCTTTAGCCTCTGTATGAATTTCGCCTTGTTTCCTGCCTTTGTTAATGCGTAGGGTATTAGTCCCTGATTCTCTATATTTGCGACCTCCATTTTGAAAAGTAAATGATAAAGCCTCTTAGAATTATATATCTCTCTCTAGTTCTGCTGGTGGTAAGCGCCTCGGTTGCTCTGGCTCAAACCGGTACAATTCGGGGATTCGTTTACGACAAAAAAGGTGGGGAACCCGTTATTTTTACCAATGTCTATCTTAAGGGAACCACCTACGGAGCTTCCACCGACGTCAATGGGCATTACGTGATATCTCAGGTGCCTGTTGGCGACTACACCTTAACTGTAACATATCTAGGATATGATACTTTGATACTGCCCGTTAGTGTTCAAGCCGGTAAGATCGTAAGTAAGCTCTTGAATATACAGAAATCACAGATCCAACTTGGCGTGGTTGAAATTTCAGCCGAACGGCAAGCCCGAAAAACAGAGATTCAGACTTCGGTGATCAAGATCACGCCAAAGCAAATCAAGCAAATTCCAACCATAGGTGGGGAACCCGATCTTGCCCAGTATCTGCAAGTGCTTCCGGGAGTAGTGTTCACCGGTGACCAGGGTGGACAACTATATATTAGAGGGGGATCACCTATTCAGAATAAGGTGCTCTTGGATGGGATGGTGATATATAACCCATTTCATTCAATAGGACTTTTTTCAGTATTTGATGCTGACCTTATTAGAAGTGCTGACGTTTACACAGGTGGATTCAATGCTGAATATGGTGGACGTATTTCTTCAGTGATGGATATTACGACGAGAGATGGAAATCGAAAGCACTTGGCCGGAAAAACGTCTGTTAACCCATTTGCATCTAAGTTGATGATCGAAGGGCCAATTAAGAAGTTCACGGGAGGTTCAAATAGCAGCTCTTCCTATGTTATTTCAGCCAAGCATTCCTACCTGAAGCAGAGCTCCAAACTGTTGTACTCTGATTGGATGAACAATGTCACCAGTGGATGGATAGACAATGCCGCCACAGGTAATTATGGAGAAGGACTGCCATACACGTTTACAGATTTGTATGGTAAGTTGTCCTTTAATGGCAATAGGGGCAGCAAAGTAAACCTGTTCGGATTTTCCTTCGATGATCAGGTGAACTACCAGCAAGTGTCAGATTTACACTGGAAATCGACGGGATTTGGAAGTCGCTTTATTTTAGTTCCTACAAACACGCCGATTCTGGTTGAGGGCAATTTCTCGTACTCTAAATACGATATATCACTAAAAGAGGAGAGCACTGATGTTGGTGAAAGAAGCAGTGCAATATCCGGTTTCAATATGGGATTGGATTTTACATATTTCCTCGGTAAGGACGAATTGAAATATGGAATACAAGTACTTGGATTCAATACAGATTTCACTTTCTATAACCAGGTAAATAGGCTCATCCAGCAGCAAGATTATACGACAGAGTTGGCAGGTTATCTAAGGTACAAGAAGATCGTTAAGAAACTCTTGATTGAGCCAAGCTTCAGGGCGCATTATTACGCATCACTATCTACGTTTTCCCCGGAACCTAGATTGGGAATCAAATACAATGCTTCTGATAAACTGCGTGTAAAGTTCGCAGGAGGTTTCTATTCTCAGAATTTGATTTCTGCAGCGTCTGACCGTGATGTTGTGAACTTGTTCTATGGTTTTCTTTCCGGTCCGGAGAATTTGCAAAATGAATTTGATGGCAAAGAGGTTACACATGCTTTACAGAAAGCAAGACACCTTATCCTGGGTTTTGAGTATGATCTTTCTAATCATATCAGCATCAACGTGGAGGGTTACTACAAACTCTTCAACCAGCTTACGAATATCAACCGCAACAAACTTTATGATGACTCGCCGGAGTTTGCTGGGAAACCGGATTATCAGAAGAAGGACTTTATTGTAGAACGTGGTAGTGCTTACGGTGGGGACTTCTTATTGAAGTACGACAGAAAACGATGGTACCTGTGGGTAGTTTACACGCTAGGGTATGTTACCCGTTATGATGATATTCTTACCGACGTTGATGGCGATAAGATCAATTATAACCCTCACTTCGACAGAAGACACAATGTTAACATTGTATCCTCCTATACATTTGGCAGTGACTTAAACTGGGAGGCCAATTTTCGTTGGAACCTAGGGTCTGGATTTCCATTTACGCAAACGCAAGGCGTTTTTGAAAAGTATTTGTTCAGCGATGGTATAAACACCGATTATACTACAGAAAATGGAGAGGTTGGATTCATATATGGTCCCTTGAACAATGGAAGGCTACCAACATATCATAGGATGGATTTAACGCTCAAAAGGAAGTTTGAATTATCTGATAATTCAACTTTGGAGGCCGTGGTAAGCATTACTAATGTGTACAATCGCCAGAATATCTTCTATTTTGACAGGGCCCGTTACAAACGAGTTGATCAGCTTCCCCTACTTCCAACGGCGGGTGTGAGTCTCACATTCTAATTTATTCTGTCTTTATCCGGTATCATCTGCATATTTCTCAGCAACTAATTGGGTAATATTGCCTAATTTTGCAGGTCTTTAAGTTGTTATGAGGTGTCTGATACGAAATACATATTTGTAACTGGGGGTGTTACTTCATCTTTAGGAAAAGGAATTATTTCCGCCTCGCTCGCCAAATTACTCCAGGCGAGAGGCTATCAGGTCACCATCCAAAAGCTGGATCCATATATCAATATAGATCCAGGTACAATGAATCCATACGAGCACGGTGAGTGTTATGTGACGAATGATGGCGCAGAAACAGATTTGGATCTGGGTCATTACGAGCGCTTCCTTAACATAACCACTTCTCAGGCTAACAATATTACCACGGGAAGGGTTTACCAGTCTGTAATCAATAAGGAGCGTGAAGGAGTTTACCTGGGCAAGACGGTGCAGGTTATACCTCATATTACTGATGAGATTAAGCGTTCGGTAAAGCTGTTGGGAGATGATGGTGAGTTTGATTTTGTGATAACAGAAATAGGAGGTACTGTTGGTGATATCGAATCACTGCCTTACATAGAGGCTGTTCGTCAGATGAAATGGGAAATGAAAGACCGCTGTTTGGTAATCCACCTTACCCTCATACCTTATTTAGCTGCTTCAGGGGAATTGAAAACCAAGCCGACACAGCATTCAGTCAAGACATTCCTCGAAGCAGGTGTACAGCCAGATATTCTGGTATGTCGAACTGAACGACACCTTGATGATGATATCAAGAGAAAGATTGCCCTGTTCTGTAACGTCAGCAAAGAAGCGGTAATCGAATCGATAGATGCGGATACCATCTACGAGGTGCCATTGCTAATGAAGGAAGAGGAGCTGGACAAAGTTGTATTGAGCAGATTGTCGATGCCATTATCACCAGAACCAGATTTAGATGGGTGGCGTGCATTTGTAGATAAATTAAAGAATCCTAAGCGAGAAGTTAGAATAGGCTTGATAGGAAAGTATGTGGAATTGAAAGATGCGTACAAATCCATTGCGGAGTCCTTTATTCACGCTGCGGTATCCAATGATTGTGCAGTGGAGCTCGTAAGAATCCACTCTGAGAGTATCAATGAAGACAATGTTACTGAGCTATTGGAAGGGTTGAATGGAGTCCTTGTAGCTCCAGGTTTTGGGGAACGGGGTGTAGAAGGAAAGATCGCAGCAATCAAATACGCCAGGGAAAATGGCGTTCCATTCTTGGGCATTTGTCTTGGAATGCAGTGTGCGGTCATTGAATTTGCAAGAAATGTTCTGGGCTTGGAAGATGCTCATTCGACAGAAATCAATCCGGAGACTAAGAATCCTGTGATAGATATTATGGAAGCACAGAAAAAAGTAACGATCAAAGGAGGAACAATGAGGTTGGGCGTTTATGACTGTAAATTAGCAGACGGATCGAGGGCGAAAGCGACCTACCAAGAAGATATGATCAATGAACGACACCGTCATCGGTTTGAATTTAACAATGAATACCTGGCCGATTTTGAAAAGTCTGGTATGCAGGCATCGGGAATCAATCCAGACACAGGCTTGGTTGAAATTATGGAGATCCAGGAACACCCCTGGTTTGTTGGAGTACAGTACCATCCTGAGTATAAAAGTACAGTGGCGAATCCACATCCATTCTTCGTGAACTTCGTTAAAGCAGCCGTCGAACTTAGTGAAACCGTTGCTAATTAAGTTGCAGATATTTTTCCAGGGTTATGCTTGAGGACAAAGGAGGCACCAATATTAATTCCATCATTGGAATTGTACTCATTTTCCTCATACTTATTGCAGGAAGCTACTTCAATAGGCCGTCTCCAGAGCAAATTCAAGCTGCGAAGGACAAGCAAGACTCGGCGGTAACCGCGCAGATAGCAATCGCTGCAGAGCAGGAAAAACGTGCTGCTGAAGCAGCCCAAATAGAGGTTGAAGGTGCGGTATCCACGACTCCTGAAATTGGTCTTCCGCTTTCGCCTTCGCCTGATTCAACAAAAACGTATGGCTTATTTGAAAAGGCGAAGTATGGGGAAGAGAAATTCTATTTCATGGAGAACGAGCATCTGAAGATCACCATTAGCAGCAAAGGTGGGATGATCCGGGATGTGGAACTCAAAAACTATCAGACGCACGATTCGCTCCCATTGTATCTATTTACAGGTGATTCAACAGTGTTTAATACGACCTTCTTCGCCGGAACAGAAAAAATTATGACGCAGGAGAGATATTTCGAGGCGCACGGAAGGTCATTTGAAGTAGAAGGCAGCAATGCTAAAACATTAGGCATGCGCCTCTATGCCGATGACGACAGCTATATCGAACATCAATATACGCTTACAGGCGGCTCTTTTAACCTGGATTTTAGGATGAACTTTCATCAGGTGGATGGTGCCATAGCTTCGAATACCAGAGAAGTTTCTTTTGATTGGAACATTTATTCACCCGGCCAGGAGAAGAGCATGAAGAATGAGCGCATGAATTCTACAGTATACTATAAGTACTTACAAGACGAGGTTGATTATTTATCTGAAACAAGTGACGAAAAAGAGAAACTGCAAACGAAAGTTAAGTGGGTAGCCTTCAAGGGGCAGTTCTTCTCCTCCATCTTAACGGCGAAAACCAATTTTGAAACGCCAACTACTCTCGAAACGGTCACGGATGAAGAGGACGAAGATTTTGTTAAACAGATGAAGGCCAATTTCTGGATTCCGTATAACCACGAGAGGGATGAGACTTTTGTCATGAACTTCTACTTTGGTCCAAATCACTACAACAGCCTGGAAGAGTATGACATGGCTTATGAGGAGATTATTCCGCTAGGCTGGGGAATCTTCCGCTGGGTGAATATTGGACTGATCATTCCCGTTTTCAATTGGCTGGGAAAGGTGATCGACAGCTTCGGAATCATTATTCTTATCATGACCATCCTTATCAAGATGTTGCTCTTTCCCCTGATGTATAAGTCGTATAAGTCGACGGCTAAAATGCGGGTGTTAAAGCCTCAAGTTGATGAGATCAATGAGAAGTATCCGGACAAGGCTGACGCGATGAAGAAGCAGCAGGCGGTAATGGCGTTGTATAAGAAGACGGGGGTGAATCCTCTGGGCGGCTGTCTGCCCATGCTCGTGCAATTTCCGATCCTAATCGCAATGTATCGCTTTTTTCCTTCGTCTATTGAGCTGCGACAACAACCATTTCTGTGGGCTACTGATTTATCCTCTTATGATTCGATTTATAGCTGGGAACCATATATCTGGGGTTTAAGCGATGTTTATGGCAATCACATTAGCTTGTTTACACTGCTGATGACGGCTGCCACCTTATTGTCGGTGAAGATGAATACTGAAATGAGTGGAGGAGGCCAAATGCAGATGCCACAGATGAAAATCATGATGTACATGATGCCTGTCATGTTCCTTGGTTTCTTTAACAGCTTTGCTGCTGCCCTTAGTTACTATTATTTCGTAGCTACCATGATTACCTTCGCCCAGCAATACCTGATGAGGCGATTTGTGGATGAGGAGGCCATTTTGAAGAAACTTCAGGATCATAAGAAGAAGCCGGCAACTCCTAAGTCGAAATTTCAGAAGAAATTAGAAAAAATGGCAAAGGAGCGAGGCTATAAAGGATAGTCTCCTTTTGTGCTTGGCAAGGTAATTGTCCGTTAGCATCCTCAAATAGAACTAAATAGTGCATATGAAACCAGCAGTGATTGATCGCCCAACACACCGTGTCGTGATTACTCACGAGTCTGCCCGTAGAGCCAGATTCCTTCTGCTCTATAAAAACAAACTATAAAAAGATGAGAACTTCAATATTTTATATATCATCAATCTTGTTGGTAACAGCTTTTGCCGCATGTAAAACATCAAAGCAGGTTTCTACAGAAAGTACTAAAAAGGTGGTGTTGACTGAACCTATAAAGATCAATATAGATGTGATAAAGCTAGACACCTCAATGCATAAGGCAGCCGAAGTAGAATCGGCCATTGATTCATTGTATCTGACCATTCGCAAAACACCTTGCTATGGGCGGTGCCCCATATATACGGCGGATATATACAACAGTGGGTATGTGGTATATAATGGAAAAAGATTTGTCGAGAATGTAGGATTGTACACAGGCAGATTAAGTGCTGATGCTTTGAACTCAATTCGACACCTGGCGCGTACAGTGAATTACTTTGGCTTTGAAAACGAGTACGATAGCCCTGCTACAGATTTTCCCACTACCTACACTACAATGCACTTTAATGGACAGCGAAAGACGATTAAAAACAGGGTAGGGGGCCCGGATGAGTTAAGAGAATTCGAGAATCACGTACAAAAAGTTCTCGATGGAGTTACCTGGACTAAAAAAGGTGGTGCTGAAGAATAGTTCTTCTTCAACATTAGATCAGTTTTCAATCAATTTTACTTCAACTCTTCGATTGCTGGAGCGGCCTTCTTCAGTAGTATTTGGTGCGATAGGAAGATCAGAACCAAATCCTTCGACGACTAGCCGAATTGGCTCAACGCCCTTGTTTTCTACATATTGGGCAATGAAATCGGCTCTTTCTAAAGAGAGTTCTAAGTTGTACTTCTCCTTACCCATGTCGTCAGTGTGGCCGTGAATTTGAATTTTAAAGCCAGGCGCAGTCTCCAACTGCTTAATTACAGCATCCAATTGTTTCTTAGATGCTTCACTGATCTCCAGCTGCGCGCTGGCTAGCTTAAAGAGAATGTTCTGTACTTCAAACAACTCAGGTTTCACAAAGATTAGCTGTTCTTTCCTCTCTACATCAAAGTTCTTGATAGTGGTAAGTGTGGTGTTTTCATCAGCTACTAACTTAACTTTCACCTTACTGTTTTTGAACTTCTCATTGGTAAAACCCACCTCATACTCTATATTACCTGGAAGGATTATGAAATATTGCCCATTCTCGTCAGTTGTTGTAGATCCGGCAATTTCATTAGTTGCAGGGTCGATAACATATATTTTACCCTTAACTCCTTGAAGAATCTGATTGTCAGTTACGGTGCCTTTCAGAATTGCAAGAGAGTGAATTTGCTTTTCTTTAATCTCCACTCCCTGAACAATATCATACTTCTCAAAGTTGATCTCGTACACATCTTTTTCTCCAAACCCATCTGAACGCAAACTCGCATAATATCCTGTTTGGTTGTCAGTGGTCATTACAAAGTGGGCATCATCACCTGTAGTATTAATAGGGTAGCCTAGATTAATGGGTTTCGACCACTTTCCATCTACTAACGTAGATCTGAATACATCATATCCGCCAATACACTCATGTCCTTTGGAACTGAAAAACAAAGTCTTTCCATCGGGATGGATAAACACGCCAATTTCATCTTTATCCGTATTGATTACTGGCCCCAGATTCTCTGCTTCTCCCCATTCTGATCGGGAGATTCTCTTACTTCTATAGATGTCACCGTGTCCATATCCTTTTTTTCGCTCACTAACGAAGTACAATATATTACCATCTGCTGTAAGACAAGCTGAACTCTCAAAATAAGAGGTGTTAATCGTCTTTTGTGGCATCGGCTTGGGCTTGGACCATTTACCAGTAGATCCTTTTCGCGAGATATAAATGTCTCCACTCTTAGTCGTGGTTGGGGCATTCTTGTAAACAAAAATCTCCGTGCCATCAGGAGATATGCTCATACTAGCATCGTGGAAAACAGTATTTATCCGGCCCTTAATGCCTTCCGCCACTGACCAGGTTTTGGTTGACTCATCGTAGTTTGATTCGTACACATCTTCATAGTAGCCGTGGTCATAATTGTCTCGTCCTTTCCCTTTTGTATCTGATCTGCGAGAGGTGAATATAAACGTTTTGCCATCCAGGGAAACGGAAGGAGCATAGTCTGGGTACTCAGAGTTGATATTGCTGCCCATATTCTTAATGGTAACCTTAATAGGCTTAGCCATTAGAGACTTGGCATACTCACACTGCTTGAGGTAAAATAGTACATCATCTTTCAATAGCTGTTTTTCTGAAAGTGTCGATTTGTACTTGTTATACTCTTCAACAGCACGATCCAAATCTCCTTTGAGGTGATATGCCTGTCCGAGAGAGGAGTGAATCCCATCCAGGTAATTATCTAGCATATAGGCCTTTTCGAAATACTCTAATGCTTCATTGACACTTCCCAGAGCCAAATGGCACTGACCAATCCGATAGTTAATCAGGGCATTCTCTGCCTCATTCAAATAAATATCCCGATAAAGCCTCAACGCTGCTTTATAGTCTTCGTTCTGATACTTCATCTTGGCCTTGATCTGCTTCATCTTATCTTTGAAGGAGATTTGAAGTGCAGGCGTATCAGCTATGGTGATGGAGAAAAAAGTAATTAGTAGAGCAAGAGCAGCTAATTTTTTCATTTGAATTCTTATTAAAAGGGTGCTGTATGATGGAAAATGCGCTTGCAAAGATATGGCTATGTGGGCGTATTCCGCAATAAATATAGCAATTAAATGTGCATTTGGAAACCTACAGCCCCCTGATATGCTAGGTACTCGTTCCCTGTGCTAGATGTAGGGCACGTAATTCATCCAGATATAATTCCATTGCCTCCCTTTTGCTGTAATCGAGTTCATAGCTGATGCAATTGTCCAGGTAGTGCTTCACATCAATATCAATATCCGAATCATGTACCACTTCATGCTTGTGCGCGACTCCCCAGGATATAGCTTGACTGAACTGTGATAAAGTGGCTTTGGAGACTGAAGATTTTGCCACCCAACATGCGAAGACAAAAGGCAGGTTGGTATACTTGTTCCACAATGCGGCTAGATCGTACTTGTAACGAAACTGGTCAGCCAGCTCAAGGGCGCGGTCACCGATGATTACCCCACCCGTTGATCCTCTGATAGAACGCTCAAAACCTGCAGTGCTGTTAATCCATAATGGGCTTATATCCAGATATTTATTATAGATTATTTGAATTAAAAAATTAGTGGTTCTCGATTGGTAGTCGAGATATATTTCTTTCAACTCGTCAATCGGTTTTTGGGCTACTAAAAGCACTGACCCGACTGATTTTTCAGCTCCTATGCAGTAATCGCTAAATACGTTGTAATCCTTAAGTTTATTCAGTGCAGCGATAGGCACCAAACCAATATCCGCTTCACCATTTTCGAGCTTTTGCGCACATATTGACGGAATGTCAAGCTCAAGAATAAAATCCCTTAAAAATCCCGACTCTTCAATCCCATATACAAATGGCAAGGTGTTTAAATACTTAACCGCAATTATCTTGATCATTGGGCAGGATGTACGGGGGTTTCTTCACTTTTTTCATGACTTGCAAGTGTTGCCGCCACTACACCGTAGGTGGGCCCGATCATGATGCCAATTATTGGTACGAGTAAGAGGAAATGAAAGACACCTCCGTTGGCAATTGCAAGTCCTTTATTAGCCATAATGTACCGTGTGCTTTCTCGAACCGTCATTTTTCTTCGTTCATTGGAGTAGTCAATCATTGAAAAACCAAAGAAGAAAAACTCTACCACGAGCATCAGGAAGGGGGTGATCCATCCTAATACAGGAATAAAGGAGAATAAAAAGAGCCCGAAGAGCATGCTGAATTCTATCACTAGATTCCTAAGTGCCAATATAACTCCACGCAATACATCGCTGACAAAGCGTTTCATGACAAATGGGAATTCCTGATTGGTAAGCAAGCCGTCTACTTTTTCTGAAAGAAGTGCCAATACAGGTGACAGAATGATCAGAACAACATATTTATATAAGTATAGATAGAAGGCCAGGAATAACAGCCGGAAAAAGATCATAAAAAACCACCTCAGTACCGTACTGAACCAACCCCAGGCTCCTTCCGCGGGATCAGTCATGCCAGAAAGCTCAAGAAAATAGGCAGTTAATTCATCAGAATAATGCCATCCTATCAGGAGGGTTGCTGTAAACAAGAGCATGTTCATCAGGCCTGGAGCGATGATATAGCCCCATAACTTATGCTCCTTGATGAAGTCATGCGCCCTAAAATATGACTTTACGCCTAGAGCAACTCCTTTGAACATCGTAAATACTGGGTTTTCCTGATTGTATATTCCCTTAAGGACGGTAGCAAAGGTAGTATATTACAGAGGACGCTACTGGAATAATAACAAATGAATCCTATATTTGGTATGTACAACCAAAAGAAAAGAATATGAAAAAGTTGCTATTCGGAAGTGTGACGGTGTTACTTATTTCATGCGCAATGCCCAGCCAGGGGCAAATCACAATTACATTGGCTGATTTTGCATCAATCGGGGATACTGTAACAAATGTATATGATTCAATTGTGCCAGTTGGGACAATTGTTGGGGGCACAGGTAGCCAGACCTGGGATTATTCAAATCTTCAATTAGATTATATGGAGACCATTATTTATGTTGATCCTGCAACAACCGCGAGCGCTGCAGATTTTCCAACTTCAACGATTGCAACGGACAACAATGGGTTTGCGGCTTATCTCTACTCGGATTCTGCAGGTGTCGTTTTTCAAGGGATCTCTACTGACTTTTTTGGAACGGGTACCCCTTTGAGCCTTGTGTATTCCCCTAGCCAAACAGTCGTTGAATTTCCTTCTACTGATGGGTCAGGATTTACAGATACTTCAGCATATAATTTTCAGTTTTCAGGTGCAACTGTAGGTGCTCCAATTGATTCAATAGGAGTAAACCACAGGAGTTTCCTGACGTCAACGTTCGATGCCTATGGGGCATTGACTACTCCGTCAGGAACTTATCAGGCAATCAGGCAATACATTATGGAGATCACTTATGACAGCATAATGATGCGTGATCCTATTATCACATTTGGCCAATGGCAGTTGATCGATCCCATTCAACTTGGAGCTCCCAATCCAGCGATTGATACAGTTTACAATTATCACTGGTACAGCAATGGAGAGGATTATCCGGTATTGGAAATGCAAACGGACGGACCTGCTGGTAATGTCCTCGGTGCCAACTTTAAACTCGGAGATCAGGTAATTGCCGCTATCATTGGTACCAATGACATAACTTGTGTTGGGGACTGTGATGGGTCAGTGGATGTAACTGCAATTAGTGGTACTCCACCCTTTACGTATTTATGGGATGACCCGGCCAATCAAACAACGGCAATGGCGACAATGTTATGTCCGGGTACATATACCGTTATTGTAACGGATGCAAGTGCTGGAACATCCACAGCAATAGCAACGGTGGTTGAGCCTGACACATTAACCGTCTCTTTATTCGGTGTAGATCCTGCTTGTGATTCTTGCGCTGACGGCTGGGTAAGTGCGGCTGTGCTGGGTGGCACCTCACCTTACACATACGCATGGAATGACCCTGCTTCTCAATCTGGTTCTTCTGCAACTAATTTAATGAATGGAACCTACTCAGTCACGGTTACAGATGCCAATGGCTGCACTATCATCTCTGATTCGCTGCAAGTGATGGGCATTGAGTTGCTGGAACAAATGGAAATTTTGCGCATTTACCCGAATCCTAGCTCTGGAACCATATACATCGATTCTTATTCAAAAGGACTGAAAGTTGATGTCCTGGATGTGATGGGTCGTCTGCTACTTCAAGTCGATGCTGAAAATACCAGTGCTATTGACCTATCTGGTCTGCCAGATGGAACATATTACGTTCAAATCTGGGAAGAGGTGCTTCTGGGCACTAAAAAGGTAGTGTTGATCAGATAGCGCTATCCTGTATATTCGTATATTTGCGCCGCAGGTACTCCTCTGGAGCACCGTATAGAGGCAAAGTATAGGATATATAGTATGGATTTATCATCACTTTCGGCAATTTCTCCTATAGATGGCAGGTACCGCCATGTAACAAGCGATCTGGATCAATATTTTTCAGAGTATGCCCTGATGAAATACAGAGTGCTTGTGGAAGTGGAGTACTTCATCGCACTTGTTGAATTGCCACTTCCTCAGTTGAGTGATGTCCCTAAAGACTCCTTTCCCAGATTTAGAGGTATCTACGAGAATTTCTCGGAAAATGATGCCAAGTGGATCAAGGATAAAGAGAAAACAATCAATCATGATGTTAAGGCAGTTGAGTACTTCGTTCGTGACCGCATGCAGGGGTTGGGAATAGGTGAGTTTGAAAGCTTTGTACACTTTGGGTTAACGTCTCAAGATGTGAACAATACAGCAGTTCCTTATGCCCTGAGTGATGCTTTAAGTAATATACTTTATCCTTCTATTAATGAGGTGATTGGGATATTATCTAAACATGTAAAAGCCTGGTCATCTGTGGTCATGTTGGCCCATACCCATGGACAGCCGGCATCGCCTACAAGAATGGGTAAAGAGCTGCAAGTTTTTGTGGAGCGAATTGATGTTCAAATGGCACTGTTGAAGGACTTGAAATTCTCCGCAAAGTTTGGCGGTGCAACCGGCAATATGAATGCACATGTAGTGGCCTATCCAGAAGTTGATTGGGTAGCTTTTGCTAATACCTTTGTTAACGACACCCTGAAACTCCACCGTTCACAAACTACGACTCAGATCGAACATTACGACAACCTTGCTGCCATCTGTGACAATATCAAACGGATCAACAATATCATCATTGATCTGGACCGTGATCTATGGACCTATATATCCATGGAGTATTTTGGGCAGAAAATAGTAGAGGGAGAAATCGGTTCCTCAGCTATGCCGCACAAAGTAAATCCAATTGATTTTGAGAATTCCGAAGGGAATGCAGGTGTGGCTAATGCCTTATTTGAACACCTTGCAGCTAAATTGCCAATCTCCAGGCTGCAAAGGGATCTTACAGACTCTACCGTATTAAGAAATATTGGAGTGCCTATTGCGCATACCTTAATTGCCTTTAAATCGTTGGTGAAGGGACTTAATAAGATAATAATCAAGGAGGAAGCAATAAGTGCAGATCTTGAGAAGCACAGGGTAGTGATTGCCGAAGCTATCCAGACCATCCTTAGAAGAGAAGGGGTGAATGATGCTTACGAGAAGCTCAAGAATCTTACCAGGGTCAACGGTAAACTAGATGAAGGAGCCTGTTTAGACTTTATTGAGGGTTTAGACGTTAGTGCTGAGGTGAAAAGCGAGCTCAAACAGATAACGCCGTCTAATTACACAGGCGTTTAATTGATGATTCCCAGATAATTTCCGGATGAAGGACATATTTAGAATATTGGGATACGTACGTTCCTATCTGGGATATGCATTCTTGAATGTGATCTTCAATGTTCTCTCTACCATTTTTGAGCTGTTCTCATTGGCAATGATAGCTCCCTTACTGGGCATCTTATTCAAAATCCATCCTCTCGTTACAGAATTACCCGCCTTTGAGCTAAAAGGCTCAGTGGTTATGGACCATGGCTACTATTACCTGACAAAGATCATTGCTCCTGAGGGTACGCTTACTACTGAAGGACAGGCTGAAGGGTTGATTTTTATTTGCGCTCTGGTCTCAGTATCATTCTTCCTGAAAAATGTCTTCCGCTATTTCGCCATGTTTTTCATGGCTCCTATCCGATATGGTGTCGTTAGAGACATAAGAAAGAAGGTCTATGAGCGGATTCTGTCCCTTTCTCTCGGATATTTCACTGAAGTACGCAAAGGTGACCTGATGGCACGCATGACCACTGATATTCTGGAAATAGAAGTGTCCATCATGACATCCCTGGAACTTGTGTTTAAGGATCCTGTCAAGATATTAATATTCTTATCAACTCTATTCGTGATAAGCTCTCAGCTCACATTATTTGTGCTTATCCTGTTACCCGTGACCGGCCTGATCATTGGGAAAATAGGAAAAAGCCTAAGACGCACATCGGCCAAAGGCCAAAAGAAGGTTGGTTTCCTGATATCTTTAATTGAAGAGACACTCACGGGTATCCGGATAATAAAGGCGTTTACTGCGGAGAAACGCACCAATATTAAGTTTACCAGGGTGAATAACGAGACCATGCGAATATTCATCCGAATGCTGAGAAAAAGAGATCTCTCTTCACCCTTGAGTGAATTTATGGGGATTATGGTGATGGTGATCATCTTATGGTACGGAGGGAATTTGGTCCTGAATACAGATTCCGGCTTAGGAGCCGAGGTATTCACTGCGTACATTTTGATCTTTTCCCAGGTTATTGCCCCCGCCAAATCATTTGCCTCCGCGTACTACAACATTCAAAAAGGGGCCGCTTCATTGGATAGGGTCGGAGTGATTCTTGAGGAAGACATAACAATAACAGATAAACCAGATGCAATTGGTCTGGATAAGTTTGAGCATGAGATTGAATTCGTAGACCTGTCATTTTCATATAGGGACAAGCCAACGCTCGAGAAGGTTAACCTGAAAATCAAGAAAGGAAAGACATTAGCCCTGGTAGGGCAATCTGGTAGTGGCAAGACGACCATTGCTAATTTGCTTCCCAGGTTCTATGATCATGAGTCAGGGGCTATTCTTCTTGACGGGAAGTCTATCAAAGATTACAAGGTTCAAGCTTTACGGCAGCTGATGGGCGTTGTAACACAGGAATCCATCCTTTTCAACGATACGATCTTTAATAATATAGCATTTGGCCTCCCCAACGCAACGGAGGAACAGGTTATGGAAGCTGCCAGAATAGCTAATGCTCACGGGTTTATTGAAGAGATGCCTGAAGGTTATGACACGAACATTGGCGATATGGGTGGAAAGCTGTCTGGGGGGCAGCGTCAGCGTTTGAGTATTGCCAGGGCAGTACTGAAGAACCCACCAATTCTTATTCTTGATGAGGCTACTTCAGCCCTGGATACAGAATCGGAACGCATGGTCCAGGATGCTATCTTCAACCTGATGAAAAATAGGACTTCCCTTGTGATAGCACATCGCCTGTCTACCATCAAGCACGCTGATGAAATTGCTGTGGTGCATGAAGGGAAGATAACCGAGAGAGGAACACATGATGACCTGATGGCGGCTGGTGGGGCATATAAACGTCTTCATGAGATGCAGGCGTTTGAGTAGCGTGCATTATTGTTGAATATGTGTTAATGTGCTGATCAAAAGATTACCATGGAAGGCTTAGCAGGCAATTGGAACGTACGTAGGGATATAAAATCTGTCGATCTATCCATCAATTATTTGGCTGTTGTGGCCAAGCCTATTCAGGTGGCAGGAGTTTTAGTATTTATTGATTTTATCAAAGGAGGACTATGATTATTCACCTAAAAAAGGGTGTTGAGCAAGACAAAGCCAATGCGATGGCAGACGAGTTGAGCGCTTTTTCTATCGAGAAAAATGATGTTCATGTGCTCATTACTTCTTCCGGTATTAAGAAACTGGATACCAAATATGACGGGCTGGTTGACGAGACTTTCCTTTTTGAGAATGACATGCAGCTTGCAAGCCGGGACTATATTCCAGATACGAGAGAGGTCACCATTGGAGGTGTGAAGATAGGTGGGGCAAATAACAATACCATGATGATAGGTGGTCCTTGCTCGGTAGAGTCAGAAGAACAGATTACATCGTCAGCAGAATTGATGGTGGAGCTAGGTGTTTCAACATTGCGTGCTGGATGCTACAAGCCACGGACATCGCCCTATAGTTTTCAGGGCTTGGGATTAGAAGGCCTGAAGCTGCTGGATAAGATGCGTTCTAAGTATGGACTGAACATTATCACCGAGGTTAGGGATTCTACTCACGTTGACGAGATCATTGAGTATGCCGACATAGTGCAGATTGGCGCCAAATCTATGTATGATCACGGAATATTAAAGCGTTGTGGTAAGACCGATAAGCCTATCTTGCTCAAGAGAGGCTTTGGTACCACACTCAAAGAATTTGTGCAAATGGCCGAGTTTATTCTATCTGGTGGCAACGACAATGTGATACTTTGTGAAAGAGGGTTAAGAACCTTTGAAACAGGGACGCGCTTCACGTTGGACCTGTGTGGTGTGGCTTATTTGAAGGAGTACACCAACCTGCCCATCATTCTTGATCCCAGCCATGCGATGGGGTATGCATATGGGGTTGCAGATCTTGCGAGAGCCTGTACGGCAATGGGGGTTGAAGGATTGCTAATTGAAGTTCACCCGAATCCGAAGTTGGCCAAGTCAGATGCATCTCAACAGTTGGATCATTCGCAGTTCACTGAATTGCTCGGCAGCGTAAGAGGCGTTGCAGAATCAATTGGACGAACTATTGTATAGATTTGCATGAGTAAGCATGAGTTTATTAAAAGATAATATTGCGTGTCTCCTTAAACGATCTGGTGATAAGCTAACTTCACTGGATAAATTGGGTCTATCAGCCAGTGCAGGGGAAATTGTCAATGGGGCTACAACTGTATCTGCCGAGGATCTCTTGTTGCTCGCCGACCACTTTGGTTTGTCTGCCGACCTCATGCTGAAGCGCAACCTCAGGCAAATGGCAGAGGTCTCGGGACAAGACATCAAACTGCTCATTCTGGATGTAGATGGTGTGATGACTGATGGAGGCATGTTTGTTACGGATGCAGGAGACGAGTTCAAACGCTTTAATGTCAAAGACGGCGTGGTAATCCGCCGCCTGACCAAGAAGGGATTTCAAGTGGGTATTATATCTTCCGGTTATTTGGTTAACCTGATTATGCAACGTGCCGATTTATTGGGTATTCAGCATGTGCATATCGGCCAGGAACCCAAATTGGACACTTTGAAGGCCTGGAGCGAGGAGCTCGACATACCCTTGCAGAATACTGCATTCATTGGTGATGACTTAAACGATAAAGCTGTTATGGAGGCCGTAGGTCTCGCTGTCTGTCCCGCAGATGCTTGTGATGAAATCAAAGAAATCGCTGATCTCATAATGACTAAAAAAGGGGGTGGGGGATGTATCCGGGAATTCGTGGATAACTATCTGACGAATAATCCCTTGGAGAACATTTAGACTACCATCCACTTGCCAATACATCTGCAAGATGCATCGCCTTCAGATTGGAGTTGTTCTGTTTGGTAAAACTCTCAATGTGCATCAGGCAGGACGAGTCAGTAGAGATAATATACTCAGCACCTGTATTGTCAGCATGCAATACTTTTTGTTCTACCATGCCCACCGCAATAGGCTCAAACTTCGCGGAAAACTGACCACCAAACCCACAGCATACGTCTGCCTCCTCCAGCTCCTTCATTACCAGCCCCTTGACCTTTGCCAATAGCTTATAGGGAGCATCATGGACCTGGTACTCTCTAAGGGAAGCACAGGAAGAGTGATACGTACCAACACCATTGAGCTCAGCGCCCATATCCTCGACTTTTAGCGTGTTGACCAGGAAATCAGATAGCTCATACATATGGGAGCGGACTTCTTTACAATCGTTGTGAAAGGCAGAATTGTGAAATAAGTCGGGATAGTAATTCTTTACCATTCCAGCACAGGAAGCGGAAGGTGTTACAATGTATTCACTATCCAAAAATTCCTTGATGAACTTCCCCCCAACCTTCTTGGCTTCATCATTATAACCAGAGGTGAATGCCGCTTGGCCGCAGCATGTTTGCTCCGGATTATAGGATATCTCACAGCCGCATTTCTCTAAAATTTTTACCATGTTCATTCCCGTTTCCGGATAAACCTGGTCAACAAAGCAGGGTATGAATATGTCTACTTTCATTTACGAACTGGATAGGTTGCGAATTTACGAATTGCCTGACTAGTTGGCGAAAGAAACCCTCTGTTTGCTCATTTTAAGATCAAAGTATCTCCCTTTGGACGGGAATAGGAACCGGGCTACTTCTGGATGTGGGAGCCTGGGGTCAGGCGTACTTCTACTTCTTAATTCTGCTGAGGAGAATAATTCCAATAGCGAAGAAAACAATTAGAATTTCAATGGAGTCACGCATACTTTCTGTCCAGTGCTCTACCAATCCAAAAGCCAAAGTTCCAATAACTACCGATAGTTTTTCCATCACATCATAGATACTGAAGAAGGTGGCGTGATCCTCAGTTTGAGGCAGCATCTCAGAATAGGTGGAGCGTGCCAGTGCCTGGGATCCACCCATCACAAAACCAACTAATCCTGCAGCGATAACAAAAATGTTCTGCCCATAAATAAAATATGCCCAGATACAGAGGGCTATGTAGATCGACATTATGACGATAAGGGTTTTGGTGTTTCCGAGTTTGCCCAATCATAAAAACACCAACCGGTAATTACCTTTTTGTCAGAGACAATGATCCCGCTCAAAATCTAAAGGCTTTTATTGTATCTATGAAACACCTTACATTATCTAGTGGTGTATCGGGATACACACCATGTCCTAAATTGGCTATGTGCCCTTTAGGCCCAAACGAAGCTAACATTGCCTGTGTGGCCTTCACAATTTCATCCCTGGATGCGTACAATCCTGCCGGATCAAAATTACCCTGCACAGCCTTTCCGGCCGATTGCAGAATCCGAATGTCTTCCGTACTTGCATTCCAATCAACACTTACAACATTCGCGTTTAGCTCTTTGAGCTCATCGAGAGCGTAGTTCGCCCCTTTGGGAAAGATTATGAGGGGAACTTCATCTATTGCATCGCAAATTTTTGACAAATAAGGAATTCCAAAAACGCTGTATTGTTCAGGACTGAGCACACCGGCCCAGCTATCAAATACCTGAAGTATATCCGCTCCAGCCGTAACTTGTGACTTCAGGTAATTGATTGTGCTGTCCGCTATCTTGTCGAGCAGGCTATGTGCTGCTTCCGGCTGTTGATACAGGAATTTCCTCGCTTTGGAAAAAGTCTTGGACCCCTGTCCTTCTACCATATAAGAGAGTAGGGTCCACGGTGCGCCGGCAAACCCTATGAGGGGAATTCGATTATTCAGCTCCCCCTTTACCAGCTTGATAGCATCATATACATATTGTAGCTCATGGCCTTCTGCTACTCGCAAGTCAGCGACATCCTTGGAATTCTCAATGGTCTTTGGAAATAGCGGTCCTTTTGCCTCAATGAGCTCGTAAGACAATCCCATTGCTTCCGGAACGACCAGGATATCTGAAAAGATAATGGCCGCATCCACACCAAGAATATCAACGGGTTGCAATGTGACTTCACATGCCAGCTCCGGAGTTTGCACAAGTTCCTTGAAGCCGCTCACGCTTCCTCTCACCTTTCTGTATTCTGGCAATATCCTGCCGGCCTGACGCATCAGCCAAACAGGGGTGCGTTCCACCTCCTCGTTAGCCGCGGCCATTAATATTAGGTTGTTAGTGATCAATAGTTATCGAAAGGGTGTTGATAATTACTAAACTAGAATGCTAAAACTTAATGGAAGCTCCCATTGTTACCAGGGGGCCACCTATTCCCAACTCGGTACTGACTCCAATAATATTGGTGAAATAATACCTCGCACCCAGGGCTACCCTCATTGCAAATGGATTTCCTTGCCAATTCACATCCGTCTTGGTGGAGCTCTGCGAATCCCTTATAACATGTGCATCATGAATGTTTGTGCCAGCTGCCATGCTAATGTACATGTCTAGCACATCATTTGACGCTGCTAAATGAAGATTGACACCGATCAACATGTTTGATTTAACCAGATACCCGGTAGAATCTATTGCTGATCCTGTTTTATCGTGGCCAGACCAGCTAACATTGATGCTCTTGTGAATGTATTGCATGGTGAACCCCAGGCGATTAGAGACCATATATTCAACTCTCCCACCCACCGGACCTATTCCCTTGATTGTGCTTTTGGAATCCTTTGCCACTAATTCCGCAAATTTTTCCCCGAACAAGGGAAATCCATAATATGGATCAATGATAATGGTTCCTTGCTCAACCGCCTGTGCTTTACTTGTGCTTTGAACAGTTGCAATAGCCAGTAGAATGCCAATTACAAAAATCCCGGTTCTCACCATCTTATTTTGACAAAATTTGGAATTTGAAGTCTATTCGGAAGCTACTTTAATCAAATTAAGAGCTGATCCCGCCTTGAACCATTCAATCTGACTTGGATTATAACTGTGATTCACCTTAAACTCATATTTTGAGCCATCTGCATGATTTAGAATCACAGTTAAAGGTTCTCCAACTGAGAATGATGTCAACCCTACAATGTCAATTGAATCATCTTCCAATATCCTGTCGTAATCAGACTTATTGACAAAAGTAAGTCCCAGCATCCCTTGCTTCTTGAGGTTCGTTTCATGGATACGCGCGAAGGATTTGACCAATACTGCCCTAACTCCCAGGAATCGAGGTTCCATGGCTGCATGTTCCCGGGATGACCCTTCACCATAATTCTCGTCTCCAACCACAATGGTGGCTATGCCTTCAGCTTTATAAGCCCTTGCCGTGGCCGGAACTTCACCGTATTCACCTGTGATTTGGTTTTTGACACTATTTGTCTCTTCGTTGTAAGCATTTACAGCTCCTATCAAACAGTTGTTTGAAATATTGTCAAGGTGCCCTCTAAACCGCAGCCACGGGCCAGCCATAGAGATATGATCTGTGGTACATTGGCCTTTAGCTTTGATCAGCAACCTCATTCCAACAATGTCATTTCCATCCCAGGCCTCAAATGGCGTAAGAAGCTGGAGTCTTTCTGAATCTGGGTTAACCACCACCTCGACATCTGTTCCGTCTTCTGTCGGTGCCTGGTAGCCACGGTCCTCAACATCAAATCCATTGGGAGGCAGTTCCCAGCCTGTTGGTTCATCCAACATCACTTCTTCCCCTTTATCATTGGTTAGGGAATCGGTTACAGGATTAAATCCTAAATCCCCAGCTATGGCAACGGCAGCTACCATTTCCGGCGATCCTACAAAAGCGTGTGTGTTTGGGTTTCCATCTGCCCTCTTGGAGAAGTTTCGGTTGAAAGAGTGGACAATCGTATTTTTCTCTTCCTTGTCGGCACCTTCTCGTGCCCACTGTCCTATACAGGGGCCACAGGCATTCGTGAATATCTTGGCACCGAGATTCTCAAAAATCTCAATAAAACCATCTCGTTCAATGGTATATCTCACCAGCTCCGATCCCGGGTTAATGCCGAATTCAGCTTTCGGAACCAGTCCCTTGTCCACGGCTTGTTGTGCAATCGACGATGCGCGGGAAATATCCTCATAGGAAGAGTTGGTGCAGGAACCGATGAGTCCCCATTCCACTTCTGTTGGCCAATTATTGGCGGCTGCTTCTGCCCTCATGTCCTCTACGGGCGTAGCCCTGTCAGGTGTGAAAGGACCATTCAAGTGGGGCTTAAGTTCTGAAAGATCTATTTCAATAACCTGATCAAAATAGGAATTCGGATCAGCATAGACCTCAGGGTCGCCAGTCAGGTGTTCTTTGACTTTGTTCGCTTCATCAGCCACATCATCCCGGTCCGTTGCGCGAAGATAACGTTCCATGGACGCGTCATAACCGAAGGTGGAGGTGGTCGCACCGATCTCAGCACCCATATTGCAAATGGTACCTTTTCCAGTGCACGACATGGTCTCAGTACCAGGTCCAAAATACTCCAGAATACATCCAGTACCTCCCTTCACCGTAAGGATTCCAGCAACCTTTAAAATAACGTCCTTCGGAGCTGTCCATCCGCTTAATTTTCCCGTTAGATTTACGCCAATGAGCTTCGGAAACTTCAACTCCCAGGGCATGCTGGCCATTACATCAACAGCATCAGCGCCACCAACACCGATGGCTACCATCCCTAAACCACCTGCATTCACCGTATGAGAATCGGTACCGATCATCATGCCACCCGGAAATGCATAGTTTTCTAGAATCACCTGATGAATGATACCGGCACCGGGCTTCCAAAAACCTATGCCATATTTGTTGGATACCGATTCGAGAAAATTAAATACTTCGTTGTTCTTATTGATCGATTCTTGAAGATCCTGATCAGCGCCCAGCTTCGCTTGGATCAGGTGATCTAGATGAACGGTAGAAGGTACCGCCACGGACTTCTTTCCTGCTTGCATGAACTGAAGCAATGCCATTTGGGCGGTAGCATCTTGCATGGCCACACGGTCAGGAG
>JYMV01006937.1_pt1 | contig 45012 bp, 40 predicted proteins | sample 338911 | NCBI WGS metagenome assembly JYMV01 (sample SAMN03354496, study PRJNA234377) | hydrothermal vent metagenome | biome: Deep sea; feature: Hydrothermal plumes at the Eastern Lau Spreading Center, Western Pacific Ocean; material: Seawater | place: Tonga | collected 2009 | depth 2000 m m | reverse complement strand
CCGCGTATCGATGGGAACCGCCTCCTCGAAGAGGTGGCCGAAGGTCTCTCCGCCAGGGAGTTCTGGCCGGAGTCCCTCGAAGTGTTCCTGATTCCGCCGCTGCCCTACCTGGGGGAGTGGCTCGTGCGAGGGGTTTCGCCACCGATCGCAATCGGTGCCCAACATTGCTCGCCTGAAGGTTGGGGGGCCTTCACTGGAGAAGTAGGGGTTCCTGTCCTGGCTGATTTTGGCGTGAAGATGATTCTGGTCGGCCATTCAGAACGCCGGCAGCGCTATTGCGAAACCGATATCAGCGTTGGAGTTCGCGTCGGTAGAGTGGTGGCGGCGGGAGTTCGGCCCTGCCTGTGCGTCGGAGAGACGGAAGCTGAGAGGGATGCCCACGAGACTTTCGATGTCATCGAGCGGCAGTTGTCCGCAGGCCTTGAAAGTGTGAGCGCAGATGATGAAATCGTGGTCGCTTACGAGCCTGTCTGGGCCATCGGGACCGGACGAAGCGCGACACCACAGCAGGCAGCGGAGGTCCACCGTGCCATCCGTTCCTCGCTGGCGAGACAATTTGGCGTTCAGCGGGCGGATCGTACCGCCATCCTCTACGGAGGAAGCGTGAATCCTGGAAACGCCTCAGGGCTTCTCGCTGAACCGGATATCGATGGTGCCCTTGTCGGGGGATCGAGCCTGGTCGCCGGGGATTTCCTCGGGATCATCGATAGGGCGATCGAGACGCGGCGGGGCGGACCTGCCGTCTCGAAGTGAAGATACAGTTCCACCAGCCGACTGGCTGCTGGATGGGATGATGTGGAGGCCGTTACCAACGGCCCAGTGAACGCGAAGAGGGGAATCACAGATGCTGATCTTCCTGATGATCATGCTCGGAATGGTCACCTTCCTGATGGGAGTCGCCATTCTTCTGCAGGAACCAAAGCAGGGCGGGCTTGGAGGGTCCTTCGGCATGGGCGGAGACCAGATGCTCGGGACCAGCACCTCCAGCGGGATCTCGCGTTTCACCACGATGCTGGCAGTAATCTTCTTTGCGCTCAGCATCACGGTGGGGGTGATGTCGACCAAGACTTCGAGCACTTCCGAAATTCGAAGCGCCGTGGGAGACCAGTCGGGGATCATTCCGACCATCGGTTCAGTCAACCCCATCTTGGGTGTGACTGAAGTGCCCCTCCCCGAACCTGGGACAGGAACTGATGAAGCGACCGGAGGTACAGCTGTTGACGCCGCCGACGGCAGGGAAGGCGGCACGACGGCTGCCGAAGATGACACCGGTGATCCGGTCGTCGGCGAGACCGCAAACGATGATTCCGCCTCGGATGAAGTTGACGGCGGCGACGGAAGCAGCGAAGAGGGAAATGCCGGGGAAGACGGGGATGCAGTGGACGGGGAGAGTTCCGGAAATTGACCGATTCTCTTCGCAGCATGACCGGTTACGGTTCTGGGAGCCGTTCTTCCGACGGCCTCGAGGTCGCCTGTGAGCTTCGCTGCGTGAACCACCGCTATCTAAAGGTCTCTGCGCATCTTCCCGATGGTCTTGCCGGCCTTCAGGGGAGTGTCGAGCGGAAATTGCGCGATACGATCGAGCGCGGTTCTCTCAGCTTGACTGTCCAGGTAACGAGGGAGAACCGAGAACTGGAAATGCCCCTCGACGATCGACGCCTGAGTGCTTGCCACAAGCGCCTTCAGGAACTCTGGGAGGGGATAAACCCTGAAGGAGACGCAGTCCAGCTCGCAGATGTACTCCAGGCTTATGCCCTTTCGGAAGAAAACAACGGCAGAAAAGAGGACGCCGAGAAACTTGATGAACTCCTCATCGCTGCCCTCGATGAAGCCCTCGACTCGTTGCGTTTGATGCAGGTGCGAGAAGGTGATCACCTTCGCGCTGAACTCTACCGACTGTGTGAGAAGATCGAGAACTGTCTGAGCATGGTTCAGGAAGGGCAGGGGAACGCGCTGACACAGCTGACCGAGCGTTATCTCTCGAGAATCAACGCCCTGATCGCAAATGGCGAGATCTCTGTCGATTCCCGTGAACTCGCCCGTGAAGTCGCGGTTCTCACCGAGAAAACGGATGTGACTGAGGAGATGGAGCGTCTCAACGGCCACCTTGCTCAGTACAGGGAAGCAGTGGACTCAGGAGGACGTGTTGGTAGACGCCTGGAATTCCTCACCCAGGAGATGTTGCGAGAGGCCAACACCATGGCTGCGAAGGTGAACCGACTGGAGATTGCCTCAGTTGTTGTCGACTGCAAGGTCGAGATCGATCGCCTGCGTGAGCAGACCCAGAACATCGAGTGAGGCGAATCTGGCCATCAGCCTTTCGTTTCTCCGGTTGAGAAGAGAGAAGTGCTTAGGGATGAAGAAAGGCCTTCTGGTTGTGATCTCAGGCCCATCCGGGGCAGGGAAGACTGCGATTTGCGAACGCCTCTGCCAGGGCGATGGGATTGCGCGTGCGGTCACGGCAACAACCAGGGCGATGCGCGCAGGTGAAGTGGACGGAATCGACTACCACTTCCTCGACATAGGGAACTTCGAGGAGATGGTCGATAGGGGTGGGTTCCTCGAGCATGCAGAGGTTCATAAAAACCTCTACGGGAGTCCGATCGCGGAACTGGAGGAACAGCTCGAAACTACGGATGTGGTGCTGCTGAACATCGATGTCCAGGGAGCACAGCAACTGATGAACCGCGGTGTCGATGCACTCAGCATCTTCCTCGAGCCGCCGAGCCTTGCTGAACTCCAGAGGAGACTGGAGAGTCGGGGCGAAGAGGAAAAAGAAACGATTGAACTCCGGATGAGCGACGCGCTCGAGGAGTTGGAGATGAAGGCAAAATACGACCACTGCGTGGTCAACGACGTTCTCGATCTCGCCGCCGATAGGGTGCTAGCGCTGATTGAAGAGTCGAGAGCGGCGCGAAGGACTGCGGGTGACCGCTGAATAATCACATCCAGCCTTCCTGACTGAAGGTTGGATTAGAAGGAGCAAAAATGCTCGACACTGAACTCGAAGATCAACTGATCGCAACTGTTGGTGGCAAGCTCAAGCTTACCTCCCTGATGCAGAAGCGAATGGTAGAATTGAAGCGTGGGGCAAAGCCCCTCGTCGAGACAGATGGGACTTCTCTCCAGGCGATCGTGATCCAGGAGATTCTGCAGAAGAAGATCGAACTCGCTCCGAGATCCGAATGCGGATCTGGCTTCATGGAAGATGCCCGCAGGGTTTCTGATAAGCCGCCGGAAGAGGGTGAGAAGGAAATCTACGGCTCCGACCTCAAGCGCATCAAGGAAGCCCGTATCAAGGAGCTTTCTGCATTCCTCAACCCGACCAAGGATTAGTGTCTGAACCGCGCCGGGGACAACCCCGGCGCGGTCCGCTTCGAGCGAAGGCGCACGTTATGAATGATGATCCGCAGGGACAATACGAGGGTCGGCGAATCATTCTCGGGGTCACGGGAGGTATTGCTGCCTACAAGGCTGCGGAACTCGCCAGTTCGTGGACGCAGCGAGGCGCCGAGGTTCGCGTATTGATGACACCTGCAGCGACCCGCTTCGTCACCCCTCTGACATTTGAATCGGTGACCCGCCAGCCGGTGGTTCAGGGGATCTGGAATGCTGACAACAAGAGCGGTCGCCCCGATCACATCGATTCTGGGTGGGAGGGGGATCTGTTCGTCGTCGCTCCCGCTTCCGCCGATTTCATCGCACGATACTCGCATGGTTTTGGCGATGACATCGTCTGCCTGACTCTGCTTGCCTGGGACGGCCCGGTTCTCGTCGCGCCCGCGATGAACGACAAGATGTGGGCCAATGATGCGGTTCAGCAGAATGTCGAGACGTTGCGCGGTCGTAGAGTGACGATCGCAGAGCCGGGAGTGGGTCACCTTGCCTGTGGGTCTCACGGGCCCGGACGACTCGCTGATCTCGATGAGATCGATCAACTCGTCTTCGAGTTGCTCGGTGCTACCCAGTCGTGAGGACCCCGGTCCTCTTGATCTCAGCCGGGCCTTCCCGGGAGTTCTTCGATGCCGTCCGATTCCTGTCAAATTCTGCCTCCGGAACTCTCGGTATCGAGATTGCCCGGTGCGCTGTCGAAAATGGGTGGCGAGTTCACCTCGCCCTCGGCCCTGTTGCTGCAGAGATACCCGAGGGAGTTCAACTTCACCCCTTCGTGAGCGCGAGGGAACTCGACGCCATCGCAGAAAGGCTATGGCCCGAGGTCGATGCTTTCGTGGCGACCGCAGCGGTTTGCGATTACAGCCCGCAAGAGAAGGTCTCTGGAAAGCGCAAGAAGTCCGAGGGAGAGTGGCAAGTGAAGTTGATCGCCAATCCCGATGTACTCTTCAATCGTTCCCGGGAGAAGGAGGACCGAGTGCTCGTTGGCTTTGCCCTCGAGACTGGGGATGCCGAGGCTGAAGCCCGCCGGAAAGCCGTGCATAAACGTCTCGATCTGGTAGTATCCAACGCTCCCGAAAACCTTGGCGCTGCCGCAGGGGACTTCGCCTGGGTCGAACCGGATGCCGAGACCTGTCAGTTGCGCGGGATTAGCAAGAAGGACCTCTCCCGCAGGCTGGTGGATTTCATCGGCGGGCTGTTGGCGCAACGCCGGCGCTGTGACACCCGCATCGAGGAGATATGAGTCGAACCTCCCGACGCAAGAGCCTAAGCGGAGCAGGGAGCCGTTCCGTCTCCGGGGTTTCTGGAGAACTCGGCACTGAGATCCTTTCGCTGACCCTTCTTGCGCTCACCGCATTTTTCTTCCTGAGTCTCTATAGTGAGCAACTTACCCTCGGCGGAGCACGCAGTGGAAATGTCTGTGGCGTCATTGGAAAATTCCTGGCGAACCTCTCCTTCAACACCATCGGGCCGGTCGCATCTTATTTCTTTGCAGGGGTTCTCACCGTCTGGTCGTTGATGTCCTTCTTTCGCATAGGGGTCGATTCCTGGCGTCGTCGGTTCATCGGAGTTGTGGTTCTTCTGGTGAGCCTCTGCATCCTGGAATACAGCTACTCAAATGAGCCGATCCTGGGAGCCGGGAGCTACAAGGGGGGGTTGATCGGGGAGAGCCTCGGCGAGGGCCTCTACGAAGGCTTCGGGGTTCCGGGCACGACGATTTTGGCGCTTCTCGCGGTCGTTATCGGTTTCTTGATGTCGACCGAGGTTCTGATCTCGCCGATTCTCCGTGGCCTCTTCCGCCGGGGCGGAGTGGCCGCCGCGGGTGCCAGACGACAGGCACCCGGGCTTTTCAGGGGTTTTGTTTCCTGGTTCCTCGGGCTGATCGCAGGGGACAGAAGTGCTCTCCGGAGAAGCGGAACAGGGAAGCGGAAACTCCGGCCAGGGCCGAGAGAATTGCAGGCTGAGGACGACGACGAAGAAGAGGAGGAAGAAGAGGAGGAGGAAGAAGAGGAGGAGGAAGAAGAGGACGAGGACGAGGAGTACGAGTACGAAGACGAGGAGGAAGAAGAGGACGAAGACGAGGAGGAAGAGGACGAAGAAGACGAGGAAGAAGAGGAAGAGGAGGAAGAAGAAGAAGAACGTCCCGAACGTACGATTCGCCTCGGACCAGAACGGGAAACGGGGGCGAATCTCACCTTCGATGAGACCCAGCTGACCTTCAGCGGTGTGATCAACCTTCCTTCCATATCATTCCTCGATGAACCTCCCCACGTCGACCATGCCGAGGGTCGTGAAGAACTGGAAAAAGTCGCCCAGACGATCGAGGAGACGCTGCTGTCCTTCAAGATTGTTGCCGAGGTGAGGAACATCCAGCGTGGTCCGGTGATTACCCAGTACGAGGTTTCACTCGCCGCCGGCATCAAGGTGACGAAGATAGTCAGCCTCGCCGACGACCTTGCGATGGCGCTCTCTGCCCAGAGTGTGCGGGTTGTGGCACCGATTCCTGGAAAATCTACTGTTGGCATCGAGGTTCCCAACCAGGAGCGAGAAATGGTGTGCCTTCGGGAACTGATGCAGTCGGTGGCTTTCCACGAGAGCGATGCACGAATTCCTCTTCTCCTCGGAAAGGACGCTGCAGGTGATCCAATCGTCGAGGATCTCACCCGTATGCCCCACCTCCTCATCGCTGGTTCCACCGGATCGGGGAAGTCTGTATGCATCAACTCGATCATCGCCTCGATGCTGATGACCCGTTCTCCCGAAGAGCTCAAACTGATCCTCGTCGATCCGAAGATGGTCGAGTTGTCTTACTTCGAGGACATTCCGCATCTCCTGACCCCGGTGATCACCGATATGAAAAAAGCACCGGCTGCTCTGGAGTGGCTCGTGCGAAAGATGGACCAGCGCTACGAACTGCTCAACAAGGCGAGAGTCCGCCAGATCAGGGACTACAACCAGCTCGGGAAAGATGAGCTCTTCAAGCGGCTGAGCGAGAAGATGAGTCATGAAGAAGCGGATCAGATCCCGGAGAGTCTTCCCTATTTCGTGATCGTGATCGATGAACTTGCAGATTTGATGATGGCCTCTGCCAAGGAAGTCGAGGGATCGATCATTCGCCTGGCTCAGAAATCGAGAGCTGTTGGGATCCATGTGATCCTCGCGACCCAGCGTCCATCGGTCGATGTCATCACCGGGCTGATCAAATCCAACTTGCCTTCCCGGATCTCGTTCAAGGTTGCGAGCAGGATCGACTCTCGCACCATCCTCGACCGCAACGGAAGCGAGAAGTTGCTCGGGGATGGGGACATGCTCTACCTCCCCCCCGGCACGTCGAACCTACTGAGGGCACAGGCGACCTATATTTCCGACAAGGAGCTCAAGCGGATCGTGAAGTTCCTGCGCAAGGAGGCGCAGCCCGAGTTCTCCTCGGAGATCGAAGGGTTCCTCGTTGGCCGCGCCGATGGTGGAGGAAGGATGACAGTGGAGGACGACCTCTACGAGGATGCGATCCGCGTCGTTCTCGAGACCCAACGCGGCTCGACAACCCTTCTTCAGCGAAGGTTGGGGATCGGGTACACTCGCGCCTCTCGACTGATGGACATCATGAGCGAGATGGGGATTGTCGGCCCCTACAAGGGATCGAAGGCTCGGGAAGTCCACATGACCATCGAGGAGTGGGAAGCCGATCACGAGACCGCCTGATCAGGCTTCGCCTCTGTTAAGCATCTGACGATCTTCTCCCCCGGGCGGTAATTCCGTAGAGCAGGAAGCTTCCCAGCCAGTGGGCTCCGGCATAGTGCCGAAAGTTGACGCTCATCTCTCCTTCAGTTTCGTGGGATGGCGCGAGATCTTCGCAGCAGAGGCGAGCCTTGCTTCTGGCAGGCAGGGCCTCGGCGATCCCACGGAGCATCCATCCACGGCTGAGGTTGAGTCCGTTGAGATGGGAGAGTTTGCCATCACTGTGGTCTGGGCAGATCACCGGCGACAGTTCCAGGGTTCCATCGGAGAGATCGGGAAGATAACCCTCCAGCCAGGAGGTAAATTCTCCCTGCGGGAGCACTCTCCTCATCAGGTCTGCGGTCGCAAGCGCAGGGGAAAGAAAATCATTGTTCGAAGGTTCGTGGGCGATGGGAGCGTTCGTTGACGCAAGATGTAGTGCTCTCGCAGCGTTGTCGATGGCCTCGAGGGAATCGCTGCAGCCTGTCCCTTCAGCCCAGTCTCTCCAGAGCCCCAGGCTGAATGCAGATTGATCGTGCTGGCCGCTGGTGACCGGTCGGTGGAGGCGGGAGAGCCAGGCGAGGAGGTCACCGTTCGATCTCTCCTCGAGAGGTCTCAACACTTCTCGATACTCCTCGCCTCCTGCACCCCATTCTTCCAACTCGAGGGCGAGCATGAGGAGCCATGCTCTCCCGTAAGGGACCTCGAAGGTGGGGTACCTGTCGACGTTCCTGCACTCGCCAGCGATCCCTTCGCGAGTCAGTCCTCTGGCGAGTGCCGAACGGGCCTCATCGGCATGAGTGCCTTCGGGGTGGGCTCTCAACAGGCGCACCAGCGACCAATGCGCATGGACCGCTGAATGCCAGTCGAAGGCCCCGAAGAAAACTGGGGTTCTCTGTCGCGGCGGCCGCAGATCGTCCGGATCCTCGATGATCTGCACCACCGCAGTGGGGTACTCGCGGTGAATACAGGCCAGGACAAGTCTCGAGAGCACGTCGAGTTTCTCGGTTCGGGACAGATCTTTCACATTGCGACCTTCCTCGCGAAGGGTTCATCAGCATGGAAGGACAGTCAAGAGGGAGATGGAAACGTTTCCCCGAAGCCGAGACCATGATACCTTCCACCCTGCTCCTGGCTTGCGTCGGCCTTCGGCCGGCGGGTCAAGAAGGTGGTTTTCGGAGTCCCCATGCGCCCCATTTCGATCCACATGGTCAGCCTCGGCTGCCCCAAGAACCTGGTCGACTCCGAAGTGATGCTCGGGCGGGTCGGCGAGGAGGGGTTCATCGTCTCCGAAGATGCCTCCACAGCCGATGTTCTGATGGTCAACACCTGCGGATTCATCGAATCTGCGAAACAGGAGTCGATCGATCACATCCTCAAACTCTGCGACTTGAAGGAAGAGGACCCCGCAAAACGGGTGGTAATTGTCGGCTGTCTCGGCCAGCGCTACCCGGAGGAGTTGGCGAAAGAGATTCCGGAAGTGGATGCAATTGTCGGGCTGTCGGAATACCACCGCCTCGGGGAGATCCTCCACCAACTGGTCGGGCCTCGAGGGGAGATGGAGAGGGTGCAGGTGAATCCGCCGGTGCACCCGGCTTATTCTGAGGGCTCGCGTCTCCGGCTGACCCCACCCCACACCACATATCTAAGGATCAGCGAGGGTTGCGACAACCCCTGTACCTTCTGTTCGATTCCGAGTTTCAGAGGAAAGTTCCGTTCGAAGTCGATCGACATGGTACTCGCTGAGGCTCGCGAACTGGTTGCCAGCGGGGCATCGGAATTGAATTTGATCTCCCAGGATCTCACATCTTATGGCTATGACTTCGCAGAGGACTACCTGCTCCCAAAACTCCTCGAGGAACTGGACCGAGTTGAAGGGGTCAAGTGGATCCGGCTTCTTTACACCTACCCCTATAAATTTTCAGATGCGATGATCGATGCTGTCGCACGCCTCGACAGGGTGGTTCCCTACATCGACATGCCGATCCAGCACATCGACGACGAAGTTCTGCGGAGGATGGGCCGGAGGATGGGGGAAAAGGGAACACGCGACCTCTTTGGACGGATGCGAGACAGAATTTCCGATCTGGTCCTCCGGACCACGTTCATCGTCGGGTTCCCTGGTGAGACCGAAGATCAGTTCGAGAAGTTGATCGATTTTGTCGAGGAGACCCGCCTGGAGAGGGTGGGTGTCTTCACCTATTCCGTCGAGGACGGAACACCTGCGGCGAAGCTGACGCCGAAAATTCCCCTTGGGGTTGCCGAAGAAAGGTGCGAGCGATTGATGCTGGCCCAGCAGCGGATTGCCTTCGAATGGAACGATGGCCGGATCGGGGAGGTGACCGAGGTCCTGATCGACGGCTTGTCGGAAGAGGATGAGAGATCAAAGAGGCTCTGCGGGCGGAGTTATGCAGAGGCACCCGAGATCGACAGTCGCATTTTCCTTCCCGACGACGCAGGATCCCCAGGGGATCTGATCATGGCGAAAATCGTTGCTCGCGAAGAATATGATCTCGTTGCTGAACTGGCCTGACTTCGACAGGAGAACCGACAGCCTCGAAGGCGGATCATCGGAGGTATGGGGTGACCTCTAAAGAGAACTGGCTCAATCTTCCCAACAAGATCACCTTCGCCCGACTGTTGATCGCGGTGTTCCTCTTCATCTTGCTCTCCATCGAGATCACGGGGGGTACAGGGGATCGGCCCCTGGTACTGAACCTGGCTGCGATGATTTTCATCCTCTGCGTGGCCACCGACTGGCTCGATGGTCACCTGGCGAGAAAATACGGACTGGTCACGGCATTCGGAAGGATCGCCGATCCTTTCGTCGACAAGGTGGTGGTCTGTGGATCCCTTATCTACCTGGTTCATCTGACGCCAGATCTGATCCGTCCCTGGTTTGTCGCGACGCTGGTTGCTCGCGAATTTCTTGTCAGTGGGCTGCGGGCGTTCATCGAGAGCCGTGGAACGCCATTCGGTGCTCGCTGGGGCGGCAAGATCAAGATGATCCTTCAGTCGATCCTTGTGCCTTTGGTCCTTGTCTACCAGGCGAACTTTACGGGAGAAAACGCGCTCCCCTATGCTGATCTCGTTCGGAACTTCTGCTGGCTGATGGTGGTGATGACCTTGCTGGCGACGATCCAGTCAGCGTGGGATTACGTTTCGGTCGCCCTCGGCTCCCTCAATAATCTCCCAGAGGATCAGTCGTCGAAGACCGTCGAGGGGCGGGAGCAGGTCCGTTGAACCGCCCCGACCGAGTTACCTGGTGGGTTCTCACATTCGGTGGCTGCGGCGCCTCACCGTTTGCGCCAGGAACCTGCGGTTCACTCGCTGCCATCGCCATCGGAGCCCTTCTGTATGGCATGGTTCAGGGTCCTTACCTGTTCCCCAGTTTGGCACTCATCGCTTCGGCATTATTGGTGCTAATGGGCAAGAGGATCGAGCCGATATTCGGCGGAAAGGATCCTGGTGCCATCGTCATCGATGAAGTTGCAGGGCAGTGGCTTGCTCTCTCCTTTCTTCCTCTCGTGGGCGGGGGACCGGTTCCCTTCATCTGTGCATTCTTGCTCTTCAGGGCATTCGATGTCCTGAAACCGTTCGGGATCAAACTCCTCGAAGGGTTCCCTGATGGTTGGGGAGTTCTCCTTGATGACCTGGCAGCGGGAGCGTTGGCGGGGCTGACGCTGTGGGGAGGGTGGACCTTGTTCGCCGACCAAGTGGCGAGTTAGAAGATCACCTGATGTTGCCTTCGCGATCGACTACAGGGTCGGAGGGGACCAGGAAGGCGACGAGGAGGAGCACCAACAGAGCCAGGCCGCCAGGGATCGCAAAGGCGATTTTTTGATTGTTGACCAGCCCGGTCAGGAGGGGGCCGATAGCGACTCCGAGGCTGAACGAGAAGGTGTTGATCCCCATCACTCGCGCCCGGTTTCCCGCCACGCTCCGTTCGGCAGAGATTCCGTTGACGGAGATTCCAATGGCAGCGACCACAACCCCGAGACCGATCCTCAGAAAGAGCAGTTCCGACAGGGAAGAGATGTGCCCCTGGAGCAGGACCAGGGGGATGTAAGCGCAGAGGCCCATCATCAGGACCTTCTTCTTGTCGAAACGGTCTCCCAGCCACCCGAGAGGATACTGGCAGAGGCCGCGAGTGAAGATGAATGCGCTGAAGATGAAGCCCAGCTCTGCTTCTGTCGCTCCGAATTCTCTCCGGTACCACGGGAAGAGGGAGATCACCGCGCTGATACCGACCATCATGATGAAGATTCCGCTGCCGAGGATCCGGAACATCGGCTGGACCCGGGGGAGGTCGCCCGTGTTCTTCTGTTCCCTTCGCCTCTCTGGAGGGTCGTCGACGAAGAGCATCACCGCAACGACAGAGATCACCAGCAGGATTGCTGACGTCTGGAAGGTGGTCCGGTACCCACCTATCCCTGTCACAAGCCCACCGATCACCGGGCCGAGGGAAAACCCGAGGAGTCGAATCGTCGAGTATAGGCCGAGAAGTCTTCCTCCTGCCCCCCGAGGGGAGTGGCGGGCGATGATCGCCATCATCGGAGGGAAGGTCATTCCCAGGGCCATCCCCTGGAGGATTCGAGTGACGACCAGCTGCCAGTAATCGGTCAGGAAGGTCAGATAGAGGGAGCCGAGAGCTGCCAGCCCCATCCCGGTGAGAATCAATGACTTTCTCAGGTCGAGCCAGTCAGAGACCCGCCCGGAGACGATCTGGATCAGGGCCATCGCCAGCCCCGAGAGGCAAAAGAGGAGGGCGGTGCGAGCCTCTGCCGTCCCCTCCACGAGCCCTTCGAGGACCTTTCCCAGGAAAGGGAACGAGGGGGTGATCGACCTCACCACATCCTCGAGATAGGGGGTCTGAAGCGTCTCGAGAAAAATCGGCAGGACCGGGATCAGCATTCCGATCGCGATCGCCTCGCCAAAGCGGCAGAGTGCGATTACGAGGACGACTGACGGAGTCCCGGAGGAGGGATTGGGGGAGCTCAACAAATCCTCTCGTGAGCCAGGAGTCAGTGACGATTCGTGTGCTCGCTCTGGCAAATCGAACGGAGCACGCTACCGTAAGTGAGCCGCCCCTGGCGAGCAAGTGGTCCCGAGACCTTCTGTGGGATGGGCCAAGATCTCAGGGTGTCAGCCACGTCGGCAAGTGAGAGTTGCATTGAGCGTTCCCGTTTCGGGTTCTCCATCACCGGGCCAGCGCCACCTGGCGGCTTCACGTCAAGCACGATTCTCCCCTCGGAACAAGTTTCGGGAGCGGCCCCCGAAACAAATTCTCCCCATCGCTGCCAAGTACTCAATTGTCACTGCTGTGCTTCTCATCACCTTTCTCGTCTGGGTTGGTCGCGCTTCCTACGATCTCTCTGTCGATGCCACTACCCAGCAGATCGACCGCAGCGGTATCCAGATGGCGCTTCTCCTGGCGGTTTCGACGGAACCCTTCTGGGAAGACACAGATCTGCCAGATGCCGAAAAACTCGTGGCTCAAAAGAATCTCGAGAATCGCCTTCGCAGTTTCGTCGCTGATCCGGGTTCGAAGGGTGTTCTCGATGTTCTTGTCCTCGATGCGAGTGGAAACCGTTTCATCGCCAGCGCTCAGGAAGGGGACAAGATCCGACTCCAGTCCGAGCGCACCATTGCAGTCGATCTTGCAAGAGAATCGGGAGTCGTGATCCGGACCGGGACGATTGCTTCCGGTGGAGTTTCTCAACCGGTGAGATCCTATCAGCGCTCGATCCTAGATGGGGATACGGTTCGTGGAACGATCCGGGTCTTCCTCTCTGCAGCCGGGATCGAGAGGCTCGAGAAGGACCTCTCCAGCACGACGATCGGTACCGTCCTCGCTGCACTTTTTGTCGGGCTTCCTCTGGCGCTTTTCGTCGGTTTTTTCCTTACCCGCCCAGTGAGGGCTCTCAAGCAGGACATGGCGATGGTTGCCCATGGAGATCTCTCCCATCAGTCTCAGGTACGAACTTCCGACGAACTCGGCATGCTTGCCCACGCATTCAACCGAATGACCCAGAATCTGTCGGAGGCTCAGGAGCGTGAAGTCGAGAGGCAGGCTCTGGAAAGGGAACTGTCGATCGCAAACCGGATCCAGTCTGCTCTTCTGCCAGAAAAACTCCCCGAGATCGCCGGTTTCGAGATGGCGTGTCATTATCTTCCAGCGAAGGAGGTCGGGGGGGACTACTACGACGTGATTCCCCTTTCCGGTGGGCGATTTGGCATGGTCGTCGCCGACGTATCAGGGAAGGGAATCCCTGGAAGCCTCGTCATGACGATGACGAGGGGCCTCGTTCGGATGGCTGCACGAACCCAGTCTGGCGTGAATGATCTGCTCACCATCGTCAACGAAAGTCTGTCCAGAGACATGACCCGGGGAATGTTCGTCACCCTGGCCTACGCAGAACTCGATCCGGCGCTCGCTCAGATCTCAGTTGCGAGAGCGGGACACAACCCTCCTCTCCTTGTTCAGGGTGATCAGGTGGGTGCCTTGCAGCCCGATGGGATTGCCCTGGGGATTGATCCCGGTGATCTCTTCTGTAGCAACCTCAAAGTGCAGCGGCTGGAATTGTCACCAGGTGATGCTTTGATTCTCTACACCGATGGGGTCATCGAGGCGATGGATCCCCAGGAAAACGAGTACACCACAGCTCGTTTTGTCGAAGTTCTGCGTGGAACCTCCGGTTCAAGCGCCCAGTCGATCGTCGATGCGGTGGTCGAGGACCTTCGCCGGCATGTCAAAGGGGCAGAGCCCTCCGATGACGTCTCGATGCTGGTCATTCGTCGCCTCCAGGATTCCAGGAGTTAAGGAGTCAAACCTGATGACGTTACACGTGGTCCGTCAGAGACAGGGATCTTCAGAAGTGTTCGAACTTCGTGGTCCCCTCGATGTGGGCACGGTCGAAGATCTGCTCGACTCCCTCCTGCCCCTCTTCTCGGGTGAGGATCTGGAGGTCGAGGTGGGACTGCAGGGGGTGACCCGTGTCGATCTCCCAGGGGCGCTCGGCCTGGTCAGCCTCGCTCAGGAAGCCGCCGATCGGGGTCGCCGTCTGAGACTGGTTTCGCCGCCCCCGGAACTTGAATCGTTGCTCGAGCCCATCGGTCTCTTCGAGCAACTTCCCATCGATCCCCAGTAGGGGCATCAGCCGAGAGACCGGCCCTTATTCGCCAATCTTGACCCGAATCTGGCATCTCCCTCGCCGACACGGGAAGAGGTGCTGGGCAGATTTCCCTACTCCCGATCGGCAGGAAGTGGCACGTAATCGGCTGGTTTGACGCTCCTCGAGGGGACGGGGTATGCTTCATCGAGAGGTCAGTGGTGGGAGGAATTCCACCGCCTCCAATGGGGGCCAGGGCACCGTCTAACCGTGATCCTGCTGTCCTCTCCTGGCTGTGGCAAGCTCGCACCAGACGCCATTGGTTGGTGTCAGCTCCGCTCCCTCCAGTGAGTGCAAAAATGTCAATGGAACCGTTTTCTCCAGGCCCTCCGGGTCCGGAGGGATGGCCGTGGGCCTCGGCTCGGAAACCGGGGTCCTCCAGCGAGAGGGAGCTCACCTGGTGAGTTCCTCCACCCACACCACGTCTCTCGCTCCCGAAATCGTTGCCCTGGTCTTCACCGACCAGCAATCCACCTCCAATAGGCTGGAGGAGAGGGAGACCGTTGCGCCTCAATATCACCGCACGCCTGGATCAACATCAGATCCTCGCACCACAGCTGATCCTCTCGATGAACATCTTGCAGCTCAACTCCCTCGACCTGGAAGCCAGGATTCAAAAAGAATTCCTGGAAAACCCAGCTCTCGAGGTGATCGAACCGAGTCCAGCTGTAGAAGAGGAAGCCACCGAAAGCCCGGACCAGGAGAGAGAAGTCGATCCCGAGGTCCAACGACTTCTCGAGATCGTCGAACGCTATGAGCGTGGAGAAATCAGCGGGAAAAAGGGTCTTGATTACGCCGCGAGCGACGCCAAGCAAGAGGCGCTTCTCAATCACGCCAGTCGCTCTGAAACCCTCGAAGAGTTCCTCCTTCGCCAGCTCGGTTTCGTCGACCTCGATTCGGAACTTCGCACCATCTCAGAGGCGATCTGCGGGAATCTTGATCGCCGTGGCTACCTGATTGGGGATCTCCCTGACCTTGCACAATCCCTTGGAGTCTCGGTGGAAAATGCAGAGCGCTGCCTCGCCATCGTTCAGGCCCTCGATCCTCCAGGTGTTGGCGCTCGCGATCTCAGAGATTGCCTCTTGCTCCAGCTCAAGGGGGATTGCGACGCGACGGAGTACCGGGTCATCAGCGACCATCTCGGTGCCTTCATGGAAAATCACCTGCCACGGATCGCCTCGGCGTTGAAAATCTCTCTTGATGAACTTCAGGAAGCTTGCGATCTGATCCGTCAACTCGACCCATCACCGGGAGCATCATTTTCCGATGACGACGGTGGTCTAGTGGTTCCAGAACTGGAACTCGAGGAGATCGAGGGAAAACTCGTTGTCCGTCTGCTGGAAGAGCGGGTCCCGGAAGTGAGAATCTCCCCGGTTTGCGTGGCGTTACTCAAGGAAGAAGGGCAGTCGGCGGGTGTCCTCGATTTCGTGCGCAAGAAGGTCGAGAGCGCCCGCTGGCTCATCCATGCGCTGGACCAACGTCACAGGACACTTCGCGACATCGCCCAGGCGGTCGTCGACCACCAGAAAGAATATTTCGTCAGGGGCCCTGGTCACCTTCGGGCACTGACGATGCAGGTGATCGCCGACCAGACTGGGGTCAACATCTCGACGGTCAGTCGAGCCGCCAACGGCAAATACATTCAAACTCCCTTTGGCGCTTTCGAATTGCGCCGCTTCTTCACCGGGGGTGTCGAGAGGGCCGACGGCGGGATCGAATCGCGTGAGAACGTCTGTACGGTGATCGAAGAGATCGTCGGAGAAGAGGATTCCAGGTATCCCCTCAGCGACAATCAGCTGGCTCGGAAACTCCAGGCCCGGGGAATCGAAATTGCCCGCCGGACAGTCTCCAAGTACCGGGAAAGAGCAGGCATTCCCCAGGCGCGGTTGCGCAAGCGCTTCAAGTAAGGCAGCCCCTGCCATCTCTGTAACATCGATCCGGGGAGTCGCAATGCGACTCCCCGGAGTTCAATTCATCGTGCGCCAGGTCTACCCGGATATCGCAATCAGGCTGGAAAGTCGCAGCCAGGAACCCCCGATGTGGGATCGAAGCCTGCCGAGGGGAACGGGGGCACCGGGAGATCACCACCGATAAAGAGATAGGAGAGGAGATGGATGACATCGCTGAGGTCGACGCTTCCATCATCGTTGACATCCGCGGTATCGAGGCAGGTGATGGGTTCTGCCGAGATCCCGACGAGATATGAAATGATGAGGATGCCGTCGTTCAGAGCAGTGCTGGAGTCACCGTCCACATCACCCCGGAGGATTCGATAGGCCAGTTCCAGGCCATCGGGGAGGATTGCCGTGCCCCCAGAGGCGATCACCGACACATCGAAATGGCCAGGAGTTCCCGGAGGCAAGACAACATCCAACAGGCTCGAGGAGATCGCTGTCCCGGTCAGGGAGAGGGGGCCGATTTCGATGGCGACCACTTCACCCTCAGCCCAGCCGTGGCCGGTGATGGAGAGTGTCTCTCCACCGAGGGCATCGAGAATCGCTGGCTCGACAGCGGTGATTTCAGTCCCCGGAAGAAGTGCCAGACCGGTGGGGTTTGGCATCGAAACCCCGTCATCATCGAAGACAACGAGTTGTTCGAGTGCCCCGGAGATGGTGCCGTCACCGTCGAGATCCTCGATTCTGTAGAGTCCATCGAGGGCACTGTCTCCGAGCAGGAATTGACCCGGCGAGATCGGCAGGATCGCCCGTGGGTCGGCGATTTGACTGTCGACGGCGGCACCGTCAACGATGAGAATCGACTCCCCAGGGTCCATCCCATCTCCATCGCCATTGAAATCTTCACATATCAGCACCGACCCCGATGGGCCATCGACGATCACAAGTCTGCCAAGATGATCGATGCTGAGGGCATCGAATTGATCGAAGGCCAGGTTTGTGGGTGGGGAATAGAAAACGGCGCACTCCTCCTCACCATTGGCGGTGCCATCCCCGTCGAAGTCGTTGCAGCGGAAGACCCAATTGTGAAATGAGTCACCGACGTAGACGGATCCGTCCCCCCCCACAGCGATGGAAATCGGCTCTGAGATCGGGACCGATGGGGAGAAGGACTCCGAATCGAAATAGATCACCGATTCACCGCTGTCGAGCGCGTCACCGTCGTCGTTGCTGTCGAAGAGGCGGAGCACTCTTCGTGCGGCGGAACCTTCGTCAGCGATGAAGATTTCCCCGTTGGAAGCCACAGTTATCGCTCTTGGAACAACAAGGTCGGGTCCAGGTGAGGAGTTGTCATAGAAGATCTGCCACTCATCTTCGCTATTTGCCGTCTGGTCGCCGTCGAGATCCCGAAGCCACAGGATCGAGTCGAGGGTGCCGCCATCCAGGAGCAAGAGACCACCCTTGAAGGGGTTGAGCCCGACAGGGACAGAGAGGTTGGGGCCCGATGAGAGATCGGAGTAATAGATCGAGGATTCCCCTGGACTGTTGAACTCACCGTCGCCATCGACGTCACGCAAGGTGACGATGTGATCACGGGTTGGGTCGCAGATGAAAAAACGATCGGGGGCCTGGCCCCTCAGAGCGAGGGGAGTGAGGAGAAGGAGCAGCAGAGCGAAGCACCACTCCCGGTATCGGTGGCAAGAGGGCATGGTTTTCCTGTCATGGGCTCGATCGCCTGGCCTTCCCGGAGAGCAAACCGGGAGCCAAAAGGAAGGGCACGCTGGATCACACCAGGGCTCCAGACCCTCGAGAAGCCGTCCGTTGCGGTGACAATGGCCGTTTCGGCCCCGGAACCGGTCCGGATGGATCTGGATCTGAATTGCCTCTGAATAGAGACCGGTGACCTGCGTAAGGTCAGTTGTAGGGTAAATGCTTCAACAACTGATCCGAGAAGGGAGAAGCCGATGGGGGCCCTGGCAACGATCACCAGCAAAGTACGAGGAAGATACCGGGGCCTGGTGCTCTCGGTCGCCGCTCTGGTCCTGATTTCGGGCTGTTACAACCATGGCTGCGGTTGCATCAACGTACCGGTGGCGGTGGCCGACGAGTTCTTCTTTCAGTGGAACGGGGAATTCCACCACCACTTCGATAGCGTCGAGTACCTGTGGGAAAACAGCCTGCTCGACGCCTACGTCCATTTCGAGGGTTTTGATTTCAGCGGCTCGGTACGAGTCGACATCTACGATGGCCTCAACACACTGATCTATTCCGGTGAGTTCATAGGCTTCGGGGGGTACTTCGAAGCCAAGACGGTGACTGGTCTGGGGTTCTTCAATCCGTGGTACGTGGTGATCACTTCTGAAGATGTGTCGGGGAACGTGACCCTGACCCTCGACTAGAGACTGCCGCCGGTAGCGCCGTGGGCGCTACCGGTGGCGGCTCTGCCCGCTGGGACCGTCGCTCCTCCTGCGCTTTCGGCGCTTCATGGAACCAGCAGGTCGGACTCTTCTCTTTTCTCCCGTTTTCCTGGGACCTTGCCCTGAAGCAGTCGTGCCCTTGCCATCGCCGGTGAGGAGCTGAACCTCCTTGCTGGCGAGTTGCCGCCAGCGCCCCTTCTCGAGATCTCCGAGAGTGAGGCCACCGATTGCCAGGCGCTTGAGGTAGGTGACCTTGATTCCGACCACGTCGAACATCCTCCGGACTTGCCTTTTCATCCCCTCATGAATTTTCACATGGAGCGTGGCAGTTCCGTCCTTTCGATGTCTGACGTGGGTCAACTTTGCCTTCGCAGTTACCTTGCCGACTTCCTTGAGAAAGACCCCCGACTGGAGTTTTTCCAGTTCACGGGTCGAGGGTGGGCGGTTGAGGATTGCGAAGTACTCCTTGACGCACTCGAACCTTGGGTGGGTAACTCTGTGAAGAAGCTCGCCGTCATTGGTCAAGACCAGCAAACCCTCCGTCTGAAGATCGAGGCGCCCCGCTGGCAGGACACCTGATTCGATCATTCTCTTCGGCAAGAGGTCCATTACCGTCAACCGGTCGTGGGTGTCGTGTGTGCTGGTGATGAAACCTGCTGGCTTGTGCAGGGCCACCGTCAGCGACTTCGGAAGACGGATCTTCACGCCGTTGATGGTGACGCGGTCCTTGCCAGGGATGACACGAGTCCCCAATTGGTCCACGATGGCGCTATTGACTCGAACGAGCCCCTTTTCAATCAGCAACTCCGCACGCCTTCGCGAGCAGTGACCGCAGCGCGAGATGTATTTTTGAAGGCGCTCTGCGTCCCTGGACATCGAGTCTCCAACGGTTGGGAAAGGCTAGGAACTATCTTTTTCGGCGCGTTCCCGATACGCAGCCCCGCAAGAGTTTTCGATCGTATCGAGAATATCGAGGACTTTCTCCTCCTTGTTCTCGCTTCGGGCTTTGCGCAACTTTTCGAGATGCTCCAGATAAACTTCATCGATCGTCTGCTGGAGCATCTGGATCTCACGATCGAAGCGCTCTCGCATCTCGGCGGGGATCAGATCGCCACCGAGTTTTTCTTTCTTTCGTTTCAGATCGGCGATTCCCGCCGCGAACCGCCCCTCGATCGCTGTCTTCGTGACATCTGAGATGAGCATGTCGATTTCCGAGTTCATCCTTCTGAGTTCTTCCTCGCTCCACACTGGTGGGGGAGGGGTAGCCGTTCCGGCTTTCTCAGCAACTTCCTTCGGAGTCGTACTGGAAACTGTAGTACTGGTGTTCTCATCAGAACTGTCCTCGAATTGCCTGCTCTTCTGGAACTGGAAGGCGAGGAAAATCAACAGGATCAGGGCGACGACTCCGCTCCCAATGTAGATGGTGGCTTGCATCGGATTCGCTGCGAGGGAAGCACTGGTGGATTTTCGTCGACCCCGGCCGACACCCGGTCGTCGTGCTCCAGCGCCCCGGTTTCCTCCCGAGGATGGGAGTCGCCGCCGGGTATCGATCACCTCGGTGCCTTCCCGGCGGTCGATCGCGGAATCGATCTGGGCGGCAAGACCGGTGTCGATGGCCCCCTCCCTTGCGAGGAACTCACCGAATTCCATCCCCCTTCCGGCTTCGGATCGATACTGCCGGAGGAGGGAGATCGCTTCCTCCTTGTTCAGGACCCCCTGGCGGATAGCAATCCGACAAAAGAGTTCGTCTCTGCGTACAGCCATGAGGCCGATGCTAGGGGACATCCCTGCTGCGGGTCAAGGTGCCAGAGGAGGCGTTTGGCACAGGCGGGCGTTGGGACTATCCTCGGCAGACTTCCTGGACCAGAAGGGGGCCCCTGGGCATGACACGAACCGATAGCGGCATCGGCGAGATCTACAACGTCGTCGTTGGGACCGCGGGCCACATCGACCACGGCAAATCATCCCTGGTCAAACATCTCACTGGCATCGATCCCGATCGCCTCCCCGAAGAACGAGATCGGGGCCTCACCATTGATCTCGGGTTTGCTCCGATGAAGCTCACCAGCGGTGAGACGATCGGGATCATCGATGTTCCCGGCCACGAGCGCTTCATCAAGAACATGGTCGCCGGTGCCAGTGGTATCGATCTCGTGATCCTTGTGGTCGCTGCAGATGACTCGGTGATGCCCCAAACTCGCGAGCATCTCGACATCATGACTTTGCTCGGGGTCAGCCGGGGGCTCATCGCCGTCAACAAGATCGACCTGGTCGAAGGAGATCTCGTCGAACTGGTCAAGGAGGAAATCGCGGAAACAGTACGCGGCACCTTTCTCGAGGATGCTCCGATGATACCGGTCTCCGCACAGACGGGAGAGGGAATCGAGGATCTCCGGGAAGCGGTGGAGTCCCACATTCGCGGATTGCCCCCGCGAGATGAGGGTGGCGTCTTCAGGATGCCGATTCAGCGGGTGTTCTCCGCCAGGGGGCATGGGACTGTGATCACTGGAGTGCCGACGAGTGGCCATGTCGAACCTGGTGATCGTCTGGAAGTTCTCCCTCTCTCCAAATCGGGTCGAGTCAGAGGGCTGCAGGCGTACAAGGTCACCGTTGACAGGGCTCGTGCCGGACACTCGACCGCCATCAATCTCACTGACATCGATTACCGGGCAGTTCATCGTGGAATGGTCGCAGCGACTCCGGGGTATTTCCGCGCGACCACCATGGTCGAGGTGCGCCTCCGTGCTCTGGAGGGGATTCGTGCTCCCCTCTACAGTCAGATGCCGGTCCGCTTTCATTCCGGCACCTCCGAGGAGGTCGGAAAGTTGTACCTCCTCGATTGCAAGTCACTCGCTGCTGGTGACGAGGCCCTTGCTCAGGTTCGTCTCGCCTCCCCCGTGGTTGTCGCTCCTGGGGATCATTACGTGATCCGCCAGGAGTCGCCGATGATCACCCTTGGCGGCGGTGAGATCCTCGATCGTTCACGCTGGCGTCTGAAGACCGGCAAGGACCACGTGATCGATGCCCTCAGCCGAAAGGAAGCGGCGCTCGGGAGCCCCGAGGAATTCATCGCCTCGGTGGTGGTCGAGGATCCTTTCCAGAAGATATCCATCGAGGAGATCTGTCATCGCGCTGCTCTGGGAAAAGACGAGGTGAAGGATCATCTCGATCGTCTCGTCGAGAGGGGGGTGATCCGTGTCGGAGTGGGCGGGGAGTTCTTCAGCAGCGAAGGCCTGGAGCGGGGAGGAGAGCGGGTTCTCGACGCGCTAGACCAGGCGTTTCGAGCCGATCCCTACCGCGTCCATGTTCCGACACTCGAACTGCGGGAGCGGGTTCGCCTCGATGCCAGTTTCCTCGATGCGCTGCTTGGGCATCTCGAGGGGGAGGGGGCCGTTGAGGTTCTCCGAGGTGGCCGAGTGACCCTGAAGGAGAGAAAAGTCTCCCTTCCTCCCGATGAGCAGGCTCTCCTCGACCGCCTCGAGAAACACTACCGCAGTCAGCTCTTCTCACCGGATCGGCTCGAGAGTCTCGGCGATTCTCTTGGCGCCGACGCTTCTGCCTTGCAGAGGTTACAGTCGTTGCTGATCGACCAGGGAATTCTCGAGAGGATCACCCCGGATGTGATCCTGCACAGCCAATCGATCGGCGAAGCGGTGAGCCTGCTGGAGGATCTGTTCAGCCGCGAGGGAGCGTTCACTGCTGCCGAGGCGAAGGACGTCCTTCAGACGACCCGGAAATTCGCGATTCCCCTTCTCGAACATCTCGATCGATTGGGCAAGACGAGAAGGGTCGGTGATCGCAGGGAGATCATCAGGGAGAATACAGCGGGTAGCTGACCTCGTAGGTCAGTTGCCCTGGCCATCCTGCCAGTCGGAATCCAGGCCTACCCCACCCTCGGCCCCATCCGCCCCGAGGCTCCAGATCGTTAGCCGTGTCGGTGTCTGTTCCAGACGATAGGGCCGATCCCATGGGTCCTCAGGGGGTGAGTCGAGGTAACCGGTGCTCGCCAGATCCTGGGTGGCGAGGGGCCAGCGACCGCGATCGACGAAGTAGAGCTCTGCAGCGGCACGGATCGCGGCGAAATCACTCTTCAGCCGTATCCGTAACTCGTTGGAATCGCGCAAGGATCCGACAGAGTCGGGTCTCGGGGTGTGGGCGATCCGGATCTCGGGATCGAGGATCCTCATGCGGGCACCGAACCCACCGCCAGCGTTCACAACCTCGAGCAGGACGCGGTTCCAGCCCTCCGTCAGAGAGAGGGTGGAGATGTGTTGCACCGGGTCGATCCCATGCTGGCCGGTATCCTCGATCAGCATCGTATCGCCGAGGAAGAGACGGCAACCATCGTCGGTCCCGAGGGTAAAGGAAACCACACGAGCCTCGGGAGAGTTGAGCCACGTCTGCAGGATCGCCACCGATTTCTCGGCCTTCCCCCGTGCCCCCGGAAGCTTGTTGAGATCGATGAAGCCCTGGTCATCGCCCTGAATGGGCTGCCAGGAGACTTCTCCACCATCGATGGTCCACCGGCGCTGGAGGTCGGGGTTCTTCTCCGGCCCCTGTTCTGCGCGCAGTCCCTCGGCGCCTTCTCCGGGAAACCAACCGATGCCTTGCCATGACCGAATCCATTGTCCGGGAAGGTGGTCGATCACCTCGCCGGCGTGGGATCCCAGAATCCCGCTCCCTGAGCTGCGGATACGATCGAGGACAGCCTCCCCTCCGCCGACTGCGGCGATGGCTCGCAGTGCCGAGACTCTCTGGTAGTCATCGATTCCACCACGATCGATGAGATGATTGAGACTGCCGATGAGAGAATCGTCGCCGAGACGCTCGATGAGTCGACACGCCGAAATCCTGACCCTGCGATGGTCATCATTGATTCCCCACTGAGCGAGAGTCCGACCGATTTCACGGTCAGACCCCGCGGCCTGCAGGAGAACAGATCGCTGTAGAGGCTGGCGCATCTGCCATTCAGAGAAGAGGGACTGCGTGTCGGGAAAGCCACGGGCGAGGCGTGCTCGAGCGCCATCGAGAGGTGAGGTCCACTCCCCGTCGCCATCGACATCGAGCCAGATGGCGTTGGTGACCGCCAGTGGAAGGATTGGTCTGCCACCGTCTGGAACGATCGGCGCCAGCGAATCGTCTCCCTCGACCCGTACTGCGATCCAGCCGTCCTGATTGACGGGGATCTTCCGCTGAACGTCGATGCGCAACGGATCCCGGGTTTGAGGGATCGAGATCTCCTCGACGACATCGCCATCGACGACGACGAGAATACGATCACAGTCGATCCAGGAAGCGGCCTGGACTCGGACTCGAATGGGGACGGCATTGCCCTTGACGGTGACCAGTTCGCCGAGACCCTGGTTGCCAACCCTGAGATCGACGAATGGACCGCTGGTGGTGAAGAGTTGTCCCTTTCGAATCGCCTCAGCCACATCCTTCACCGCGACTTCTTTCGGGTCATCGGTTGGAGAAACAATGAAGTTCCTCGGGTAACCGGCGAGGTTCTTGCTCACGGTGTGACTGTCAGAATTGCCGACTGCAGCGACCTTTATTCCCCTGTTGAGCAGGTTGTGCCAGTCCATCAGAACTGAATGGCCACTCTTGCCGGTGTTTCGATCGTCGATTCCTACCTCGTAGTAACCCCAGCCGGCGTTCGAGTTGAATATCTCGATGCTGTCGAATTGGTTGCTCCAGCGGGCTTCCAGCGAGGACCCGGTGATCGGGTCGAGCCCTCCCTGGGCGAAATAGTCGATCCCTTTCCAACGGGGGTGATTGACCTGAATCACCGGCACCACACCCTCCCCGGAGTCGTGTTCACGGATCGATTTGAAGAGGGTCGGGCCATGGAAAGAGCCAGTGTCGAAAGGTTTCGACCAGGGTCGAAGAGGAAAGGCATTGAAGTGGCCGAGGGGGACCGAGACTTCATCTCCGACGATGCTCGAGATGACGCCATCGGCGCCGAGTTGAGAGATCGTCGGACTGTAGTCGGTGCGATGGTTGTGATCGGTGGCCACGGCAACCTCGAGCCCTTCGCTGGCGACGCTGATGATCCGTTCCTTCATGTTGCTGTCGCCGTGTCCGGAATAGGTCAGGGTGTGCAGGTGGAAGTCGGCGCTGACCCAGCCCCGGGTATCGACCTCGTGGACGAGGCGGGGAGCCCAGGTGAAGACCTTGTCCTCTTCAATCGTGACGTCGACCCGGGCGACCGACCACTCGAGACCCCGGCTTGCCCAGATGGTCCATTCACCGATGGGAAGAGTGACCCGCCCGGTGCCCGAGAGAGTGTGGATGAACCCGGGCCGGAGAGCGAGATCATCGACGAGAGCCTTCCTGTTGGCGAAAGCCGGGGGTTTTCCTGAACTTGAGAGGACGCTCAGGCGAGCGGCCGTCGCCTCCCCGCTCGGGGCCTCGATCCTGAACTCCAGAATGCCCTTGGGTCCATCTCCTCCGACGATATCTGCCGTCTGGAGCGGGTCCCCCGGGGTTGCCGGGAAAAGAAGTGTGACCAGGGTCAAAATGGCAATGGACATGGTGGCCTTTCTCCTTGAAGGGGGGCGGTAATCAGGGCGCCTCCATACGGTAGATGTGAAGAGACGGATGCTCGAAGAGCGCGCTCGCTGGGAGCTGGGGATCGATCGGTCCTGCCAGGACCCGTTCGAGGAGTTCCTGTTTCTGTGCCTGGGGAACGAGGAGTTGGATGTGCGCTGCGCTGATGATCTGGTCGACACCGATGGTCAGCGCTCGAACCTCCTCGGGGTATGGTTTGGAGAAATTGGCCCGAATTGTTTCTCGAGCCAGGTGGACCAGCCGATAGCCGCTGCCGAAACTCTCAGCAGGTTCGTTGAAGGCGATGTGACCGTTACCGCCCAGTCCGAGCACAACCACTTTCAGCGGCCCCTCGCGCTGGCACAACCGATCGAGACGAAGTGCTTCCGCCCCGGGATCTCTACTCGGATCGATCGACAGTCGGTTTTCAGGGGGAACCTCGATGGGGTCGAAGATCTTTTGCCGCAACTCCTCGCTGAAGAGGGGAACTCCCGCCGGTGCGTCGAGGTACTCATCGAGTTGCAGGTACTTGAGCTGTGACCACAGGCGTGCCATGTCGCCATCTTCACGGATTCGCTTGTAGAGAATCTCGGGGGATCTGCCGGTGGGGATCGCCACAAGGTCCCCCCCCACTGCGAAGGAGGCGAAGTCCGCGAGGAGTTTGCCGGCAAGTCTCACGGGATCTGGATCGCTGGTCACAACGGCAGCCAAAATTCAAACCTCTTCCGACAGATCTGGGCTCTGTCCACCTCCTGACGGACCTGGGAAGGGTACGGGATCGGTTGTCCTCGGGAAAGGCCGGGGCTGATTCCCGGTCGGCTGCCGTACCGCGACCCCTCCCGATCGACTAGAATCTGCCCAGTCGAGGGTTCCTCATCGCTAAGAGGTCATCGGGTTGGGTCAGAACCGAGAGGGCGAGAATGCGCATCTTCGATCACATACTCGATACCATCGGGAAGACACCCCTCGTGCGTTTTCGACAGATCGTGGGCGACTGCCAGGGGATCATCGCCGGCAAGATCGAAGCATTCAACCCCGGCGGCAGCACCAAGGACCGAATTGCTGTCCACATGATCGATGCTGCCGAGAAGGAAGGACTTCTCCTTCCCGGCGGGACCATCATCGAGTGCACTTCAGGCAACACCGGGATGGGGCTGGCGCTGGTGGCATCGGTTCGAGGGTATCAGGCGATATTCACCATGCCTGACAAGGTTACCGAGGAGAAGTCGAAATTGCTCAAGGCCTTCGGTGCCGAGGTGATCACCTGTCCCACTGAAGTCGAACCCGATGATCCCAGGAGTTACTACTCCGTTGCTCGGAAATTGACCGAGGAGATCGAGAACTCCTTCAGCCCGAACCAGTATTTCAACTCGATGAATCCCGATGCTCACTACAGAACCACAGGTCCAGAGATCTGGGAGGACACCGATGGAAAATTGACCCACTTTGTCGCAGGAATGGGGACCGGTGGCACCATCGGCGGGGTCGGTCGCTACCTGAAAGAGAAGAATCCTTCCATCCAGGTGATCGGCGCGGATCCGGTCGGTTCTCTCTATACCGAGTACTTCAGGACCGGGGTCCTGGGGAAAGCCCACAGCTACAAGGTCGAGGGGATCGGCGAAGACCTCCTCCCGGGGACGATGGACTTCACTGTCATCGACGAAGTGATTCAGGTGGGGGACCGGGAATCCTATTCGATGGCCCGACGCCTTGCCCGCAAGGAGGGGATTCTCAGCGGCAGTTCCGCCGGGACCGCGGTCTGTGCCGCGCTGGAGGTTGCGAATCGACTTGGCCCCGATGATTTGCTGGTGGTACTCATTCCCGATACCGGCGAGCGCTACCTGAGCAAGGTCTACGATGAGGACTGGTTGCGACGGAACCAGTTGATCGAATCCAATCTCAATCTCACCGCTGGAGAAATTCTATTGCGCGGAAAGAAACGGCGAAAAACGCTTCTATTCCTGTCCCCCGATCAGAAGATTCAGGAGGCAGCGGAGTTGATGCGAAGAGAGGATATTTCCCAGCTCCCCATTCTTCGCGATGGGGAGCCGGTGGGTAGCCTTCGGGAAGCACAGGTCATCGAGTGCTTGCTCAGGGGAGAAGAGGGGGTGAACCAGCCGGTCTCGAACATCATGGAGAGGCCCTTCCCGATCGTCGACGAGGGAGTTACCGCAGATGACATTCTCGAGCGTCTGTCCATTTCATCTCCAGCAGTACTTGTGAAAACCAACCGGGGGAGCCTCGAGATCCTGACGAATTGGGATTTGATTCACTCCGTGAGAAGAAAGAGGTAGGAGAGTGCGTTTCTCTACCCGTGCCATTCACGATGGTCAGCCTGCGGATCCTACGACCGGGTCCATCATGACCCCGATCTACCAGACCTCGACTTACGTGCAACAGGCCCCTGGAGTCCACAAGGGTTTCGAGTACGCGCGAACCGACAATCCGACGCGCAACGCCCTGGAAGCGAATCTCGCTTCCCTCGAGGAGGCGCGCCACGGGATATGCTTCGGAAGCGGGCTCGCCGCCACCGATGCGGTTCTGAAACTGTTTTCCTCTGGAGACCATATCGTTGCCGGCAACGATCTCTACGGTGGGACCTTCAGGCTCTTCACCGAGGTCTTTGGTAGGTTCGGCCTGGAGTTCTCTTTTGTCGACGCGTGCGTGCCTCAATTGGTTCGAGATGCCATCCGACCCGAGACGAAGTTGATCTGGCTTGAAACGCCGACCAATCCCCTGCTGAAGATCTGTGACATCGCCCAGATTGCTGAGATCTGTAATGATCGGTCCATCCTCCTGGCAGTCGACAACACTTTTTCGACGCCGTACCTCCAACGCCCGATTTCTCTGGGAGCGAACCTGGTTGTTCATTCGACGACGAAGTACCTGGGCGGGCACTCCGATGTCATCGGCGGCGCAGTGATCACCAGTTCCGATGAGATCGCCGAGAAGATCAAGTATCTCCAGAACGCCGTCGGAGCTGTGCCCGGCCCGATGGACTGTTTCCTGACGATGCGTGGGACCAAGACGCTCGCAGTTCGCCTCGACCGGCATTGTGAGAATGCTGCACGGATCGCAGGTTTCCTCTACGACCACCCCGCTGTCGCTCGAGTCTATTACCCGGGGCTTCCTGACCATCCAGGACATGAGTTGGCTGCGAAACAGATGTCCCAGTTCGGCGGCATGGTGTCATTCGTGCTCCATGGCGAGTCGGAGGAGGAGGCAAAGGAACTGGTTACACGAACCCGGGTCTTCCGTCTTGCTGAGAGCCTCGGAGGGGTGGAGAGTCTCATCGAGCATGCGGTCTCGATGACCCACGGGTCGATCCCTCCGGAGGAGAGAAGAAAAAGCGGTCTCTCCGATGGGTTGATACGCCTGTCGATCGGGATCGAGGACATCGAGGACCTTCTCGAGGACATCGGTGCCGCCCTGGAGACAACGTCTCAATAGAACAGGGCTCCACCTCCAAGTGCCGGCTTCTTTGCCGCTGACTCAAATGAGTGAGGAAATTGGCCGTGGGAAAAAAAGGGCCCAGGGACGGCTGAACGGCCGGACAGACCAACCCCCGGGCCCCGTCAAACGTTCTGCGAACCAGTCTCCTTCTCCGCCAGCGGTCGATCAGCAGGCGGGGGGACCTGGCCTCCAGTTCAACTCCGTAGAACCAAGTCCTCCTTCTGATCTCGCCCGGGAACTCTTTGTTTTTCCGCTGGCGCTTCGGTTTGACTCGCTGGGGGCAGCGTTTCTCGGATGATGCGAGGTATCAGGCGCTGTGGAGGTCTCCGGATCGTCGCAGGAGGCGGTAATATCGGTGCGAACACTCCGGCGAGCATCCGTGATCCGGTACTCCGCGACGATGGGGTTGCCGCCGGAGCAGAAGGGTCTTGGGCGGGAAGTGACGCTCAGGCGGTCACCTTCCAGGTCGAGTTCGCTTCCGAAGGAGTAAAGAGCGGCGGGCAACGAGGAAGTTTTCTTCTCGATGAGCATCCAGTCGCCCGCTTCACACTCGAAGACGTAGACCTCACCAGAATTACCGCAATGGTCCCCTGCAGAAGGTGCTGAAACCGCGAGCCTGTCGCCATCTGCAGCGAGGGTCGATCCGAACCAGAGGCAAGTCCTGGCCACATCGGGAAGAAGAAGCGCTTCTTCCCGCCAGGAGCGGTCGATGAAACTGAAGACGTGGACCGAACCGCTGTCCTGTGCGCCCAGATCCTGGAGAGGCGCTCCGACGAAGAGTCGACCGTTACTGGTGGCGATCGAATGCCCGAAGAGATCGAATGGCCCGCCGTAATCGCCGGTGATCCTCTGGGGAGGAAGATCTACCCAGGGGGAAGCGGGCTGTGGCTTGGCGAAGACACAGCCCGAGTAGGGCCCCAGAAAATCCGCCGAGTGGTCTGGGAAGAACGCCCAGTCGGCGGTGTGGGTGATGCAGGAGTCGAACTTGTTCTGGCTCATCAGTTCACCTTCTCACTACCGGGCAAGAATCTGTTCGCTGGCTCCAATTGCCAGGGGCAACCCCAATCGGCTTGCGCCCGAATCGGGCTCTTTCCTGAGATCCAGAAGTTTGAGTTCGTCAAAAATGGGAAAGAGTCCTCCTATCTTGATGAAGCGATCTCCAGCGGAAGTATGTGACATGTATTATTGTTTTTTTTTCTCCTTGTTCAGAATGGCAGGTGCGGGCGTCTGATGATTAACTGCCTGGGGAGATCCTTGGGTTCGGCTTGCTGGATCGGAAGCGGCACTCTCGATCGGTTGGTACTACCGTCCTTCTGGCATCCAGAGGATGGGCCTGGTTGATCGAAAATGTGCAAGGGTGCTGTTCACCGAAGGAGGGAACGTTGAAGGGGAATCTGGCAGGTGATGGCAAAGAGCCCGATCTCGTTTCCCGAGCCAGGGCTGGATCCGCACTCGTCAGGTCTGAACTGATCCTTCAGCACTTGCCGGAGTTGACTCGTTTTGTCCTGACCCGGATGGGCCATCGGCTCAAGCGACATACCGAGGTCGATGACGTCTGCCAGAATATCTTCATCCGGGCTTTCCGAGGCTTGCACGCCGTCTCTCCGGAGGCGGAGAGCGGAGATTTCCGGGCATTCCTTTTCCAGCATGCCAGGTGGGAACTGGCAGATATGGGCCGAAAATCGGCCTCGTTCGAAGGCGAGTCGAATATCCCCGGTGGTTCTCTGTCGCTGGTGGAGGAAACGGCCGAGGGGAAACCCGGGGAGGTTCTCGAGTTCGAGGAGTTGGAGCCCCTCTACCGACTGATCGAGAAACTCCCGGTGAAACTCGGTTCCGTCGTAATGCTGAGGCTCGATGGCCTCAGTCACTACGAGATCGGGCGGGACCTCGGAGAGAATGAAGCGACGATCCGCAAGCGGTACAGCCGGGCGGTCGAGGCGTTGAAGCAACTTCTTCCGAAATCAGCTGAACATCGGAGTGCTGAATCAGGACTCGAGACCGTCGAAGAGGGTGAGCCCCAGGGCTCCGAAGAACAGGATGGGTAACCAGCCGGCGAGCATCGGCGGCAACTGCCCTTTCGTCCCGAGATCAGCACAGATGTACGTCGTGATCAGATAGAGGCTCGAGACTCCGATGGCGAGGACGATTCCGACGACGATCGACCTATTCTCGGTGCGCAGAAGAAACGGGAGCCCGAGGAGAAGCAAGATCAGATTTGCCAGCGGGAAAGCGAACCGCTGATGGAGTTTCACTTCCAGGTGTTTGAGATGTGAGCGCCTCTTGTACTGGTCGCGGAGTTCGCTGAAGGATAGATAGGGGATCTCCCGGTCGCTCGATTCGAGATCGATGGGGCGCATGTCGGTGGCCAGACGCATTTCGTGGAATCGTTGCAGGTAGACGCTCTCACCCTCGGAGTCGGGGTTCGGGATCTGGGCTCCGCTCTCGTCCCAGCGCTGGATAGTTCCATCTCTGAGAAGCCAGAAGGGGTCGCCTCCGACAGGTTCTTGCCACAGAATTTCCATTGCCCCTATCCGTTCCTTGGCGCTCGAGTTGCTCGAGTGCCGCGAGACGATGACAACGTCCTCGCCTCGCCTCTCGTGGGGAAGGTATCTGTCCACCTCGATCATCGAGTCGAGAGTGTCGACGATCATGTCGGGCTGAATTGCTGTTTTCGACCGTCCATATGCCTTGGCGATCCTGATCTCGTCACGGAGAGAAGGTACGACCAACTCCTGAACCACCACCATCGCAATGGCGGCGACAAGTCCCATCAGGAAATAGGAGCCGAGAATTCTGCCGAAGGAGAGCCCCGACACCCGCAGGGGGGTGAGTTCGTTCCCCTTGTTGAGACTGGAAACGGAGAACATTGCCGCCAGCAGGGTCAGAACAGGACCGATGTACTGGCTGAAGTAGACGGGAAGAAGTGCGGCGAAATAGCGAAGCGCCACCAACGGAAGCGGATCTTCTTCCTTGAGGAACTGCTCGATCCGGGTGACGCCATCGATGACGATGAAGAGCCCGAACACCGAGAAGGTGCATACTACCCAGGCAAAGATGAAATTCCGGATGAGATAGCGATCGAAGGTGCGGAATGGGAGCAGACTGAGTGCCCGGCTGAGCCAGTTGCGGATCATTTTCGATTAACCTTGATCATCAGAATCATCGCCAGGGTTGCGAGGACGTAATTCCCTGACATCACCGTGATGGGAGCGGGGAGGCCAAGAGAACGCGTGAGTTCCATCCCACCAAACGTCATCGGGTAAAAGACTCCGATTACGAGCATCATGCCCGCAAAGAAGGGGACCAGTTTCTGTGAGGTTCGCAGCAGGAGGACGAGAGGGAATCCGACCAGAGCAAAGGTGAAAATCGAAGTCGACAGGGCAAGTCTCCGCCAGATTTCTGCGTCGGCCATCCTCGCTCTTCGCAGGTTTGCCGCAGCATCGAGTTCTGCACGTTTTCTCGCCTCGTCGTTTTCTGCCAGGCGGGCCTCCTCCAGGAGGCGCTCTTTCCTGGCCAGGTAATTTGCCCTCTTCTCTCTCAGTTGATCAGTCGGAAGATCCTTGTCCCTGCGAGAGTTCTCATTGATGGGGAAATCGACGGTGAAGGAATCGAATCGAATCGAATCGATGCGATAGTTCACAGATCGGCCATCGGACTCGATGTCTACCGGGAATTTCACGTCGACATTTTGCAGCGTGAGGTGGATTACCTCTGCACGGTCGTCGACGGAGAGACCGGCTGTCTGGGCGAGAATCACTGTCCTTGGAACATCCAGCCTGACACCGGGGCGGGCGAGGGGAGTCGTCCCCTGAGTTTCTGCACTCCAGGAGAAGATGCCCAGAGGAAGTCTTTTCTTGATGCAAACTCCATGGAGGCGGGAACCGCCGCGGATCTCATCCCAGTAGACGAGGCCACCTTGCTGGTCGAGGGCGAGCTGTCCCTTTCGGCCGTCGCCGAGGTGCTCCAACTGCTTCACAAGGAATCGGCCGATGTTCTGTTGACGGTGCTGAAGGTCGGGGAGCATCTTGTCCTGGGTGAACACCATGAAGAGCCCCAGAGGAATTGTCATAAGCAGCAACGGTCTGAGTAACACGCTGGGTGCGATCCCACTCGCAGTCGCTGCAAAGAACTCACCATCAGAAACGAATCGACCGTAGCCAAGGGTCGTCGCCACCATCATTGCCATCGGAACTGTGAAGTAGAGGGAGTAGAGAATGCTGTCGTACAGCCATGGGAATACTATGTTGAGGGTGTAGCCGCCCTGGAGTGCCTTCATCGCGAAGACGATGGCGACAAGAAGCGACAGGACCAGGGCGCTGAGACTGAATGAAATCAGGAGTTCCCAAAGGATATAGCGATAGAGGGTTCTGGGCGTATTTTTCATCTCAGCGGAATTCTAGGCAGGCTCAGTGGGTTCGACAAGGTCCCCACTTCCCCGGAGATTCCGGTGTTCGCAGCCGCAGGGCACTTTCAGGCAGCGGGGACAGCCCTGGGAGTACTTCTCGCGAGCTGCCTTTTCGAGGCAAATTCCCCGGAGAGAGGCGAGAGTGGAGAGCCATGCGAGCACATCTGCGAATTCCTGCTCTTCCGCCTCGGTTCCGCGATCGCTGGAATGCAGGCACCTGGCCAGTTCGCCGATCTCCTCGGAAAACCAAAGAAAAGTCCCTGAGACACCTCGCCGGGAGTCCTTCTCGAAGTAGATCTCCTCGATTCTCTTCTGGAAGGAGGCGATGGTGAGGCCAGAATCTTCGCTCATCGAAATCCTAGGTGAACCGTTCGACGGCTCTTCTCAGTGGACGGTACTTCTTCGCATCGGGTCGAGACAGTCGAGAAGCGCCCGGTCGGGCCGGGGGATCAACACTTCTCGAGCAAGAGATCCTCGCTCCATCGCCACTTCTGCCCCGGCGGAGATGGCGACCTGTGTCGAGGAGATGTCACCGTACAGGATCGCGGTGCTCTTGCCGCCGATTCCGCTGAGCAAATGGACCTGGCAGAGGCCAGTCTCGCCCGTCTTCAGAGCGGAGTCTGCTGCCGCCAGGAGGGAAGGGGCGGTCCATGTTTCGAGGATGCCGATCGCCGGACCCTCCTGCCCCTCGGAGGGGATCGCCGAGGGGGAAGTCAGCGCTTTCAGAAGGTCGGGCTCGGGTGCGGGAAGAAGAACGTCATCGATCCGCTCATCTCCTGAGACCTCGACCGCCTTGTTCAGAGACCGGCTCAGCTCTTCGACCTCGCCGGTGAAGAGGACCAGGTACTTCCCGGGGCTGGCGGCTTCGGCGAGGAGGATGCGAACAGGGGCTTCCTTGAGAAGTGCATCGAGTGCTTCGATTCCCGCGGCGATCGATCCTGTCTCGAAAGCGGCGAGAGTCAGAACCGGGCCAGAAGGATTCATCAGCAGCCGAGGAGCCCACGCCATCAGTTGTTTTCCTTACTCGGGTTCTCCCGACCGTTGATCGATTCGAGCGCTCCAAGAGCCGCACCGGCAGCCTCGCGAATGTTCGCTTCAGTTCCGCCGAGATAGAGGCGTCCGAAAGCGCCGAAGAAGTTCAGTTCGACCAGGTTGACCGGCGCCGCCTTTTCCGCCTCGTTGGCGGCGAGAGCCGCGTAGCCAGCGGGATGGACCTCGAGAATGTAGAGGGTCTCGCCGCCGAGGATCATCTGGCCGTAACGGGTCCTGTTGATCAGCATCGTCTGGTAATCGGTGATGTTGGTGATGATCTGGGTCGAGACGATTCTCGGCCTGAGTCTGGAACTCTCATCGAGTTCGAGATTTCTGAGGATCGCCTCGCCGGCCTGGCGGACATCACCCTGATCGAAGGAGTGAACCTCCAGGAGCCCGAATGCGCGTTCGACGACCTGGACCCCCGGCTGGACTCCGGTTGCTTTCAGTGCGATATCGGTGACGCGATTGATCTCGATTCCGGGTGCGATTTCGACGAAGAGGGATGCCTGTTCTGTCATCGGTAGATAGCCCCGGGAAACCGTCGCGAGATACGAGGCGAACTGGGGCTGCATGATGTCTATGAAGGAGTAGGTGCGCAGTTCCATCGTCGTGGCTTCCGCGCGCCCTATTCACCTGCGCCGGGCAGGATCCCCTCGACGGATTCGTGCGGCCTCGGGATAACATGGACGCTGACCAGCTCGCCGACCCGACGGGCTGCTCCCGCTCCGGCATCGGTGGCCGCTTTGACAGCGCCGACTTCTCCCCGGACCATCACGGTAACGTAGCCACCGCCGATCTTCTCCTTGCCGACCAGATGGACCCTGGCTGCCTTGACCATGGCATCGGCAGCCTCGACGGCGCCGACAAGGCCACGAGTCTCGATCATTCCCAGGGCGATCTGATGGGGGGTTCCCTGTTCCATTAGCCTCGGCTTCCCCTCTAAACGCTCCCGTCGCAGGCGAACTGCGGCGAGATTTTCCCCTTCTTGGATAGGGACCCCCTGGCACCGCTTTCAAGGGATCAGAGCCCCTTGTTGGGTCGGTGCAGGTAGAAGTCCCGCTCCGGAGGCCGACGGGTGCCGAAGAGGGACCGCTGGGAGAGCTCCCGGGTCCTCGCCTCGGCAGAGCCTGCCTCGGACCTGCCCGAGAGGGTACCCGATGGGAGGGCTGATGGGGACTCCCCCCTGGCAGTGTGGATGACTTGGGCCTCTGGTTCCTCGACAGGAGCCGCCTCTTCGCGTGCTGAAGTCAGACGGAGACTGCCGGCGCCATCGGCTTCATCGAAGGGAAGGCCGACCTCGGCAAAGAAGCCACTCCTGGGGAAGGCGACCCTCTTCAGGTTCAAGAGGTGTTCGGGACCGATGTTGTCGGTCGTGATGTTTCCCCCCATCGCCCCGCAGCCGAGGGTCATCGAGGGAGGGAGATCAGTGGACAGGCCGACCGATCCCTGGGTCGTCGGACCATTGACGATGATCCGACCCACGGGTTTCTCGAGACCGAAGGCTCGGATCACATCGGGATCACGGGCGTAGATTCCGAGGGTGTGGCCGGTGCCGCCATAGCGAATCAATTCGATGCACTTCTTGCAGCCCTCGCGCCAGTCCTCGACCTCGTACCAGGCGAGGATGGGGGCCAGTTTTTCCCTCGAAAGGGGATACTCCTCACCGACCCCCTCTTCCGGGGCGATCAGGATGGGGCAACCCTCATCGACCTCGAAGCCTGCCATCCGGGCGAGGGTAGAAGCAGACTGGCCGACGATGGCGGTGTTGAACCCGCCGCCGGGAAGTTGCACCAGTTTCTTGAGCAACTCCGTCTCGTTGCCGTTGCAGATGTGGCAGCCTTCTCTTGCGAGGGTTTCTCTCAGTTGCTCAGCGACCGACCTCTCGGCGACGATCGATTGCTCCGAGGAGCAGATCGTCCCGTAGTCGAAGGTCTGGCTGGCGATGAGGCAGCGAGCGACATGGTCGAGGTTGGCACTCTGGTGGACGAAGACGGGGGGATTCCCGGGCCCGACTCCAAATGCGGGTTTGCCGCTGGAGTAGGCGGCCTTGACCACCCCTTCCCCACCGGTCGCGACCACAACCGAGGTCAACGGATTGCTCATCAGTTCCTGGGTCCCCTCGAGGGTGGGGGAACTCATGCACAGGATCAGATCCTCGGGAGCCCCCGCTTCGATCGCCCCCCGCCGGAGAATCTCCACGGTTCTGCCGATACAACGAGCCCCACGAGGGTGGGGGGAGAGAACGATCGCATTGCGCGACTTCACCGCGATCAGGATCTTGAAGATCGCCGTCGAAGTCGGGTTGGTACAGGGGATGATCCCTGCGACGACACCCACCGGCTCGGCAATCTCGATCAGACCGCGCCTGTGGTCTTCGCGCACGACTCCACAGGTTCGCAGGTTCCGGTAGGCTTCATGAAGCCGGACCGAGACGAAGAGGTTCTTCTGGATCTTGCTTTCGACATCCCCGAAGCCGATCTCCTCGACGGCGAGTCTTGCCATTTCTTCTGCGTGGTCGGTGGCGCTGCGGGCGATGGCATCGACAATCCGGTCGACGGGGCCCTGTTCCACCTTCGAGAAGGAAGCCGCTGCTCTGTCTGCTCGTGCCAGCAAATCTCGAGCATTCTGGACAGAGGCGAGGTCACGATCCATCAGCACCCTTACCCTTCTGTTTCATCGGATTCCTCAAACTCGGCCCTCAGCAGTTCGAGGAGCTGATCACGGTTTGCACGGGAGATCTCTCTTCCGGTGAGCGACAGATCCTTGATCTGACGCGCCAGCGATCGCAGCTGGTGAACGTTCATCGATTCGATCTCCTGCCTCTCCTGCTGGCTGGAGTGTACATTCCCGAGGACAAGAGCCTGCACCTGTGGGGCGGGGCGGGGGATCAGCAGGGCTCCATGAAGGCCGCCGACCGCTTCTGCTGCGCGGATTCCTGCCTCCAGAGCAGCTTTCACGCTGCCGACATCACCGCGGACAATGACGGCATGGAGACCACCTCCGACATCCTCGCGGTCGACGAGGTGGACTTCGGCGCATTTGCTCATCGCATCGGCAGCCTCGATCGAGCCGACGAGGCCGACAGTCTCGATGATGCCAATGGCGCTCTGGTACAAAGGTATCCTCCACTTTTCTGGTGACCCTGTCTTCTAAGAGCAGAAGTTCTGGAAAGCAAGTCGACCGTAATTCTATGAGGAATCTCCACCGAGTCTCTCACAGGCAATCAACTTGATCTGCTTGAGATCGAGTTTGCCGCTCCCGAGACGGGGAACCTCATCCACTTCGAGGAAGGCATCTGCCCTCGGAATCCACAGATTCGGCATGCCACCGCCACGAACTTCGGTGATCAGATCCTTGGGGGTGATGGGCAAGGTGGTGTGGAGTACGGCCAGGCGCTCTCCCTTTGCTTCATCGGGTACAGAGGTGACGGCAACCTGGGCGCCGCCTTCACTTTCTTCCGTATCGCTTTCGGTGGTGTACTTATCGACCACTTCCTGAAGTGCCTCCTCGATCCTGACATGGGGGACCATCTCCCCGCCCAGCTTGGAGAACCTCGAGAGCCGGTCGGTGATGGTGAGGAAGCCCGCCTTGTCGAGGTGGGCAATGTCTCCAGTCACGTACCAGCCATCCTTGATCGCCTCGGTGGTCAGGTCGTCACGGCCGAGGTAACCGATCATGACGTTGGGTCCCTTGACCAGGAGGAGCCCATCCTCGCCGGGAGGCAGGTCTTCCATCGTGTCGGGGTCGACGATTCGAGGGACGATCCCCGGAAGTGGCTGGCCGATGGTGCCCTCCTTCATCGCCTTCTGACGGACTCCGCGATCGCGAACATCAGGCAGGTTGACCGAGACCACCGGGCTCAACTCGGTGCAGCCGTAACCCTCCAGGAGATCGGTACCGAACTTCTCCCGCCACTGGTTGGCGAGGGAGACCTTCAGTTTCTCTGCTCCGGCGGCGGCGATGCGCACCGTCGAGAACCCCTCTCTGGTGAACTTGCGCAGGTAGGCGCGGTAGAAGGTCGGGGTCGAGAGGAAAATCGTCGCCCGGTATTTCACCACCAGTTCCGCCAGGATTCCGGCGTCCGTTGGAACCGGGTGGTAGATGGCGGTCATCCGGAGGACCATCGGGAACCACAAGGTCACGGTGTAACCAAAGACGTGGAAGAAGGGCAGCGCTCCGAGCACCCGGTCATCGCGCATCACATGGAAGACCTGGCCGAGACTCCTGACGTTGGAGAGGATGTTGTGGTGTGTCAGGCGGGCACCCTTGGGCATCCCCGTCGAACCGCTCGAGAAGATGATCGCGACCTCATCATCTGGATCCTGTGGAACCCCGGAAAGTCGTTTGAGGACGAACCCGGGAAGGAAACTCTTCAGCAGCCCACGTATGCGGTCTGCGGTTTTCACTTCCTTCTGCAGCACCTTGGCGATGTCGATGACTGTGGTTCCAGGAGCGAGCTGGTCGAGATCGAGTTTCGCCTTGGTGAGGAACAGCTCTGCCGTGATGATCGACTCGAGCCCTGTCTGTGCGATGGCAGAGTGGAAACTTTCCTTTCCGGCGGTGAAGTTCAGGTTCACCGCGACCTTTCCCAGCATCGCCAGAGCCAGGTTGGACACTGCCCCGGCGATGCCTGCAGGGAGCATGACACCGACATACTTCTGGCCTTCGAGGCGACCGACCAGTTTCGACCGCAGAATCAGAACCGCGATCAGGAGTTTGCGGTAAGAGAGCTCCTTCCCGGAGCTCTCCACCATCGCAAGTTTTCGCGGGCTGCTCTTGGCGATTTCGATGAAGCGGGTAGGCAACGTCGTTCCGAATTTTTTGCGATCATCGAGTGCTTCGGCGCTCAGTTCCTGAACAGCCTGGCGGACCTGGAAGGCGGTGGCGTCGCTCGGTAACGCCTCGCCGATCACGGCGGTGATGGGGTAGGGAAACTTGAGCGGCCGCTTGAAGAAGAACTTCTTTCCCTTGAAGGAAAAAATGCTCCCCCAGACACGATCGAGGTACATCGGGATGATGGGGACATTTCCGGCGCGAGCGACCAATTCCAGCCCCTTGGAGAAGGGCAGGAGGTTGCCGGTACGGGAGATCCCACCCTCGGCAAAGATGCACACCAGTTCGCCGTTTCGCGCGTACTCGGCAGCGGCCTCGAGAGAGCGCACCAGCGCTCGCGGACCATCCGCATCGGAGACCGGGATCGCTTTCATGATCCTGCTGAAGGGTCCTACCAGCGGGACCTTGGTGAAACTCCGGTGCATCAGGAAGCGAACGTAGCGAGGCAGCGATGCGCCGACCAGGAAGGGATCTGCGTAGCTGATGTGATTGACAACGATCAGGGCTCCGCCGCGGCGCGGGATCCGGTCGATGTGCAGCACCTTGATCCGGTAGATGGTGTGGGTCAACAGCCACAGCGGGAAGCGGATGGCGACGTGAGGTGCGGTGAGGAAAGTCCCCAGGGCGCCGAAGAATGCCAGGCATCCGAGAGCGAGCATCACCTGGCGTTCATCGAAGGCGAAGATGCTGTCGCTGACCAGCAGGGCATAGACCGCCGCCGAGAGGAAGATCAGCGTGAAGTTGAGCAGCTCCTGGGCGCCCAGGACGCGACCCTTCTCCCGCGCCGGCGGTCGCTGCTGGATATAGGCGGCCAGGGGGACGAGGTAGATCCCCCCGGAGACCCCTGCAACGAGGAGGAAGACGTCGATCAACCAGATCGGCTCGGCCGGAAGCCAGTAGAGCGCGGCGAAACCGATCCCCATCCCGAGCGCCCCGACGGGGACCAGCCCCAGTTCGATGTACTCACCGCTGAGGCGGCTGGCGAGAAGGCTGCCAGCTGCGATCCCGATCGCCACCCAGAAGAAGAGCTCGCCACCGCCGGTCATGCCGAGAAGGTTTTCGCCGTAGCTGTTGAACGCCATCATCGCCATCGCCCCGACGAAGTAGAACCACGAGTTGGCCAGCACCGCCGCCAGCAGCGGCCGGTCCCTGGCGACGTGGCGGATTTCGCTGAAACCGACCAGGGGGTTGCCAATCAGTTTTCGCTCGGGATCTGCGGCGATTCCCTTGCGGATGTTCAGGGAGAGGAGCCAGCCAGCGCTGGCGATGGTGATGAACACGAGCCCCGACCACCAGTTGGGATGGCCAGGCCCGACCACGGGGTGCAGGAACTCGTAGAGGAAGCCGGCGAAGAGGGTGCCGAAGATGATGGCGACATTGGTGAGCATGTTGATGATCCCGTTGGCACGGGTCATCTGCTTCTCTTCGACCATTTCAGGAAGGATGCCGTACTTCGAAGGGCCAAAGAGCGCGCTCTGGGTTCCCATCAAGAAGAGCACCAGCATCGCCCCTGAGATCGCCCAGTCGACGGAGATGGCGTCGAGGGCGAAGGCGACTGCACCGAGGATCATCACGCCGATCTCGGCGGTGTTCATGGCGACGATCACCTGGCGCTTGGAGAAGCGGTCAGCGAGGGAGCCGCCGAGGATGGCGAAGAGGATGAAGGGGAGCGAGAAGATGGCGAAGGCTGTCGCCTGTGCGTCGATGGGGAGCCAGTCGATCTGGATCTTGATGGCCAGGATCAGGATGAATTGCTTGAAGATGTTGTCGTTGAAGGCCCCGAGAAACTGGGAACCGGAGAGCCACCAGAAGGATCGATTGCTTCTGAGTCCCGACACGCCCCTCCTCCTTCGTCGGTGAACCCTGTCGGGACTAGATACCGGCACCCGGCAGGCACTTCCGGCAGTGTAAGGCAACCTTGCCCGGGGAGGGGAGCAATCGAGGGGAGGAGTCCGCAGCCCGATTGGCACGGCAGGTGCAAGGAAACTCTCTGAGCCCGCACTGCTCAGAGAGGGGACCGACATGAGCCGTGCCACGTTGATGAGCACAGCCGGGGCCTCAGACACATTCGAGTGCGTGGCACTGCCGCACTGGTCTGCCGTCCGGGCCTTCGCCCTCTCGCTCGCAGGAGACCTTGCGAGCGCTGAGGATCTCGTTCAAGACACCTTCCTGAGGGCCTTCAAGGGCTTCTCAGGCTTCACCATCGGCACCGACTGCCGGGCGTGGCTCTTCAGGATCTGCAAAAACCGCTTCTATGACATCTGCAGGAAACGCCGCCGTCGCCCGATTCACGAGGATCTCGAGCTCGCCCAGCCGATGAGCCTCGATCTCGAATACGAGGTGCTCAGGGAGCAGAAGCGCCTGGCTAGCGGCGAGAAGCCGGTCGAGGACCTCCTCGGCAGGCGGGTGAGAGCGGCCCTGGCGGAGTTGCCGACGGGGTTCCGCGAGGCGCTGCTGCTCTGTGATCTCGACGGCCTCAGCTACCAGGAGATCGCAGCGGACCTGCAGATTCCCCTCGGCACGGTGCGCTCAAGGATCGCCAGAGCGCGCTCACGGCTGCGCGGGCTCCTCACCGAGTACGCCCGTGAAGAGGGCTACCTCTTCGAGGATCTACCTGCTGACTGAAGAATAGCCGGCAAGAAGAGCCAGGGCCCCGGGATGCATCCCTCCCGGGGCCTCTTTTTTTCCTCCCCCGGGTTGCTCCAAAATCACCGTCGAAACTGCCTTGTTTCGATTCACCGGCCCCGAATTGCCTCAAAATGTAGCGCTCGTTGATGCAGCAGTCTCCTGGTAGGATTCGCCAGCATCTCGAGAGGAGGCCCTCGATTCGCTTTTCCCGCCTTTTTCCCCTGTTTCTGCTCCTCTCCGGTTGTCAGCTGCTCGATCACCCCAACGGCCGGGCAGAACTCCCCAACGTCGTCGTGATCCTCGCCGATGACCTCGGTTGGGGGGACCTCGGCTTCTATCAGGGCGCTTCGAAAATTCCGACCCGCAACCTCGCCATTCTCGCCTCTGAAGGGGTCATCTTCACCGATGCCCATTCTCCCTCGGCGGTCTGCACACCCACCCGCTACGGCCTGCTGACCGGAAGGTACGCCTGGCGTTCGAGACTCGAGTCGGGGGTTCTCGGGGGACGTTCACCGGCGCTCATCGAGGCCGGGAGAAGGACCTTGCCGTCGCTCCTCTCGGAGGTCGGATATCACACCGTCGGGGTCGGGAAGTGGCACCTCGGGCTGCAAGAAAAGGGCCCCACCGACTATTCGAGGCCGCTGAGGCCCGGCCCGGTGACCCAGGGTTTCGACACCTATTTCGGCATTCCTGCCAGCCTCGACATGGAGCCCTACCTGTGGATCGAGGGAGACGGAGTCGAGGCCCTGGCGACCGAAACGGTCTCCGCGAGCAAGCAGCGCCGCAAGGGCGGCGGCGGCTTCTGGCGCGCCGGTGCCATCGCTCCGGGGTTCCGCCATGAGGATGTCCTGGTGAGAGTGGGGGAGCGCGCCGTCTTCGAGATCGAGGCCCACGCCCGGGGCAACGACGGCAAGCCCCTCTTTCTCTACCTCCCCCTGCCCGCTCCCCACACGCCGTGGATGCCCGTCGAAGAGGTGCGCGGGGCCAGTGGCGCAGGAGACTACGGCGACTTCGTCGTCCAGGTCGATGGGCTCGTTGGATCGGTGATGGCGGCCCTCGAGCGAGGCGGCATGGCGGCTGACACCCTGCTGATCTTCACCAGCGACAACGGCGCCCACTGGCTCGAGAGCGACATCGAGAGGTACGGGCACCTGGCCAATGGCAACTGGCGCGGCCAGAAGGCGGACATCCACGAGGGCGGCCATCGGGTGCCCTTCGTGGTTCGCTGGCCGGCGCAGATGAGAGCCCGGGGCATCGAGGGGAGCCGGCGCGACGACCTTCTCTGCCTCACTGACATCTTCGCCACCATCGCCGAGGTGGTTGGACTGTCCATGCCTGACGCGGCAGCCGAGGACAGTTTCAGCCAGCTGGGCGCGATTCTCGCGGTAGAGGGGACCCAGGAGCCTCGCCAGAACATCGTCCATCACTCCCTGTCAGGTCTCTTTGCCATCCGCCAAGGGCGCTGGAAACTGATTCTGGGGCGTGGCAGCGGTGGCTTCACCGCCCCTCGCAGGATCGACCCGAAGAAGCTCGCCGCCGGCGAACCTCACGGCCAGCTCTACGACCTCGTCTCTGATCCCGGTGAGAGCCGCAACCTCTACAACGACCATCCGGCGGTGGTCGAACGTCTCACGGAGCTCCTGGAGAAGTTGCGCAAGGATCGACGCTCGAGGTCGGGAGGAGCGGGGGATGCCGAGAGAGCCACGAGATGACCGGCGGCGGAGCCGACGCTCCGCCGGACTTCTCCGCCTCTTCGTCGCTGCCTATCCTCCGGCGTCGGTGGTCGACCGTCTGGTGCAGGAGGCCGCCCGCCTCGACCTGCCACCCCATCGGCTGCTACCCCTCGATCAGGTCCACCTGACCGCCTTGTTCATCGGTGAGACCGATCCCGGAGACCTCGGCCGCATCGAAGAATCGGTGGCGCGGGCCGCCGCCGCCATCGCTCCCTTGAAGATCAGTCCCGATCGCCTCGTGACGCTGCCGAGGAGGGGGCCTGCGCGTCTGGTCGCCGCCAGTGCTCCATGCCCGCCCGCCCTCGAGGAGCTGCACCAGAGGCTGAGGAAACGCCTGTTGAGAGGGGTTCGAGAGGGGAGTGAGTTTCTTCCCCACATCACGCTGCTGCGCTTCTCGCCTCCGCGGCCGGGGCTGAAGATCTCCGAGGAACTGGCGGGCGTCGAGTTCGACATCTCCGGGTTGCGGCTGGTGCGCAGCCACCTGTCACCCGAGGGTGCCCACCACCAGGCGATCAGCGAGATCCCCCTCGCCGGCAGGTTGTGACCTGCCGACGAGGGGGATCGGAAACCTCTTTTTTGCGACGACCGGGATACCGTCTGCCCCTAGCGCAGGTCGATGTCGATCTCCTGCCTTGCCATCACCTTGAAGCCAGGCTCGCGGGCGGCCTCGAGTGCCCAGGTGAGGTAGGGAGCCAGGTCGATGCCGGAAGCGGCGAGGAGCTTGAGCGCCGGCAGGTCGACGAGGGCCCGGATCGTGTCGTTGTCACCGCCGGTGATCATCTCGAGGATGTCGAAGGGGTTGGGGGCCTTGGGGGTGTGGATCACCGGTGCGTCGGTGGGCAGGCTGGCAGCCTCACGAACCATCGCCAGCGCCATGTCGAGTCCGCCGATACCGTCGATGAGTCCCAACTCGAGCGCCTGGGATCCCGCCCAGACCCGGCCGCCGGCGATGGCCGCGACAGAATCGCGGCTCATGTTTCGTGAACCGGCGACCCGCTGGAGGAACTCCTCGTAGATCTCCATGACAAAATCCTGGACCTTCGTCAGTTCCTGATCGGTCCAGGCGTGCTCGGGAGACATCATGCCAGCGGCGTCGTCGAGGGTGACAGGAGTCATGTTGATGCCATAGCGACGCAGCGCCGGCCCGAAACTGAGTTTCATTCCGAAGACGCCGATCGACCCGGTGATGGTGCCCTCCTCGGCGATGATGGGGCGACCGACGCAGGTGATCCAGTAACCGCCCGAGGCGGCGAGCCTTCCCATCGAGTAGACGATCGGTTTCGCTTCGGCGAGTTCCTCGAGGGCCAGGCGGACCACCTCGCTGGCGGTGGCGGAGCCTCCCGGGCTGTCGACGCGGACGACCACCGCCTTGATGTTGTCGTTCTTCGCCAGGCGGCGGATTTCTTCCGCTGCCGGCCCGCTGACGATGCTACCGGGCGCCGGCTTGGTACCATCGACGATCTCACCTACGAGATGGAACACGGCGATGGTTGGCTCGGTGACCTTCTTCTCCTTCTTCGGGCTGAAGAGATCGGTGAAGATCTGGAAGGGGTTGAACGGCCTCGCCTTCGGCTTGGAAGGGAGGCGCCACTTGACGACCCCTGGAATCAATCCCTCGACGGTGCGCTTGAAGGAGCCGTAGGGAGCGAGGATGTCGACCAGCCCGCCCTCCAGTGCCTCGTGGGCGGTGAACATCCGCGTTTTTTGAAACTGCCTCACAACCCCGGGTTCGAGATTTCTGCCCGAACTGATCCTGCCGATGACGAAATGGTTCATCGAGGT